>Ga0310913_10001381_pt1 | contig 12437 bp, 10 predicted proteins | sample GREbulkMGOX082_FD_203447 | JGI IMG/M metagenome (GOLD analysis project Ga0310913, IMG submission 203447) | Lab enrichment of tropical soil microbial communities from Luquillo Experimental Forest, Puerto Rico - GRE.bulkMG.OX082 | ecosystem: Environmental > Terrestrial > Soil > Tropical forest >...
CTGCGGAATTTCCAATTCTTCCAGCAGCTTTCCGAATCGTTTACGGTCCTCGGCAAGGTCGATGCTCTCGGGCGAAGTGCCGATAATCGGCACCCCGGCGCCCTTCAACGGCAGAGCGAGATTGAGCGGCGTTTGCCCGCCGAATTGCACGATCACACCGATTGGTGCGCCAGCCTTGGCTTCATGCTCGTAGACTGCCATCACATCTTCGTAGGTGAGCGGCTCGAAGTAGAGGCGGTCGCTTGTATCGTAGTCGGTCGAGACCGTCTCCGGGTTACAGTTGACCATGATGGTCTCGAAGCCGTCATCGCGGAGGGCAAATGCAGCGTGGCAGCAACAGTAGTCGAACTCGATTCCCTGCCCAATGCGATTCGGTCCGCTACCGAGAATGATCACTTTCTTGCGCTCGGTTGGCGTTGCCTCATCCTCTTCTTCGTACGTCGAGTAGAGATATGGCGTGTAACTCTCAAATTCGGCTGCGCATGTGTCCACGCGCTTGTAGACTGGAATCAAGCCATGCTTTTTGCGAAGCTGGTGCGCGGCTTCTGGCAGACTATTGCCGTTACCCAAGTGCAAGGCCTGCGCGATACGGGCGTCGGAAAAGCCGACCCGCTTCAGTGCCAGCAGCTTCTCGGAACTCATCGACGCAGCTGCGGTGCGTAGCAAATCCTCCTGCTGGTCCGAAATTTCCTTTAACTGGTGCAGGAACCACGGATCGATGTTGGTCATCTGCGCAATTTCCCGCACCGTCATGCCTTGCGCCAGAGCGTAGCGGATGTATTGCAGCCGCTCCGGATGTGGCGTAACCAGCCGTTTGGTGAGAATGCGAGGCTCGATGTTCTCCGACCCAATACGCTTGCCGGTCTCCAGCGAGCGCACACCTTTCAGCAGAGCCTGCTTGAACGTTCGGCCGATTGCCATCACCTCGCCGACTGACTTCATCTGAGGGCCAAGTGATTCATCAGCACCGGGGAATTTCTCGAATTGCCACTTGGGAATCTTCACCACGACATAATCGAGGGTTGGCTCGAAGCAGGCGGGAGTCTTGCGGGTAATGTCGTTTGTGATTTCGTCGAGCGTGTAGCCGACCGCCAGCTTGGCAGCGATCTTCGCGATCGGGAAGCCTGTGGCCTTTGAAGCTAGCGCGGAGGAGCGCGACACGCGCGGGTTCATTTCGATGACGACCATACGGCCGTTGTGCGGGTCCACGGCGAACTGAATGTTGGAACCGCCGGTCTCGACGCCGATCTCGCGAATCACCGCGATGGCGGCATCGCGCATGGCCTGGTACTCGCGATCTGTGAGCGTTTGTGCCGGGGCGACGGTAATCGAGTCGCCCGTGTGGACGCCCATGGGATCGAAGTTCTCGATGGAGCAAATGACGATGACGTTGTCGGCCAGGTCACGCATTAGTTCGAGCTCGTACTCTTTCCAGCCGAGCACTGATTCTTCGAGCAGCACTTCGTGGACGGGCGAGAGGTCTAGGCCTCGCGCGAGCAATTCCAGCAGTTCTTCGCGGTTATAGGCAATTCCGCCGCCCGTACCTCCGAGCGTGAAGGACGGACGAAGGATGACCGGAAATCCGATCTTGCTGCTGAAATCGAGGCCGTCTTTCAGGTTGTTGACCAGCGTCGATTTCGGTACTTCGAGGCCGATTTTGGTCATTGCATCTTTGAAGAGCAACCGGTCTTCGCCCTTCTTGATTGCGTCAAGTTGAGCGCCAATAAGTTGCACGCCGTACTTGTCAAGGATGCCGGTATCTGCCAGCGCAACAGCCAAATTTAGCGCGGTCTGCCCGCCAACCGTCGGCAGTACCGCGAATACGCCCTGGGGCCCGCTGCTAGCAAGCATCTCCGACTCGACACGGATGATCTCTTCCAAGTAGGTAACGGTGAGCGGCTCAAGGTAGGTGCGATCGGCCATCTCGGGATCGGTCATGATGGTGGCCGGGTTGGAGTTCACCAGCACCACCTCATAACCTTCAGACTTCAGAGCTTTGCAGGCCTGCGCTCCGGAGTAGTCGAACTCAGCCGACTGGCCGATGACGATGGGTCCGGAGCCGATGATCAGGATTTTCGCAATGTCGTTTCTACGGGGCATTAGCTCGTTATGACCAACTCTCTGTCCTGGTTTTGGGGGGCGTGTCCTCAGACGCGCCGTTTGTTGCAATTTCTGGGAGTGGCTCTAGCCGCTGCGAGATTTCGTCTTTTATCCCGGTGCGGTATGCCGAACAGTAGGGATACCGGCTGGCCAATTCGACAAGCTTCCGACCGGCCGGATTGCAGTGGATGTGCCCAGCATGATTCGCATGGTCATCGACACCGCGAATGCGGTGATCGGAAAAGCCCGCCTGCCGGACTTCCTTGGACGACCGAAGTTCTTTCTTTGCGCGGAAGGAAAAGCCGCCTTTGATGAAGTGAAGCGCTCTTTCTAAGGAAACGCGGGGGGTGATCAAAACATGGAAGTGTTCCGGCATGAGGACATACTCTTGTAATCGATAGGCACGACCGCGATAGCGGAGGAGATTTTCGAGAAAAACATCGGCCCATGTGTGATTTAGGAACAAGGAGCGTCGCTCCCACCTCCGGGAAGTAAGAAAGTAGGTTTCGCCCGGTCGAGAAAATTTTCTTGCTGATCTCAATTCGAATTCCCTCAGGCGCTAAAGCCCAAATATATTGGCGGCGGCGGCGGCGCGGCTAAAGCCGCTCCCCTCCGTTGGCCAGCGTACTGTGCTCTACAAATCATTTCCCCTTCCACTCATCCATCATCTGTACAAAGTCCTTGAAGAGGTAGTGCGAGTCGTGCGGGCCAGGAGCGGCCTCCGGATGGTATTGCACACTGAACAGCGGCATCGTCCTATGACGAAGACCCTCCAGTGTGTTGTCGTTCAAATCGATGTGCGTCAGATCGACCTCGCTCTGCTTCAGCGAATCAGGATCAACCGCAAAGTTGTGATTGTGGGCTGTGATCTCGACCTTGCCCGTCGCCAGTGCCTTTACGGGATGATTGCCTCCATGGTGCCCGAACTTGAGCTTGTAAGTCTTGCCGCCCAGCGCGAGTCCGATGAGCTGATGCCCAAGACAGATACCGAAGATCGGCACCTTGCCGATCATCCGCCGAATGTTTTCCTGTGCGTATGTAACCGGCTCCGGATCTCCTGGGCCGTTTGACAGGAACACTCCATCAGGATTCATCGCGAGCACTTCGTCTGCACCCGTAGTTGCCGGAACGACAGTCACTCGGCACGACTCGCCAACTAACCTCCGCAGAATGTTCTGTTTGATGCCGTAGTCATACGCGACCACGTTGTACTTTGGGACTTCATCTTTCACACCGACGACCTCCGTCGGCTCGTACGATCGGACACCCTCGTCCCATTGATAAACCCGCGGCGTGGTAACTTCCTTCGCCAGATCGGTGCCGTCCATCTTGGGAATCGAGCGCGCCTTGGCCACCAGCTTTTCGGTATCAGTTTCGATGGTGGAAATCACGCCACGCATCACGCCGTAAGTCCGCAGATGCCGTACGAGAGCTCGAGTATCGATCTCCGCAAGCACGGGAATCTTGTAACGCTCGAGATATTCCTCGGCGACTTCTTGCGACCGCCAGTTCGAGCTGATGCGCGAAAATTCCCGCACAATCAGTCCCTCGATGTACGGACGAGTCGCCTCGTTGTCGTCGGAATTGGTTCCGTAATTACCGATTTGGGGATTAGTAAGAACTACGATCTGTCCGGCGTAGGAAGGGTCCGTGAATATTTCCTGATAGCCGGTAATGGAAGTATTAAAAACGACTTCGCCGTAACATTCGCCTTTGGCGCCGAAGCCTTTGCCGTGGAAGATCCTGCCGTCTTCCAGCGCAAGGATTGCCTGCATCGCTGCTCCGAGGAGTGGATTTTATCGATTTTATCAGGGAATGGCGGTGAGATGAGCGCAGCGATTGGAATTTCTGATGGGTAATTAGTAATTGGTCATTAGGTAGGGCTCAAAAAACGCAGAGCGGGTGCGGAAACCGCTGTGTTGCCAAGTTGTCAGGTAAGTCCCGTTCTCAATGACGGGTTCGCCGTCATCGCGGTAAACGGGACTTCGTAACGGCCCACAGCAAAGCCGGCATCGCCCTTGCCGGGGAACTCTGCGCCCGTTGGCTCCCAGGTGATCTTGAATCTGGGCATCCTAAACTGCTTGGTCATACCTGCACGAACCCCACCAGCGGCTCAGGCGGAAAGCCCGATGGGCATTGGCAGCCATGAATTTCATCCAGTCATCAACACCGCGTTCGGCAGTCGCCCTAGGGAAAATGGCTGCGCGTCGATCAGTACCTGGGGGTCGCCCTCCGCAGCCAGCAAAACTGTGCTACGCGCTACAAACACACGCTTTGCGCAAGCGATCTAACCGAGACCTCCCATTCCGAATGTGATTACTGCAGTTTGCCCAGTCTGCCGAAAGGCCAATAGCCAAACACAGCCTTACCGTAGATGTAGCTCTCATCCACAGGACCAAAATCGCGGCTGTCGTTCGACAAGTTCCTATGGTCTCCCAGAACGAAGTACGAATGTTGGGGAACCATTATCTCGGCGTATGAGCGCACATCCTCATACATCGGAGGTACATACTCTTCAGCAACTTGTCGCCCGTTTACGTACACCAGGCCATTGTCGATGCGTACCCGATCTCCCGGGACGGCAATCACACGCTTGATGTAACTTTTCGAGGTATCGCGCGGGTAACGAAAAACGACCACATCGCCGCGTTGGATTGCCTCGAGCCGGTAGACAAATTTGTTGATGAAGACCCGCTCCTGGTCTTCCAGCGTCGGCATCATGCTGGTACCCTCGACCTTCACTGGCTGATACAGGAAGACGATGAAGAATATGGACACTCCCAGCGAGATGAGAACATCTCGCAGCCACCTCCCAAGGAGGCGCCGCAAGGGATTCGGTTGATTCGCGGGCGTAGGGCGATTTTCGTGTTCCGTCATCTGAGGTGGCGTAGTGGAAACCGAACGAACTGAAGGATCGGACATAACTGCAACGACTACGACTATACTGACTGAAAATCCCTGAAACCGCCAGAATTTGAGTAAGCAGCGACTTTGGGGCTGCTTTGCAGCATCAGCTAAAATGTCTCGCGAGGTCTCATAATGAACAGAGTGTTTGTCAGCGCCTTTGTGCTGGCGGTGGGGGTGATTGCTTTCGCCCAAGGGGATCACGTTCCGGCGTACAATGCGCAGGTTCCAAAACCAGGCGAGTTGCTGCCCATCCTTCCGGCCGATTTGCGGATCGGGGAGAATTTCAAGTACCCCTACCAGGTACATGGTTACGAGCTGGCGGCGAAGATCCCTGGGGTCATCAGCCAGCTTCCCTGCTATTGCTTTTGTGAGCGCATCGGACACACCAGCCTGCATACCTGCTTTGAATCAGCTCACGGGGCCCATTGCGGGATCTGCCTGAAAGAGGTTTATTTCGCCTACCAGCAAACCAAACTGAAGAAGTCCCCAGCTCAGATCAGGGACGGAATCATTAAAGGAGAGTGGAAATCCATCGATTTGGAAGCCGCGACGAATATGCAATAGATTGCAATGCAAAGGGTAAGCGGGCCTAGTTGACGACATTCGCGGATGCGGGTATAACTCACCACAAACAATCTGTAAAACTTCGGGTTTTCCACAGCCCCGAGAGGTTGCCTGCCGCCTGAAACTCAAAGGATCCATTTAAATGAAGAAGAAAGAGCCAGAAGACGTTCAGGAGTACGCTTCTAACCAAAAGAAAATGAACGGATTAAAGGCTCCCAAATCATTCCTCGAGAATCGCCCAACGGGAGGCAAAGCGCAGAGGGTCACCGAGGATCCACGTTTTGCACAGGCTGTGCAAAACTATGAGGCGGGGCTCAAATTCCTGCAGGTCCATAAGTACGACAAAGCTAAGGCTCACTTTGAGAAGGTGGTTACCGGAGCGAGTCCGGAACTGGCTGATCGTGCGGCCATCCACCTGAGCACGTGTAATCAGCATCTGAATAGCGATTCAGCAACATTCAAGACACCTGAAGAAAGGTACGACTTTGCCGTATCGCTAATGAACATGGGTGACTACGTCAGTGCGCGGGAAGTCTTTACCGAGTTGACGCAAAAGCATCCCAAGCTGGATTTTGTGTGGTACGGAGCAGCCGCCCTGAACTGCCTGATGGGCCATTTCCCGGATGCGATTTCCGGCCTGAGTGAGGCGATCCGCTTGAACCCGGCGAACCGCTTTCAGGCGCGAAATGACTCTGACTTTAAGAACCTAGCGGATGACCCGCGGTTCACGGAACTGCTATATCCTGATACCAGCGCTGAGATGCCGTCTGACACCCAAAAGTGGCACTTCTAACAGCTCTGCTGTCCAATCATGCCAAACTCTTCTAACTCTGCCTCTGTGCGCTCGTTCAAGGTCGTCGCCATGGGTGGAGGTACTGGCCTGTCGACCTTGCTGCATGGATTGAAGCAGCATGTCGTCCTGGCTGGAGAAGTGACCTACAACCGAACGCTTCCCTTTATCTCTGAGCTTTCGGCGATCGTAACCGTCAGCGACGACGGTGGTTCCAGCGGACGACTACGTAAAGAACTGAACGTTCCTCCCCCCGGTGACATCCGAAATTGCATTGTTGCCCTGGCTGAAAAAGAGGCGTTGCTCTCGCGGCTCTTTCAATATCGATTCAGGGCAGGGGAAGGGCTCGAAGGTCACAGCTTTGGGAATCTGTTCCTTTCGGCCATGACTGACATTACAGGGGATTTCAGTGAAGCAGTGAAGCACGCCGCCGCCATTCTCGCCACACGCGGGCATATCTATCCTACGACGACGAGTGATGCCCAACTGTACGCCATCATGGATGACGGTTCGGTGGTTCGGGGCGAGACCAACATCACCGCGAGTCAGCGGCGAATCACAGAACTGCGCATGGCGCCCATCAATGCAAGGCCGGCGCGAGCAGCTCTGCACGCCATCGAAAACGCCGATGTCATTACCATTGGCCCCGGCTCTCTATTCACTAGCCTCATTCCCAACCTGCTGGTTCGTGATCTGTCCAAAGCCATCAAAGACTCTCGTGCCCTCAAGGTTTACGTGTGCAATCTGATGACGCAGGCGAACGAAAGCCTGAACCTCACCGCGTCGCAACATATTGAGGCGATTTACAAGCACGCCCGACACGAATTCTTTGACTACGCACTGGTGAACCAGACACCGGCGTCCCCTACCATGGTCCGCAAGTACGCCGAGAAACAGCAGTCGCAAATTATGGTCGACGCGGAGCGAATCGACGTTTTGGGCGTGAAACCTATTCTGGGCGATTACCTGGCCGAAGAAATGGACCCGAACGAGGGACTGATCGCACGCCACGAGACCCACCACGTGGCGCACGATCTTCTGCAGCTCATGCTCGATGTCCGAGAGGCTCGCACCTTGACGGCTGACCGCCACGCTTAAGCATCTCTTGATACCCTTTACAGTCATGACGACCCACCAGTCTGCTACATTCGCCATCGCCATCCTTGCCGCCGGAAAAGGCACTCGACTGAAGTCGCGGCATCCCAAAGTGCTCCACCGTATCGCCGGCAGGACATTGCTGGGCCATGTAGTCGCTGCGGCTACCAGAATTGTTCCGCCGGAGAACGTCTTCGCCATCATTGGACACGAAGCCGACCTGGTACGCGAAGCCTTGCGGCCAACGGGAATCAACTTCGTGGAGCAGCCCGACCAGAAAGGGACGGGCCACGCGGTCATGCAGGCCCGCGAACCGTTGCGCGCTTTCGAGCAGGTCCTGGTTCTCTCTGGTGACGTTCCGCTCATTCGCCCTGAAACCATCGAACGAGTGCGCGACTACCACATCGACAACAAGGCAGCGATGACCATCCTCACGGCTGAACCGCAGGATCCAACAGGTTATGGCCGGGTCTTCCGCAAATACCGTGACTTAAAGCCGACCGATGAAGTCGACCGCATCGTCGAGCAGAAGTCGTTGCGTGATAACGAAGGCGAGCAGCGGGAGATCAACTCCGGCATCTATGCTTTCGCCGTAGGTTCACTCTTTGACAATATTGACAAACTCACGACAGACAACTCGGCCAAGGAGTTCTATCTGACGGATTTGGCGGCTCTACTCGGTCACGCCGGAAAAAAGGTGCTGGCGCTACGTGCGCAAGATTCGAACGAGGTCCTCGGGATCAATACTCGGATGGAACTGGCTGAACTGGATGCCAAGTTGCGTGCTCGCAAGGCTGACGAACTAATGGCGGCGGGCATCACCATCTTCCGTCCAGAGACTTGTGACATCGATGCCGATGTGGAAATCGGAACCGATACGGTGATCGAGCCGTTTGTGCAGATCATCGGTAAAACCAAGATTGGCGCTGACTGCCGCATCCGTTCTTTTTCCATCATCACAAACTGCCAGATCGGAGACAACGTGCTCATCCGCCCGGGCTGCATTATGGAGGATTCGGTGATATCTAATGGCGCGCAGCTGGGCCCGTATTCTCATTTGCGACCGGGCAGCGAAATCGGCGAAGACGCGCAGGTGGGCAATTTTGTAGAGACAAAGAAGACCAAACTCGGACGCCGCTCAAAAGCAAACCATCTTACGTATCTCGGCGATGCTGTTATCGGCGACGGCGTAAACGTGGGGGCCGGCACGATCACCTGTAACTACGACGGCTTCAACAAACATCAGACCGTGATTGAAGACGGTGTCTTCGTGGGAAGCGATACGACTCTAGTGGCACCCGTCACGCTGGGTAAGGGGTCGTACGTCGGCGCGGCCTCGTGTATCACGCAAGACGTTCCCGCTGATGCTCTCGCTGTTGCTCGTGGACGGCAAGTTAACAAACTGGAGTGGGTTGCTGAGAAGCGCCGGCAGCGTGAAACGGCCAAGAAACTCTAGCCCGGAGATAGCCGCACGAAGACAGTCGGGGAGCCGGTGGGCTCCCCGTCAGGTTTTAGACTAATGGTGCTCGGAAAGTGCCCTAGATTACTCCGCCGCCGGTGCTCTCGGCTCGATGGTTATCTTTGAGGTCGTCTTAAAGCTGACGGCCGACTCCGCCGGGATCGTAAGCTCCTTGTTGCCGGTGAATGCAGCGCCCGCAGTCCCAGCGCCTGCGCCGACGAGGCCGCCAATGAGAGCACCCTTTCCGCCGCCGGCAAGACCGCCGATAAGGGCGCCTGCGCCGGCTCCTCCGCCGATCAAGACGGCTGAGCGCTTGCCCTTACCCTTCTTCGTAACCACATACTCGTCGGTGGCCACATTGTGGGGAACGCCCTTGATGTTCACTGAAGTCAGCCGGATGGCGAGAATCGCTTCTCCCTTGAACCTTCCTGCCGATTTGGCCTCTGACACGACGCCACTGACTCCTGAACCAGCCGGAACCACGACCTTGCCTTTCGACGCGATCCCGTTGGCCAATGTACCAGTGAAAGGCTGCCCGTCCTGCGCACTCTTCGAGGAAAGCGTCTCACCCATGCGAACGGTAATGTTCGTACCGGCCGGGATGACGATCGGCGGCGGGGGCGGAGGGGGAGGTGGTGCCTGCTCCTGTGCTACGGGAGCGGCAGCAGGGACCTGTGCCGGTGTAGTCGTCGCCGGCGTGGTCGCGTCGCTTGGGGGCTGTGCTGGAGGGGTTTGTGCTGGAGCTGTGGCCTGTTGTGCTTCCTGTCCGGTCGATGCCGGCGGGGTCTGCGTGGCCTGCTCTTTCTTGCTACATCCCGCGAGGCCCAGAACGAGTAACGCTCCGAGCAAAACTCTCGCAATTTGAGAACGCATAAACTTGCTCCTTTTGAAAGATGTCTCGCATCGGATGGCTGCTGCCATCCGCGGGGTCACACGCATTCGAAGCTTCCTATGCCCCTTAGCTTATCAGCCTGAGAACGGCCGGGAAATAAAATCTCCCCTAAGGCACCCACTACCACACAAACGGCTTCCACCGCTTATTCGATTGCCTTGGCGGGCGCGAAAACCGGCGCGCGTCGCGCTTCGTGCCGCAGGGCGAAATAACCGGCCAAGCCCGCGATCAAAGACGCCGCCAGCACAGCGGTTTTCCCTTCCGCCAATTGCAGCGGGGTATCGAAGGCAAGCGAGCTGATAAAGATCGATACCGTGAAGCCGATGCCGGCGAGGATGCCGACTCCGCTCATTTGCAACCAGTTCACGCCGCTGGGCAGGGCGGCAATGCGAAGCTTCACCGCTAATCGGCTGAACCCTACTATCCCCATGGGCTTGCCGATTAGCAGGCCCAGCAGAATACCCCAAGCGATGTGATTGGTTAACATGGCCCGAGTGGCCCCCGTGCTGAATGTTACTCCCGCATTCGCCAGCGCAAACAGCGGAAGGACGACAAATGAGACCCAGTCATTCAATCTACGGGTAAATCGTTCCGATTCCGCTTCGGTCGCGCTAAGCAGCGGTTCAAAGCAGCCCAAAACCTGGTAGGCAGCGGCCATATCTCCTTCGCTTTGGGCTGCTCGGAAGCGTTTCATCAGATCGGCACCGATGTCCTGAAACTCCTCGAGCGAGAGACGAGGAGTGGTGGGAATGAGAAAGCCGAGAACGACTCCGGCGATAGTAGCGTGAATTCCCGATTGAAGGATTGCCAACCAAAAGATGGCACCCAGGATGATGTAGGAAATCGAGCGGTAGGCGCCCAACCGACGCAGAACGTACATGACTCCCAAGATCAGGGCCGCCACAAAGAGCGCCTTCACGTGAATCGCACCGGTGTAGAAAAACGCGATCACCATGATTGCTCCGATGTCATCAGTGATGGCGAGTGTAAGCAGAAATACTTTGAGCTCTGAGGGGATGCCTTTCACCATGCCCAGCACGCCAAGGGAGAAAGCGATATCGGTTGCCATGGGAACTCCCCAGCCATTCTGTCCGGGGCGACCGTGATTGAGCACCAGGTACAACAGTGCAGGGACGATCATTCCGCCAAGGGCACCTACAATTGGAAGCGCGGCCTTGCGGATATCGGCCAGTTCCCCATGCACGATTTCGTGCTTAATCTCCATCCCCACCAGGAAGAAGAAGATCGCCATAAGCGCGTCGTTGATCCAGGCGTGCACGGGCAGTTGGATCCTGGAGAGCTGTAACTCCATTTCCCACACATGATGGTAGGACTCTTGCCACGGAGAGTTCGCCCAAATGAGAGCTACCATCGCAGCACCCAGCAGGACCACGCTGCTGATGCCCTGGATATGAATGAACTCCTGAATAGGCAGCACGAGCGCACGGGTAATCAGCGACTCGCGTAATCGCATCTGCATTGCGCCGAAGGTGCGGGGAGGAATTGCCATCGCTTGGTAACAACTGTGGTTTCGCTCTTGCTGGTCTAACCATTCAACCCAGAAATCAAAGAAGTTTCAACTCACATTGGATACCGATGAACGCCTGAGTTACAGGTATCATTTCCGCTATGTTGCTTCGTACTTCCTACCCGATTGTTCGCAGCGTTTTGCTGGTTTACGCAGCATTGCTTCCCATCGTCAACCCGTTTGGAATGGCGCCGATTTTCGCTTCGATGACCTATGGGTACGATTTGCCTGTGCGGCGCACTATGGCGATGCGGGTTGCGGTGAACGGAATGGTTCTGTTGATCGCATCGTTGTTCGTCGGCTCGTACGTACTGGACTTTTTTGGCGTCAGTATCGCGGCAGTGCAGTTGGGTGGAGGCCTGGTGGTGATGATCTCTGGCTGGCGCATTCTGAATCAGCAGAGCAACGTCTCTGACCGCAACCTGGACCCCCATCCGAGCAGCGAGAAGATCTTGACGCAGGCCTTTTACCCCCTCACGATGCCGCTGACGGTCGGGCCCGGCTCGATAGCGGTAGCTCTCACACTGGGCAGCAACGCGCAGGCTCAATCGCACCGGCAGTTTCTAACCACCGCGGCAGCTTCCATCATCGGGGTTGCGTTCATTGGTGTCACCATCTATCTCTGCTATCGCTTCTCAGATGAACTGGAGCGGCTACTCGGACCGACTGGCACCAGCATCCTGATTCGTCTCTCAGCCTTCATCCTTGTGTGCATCGGAATTCAGATCATGTTCAACGGGATCGACGATTTCTACGCGCAGATTATGGAACATCTGAAGGCAGCGGCCGAGCAACACTGAACTTCTACGCCTCTTCCTGGTGGCAATCGGCGCATTTTCACTGGAGCCGCCTTACTTCCTGCATTCTCCGTCTTGTGGCTGGTGATGCAGAGCCCGGCGGTAGCGCCCGAGTTATGGAAGCCAAGCATTGGGCGAACACGAACGTCAGCGCCGGCAGGGCATTTCTCGCGAATCTCATCGAAACAGGAGCTCAGCCTTTTGGGCTCGGAGGAACGATGTTATGGAACCTGGCGCCAGGGGTCTGTGACGTTGCTTGCCGAATGCTCTGATGTCGAGGGCAGGATTTCGCACGCAATTGCTGC
>Ga0310913_10001382_pt1 | contig 12436 bp, 11 predicted proteins | sample GREbulkMGOX082_FD_203447 | JGI IMG/M metagenome (GOLD analysis project Ga0310913, IMG submission 203447) | Lab enrichment of tropical soil microbial communities from Luquillo Experimental Forest, Puerto Rico - GRE.bulkMG.OX082 | ecosystem: Environmental > Terrestrial > Soil > Tropical forest >...
GTGAGGCCAGCTGTTGTCGTCGCCGCGTCCATAGCGTCCCTTCACCCACGAAGTGTTCGTTCGAAAATCAAGTCGCCAGCCGCCCGTCGCTAGCAGTTCGATGAACAACCGTAGATCTTCTGCGGCCATCTTGAAAGGTAATCGCAGAGGCCGACAAAACGGGTCAGCGACAACGCCGTGTGGCCCACGCGACGAGCGTCCCCAAGCCTGTACTTCAAAGAAGAAACTAGGGATAGATCTCAGTAACAGTATTAAGGGCTGTGCATTCTGGGGATAGCTGGGCCTTGTCGCAGCTAGGGGAGTGGTCGGGCTGTGGATGACACGGTTGACAATGTTGGGGGATCCGTCGGGGCGTTGGGGATGGAAGACGGATGTGCACGGAAACCACATTGCTGCACCGGTGTTTGGACGGTTTCTGCACAGCGGCACGCACAGCGCCGGCATGTGACAGATGTGACAGGGGTGCGAGAAGTTTTTTCGAAAGAATTTGTTCGGAAAGGCCGGAATCAGCGCTTGGACCGCTGCCGGATGCGTGTGGTGAGTTCCTTGACGTGATCGAACACTTCACGCCGCTCGGCCATCTCGGACAAGATCTTTCGTTGGGCGTACATGACCGTGGTGTGGTCGCGGCCGAAGGCCTGGCCGATCTTGGGCAGTGACAGGTCGGTGAGCTCGCGGCATAGATACATCGCGATTTGTCGCGACTGAGCCAGCGCTCGAGTCTTGCCCGGGCCCCGCAACTCCTCGACGGTGGTGTCGAAGTATTCGGCGGTGGCGGCCATGATGGTGGCGGCACTTATCTGCATGGTGCTGGCGTCGGCGATCAGATCGCGAAGCACGATCTCGGCCAACGCCTTGTCGATAGGCGTCTTGTTCAACGACGCGAACGCGGTCACCCGGATGAGTGCCCCCTCGAGCTCGCGGATGTTGCGCTCGATGCTGCTGGCGATGAGCTCGAGCACCTCGTCGGGCACCGCCAGCCGTTCCATTTGTGCCTTTTTGCGCAGGATCGCGATGCGGGTCTCGAGTTCGGGAGGCTGCACGTCGGTGATCAGGCCCCACTCGAACCGGGTACGCAGTCGGTCTTCGAGGGTCGCGAGCTGTTTGGGCGGTCGGTCGGAGGAGATGACGATCTGCTTGTTCGCGTTGTGCAGCGTGTTGAAGGTGTGGAAGAACTCTTCCTGAATACCTTCTTTGCCCTCGATGAACTGGATGTCGTCGACCAGAAGCACATCGACATCGCGGTAGCTGCGTTTGAATGCGACCTTGCGGTCGTCGCGCAGCGAGTTGATGAAGTCGTTGGTGAATTCCTCGGTGGAGACGTACTTGACCCGCATACCCGGGAACAGTCGCTGTGCGTAGTTGCCGGCGGCGTGCAGCAGGTGCGTCTTGCCGAGGCCGGATTCGCCCCAAATGAAGAGCGGGTTGTAGGCGCGGGCCGGTGCTTCGGCGATGGCCAGGGCCGCGGCATGGGCGAACCGGTTGGAGGCGCCGATGACGAAGGTGTCGAAGGTGTAGCGGCGGTTGAGGCTGGTGCCGCCGGCGATGGCCGGGTCGACGGTGTGCGGACGCTCGGTGAAGTAGTTGGGCCAGGTGTGCTCAGCGCCGACGACCACTTCACCGTTTTCGTCACCCTCGTCGGTGTCGTCGGTGATGTCGTCGGTTTGGGTCAGGGGGTCGGGTTGAGAAGAGCTGTCCGCATACGGGAAGGCGCTTTCGTCGACGTCTTCACCGGGTGGAGCGATGCGCACGCCGAGCTGGATCTGTTGTCCGAGCCGGCGACTGAGCGCATCGGTGATGGGTGCGCGCAGGTGGCGTTCGATCTCGTTTTGAACAAAGCTGCTCGGGACCGACAAGAGGGCAAACCCCTCCACGATGGTGAGTGGCTGGACAAGATTCAGCCACGCCCTTTGCTGAGGGGTCAGCGGAGTGACCAGAGCGGTGCGGTTTGTGGTCGAGCCGTCGGCAGTGAACTCGCCGTTGAGCTCAGATACGACCGCGTTCCACACGGTGGTGAAACCTGAACCCGGGTCATCGGTCAACGACGTAATCTCCCTGGTTCTCTCGGATCCCGGGTCGAGGGGCAACCACGCTGGCGAACAAAGCAACTGTCCACATACTTATGCACAGGTGTGGACAGGATGATCGTATGCGAGCCGCAACCTACCGGCGACGGCCCGCGATCTCCGTGCTGGTGACAACCGTTGTAGGTCGTCTAGACAGCTAGTCGATCCGCCATCCTCGCTTCGTCGTCGAGCGCCGTTCCACTCTGAAACGGCATTGCCCGAAGCTAACAGTTTTCCTTGCGGCTGCCAACAGTTCTGCTGCATTCCGATCGGCTAATTTAGGGTTGCTCGGGGTGTGCTTGTTGTCCGGCGTCGATATCGTGTCGCAGAGGCACCGCCGAGAACGCAAGTTTTCGGATCTATCCCGTTGGGTCCGTTGGGGCAGACCAAGTTTGACCCGGCGAAGGCTCATCAGTACCCTCAAACAGTCGCCCGAAAGTCGGCGATACGGCTGCGACCCGGGTTGTGTGTCCGGGGACCGCGCCGGCCAGTAGCAAGACCCACCTTCGAGTGACGCGCGGACGGACGCAGCTCGGATGGTTGAGCCAGAGACAACGAGGAGAATGCCGTGGCCAAGGGCAAGCGGACCTTCCAGCCGAATAACCGGCGCCGAGCCCGCGTGCACGGCTTCCGTTTGCGGATGCGAACTCGTGCCGGGCGCGCCGTCGTGTCCAACCGGCGCCGTAAAGGCCGCCGCGCGTTATCTGCCTGATCGCAACGTCAGGTTTTTCGGCGGTGCTTCCCGCGCGAAACCGCATGAGGCAGTCAACGGAGTTTGACGCCACGGTGAAGTGCGGGATACGCAGGGTGCAGCCGGACGTCATTGTTCACGTTCGGCGGGGGAGCGATGGCGACAGCAAGGGTCCGCGCGTCGGGCTGATCATCTCCAAGAAGGTGGGGTCGGCGGTGGACCGTCACCGGGTCGCGCGTCGGCTCCGGCATGTCGCCCGCACCATGTTGAGCGATCTGGATCAACGGGATCAGGTGGTCATCCGGGCGTTGCCGAGTAGTCGGAATCTGTCGTCGGCACGATTGGAGCAGCAGCTGCGAAGCGGGTTGCGGCGTGCGTTCGAGTCGGCGGGGACCGACCGGTGAGCCTCGCGGTGCGGCCCCGCGGCGCGGTCGGCAGTGCCGGCAGGGCGCCCGGCCGCGGCCTGGTTCGCGGCCTGGTTTTCCTGATCCAGCTATACCGGCACATGGTGTCGCCACTGCGCCCGGCGACGTGCCGCTTCGTTCCGACCTGTAGCCAGTACGCCGTCGACGCCCTCACCGAGTTCGGTTTGATCCGGGGGACCTGGCTGGCCGCGGTGAGGCTCGCCAAGTGCGGACCGTGGCATCGGGGAGGATGGGATCCGATACCGGAGCGCCGCGAACGCTCCAATGACACCAGCGACACCTGGAGCGCCCGGGCGGAGCTAGCGGAAGGTGAGTCTTTTGTCGTTTGATCCGTTCAGCCTCGACATCTTCTACTACCCCGTGTCGTGGATCATGTTGGTCTGGTACAAGCTGTTCGCGTTCGCGCTGGGCCCGACGAACTTCTTCGCGTGGGCACTGTCGGTGATGTTCCTGGTGTTCACCCTGCGGGCCATCCTGTACAAGCCATTCGTGCGCCAGATCCGCACCACCCGGCAGATGCAGGAACTGCAGCCACAAATCAAGGCGCTGCAGAAGAAGTACGGCAAGGACCGGCAGCGCATGGCGCTCGAGATGCAGAAGCTGCAACGCGAGCACGGCTTCAACCCCATCCTTGGCTGCTTGCCGATGCTCGCGCAGATCCCGGTGTTCCTGGGGCTCTATCACGTGTTGCGGTCGTTCAACCGCACCACCGGAGGCTTCGGCCAGCCGCACATGTCGGTAGCCCAGAACCGGATGACGGGCAACTACGTGTTCAGCCCGGCCGACGTGGGCCACTTCCTGGACGCCAACCTGTGGGGCGCCCCGATCGGGGCCTTCATGACGCAACGAGCCGGCTTGGACGCGTTCACTTATTTCAGCCGCCCCGCGGTGATCGCGGTGGGTACGCCGGTGATGATCCTGGCCGGCATCGCGACCTACTTCAACAGCCGCGCGTCGGTGGCCCGGCAGAGCCCGGAGGCGGCAGCCAACCCGCAGACCGCGATGATGAACAAACTCGCGCTGTACGTGTTTCCGCTCGGCGTAGTGGTCGGCGGGCCGTTCCTTCCGCTCGCCATCATCCTGTACTGGTTCTCGAACAACATCTGGACCTTCGGACAGCAGCACTACGTGTTCGGCATGATCGAAAAAGAGGAAGAGGCCAAGAGGCAGGAAGCCATCGAGCGTCGGGCCGCCAACGCACCGGCGCCCGGGGCCAAGCCGAAGCGCAGCCCCAAGACCGCGACGGCGAGCGGGAACGGTTCGCGCACCAGTGGCGACGCGACCACCGACCCCGGATCCGACTCGGCAGCGATGGAGTTCGAAGATGGCCCCGCGGGCGACGGAGCCGGAACCGAAACGGAACAGGCCCAACCGCAGAAGCCGGGGGCGGCCGGACGCAAGGACGTTCCGACCAACCGCACGCCCCGGCCCGGAGCGCGACCGAAAAGGCGCAAGCGCTGACGAGGGCGCCAGAGCCTTAAGGGGTCGCCTCGGGCGAACGGCGCCCATCGGACGGGGACCCGTGGAAGAGAGAGAGAAGACATGACAGACGCCGAAACCACCGAGCGCGACTTCGATGCAGGACTCGACACTCAGGAGTCGGCCGACGATGTTCCCGAAGACACGGCGGCGCCGGATGCCGGCGACGAGGAACCCGGCGACCTAGAGGAGCGACTGGTCGCCGAGGGCGAGATCGCCGGCGACTATCTCGAAGAGCTGTTGGATCTGTTGGACTTCGACGGCGACATCGATCTGGACGTCGAGGGCAGCCGGGCCGTGGTGAGCATCGACGGCAGCGACGACTTGAACAAGTTGGTTGGGCGCGGCGGCGAAGTGCTCGACGCCCTGCAGGAGCTGACCCGGTTAGCGGTGCACCAGAAGACCGGTGTACGGAGTCGGTTGATGCTCGACATCGCGAGCTGGCGGCGCCGGCGACGCGAAGAATTGGCCGCACTCGGCGACAAGGTCGCCCGGCGGGTGCTCAGCAGCGGGGAACGCGAGGAGCTTTCTCCGATGACCCCGTTCGAGCGCAAGATCGTCCACGACGCCGTTGCGGCAGTGCCGGGGGTGCACACCGAGAGCGAAGGCGTCGAGCCGGCGCGGCGCGTTGTTGTCCTGCTCGACTGAACAGCGCCGAGTCACAGCGGTGTAATTCGCGAATGCCCGAAGCCCCCAGAGCCTCTTGACGGCCCCCGAGGATCGAGAATGTTTCACGTGAAACAAGACCGGGAGATGTTTCACGTGAAACATGCCAGCCGTGACGAGCGGGGGACGGACCGCCCCGCGCCCGTCGGACCCGCGCCCGCGGCCGACGCGGGGGCCGCGATCTTCGGAGCGCGGCTCGATATTGCCCGGCGCTATACCGAACTGTTGGCGGGCGCCGGGGTGGAACGCGGCCTATTGGGACCGCGCGAGGTGGACCGCCTTTGGGACCGCCATCTGCTCAACAGCGCCGCGGTGGAAGAGCTGCTTGATCCCGGCGAGCGGGTGATAGACATCGGCAGCGGGGCTGGGTTGCCGGGAATACCGTTGGCCATTGCGCGGCCCGATCTGGAAATCGTGCTTCTCGAACCGCTGCTGCGGCGAAGCGAGTTTCTCACCGAGGCCGTCGCCGAACTAGGGTTGGCGGTCGAGGTGGTGCGCGGCCGTGCGGAGGAACCCTGGGTGCGCGATCAGTTCGGCGCGAGGGACGTCGCGGTGTCGCGGGCGGTTGCACCGCTGGACAGGTTGACGAAGTGGAGTATGCCGTTGCTACGGGCGGGTGGGCGAATGGTCGCGATCAAAGGAAAGAGCGCTCCCGACGAAGTGGAAGCACACCGGCGTGTGATGGCGGCATCGGGGGCCGTTGATGTCAGGGTGGTCACATGTGGCGGGAACTACTTGCGTCCGCCCTCAACCGTGGTGTTAGCGCGGCGCGGAAATCAGCCACGCCGAAGGCGGCCGGGGCCGGCAGGCAGGAGGACACAGTGAGTTCTCCACAGGACCGGTCCGGGGATCCCCCGCCGCCCGGCGTCTTGCAGACCCAGCCGCCGGCTCCGGCGCCCGTCGCACCCGAGGGGACGCCGTTGCCGGACGAAGTGGACGGCGAGACGGAAAATGTTTCACGTGAAACATCCGACGAATTCGACACCCCGATCGGCGCCGCCGCGGAGCGTGCCATGCGGGTGCTGCACACCGCCTATCCACCGCTGCGCCGCCCCCGCCAACGCCGGCTCTTCACGATCGCGAACCAGAAGGGCGGCGTAGGCAAGACCACCACCGCGGTCAACCTCGCCGCCGCCCTTGCGGTGCAAGGACTCAAGACGCTCGTCATCGATCTCGATCCCCAGGGCAACGCGAGCACGGCGCTGGGGATCCACGACCGGCACGCGGGGACGCCCTCCTCATACGAGGTACTTATCGGCGAGATCTCCTTGCGGGACGCCGTACGACCCAGCCCGCACAGCGCGCGACTGTTCTGTGTGCCGGCGACCATCGATCTGGCCGGCGCCGAAATCGAGTTGGTGAGCATGGTGGCGCGTGAGAATCGGCTACGCACCGCCTTGGCCGAGCTCGAACGGCTCGATTTCGACTATGTCTTCGTCGACTGCCCGCCGTCGCTCGGACTGCTGACCATCAATGCGCTCGTCGCCGCGCCGGAGGTGATGATCCCCATTCAGTGCGAGTACTACGCGCTCGAAGGTGTGTCACAACTGATGCGCAACATCGAGATGGTGAAGGCACACCTCAACCCTCGGCTCGAGGTGACCACCGTGATCCTCACCATGTACGACGGCCGGACGAAGCTCGCCGACCAGGTCGCCGAAGAGGCGCGCCGCTACTTCGGAGCCAAGGTGTTGCGCACGGTGATTCCCCGGAGCGTCAAGGTTTCGGAGGCGCCCGGCTACAGCATGACGATCATCGATTACGACCCCGGTTCGCGCGGGGCGATGAGCTATCTCGACGCGAGCCGCGAACTCGCCGAGCGTGATTGACACCATCCGTGAAGGGACAACCATGACTCAGCCGTTACGTAAGAAGGGCGGCCTAGGCCGGGGCCTGGCTTCGCTGATCCCCACCGGCCCGGCGGACGGCGACTCCGGGCCGGCGACCCTGGGTCCGCGCATGGGCGATGCGGCCGCCGATGTCCTGATCGGGGGATCGGCGCCCGATGTTTCGGCGGTGGGTGCGGTGTATCGCGAGATCCCGCCGAGCGATATCGAACGCAACCCGCGTCAGCCGCGGCAGGTGTTCGACGAGGAGGCGCTGTCCGAGCTGGTGCACTCCATCCGCGAGTTCGGTCTCCTGCAGCCGATCGTCGTCCGCGCGGTGACCGGATCGCCGACCGGTGCGCGATATCAGATCGTGATGGGGGAGCGACGATGGCGCGCCGCCCAGGAAGCGGGACTGGCCACCATCCCGGCCATCGTGCGCGAGACCGGCGATGACAATCTGCTGCGCGACGCCTTGCTCGAGAACATCCATCGGGTACAGCTGAACCCGTTGGAAGAGGCCGCGGCTTACCAGCAGCTGCTCGACGAGTTCGGCGTCACCCACGACGAACTGGCGTCGCGCATCGGCCGCTCGCGGCCGTTGATCACCAACATGATCCGGTTGCTCAAGCTGCCGATCGCGGTGCAGCGGCGAGTGGCGGCGGGAGTATTGTCCGCCGGCCATGCCCGCGCGCTGCTATCCCTGGAGGCCGGCCCCGAGGCGCAGGAGGAACTGGCCGGCAGGATCGTCGCGGAGGGGTTGTCCGTGCGAGCGACCGAGGAGGCGGTCACCCTGGCTAACCGCGGCGATGCCGCCGCCCCGGCCCCGCAGCGGCGCAAGCCGATCCAAATGCCCGGCCTTCAAGACGTTGCTGAGCGGCTGTCGAACACCTTCGATACACGGGTGACGGTCAGCCTCGGCAAACGCAAAGGGAGGATTGTGGTGGAGTTCGGCTCGGTGGATGATCTCCGGCGGATCGTCGACATGATGACCCCTCCCGAGGCATGATCGTCCATACGGTGTAATTACGTCACTGTGACGCCGCACCGGTTACCGGGGGCACGATCGCCCGCCTCAAGCACCGCACTCCATCGGAGTTTCGGTGCGCTTCAAGCCATTTCGCGATTCGGTCTGCAGCAGCCGCGCTGCACGGACCGCTTCGCGGCGCCCGGCTCAAGTGGCGGGGCAAACACTGGCCCGATGATGACCAAACCTCCTATTCTGGAGGGGTTGCCGGTGGAGTTGGCTGCAGTACCGCACGGAAGCCAGGAGGCTAGTGTCTGCTCGAATCACGCCGCTGCGGCTCGAGGCTTTCGAGCAGCTTCCCAAGCACGCGCGCCGCTGCGTCTTCTGGGAGGTTGACCCCGCGACCCTCGGCAACCAGGACCACCTCGCCGATCCCGAGTTCGAAAAAGAAGCCTGGCTGTCGATGGTGATGCTGGAGTGGGGCTCTTGCGGTCAGGTCGCAACCGTGGTCCCGGATGACGACCGCAGCCACACCGAGCCGCGGTGTCTGGGGTATGTCCTCTACGCACCACCGCGGGCGGTGCCGCGGGCGCAGCGTTTTCCCACCGCGCCGGTGTCCGCCGATGCGGTGTTGCTGACATCGATGGGGATCGAGCCAGGGCAAGCCGGCGACGATCTGCCGCAGGGGCTCATCGCGCGGGTGATCGACGAGTTGGTCCGGCGCGGGGTTCGGGCGTTGGAGGCGTTCGGCCGCACACCGGCGGCCTCCGAGTTGCAGGACCCGCGGACCGCTGACCCCGACGTCCGGCCGGTGTTGGAGGCCCTCGGCGACTGCTCGGTCGACCACTGCATCATCGACGCGGAGTTCCTGAAAGACGCGGGTTTCGTTGTGGTGGCACCACATCCATACTTTCCCCGATTGCGGCTGGAACTCGACAAGGGCCTTGGTTGGAAAGCCGAGGTTGAGGCGGCGTTGGAGCGGCTGCTCGCCAACGCTCAGCTGCAACAGCCGGTCGGCGCGGGTTCTACGACGGGGAACGCGTTGAAGCTCACCGAGGGTTAGGAACCGCCCAGCCTGCTTGCACGCTCCACCGACAATTCGTGGGCCAGCAGCTCGGCGAAGGTGAATGTGCCAGTGGGCCTATCGTTCTTGCCCAACAGATAGAGCCGCTTGACCGCGGCGAGGATACCTTCGGCAATGGCATCGCGGGTCTGCGTTGAGACCAGCATCGCGCGATCACGCGGGTTGGTGATGTAGCCGACGTCGACCTGAACGGTCGGCATCCGAGTCAGCCGCAGCAGATCCCACGTTCGGCCATGCGTCCGACAGTCTCGCAAACCGGTGCGCGCCACAACTTCTCGCTGGATGAAGTCGGCGAGATTGCGTCCAATGGTGGACACCGAACCATGCGAGTTACCGAAGTGAAACGAGGCCACACCGTTGGCCGAAGCGCTGCTCTGGGATTCGCACCGCAGGCTGATCATCAGATCTGCGCCGACGTTGTTGGCCGTGGCGGCGCGCTCGGCGTCCGACGGGCTGCGGTTGGTCGGCCGCGACAGGAAGGTCTCCATGCCGATGGCGGTCATCCGCCCCTCAAGCCGACTTGCTAAGTCCCACAACACATCTGCTTCGCCGACGGGGCCATTCGGACCATGCATGATGAAGCCGTGGTCCGCGCCGCCGCGGCCCGGATCGATGATGATGCGCTTGCCCGACAGTTTGGGGCCCGACCGGCGGACCAGCTCTTCCTCGCGAATGGCGTGCGGCGAGCCGCCCGAGACCCGCGAACTCAGAAAGTACAAGGAGCGCAAGGTTTCTGGGCCGCAGATACCGTCGGCGGCAAGTCCGTACTCACGCTGATACGACATGAGGGCGTTGTGGGTCTGCAAACCGAAATGGCCGTCGACCAAGCCGGTGTAGAAGCCGAGGTCCTGCAACCGCGCCTGCAATGTGGCGACGTCGTCACCGTACAGCGGGGCGCCGAATTGGTGGTACAGCGTGCGCGCGCCGAGCCGGTACGAGGCCTCCTTCAACGCGCGGTAGGTAGCCTCGCCGACGATGCCGTCGACCAGCAATCCGCGATGCTGCTGGAAAGCACGCACAGCCTGATCAAGCTCGGCATCGAAGACCTCGACGGCCACGTGGCAGCCGGTGATCACGTCTTCTTCGTTATCGTCCAGCAACCCCAGCGCGGCCAGCGTCGCCCTGATCTCGGTCACAGCAGCGCCGCGGTCTCCGCAGCGCAGCGCGTCGCCGTCTTCGCGGCGCGGACTCGACATACCAAGGGCCCTCCGGGACGACTGACACGCTAAATGTGGGCAACGACTGAGCGTAATTGTCGCAGATGCTTCCCAATTTCGGGAAAACCCCAGGCTAAGTGCGCGGCGCGGCGCGGCGCGGCAGATCGAGGTCAGGTGAGGTTCGGAACCGCGTCGGAAAGCTCACGCAGCAAAGCGGCCTTCCCCTTGGCCCCGACGATCCGCTTCACCGGTTGGCCGTCCTTGAACAGGATCATGGTGGGGATTGAAACCACCTGGAAATCGCGTGCCGTTTCCGGGTTGGCGTCAACGTCCAGCTTGGCGACTGTGAGCTGATCGGCCCGCTCGCTAGCGATTTCCTCGAGTACCGGCGCAACCATCTTGCACGGTCCGCACCAAGTCGCCCAAAAGTCAACCAGCACAGGCTTATTGCTGGACAACACGTCCGTGGAAAAAGACGCGTCGGAGACTTCTATTGTGTTTCCGGCCTTTTCGGCGTCGGTCATCGTGGTGCTCCAATCAATGTGTCGGTACCCTCAGCATTTCCAGCTGCTGCGCGGTCGGCGGGCGCGTCTGACTCGTGTTCGGCCAACCAACGTTCCGCGTCGATGGCCGCGGCGCAGCCACTGCCCGCGGCGGTGACGGCTTGCCGGTAGGTGCGGTCCACCAGGTCGCCGGCGGCGAACACGCCGTCCAGCGACGTGCTCGTAGTGCGGCCGTGCGCGAGTACGTAGCCGTCGGGGTCGACGTCGACGACGTCTCGCACCAGCTCCGAGCGCGGCTCGTGACCGATTGCGACGAAGACGCCGGTCACCGCGAGGGTGGTTTCTTCGCCGGTTGCCGTGTCGCGCAACCGCAATCCGGTCACCGTTGTGTCGCCGTCCACCGCGACCACGGTGTGGTTGGTGACGAACTTGATCTTGTCGTTGTTGCGCGCGCGGGTGAGCATGATTTTCGACGCCCGGAACTCGTCGCGGCGGTGCACGAGCGTCACGCTGCTGGCGAAGCGGGTCAGGAAGAGGGCTTCCTCCATCGCGGAGTCACCACCGCCGATGACGGCGATGTCCTGGTCGCGGAAGAAGAAGCCGTCACAGGTGGCACATGAGCTCACGCCGCGGCCCAGCAACTCCTGTTCGCCCGGAACCTGCAGATACCGCGCCGCGGCTCCCATGGCCAAAATGACGGCCCGGGCCCGGTGCGTCTGTCCGTCGGCGGTCACGACCGACTTGACCGGTCCGCCCAGGGATACCGACTCGATGTCTTCCATCCGCAGGTCCGCGCCAAAACGCAGCGCCTGCTCACGCATCTCGTCCATCAACTCCGGGCCGGTGATGCCGTCGCGAAAGCCCGGGTAGTTCTCCACTTCGGTGGTGGTCATCAACGCACCGCCGAAAGCGGCGCCCTCGAAAACGAGCGGCTCCAGCTGCGCGCGGGCCGTGTAGAGGGCCGCGGTGTACCCGGCGGGGCCGGAACCGATGACGATGACGTCGTGGATGGTGCCCTGATCATCCTGAGCAGAGGTGGCGGCAGTCATTCGAACCTTTCAGATATGGAAGCTACGCCTACGAACGCCAGCGTAGGCGGGGGTGTTCCCGCATGCGGGGTACAACACAGGCACCACACTAAGGGCGGGGGATCTGCGTGTTGGCCAACAAACCGGTGTCGGCGGCGCTGCAATCCAATGCCACCGCAACGACCGCCAGGTTGTCGGGCGTCTCGCCGGGCAACAGCAGCAGGACGCCGGGTCGGGCATTGATCTCGATCGGTCGCGCGCCCAGCACCTCCGTGGACGCCGGGTAGCCGAGGCCACTGAGGCAGGAAGCGCGCCGCGCCGGATCGGTGAGCGGGCCAAAGTCGGGACTGTGGTTGAGCAAGCCGAGGATCTCCGCTTGCGACAGCGGAATCGTCATCGGCGGCGTTGACACGGTGATGTGTTCGGCGGTGGCCGGGGTGCTGGGCGCGGGCTCGGGCGCGTTGATCAACGCCGCGGTGCCCACGCCGATCGCCGCAAGCACCGCGCCGACGCCGGCCGCCATAGCGGCCACTTTCGCGGGCCG
>Ga0310913_10001395_pt1 | contig 12385 bp, 9 predicted proteins | sample GREbulkMGOX082_FD_203447 | JGI IMG/M metagenome (GOLD analysis project Ga0310913, IMG submission 203447) | Lab enrichment of tropical soil microbial communities from Luquillo Experimental Forest, Puerto Rico - GRE.bulkMG.OX082 | ecosystem: Environmental > Terrestrial > Soil > Tropical forest >...
TCGTGCCAATCCTAACGGACTTCGCATCCGTCTGCCGTTCCGTTGTGGCATTCAAAAACACGACGCATGCCTACCCACGAGCGTCGCTTCCGCTCTCGAAGCCATGGGAACCCACATAGATCCCGATGTAATGGCCTCGGAGATTACCTTCGGAGGAACGCCAGAATGGGCCGCCGCCGCATGGCTTGAGAACCGCGGGTTTTGCGTTCGCTACTTTCCCGCCACTCCGGACACTGCTGCGCTGCTAGTTAAGAACGGCATTGCTTTCATCATGACCCTGGAGGGTGACACGAGCGCCCATGCGGTGGCTGTTGTGGGCATTGATGAAGCTGCGGGGACTCTCATTGTTCATGATCCGCAGGCCTTTCGCGCTTCCGAATATCTTTCAGAATACATCGGGCGCGGCGAAGCGCCTCTCGGCCCCAAAGCTATGGCCGTAGTTGCGCCCGCACAACTGCCGCTGCTCGAGCGCCTGCTGCCCGAGGCTGATTCGGAAGCCATCGCGGCTACCGAGCGTCACCGTCAAATGGTTACCCTGCACGGACCCGCGGCCGCCCGCGAACTCGTTCAGGATTTCGCCAGGCGCTACCCTTCGCACCCAGTTACCCGGTTGCTCGTGGCCATGCAAGCGACGCACGACGGGCAGCTAGGCGCAGCTTTGCGTGATCTTCAGGACTTGCTGAGGGCATTCCCGAACTCCGCTTTTGTTCGCGCCAGCATTCTTTCCGCTTGCCGGTCGCTTGGCAACACCGCCCTTACTCGCGAGACCCTGGCCACCGTCGTCGACCGGGGCGTAATCCCTGGAATCGAGTCTCAGCAGAACTGGTTGTATCCTCCCGGCAGTTACGTAGCCGAATACGCAGACCTTTTGCGCCAGTCCGCGGAGACACGGGACACCGCACTCGCCTTACTACATCGCGTACTCGTACGCGAACAGACCTGCGCGTTCGCTTGGCACGTCCTTGGCGACCTTCTCTCGAGCGAGATGGACACCGGCGGAGCGCTGCTTGCTTATCGCATCGCGGCTTGTCTTGCTGATAGCTGGGAGCATTATGCTCGCGCTTATTGCGATGCGCTCGGCAATTGCGGCCGCATAGAAGAAGGCTTGAAGTGGCTCGAGGAGCGTGTTCGCCGTTTTGGCTCTTCCTCGCGGGCCGTCTCCCCATGGACGACTTGGATCGGCGCGCTCGAACAGTGGGGCCGCCCTCAAGAAGCGCTGCGGGCGACCGAAGAGTCGCTCGATCGCTACCCGGACTCTGCTGAATTGCTCGCCTTCGTGGTCTCATTTGCCGCGCGCATGGGCCAATGGGAGCGCGCGGGGGCCTTGTTGGGCCGGTTGGCGACGGCGGGAAACTCCGCCTTGTTTCACCAGGCCGCCGTTGCTTTCTATCGCATGCGCGGCGATCTCGACCAATCCATTCAGCACGCCTATGATTGCGTGCGCGAATCGCCACTTTCCACCGAGGCTTGCGGGGACTTACTTCAGCTCATCGCGAAACGGGATGGCGCAGTTGCCGCCATGGATTTGGCCTCCCGCTGGCTGGGCGACCATCCTGGCCATGACGGATTCGAGCAACTCTATTCCCACCAACTGGATCGCCTGGCCCTTTCGCAGTTCAGAAAATACTCGCTCCTGCTTCGCCGCTCCAGGCGCAATCCACAGGACGGCTGGACCTGGCGCGAATTGGTCTTCTTTTGCTGCCCTGAATATCAATCTGCGGATGATCGTCGGCGCGGCAGGCTGGCTATTCGCATCAACAGGTTCCTTCAACAATGCCAGCGGATCTCACCGGAAGCTCCGGCCACCCTGCGGGCGCAAGCAATGTGGTCTGAGGCTTCCGGCAAATGGTCTGAAGCCCGCGAGGGCTGGCTCGCATCCATCCGTCGGGAGCCGGAAAGCCTCTATGCCTACGAGCACGCGCTGAATTGCGTGGCCAGGTTTGAGGCGGCGGAGCGAACGCGTGCCTGGGAGGAGATTTCGAGGCTCCTGCCGACGTACTCGGGCCGCTTGTTTGCGGCTCACTACAACGCCATGCGCGCTGCCGAAATGTTTGGCTTCGCGCTAGCTGAGCAAAGCGTTGCGCGATGGGCAACTCTTCGCCCCGATGACCCAGAGGTGTTGGAAGCCAGGGTTGATCTGTTGTTGGAGCACGGTCATGGTCGCACCGACGCCGAGCGCGCGCTCGAAATTCTGCAGCCCGCCGTAGAACGCCATCCCTATCACATCGGACTCCGCTCTTCTTTTGCGAATGCATTACACAAGCTCGGCAAGTTCGACGAAGCCGAGCAAGTCCTAGCCGATCTCGTTCGCCGTCATCCGGATGACTCGCCTGCGCACATCCAATTAGCCCTCGTTCATGAACAGCGTGGCCGGGTTGACAAAGCCTTGCAGGTACTCGAATCCGCGAGCCACTGCGATCCCCAAAATGCCGATCTCTGGGACATGCGCGCGCAGATGCTCATTCATGCCCGGCGTTTCAAGGAAGCCAATTCCGTCGTCCGCGATGGACTGTCGCGATTCCCTAGGCATGTTCACTGGCGGGAGCGAGCTATCCGGCTGCTGCTCGATTGCGGGCAGGCCGAGGACGCCATCGAAGCCGCCCGCGAGGGCGTTCGTGTGTATCCTCGCGGCGCCTACCTGTGGTTCCTCCTAGGCACAACCCTCAACGACTTAAGACGTTTCGCCACCCATGGCGAGATCGAAAAGTGCCTGCGGCATAGCCTCGCGCTGAACCAGGGTTTGTTTGCACCAGCCGATCGGCTTGCCATTTTTCTCGTCGAGCAGCGCCGTTATGCCGAAGCCGAGCAAGTGATGCTCCGCGTACGCGAACGCCTCAGCGATCCCACTCCGGCAAACGGTCGCCTGGCTTGGATTCACCACCAACAGGGCAAAAAGGACGAGGCGCGCAATGAAATGGCCTCATTGTTGCGCGCTGTGCCTTCGTATCTCTGGGGCTGGATGGTTTTGCACGACGTGCTGGTCGCGGATCAAGCTTGGGACGATGCTCGCGCGATTTTCATCACCACTCCCACTGAGCTTCAGACGCACATGCGATTCCGTCGCCAACGTCTAGTTCTGCTGGAGAAAGCCGGCCTTTCCCCCGCGGAACTGGATTCTGAATGGAATGCCTTGCTGCACGATTTTCCGGAAGACCTAGCGGTCCATCTGCAACGCTATGACTCACTTCGGTCCGCCAAACGGATGCCGGAGGCCGCCAAGGTGCTCGAACTCGCCCGCGCTCGCTACCCGGACAATCTCTTCGTGCTTGCCCGCTTCGTCGAAGTGCTCGCGCAGGATCCACAACGCCAAGGTGAAGCGATCCACACCTTACTGACGATTTTCTTTGCTGACGGCGAAGATCCTTCCTGGGCGGTGGATTACGCCTGGGGAGCCGCAAAGGGTGCCAAGTGGCAACAAGAGGGTTATGAGCAGGCGCGTGAGCTCTTGCGACAAGGTTCGCGTCCCACACCGCGGGCATTATCTCAGCTGTGCTCGTACGCCCTCGTGCATTTTGGCACGTTTAAACAACGGCTCCAGCCACGCTGGCGCACCTGGTTCCCGGACCACGGGGCTAGCGAAATCCTCGCGATGCTTAACTTCGTCGATTCCTCGGTGTGGACAAACGGAACGTATCGCACGATCCCCTTGCGTCATCTCTGCGATTTCGGTTACCACCGCGCTGTCGTCAGGTACTGGAGGAAGCACAAGCCGCTGGTTGAGGCCGATGTTCAATCCTGGTCGGAAACCGCACGGGCCCTTGTTGGGCTCAAAAAAAACAAATTCGCCCGCGAACTTCTGGCCGGTTGGCGATCCCGAACCGGTGTTCCCATGTGGGCGGTCGCAAATTACATCATGTGCTTCTCGCCCCGTCGTCGCGCCCATTTGCGCGAAGTGGTCACCGCTTGTCGCGACGCCTTGGTCGGACTCCCGCACGACCACTGCGCCAAATACCTCGTGCACAGGCAGGCCGAAGCCTGTGCTTTGTTGGGTGATCAGGCTGGTTTTCGGCAGGTTTGCCAGAAACACGGCAATTATCTGACCGGCAACCTCGAGCAGAGCGAATGGTTTGACTCGCGCAGCAAGCATTTGCTGACCGATATACCGGTAATGGCCCGCGCTTTGAAACAAAGTGAGCTCCGGTTGTACCGCCAAACCTTGCGAAGCGTGCGCTGGAAACGCATCGCCGGCGGCGGACTTTCACCGGGCAGACCGTAGCGACGAGCCACTCCCGCATGGTGGCGGTTGGCCTCTTCTGGTTCGTTCTCTCCATGACCATGCTGAGCCGTCCATAGCCGATCAGGGCAATCGCACGTAACTGAGACCGGGGCCGATTCGGCTACAAAAGTTGATGCAAACTAGCGTCTTTGAAATAACAGCCTAGCAAGGAGGCCTGAGGAGGCCCGGCTCGGTAGACTGAAGCGGTCTCTCGCAGCCCTTGAAAATTGCCGCACTCGCGCCCCAGCCATTCGGCGTCGTCTCGCAATTCCTTCCACACTTGGAGGTTAGTGTCGCCGTTCGGAGAAGTCTTCGCCTTCCATCAATGAGGAGAGGGCCGTCGTTTTTCCCAGAAGCGAAGGATTGGCGTATTCTCTCCGGGGGATGGCGCTGGCAAATGCGAGATCACGTGAGAAACCCCCTAGGCGGTATAGGGCGGAGGGCGGTATTCGTTTCCTGTGGATTGTTGCTCTTTGGCGGCGTGTCCTACGCGCAGCAGGACACTGCGCCTGGCCATTCTATCGGAAACGTCTCGACCGAAGGGGACCTGATCGTGATGGAATTGGCTGACGGCGCACTGGGGAAGCCTAATCTATTTGACCTCTCGGGCCGCACCCTTCGCTTCAGGCCAGAGGGTCCCCGCTACCGTGTAGAAATCGTGCCTCTGCGCTGGGATTCGGACTACGGTCCTGAACTCACCAGCGCTCAAGCGAGTCTCCAAAATCTCGCTTTTCCTTTTTCGGGTAAAGTGTGGAATTCGTTTCTCGTGGGAACGACGGGATCGATTCGCTTCGGCGCCTCAGAAAAAGACATCGGCCCTGATCCTTACGGTCACCGGGACGGAGGCATCATCCTGGATCGATTCGATCAGCTGTCAGAAGTGGCTGGCAAATTGACCGACAAAGCCCCAGCAATTTGTGTGTTCCTGAAACCTCGGATGTCCGGACCTCATTATCTGAAGGAACTTTCCGACCGCGTGATCATCACGTGGGATCTCACCGAGCCGTTCGGCGGTCTCCTCGATTTCACATGGTTCAAGACCATCAATCGTTTTCAGGCCGTGCTCCATCGCGACGGCTCGCTTGAGATGTCGTACAAAGAATTGACGGCGAAGGACGGCATCGTTGGGATCTACCCGGTGCCGTCAAGGGCAGAAAAACCTGCGGCGGTTCATTTTTCTTCTCTCTCGCACAAGCACGGCCCTTTTGAAGTCGTATACGAGTCCTTCCACTACCTTGCCGTCCCAAGATCTCAGGATCTGTCTTGTACCATCATCAAGGCTCTTGGCGACAGGTTCGATTTCCTGGCCTACTACTCCGATTTCCGCACCGATAGTCAGGAAGCGAGTCCTGTGAGTGACGGCCCGATAGGAGGCAACGTCACAGGAATCGGGAACCCACGGCACGAGCAAACCCATCAGGTCTTGGAGAGCCGTTGTACGCAGGGACGATTCCAGTTGGGATTGGCGCAGCCGGTGTGGGTTGGATCGAACGAAGCGCAAGAAGTACCTGCAGAAGGAGCGCCAGTCGGCAACAGTCACGACCTAACTTTCTACACGCGGCTGCTCGTGGAGGGTTCACCGGATGGCAAGCCCTTTCCTTACAACTACGCCGTAGGACATCTCGGGCATGAAGTGGGCCATCGCTGGTCCGCTTATGTCAGTGCGAAAATCAACGGCGAAACAATTTCTCTCGGCCAGTGGCCTCATTGGGCGCCGGGTTTGCAAACGCGCGTCGCTTTCCCCTATTCACTGCCTACTGAGGCGTCAACCATGGGCGGAGGCGTCTGGCAGGACAACTTGAATGGCTCCTACACGCAGTTGCGTGACTTTTTCTTCGTGCCGGCGACGGGGTATTCCTACCTTGACCTGTACCTGATGGGTTTGATCTCTGCCGCGGAGGTGCCGGACTTCTTCGTCCTCCAGAACCTCACCCGAGTCGGTAAAGACGTAAATGGAAACGCGATATTCAAAGCTGAACGAACCAAGGTAACGATCCAAGACGTGATTGCCGCGGAAGGGCCGCGATTACCCGATGTTGATCACTCCCAAAGAAGATTCAACACCGGGATCGTTATTGTGGCTGAGCGCGGGCGACGGCCGAGCCACGAACTCAACGCACAAGCCAACGGCATTCGACAGCAGTGGATTCAGTACTGGGAGACGACGACAGGACATCGTGCATCCATGACGGCAAGTCCACGCTGAGCATCTGCCATCGCGAGCCGGTTCCGAGGCGACAAACAGGCCATGCGAATCGGTTTGCGAATCGTCGGCAATTCTCGAACGATTCTGTGAGGGAAGAGCGGCCTGCCGACACCAAAGAGATTGCCACCTGGTTGGCCACGTGATGCCCGAGGCAGCCGCCTCTACTCGAACTGGAGGACGACAATCTCCGGATTGGATCCGAGTCGCAGCGGTGGTCCCCACGTGCCCGCTCCGCTCGATGTGAAAACCTGCAGCTTGCCGATTCGGCTGAGGCCGTACACGAACTGCCGGTAAATCCGCCGCGCAATCCAGCTCCAGGGTATAAACTGGCCGAGGTGCGTATGTCCTGAAAGTTGCAAGGAAACCCCTGCGGCCTCCGCAATCTCCGGATAATCGGGGGCGTGCGTCAATAAAATGCTCGGACGGCGGCGATCCAAACGCATGCGTTGGAGCACCGACGCAAAGGATCTGCGATGCCCCGCATTTCGGTACTGCACACCAAGAATCTGCAAACCATCTACTTCAATCTTTTCGTTGTTGAGCACGCGTACGCCAGCCGCCGCAACGGCTTGGAGATATTTGCTGTCGTCGCGAAATTGCTCATGATTTCCGGCGACGAAATACACGCCGTGCGGCGCAGTCAACTGGTTCAATGGCTCGGCCGCTCGCACCGCGTCGATGGCCGTGCCGTCATACAAATCGCCGGCAATAAAAATTGCGTGCGGCTTTTCGCTCAAAATCTTGGCAACCATCCGCCGCAGAAAACCCGCGTTTCGCACATGTCCCAAATGCAAATCGCTAATCAGCGCAGCTTTTCGCCCACGCCACGCGTCCGGCAAGTTCGCCAGCCGCACGGTAGTTCGGGTGACGCGCGTCCAGCTTGCGTTGAAAACCCCGTAGAGTCCGGTCACTAGCGCAACCGCGAACAGCACTTCGACCATCCGATGGAAGTTCGGGTGCACCCCGGCCAGAGGTCCTACCGCGAAAACCATCCAGGAGCAAAGCGATGCAATGAAGAGGAAGCTCAGCAAACCTGCCCAGACCGCGGCAATCCTGTAGAAGACGCGCACAAGAGCATTGGTATAGCGAAAAGCGAGCAGCGAAGCCGGAATGAATGTTACGGACAGAAATCCGAGAACCAGCTTGATCCACAGTGGCTCAGGGACACGGGCCGTTGCGGTCGAAAATGCCCATGTCTCATACAGGAAAAAATGCGTCAAAAGGAGAACGGACTGCAAACTTGCGATGAAAACGACTACGCGCTTTGAAAGTCTCACGCTCCATTCGATTCCGTAACGGCACAGATCGTTATAATTTTGGCCCGTTCGACGGCACTTGGGGACCATTGCCGCGGCCCGCGTTGTCGTGGGCCACATTCTCGTTGACAGAGACAAACCCCAAGGCGCAATGTCCTGCCTGTTAAAACGATTCAATCCCCGAGTCGCTGGGTTCCCAGATTGGAGTGACCGTCGGTCCCTTCCAGCCGCGCCTGAGGCCGTAGTTCTCCGGCAAGAAGGAGGTTGCTCGCAATGAAAAATCCGCCGTCACAAAGCGTTCCCGTCCATTTCGTGGGTTCTGTTTCTCCTTTTCTTGTTGTTCTCCTTGCGCTTGCTGCCCTCGTATCCTTCGACCGCAACCGCCGAGACTAGCTTGTGCGGGTCCATCAAACAGGGTACGTCGCCAATGCGCCGAAGCGCGCCTATTTGATGTCATCGGCCTCGTCTTCCGGCGCCTCCTTCAGCGTGTTGAATTCGAGCGGCTCACCCGTGTATTCAGGAACCATCGGAGCAAGCCTGGGGAGTTGGGGAAGTTTTACCCATGTTTACGCGCTGGACTTTGACACCGTCACCACCCCCGGCACCTACCGTATTTCCGTCATCGGATCCATTTCCGCCACCTCCCCAAGCTTCCCGATTGATACTGGGGCCAACCTGTACTCCACGCCCCTGGCGAACCGACTCGCAGGGCCTTCATCGATTGGGATGACGAGCGCCAAAGCCCCGCGATAAACGAGTCACGCTCCTCCTGGGACGCTGCAGTTGAGGCGAATAGGAAGAAGCTAACCGCCAGTCCCGAAATGCGAACCCACCTCGCTTTTCGCGCCGAGCGCAAAGGAGAATTGGAACAGGCGGCAGCTTCGAAAGAGGCTCGTCGTGTTCCCTCGGGGTGGAGCCCTTCGATTGCGGCAGGTCGTATCATCGGGCCGATGCCTTTAGCCGGAGCTCATCATTTCTTCTTCGCGCCCCGAAAAAGTTGGCTTCGAAATGCATGTCACTTCTTTTTCGAGGCCTGCTCGTGGTCCTTGCACTTTTTCCTGGAGCTCGCGTTCGGCCTCCAGCCAGTCGCGAGCGTGACTTCCGCGCCCGATGTCAGAAGCTTGCTAACTCGTCTTGGCGTTTCGTAGCCTCTCTTCTCCGTTGCAAGAGATTCCTTTTGATCGGTCGCGTCGCGCCCGAGTACCTCAGTCCGGACCGGGGCAGCTGAGAGTTCCTCCTTCCGCGGCTCCGGCGGACTCATGCGTTCGAGGTCGACGTCAGGCGATTTTGCGAGATGCGGTTTGCGTTGCCGGCGATAGCTAAAAGGTTGCTCCTGGACACCCGACGTGCCCTCATATAGCGCCTCACTGCTTCGCCTAGCTTCCTTCTCCCGTGGAAGACCCGTGCTTTAACGGCGCTAACCGAGAGACCCATGCGGCGAGCGGTCTGTTGGGCAGTTAATTCACGAAGTTCCCGCAACTCGAGGGCTCTCCGCATTCCCGACCTCAACCGCCTCATTGCGGCCGCCAAAATTTGCGCCTCCTCCCGCCGTAAGTACCTCGCTTCGGGATCGGGACTTGTATCGGGTAGCTCTAGGCCAAGGGTTGTTTCTTCGCTCGTCGAATCGTCGATGCGTACCTCACGCAGCGCGCGACCGCGGCGAAGCAACAGAAGGGCCTCGTTGATGGCGATACGCGTTAACCAAGTAGAAAAGGAGGATTTTCCTTCGAACTTGTGCATGTAGACGAAGGCTTTTTGGAAAGTTCGCTGGGCGACGTCTTCCGCATCCTCCTGGACGCGCGTATAACGCAGCGCAACCGCGAAGATTTTCGGCTGGTTGTGCTTGACCAGGATTTCAAATGCCAGTTCGTCTCCTCCCTTGGCGGCAGCGACAAGCGCCGCTTGCTTGGCCGGATCATTGAAGCTGGCAAGGTTTGCTCCAGGTTTGCCGATGTCCTCCACTGGGCTGGATCGCATGGTGCTTCTCCTTATCGGTTTCAAATGGCGATACGGATCTTCAAGCGGCTTGCCTGTGCTGGCCGCCCGCGTCTGCCTCGATCGCGTCTGCGGCAACTCCATCCCTCAGGGCTGCTCTCTTGTGGGTCGTGCGGCCGATGCGTTGTTGGGTATTCATAACGCGACCTCCCGATCAGCTTCGTGCCAGCCAAAGCCCAGCAAACCCAGCAGTCCAAATCCATTGCGGCGGCCGAGCACGCCGTGGCGCTTTTTCCACTTGCGGGTGAAAACGAGAATAGTCCCTCCTCTAGAGATGCACTGCGTTCGGATGATGATGGGAAGGCAATGCCGAGACGCGACCATCGAAGGGCTCAGTCTCAGACGGAACTCCTTTATTTGCTGTGAGATAGCAGTGGGCAAAAGATTGTCGGCGGGCACTGCCAACTGCCTACCGCCAGCCGCGGAGTAGGTGCCGGTGGGCTAGACCGTTACCGCCGGGCGGACCGGGGCGAACTGGCATTCGGATGGCGGCAAAATTCTTCCCCCTCATGGCTATCTCCAAGTAAATCAACCAGTTCCTAAATATGTCACCGCGAGCCAAGCTCTGTCCTTCTCTGGAGCCGCTGGCGGTGCGTCGGCTCTGTGGAGCTACTTCATGCAGCTCCATTGCAAACGATGGTCAGAAACGCACCCATCCCCGGCAAATCATTAGGAGGAAAACCACGGCAGCAAGTGCAACGGCGATTTCCTGTGAAGCGGAAACGACAAGCAGCCCTGTCCGCCTGGACCGTCGCGCGCGCTCTTTGGGTTGACAACTTACCCATACGAGCCGATACTCAGGTTAAATGTCTACCCAAGAAGCAAGGAAAAGGCTCGAACTCTCGCAGGGCACGCTAGACCTGCTGAAGGAAACCACGAAGGGGAAGCAGTTCGCGACGGCACTTGGGCGGATTTTCGGACAAGAAGTTGAGGAGTAAGTATGTTCCGGCGCAAACGGAAGACCAGCGACTTCCGCGCGGAAATTGACGCGCACATAAAACTGGAACGGGAGCGCTTGCGAGAACAAGGCCTGAGCGAGCAAGAGGCTCGGGCAGCGGCGCGCCGCGCGTTCGGCAACCTGATGCAAGCTGAAGAACGGTTTTACGTATCGACTCGGTGGCTGAGGTGGGATCATCTCTGGCAGGATGTTCGCTTCGGTTTACGGATGCTGGCCAAGAGTCCCGGCTTTACGAGCATAGCTGTGCTCGCGCTGGCTTTGGGGATTGGCGCGAACACGGCAATGTTCAGCGTGATCGAGGCAGTGTTGCTCCGGCCGCTGTCGTACGGCAATGCCGATCAGTTGACGAGCGTGTCTTCCATGTGGGAGAGGGGCGGCGTCACCACGCCTTATTCTTGCTCTCCGCCGGATTTTTTTGACTGGCGCGATCAAAACCGCTCGTTCTCGGCGATGTTTGCCTATCGCACGGACCAGCGCGCGCTCACCGGACGAGGCGAGGCGAAGCGCGTGCGCGTCCTTATGAGCACTGCGGGCATCTTTACCACTCTCGAAGCCCACCCGATCATTGGGCGCGAATTCGTGATCGAAGAAAATCGCAAGGACGCCAATCACGTGGTGGTGCTGAGCTACGGGTTCTGGCAGGCCGATTTCGGGGGCTTGCCAGATGCGATTGGGAAAACGATTGACCTAGACAGCGAACCCTACAAAATCATTGGAGTGATGCCGAGGACCTTTCGGTTTCCGCTCGAGGGCAGCGATGCGTATCTACCGATCGGATTTGACAACCAGGTGATGACGCAGCGTGGAGCGCATTACTTGAGCGTGCTGGGAAGGCTGAAGCCGGGCGTCTCCGTGGCGCAGGCGAATGAGGATTTAGTGGCCATCATGGCGGAACTACGACGGCTTTATCCGGACAAGGACGGAAAGTGGGGCGTGCACGCGGAGCAATGGAGGCGGCGGCTGGTGGGGGATATTCGCCCGGCGCTGCTGGTGCTCCTGGGAGCCGTGAGCTTTGTGGCGTTGATCGCGTGCGCCAACGTATCCAACTTGCTCCTGGCCCGAGCGACGGTGCGTGAGCGCGAAATTGCCATGCGGCGTGCGCTGGGCGCCGGGCGCCTGAGGATTGTGCGCCAGATTTTGACGGAGAGCTTAATGCTGGCGATATGTGCCGGGGCGGCGAGCCTGCTGCTCGCGCACTGGGCGCTCCTGGCTATCGTGCGCCTTGGACCGAAAGACATCCCGCGGCTGGCCAGCGTGGGGCTGAACACAGCAGTGCTGACATTCACGCTGGGCGTGTCCGTCGTGAGCGCCCTGCTGTTTGCGCTGATCCCTGCGATGCGATCCTCGAGAATGGAAGTTGGTAGCCTTCTCAAACTGTCAGGCTCGTCCTCGCGCGAAGCAGGACGCGTGCGCAGCATTCTTCTTGTTGGAGAAGTCGCCCTTTCCATGATGTTGCTTGCGGGAGCGGGGCTCCTGGTCCGTAGCTTCATCGGCCTGAGATCGCTAGGCCCGGGTTTTAGCCCCCAAGGCGTGTTGACGCTGGACGTCAGCGTGCCGGATGCCCGCTACAAGAACAGCTTGGCGCTTGAAGGCTACTGGGACCAAGCGTTGGCCAAACTGCGCGGTTTACCCGGCGTCACATCGGTCGACGCAGCGACGCCGTTACCGCTGTCCGGGGATGATTTCAGTAGCAGCTTCAGTGTGGAAGGCAGGAATATACCGGAGAAGGACCAGCCCTCCGCCGAATTGCGCTG
>Ga0310913_10001407_pt1 | contig 12348 bp, 10 predicted proteins | sample GREbulkMGOX082_FD_203447 | JGI IMG/M metagenome (GOLD analysis project Ga0310913, IMG submission 203447) | Lab enrichment of tropical soil microbial communities from Luquillo Experimental Forest, Puerto Rico - GRE.bulkMG.OX082 | ecosystem: Environmental > Terrestrial > Soil > Tropical forest >...
TGACGATGAGTTCGGAATCGTCGACGTACTAGAGACCATCCTGGTAGACGAAGGCTATCGGGTTCTGACCGCGTGCAACGGCAAGCAGGGCCTCGTGAGGTTGTCGGAGGAAAAACCCGAGGTGATGCTGCTGGACTTCATGATGCCGATGCTCGGCGGCGAGATGCTGCGCACGATGGCGGCGGAGCCGGCATACCAGCGCATTCCCGTCATCATGATGAGTTCGCTCAGCGAGGAGGCAGTCGCCAAGAGATGTAGAGGCTATGCCGCGTTTCTGCACAAGCCCTTCAGGGCGACCGCGGTGCTGAGCGCTGTCGCCCGCGTCCTCGGCGCGGGGGCAACCGACGCCGCCTAGTCCGGAATTCCGTGCTGCTCAGCATCATTGCTGCCGCTAGTGGCGGGCTTCTAACGTTTGGCACCCCACCCACCTCGCCGTCATGCCCGCGGAAGAGGGTGTAATCCAATTGAATGACTGCGAGCGATGTCGAGAAAACGGTTCGTCTCGCCACGCGTCGGATGGCGGCTCGTCTGTGACCTCGCTCGGCCTCAGTCAAGCGCGAGCTCCAAATGACGCACCCGTATCCAGCGACAGGGCGCACCAGCGGCGCCTGCCCCGCTTACGTCAAGGACCACGTCAAGCCGCTCAAGTGTGGTGGTCCCGCTGCCGTCTCTAATCCGGAGTGGAAAACGATCCGCGATGCGAAGGCTAAGGATAAATGAGAGACGAAGGGCTGTGCTCGCTAGGCGTGAACCTATCGCCCGCCGAGGCTCGGCTCTTGCTGCATTGCCCGGCGTCTCCGGGCGAGCTTTTGGCGATCTCGCGTTGAGTAAGCGGGGGACGGGGGCCGCATCGCAGTCCCGAGCGCCCGGCGGCGCGCGCGGGATGAAAGTCACCACTGAACCGTTATCGGTTACCGGGCGTCGAGCCCCGTCTGTAGCAGGAGACCTAAGTTGCGCTTTCTCGAATTGGCGCTTGCCGGAGCACTTGCTCTAACCGTTCCTGTAGCAGGGCAGGCTGATCCGGTGGGATCGAAGATAGGGCCCGTTGGCGCGGGTCCGGCGGCCGGCATCGTGCAAGTGTGGGGTGGCAATGGACCGGGCTACCATCCAATGCCCAACGGTTGGAACGGTGACTGGCGTCGAGTACCCGATCCCTCGCGCCAATGGAACGGCGGATCAGTTTCGTGGCGCTGGTGGCCGAATGGTCCTCCCGGCGGGTGGGCTTGCTGTTTGGGGCCGAGCGTCCCCACTTACTGGGTCTGGGGTCCTTCGGGCGGGGCTTTTGATTATCCCTTCTCCGATTGGCGAGGACCGACCGGGGGTTGGGGCAATCCGTAGCCAAGCAAACTAAGAGCCGGGCTATCCCTGGGGCGTGATCACTTATTCGGCCTCGTCGGCTTCCGCTGTTACATGGAAGGGAGCGTCTGCCACCGTTGGGCGGGTACCGCTTGGCGGCAAGAACGCGAGGCCCGGTCCGTCCTGGTAGATCCGCCCATCTCGAATGTAGACCGGGATGCCAAGCCCATAAGCGAGGTTGCGGGCAGCGTCGGCTAGTTGGTTTGGGGTCATCGCTACTCTGCCTTTATTGGGTAGCCAGAGGTGAGCCTTCTCAACCGCGCGATCATGCGTCGGCCAGGTTGGAAAACAGCGTGAAGTAAACCACACTGCCCAAAATTCCACGTTACCGGCATCAGGGGAGGCCTCGCATGCAGGTCTCTTCGGCGACAGCGGCCTCGATGGCGGCGGCTATTTTTACGATCAGCGACATCTTTGCTGCCGGGCTAAGGTCCAGAGTGGCGCCGATCTCCTCAGCAAACATTATTTCCGCGGCTTCTATCGCCTCGGCGGCGCGGTCGGCTGCGGTCTTCACGGCGCGCCGCTCGGGGTCGTCGTCGAGAGGAGGAAGGGCGCGCCCGTGGCTTCTATTGATAACCCCAACCCCACCAAGGCCGTGCTGCCCGCCAATCTGGATACGGATTGTACCATCCCGCGCCCCAACCGCCGTACTGACGACCTTCATACGGAACGCAATCACCCCACTGCCAATTGCCCCATTGGTCGCGCCAGTGGGTCCGGTGCCAACCGCGTCCACAGCCATCGCGCACCAGCTCGAACGGCGGTGCCGCACCAAGCTCGATCGCGGCGGGCGTGGGCGGGAGCGGGGCCGCCTGTGCCGAGGCAGCCAAGGTTAGGCCACCTGCAAGCGCGAGCGTCACAGCGCGCATTTCTGTCTCCGTAGAAAACCTACACGGACAGATATTCGGCGATCGGTGCTAATAAATGCTGAAGCGCGAAGATCGAGCCTATCCCGCCACCGGCTGAGGCTCCTGATCAGTCGTAAGGCGACCACGATGGCCGCGAGGCAGCCGAAGGCCAGCCGCAGGACCTTCGCCGCGAGCCGGGCGGCTATCCCCGATGCGGCGTCCTGGTCCGCGTCTCATCCGGCGGGGCATACGGATTCGGCGCGGGGTAAGGCTGGGCCGGCGGTTTCGCGTCGAGCTTGACGAGAATGTCCTTCAAGGTGCGAACCCTTGACGAAGACGGGTGGCGATCGTCGGCGATGCTCCGGTTGAGTAGGGCGACGAGGGCGAGCTTCTGTCCATCGGAAAGGTCTAGCGCCATGCCAGAGGCGTGGGATAAGGCTGGAGACCCGGGGACATCGAAAACTGGACCTTCTCGCGGAGGAGGAGGGTTCGACGATGGACCAGTAGGCGTATCCTGCTTTGCGAGGGGAGTCACCCCCGAGGCCGAGGCCGTTGCACCGCCACTATCCGCGAAGTAGTGCCAGCCGACGCCGACGCCCGCGCCCAGGAGTACAGCGACAAATGCACCAAGGCCGCAGGTTCTCAGTTCCGATCCATACATGGCCGATCGCTCTAGGCTTCAACTCCTTGGAGGCAATGCCGCCAGAACGCCCCGAACCAAAGAAGGACAAGCCCGGCGGAGACGACTGCCGAACCCAAAATTATGCGGAGCGGAGTGAACGCTTGATCCCGCCGTGTCAGAAGTCGGGCCAGATGCGCCTGCACGAAATCCAACGCGTCCATGATCTGAGCGAAGTCATCGCGGGCTTGGGCGGCTTGGCGGAGGGTGAAGCGGTCGGGATCGAGATCGGCCATGCGGCGATGCTTAGCGCGCGAGCGTTAATGCTCCCCTAAAGGCGGGCGCCGACGGATACGAGATCCCACCACTGATCATCTGCTGATCGGCGAGAACACCGCGAGGACATCGGTCACTTCACGGTCACAGCCAAGGGCGAAAGTTCGCGACACGTGGCGGGCACCAAACGCGGCTAGTGGTACGAAATCCCTTCCTACCCCTGCGAACCTCGAACCCCTACCGTGACCCAGCCCGCCGGCAATGGCGGCGCGGCGTCCGCCTCGATCATCTCGACCGTTGGCTGACACGTTCCGGTGAGTCCCCGAAAGCAGCTGAACCGCGCCGACGCCGGCGGGAGCGCGCAGCCGCACGAGCCGGCCCGGTGTCCCCTGTCCTCGGCGGAGCTCCTTGGTGCGCTGCCGGTAATATTCGAAGATCCCTGCATTGGAGCTGGGGCCGCTGCCGCGCTTGAACCAGTCGAGCAGTTGCGGTCGAGTCGACCTGGTCGTCGTGCCGGCCGTTGGGAATGTCGTGATCTCGTGCAGGTATTGCGCCAGCCATGGCGCCGCGTCAGGCAGGTGGACAAAACCGTTCTCGATCATCGCGGTCTGGGCGTGCATGCGCATGACCTTGTCCGATTGCGGCTGATAGCGGGTGACGGCGTAGAGGCCTTCCTGCACCAGCTCCTGGATCAACTGGGTCCCCGAGGCCTTGTCCTCGATCAACACGACACTGGGGCGGAAGTGCGCGTATTGCTCGCGCACCGCGCGCTTCAATTCCGGGTATTCCATGCGCTGGCGCGATACGCCGAGGAGGTAAAGGTCCTTGCCCAATATCGCCCAGGTCGTACAGACATGCGGCCGTGCTCGGAACGCAGCCGCTCGAAAACCCGCTTGGCGGTGTGCCGCTGCTTCGGCGGCGCGCTCCGGTCACCGACCAGAATCGCATCGATCACCGGCGTCAGCGGTCCCAGCTTCGGCTTCTCCGACGATTTGCTTCGCTGATAACCCGGTGGAACCGAAAAATCGGCACATCCTGGCGATCGTATCCCGGCTCAGCCCGAACACGCGCGCCGCTTCCCGCCGGCTGTGCCCCTCGCGCAGCACACACCGGCGAACCGCCGCATAGACCTCTACTTGAAACACCTCTAGCCATCCCTTTCGGACTCCGAAAAGGACAGCTTCTCAAGCGGCCGGCTTTTGCACCGCCACCCGCCCCCATGCCGCCCCGTGGCCGACTATTCCAGCGCCGCGCACGCTTTCCCGAAGGCGGCACAGAGCGATGCTCGCCCGTTCTGTACGGCATCTATCACACGCCATTACGGCTTCGACTGAACCCTTCGCGAACCACGATCGACCTACCGCACCCAATGTTTTAAATTCCGGTCCGGGAAGTCGCAGCCTGCAGCCCTCCCATCAGACGCAGGGGGCGACGGACAATTTCGTCACGAATGTTCCTTCCTATAAGATCAAGAGCGTCAAGCATTCTGTTCCATTGATGGAAATCACAGATCGTGGCCCGGAACCAATCTCAAGTCCGAAACCGGGCGGCAAGAGTGAGCCCCCTGGACATTGCAGCTCCTAACACATGGGACCATGTGGTCGACACCCTCGTTTCCGCACGGTCAAGGTGAGCGGTTGGGGCGCCCCTCAGCCCCCGGTGTGGGCGCTGAACCGCGGAGCGAACCGGTGACGGCGGAAGCGCGGCTCGTGGCCGCCTGCGCCAAGGTCCAAACCACCGGGGCAGATGAAGTCGCGATTCGGACCCTGCTGGCCGGTGGAATTGATTGGACGGCCTTTGCCCGAATGCTCGTCGAACGGGGGCTCACGAGCCGTGCCGGTCACACGCTCTTGCGCGTTGCGCCGGAGCTGCTGCCCGACGACATTTCGGGCGCGCTGCGCGCCGTTGTCGACCAGACGCGCGCCGCGAACGTCTCCTTGCTGGCCCAGCTTGCGCGTTCGCTTGACGCGATGCCTTCGGCCCCCGCGGTCGAGAGGGTCCGGCACGCGCATGCCGCCGCTAACGGTGCGCTTGCGGCCAATCCGCATGAGCCCGCGGCTTGGCGAACACTCGGACCGGCATTCGCCGATCTAAAGCAGCTCGAGGAGGCAATCGCCTGCTACGGCCGTGCGATCACGCTCGCGCTGGACGACGCCGCCGCCTGGCGGGAGCGCGGGCGCGCAAGGCTCGCGCTCCGCCTGCACGAGGCCGCGCTCGCCGACATCGATGAAGCGCTCGCGCTCGACCACAGTGACGCCGCCGCCTGGGCGCTCCGCGCCAGCGCACTCTGCGCGCTGGAGCGCATCGCGGAAGCGGTCGAAGCGAGTGACCGGGCGCTGGCGCTCGACCCCGGGAACACGGCCGCGGGGCGCACCAGCATCCACGCGCTACTCTTTGCCTGCGATTGGAGCCGCCGCGACGAAATCAAGGACCGGATCGGCGATCCCCTGCGCCGCGGCGAAGCCCTGATAACCCCCTTCAACCATTTGGCAATCTCGGACTCCGAGGCGGACAATTTCGCGCTCGCGCGGATTTGGGCAAGGGTAGTGCCGCCGAGCGCCGAGCCCCTATGGCGCGGCGAACGCTATTACCACGACCGAATCCGGATTGCCTACATCTCGACCGATTTCCGCGACACGCTCTCGGTGAATGCGATCGCTGGCGGCTTCGAAGGGCATGACAAGAGCCGCTTCGAGCTGACGGCGATTTCATTGAACCCGAGCGACGGCAGCGAAACGCGCCGACGGCTCGAGGCCGCCTTCGATCGCTTCATCGACGTTCAGGCGATGAGCGACGCGCGGGTTGCCCAAATGCTGCGCGACTGGGAGATCGACATCGCCATCGACCTGAACGGCTATGCCGGAAATCGGCGCAACGGCATCCTGGCTCACCGGCCGGCGCCGATCCAAGTCAACTACCTCGGCTATGCCGGCACGATGGGCATGCCCTTCTTCGACTACATCATCGCCGACCGCATCGTCATTCCGGAGGAGCACCACGCCTATTACAGCGAGAAGGTGGTGTACCTGCCCGACACCTTCTTTCCAACCGACCGCAAGCGGCGCATCGCCGAGCGGACGCCGAGCCGCGCCGAGTTCGGACTGCCGGAGAGCCGCTTCGTCTTCACCTGCCACAACACAGCGTACAAGATCAGCCCCGAGATCTTCGATGTCTGGATGCGGCTGTTGCGGACCGTCGAAGGCAGTGCGCTGTGGCTCGGCGCAACGGACGGGCTCGCCAGCGCGAACCTGCGGCGCGAGGCGGAGCGCCGCGGCGTCGCGCCCGGGCGGCTCGTCTTCGGCCCCTGGGTGGCGCAGCGAGCCGATCATCTGGCGCGGCTGCGCCTCGCCGATCTGTTCCTCGACACGCTGCCCTACAATGCGCACACCACCGCCTGCGATGCGCTCTGGGCCGGTCTGCCGCTGCTGACCTGCCGCGGCAGCACTTTCCCGGCCCGCGTGGCGGCGAGCCTGCTCGGCGCGGTCGGCCTGCCCGAGCTCGTCACGGAGTCGCTCGAGGAATACGAGGCGCTGGCGCGGGACCTCGCCGGCGATCCTCGACGGCTTGCCGCGCTCAAGGAGAAGCTCACGCGCAATCGCGACACCGCGCTCTTGTTCGATTCCGCCCGCTTCACCCGCCATCTCGAATCGGCATATGTTGGGATGTGGGAACGGTATCAGGCGGGCTTGCCACCGGAAAGCTTCGCCGTTGCACCATAAGGCGTCGATATCGAAAGACGCCTATAAACGAATGTTCCCAGCGATCTTACAAGGTATAGTTGTCGGCGCAGCGGCCAGACGCGTCGGCCGCGGGACGGAACGGAGGACGCGGTGAAAAGGGCTCTTGTATGCGGCGCCGGCGGCTTTATCGGAAGTCACCTGGTGAGGCGGCTACGCGCCGACGGGTTCTGGGTTCGCGGCGTGGACCAGAAGTACCCAGAGTTCGCCGCCACAGCGGCGCACGATTTCGTCGTTGGCGACCTGCGAGAACGGGACTTGTGCCGAAACGTGGTCGAGGGCGGCTTCGACGAGGTCTACCAGCTCGCCGCCGACATGGGAGGCGCCGGCTACCTCTTCACCGCGGAGCACGACGCTGATGTCATGCGCAACTCGGCCACCATCAATCTCAGCATGACCGACGCCTGCGTTGGGCAAAAGGTCGGCCGGATTTTCTATTCATCGTCTGCCTGCATCTATCCCGCCTACAATCAGGAAGACCCGAGCAAGCCGAAGTGCTCCGAAGCCAGCGCCTACCCGGCCGCTCCCGACAGCGAATACGGATGGGAGAAGCTGTTCAGCGAGCGCCTCTATCTTGCCTTCCAGCGCAATCACGGGCTCGATTGCCGCATCGCCCGCTATCACAACATTTTCGGGCCGGAGGGAACGTGGAGGGGCGGCCGGGAGAAGGCGCCGGCGGCGATCTGCCGAAAAGTGGCCGAAGCCAGGAATGGCGAGATTGAAATCTGGGGCGACGGCGAGCAGACCCGCTCCTTTCTCTTCATCGACGAGTGCGTCGAGGGAACGCTGCTGCTAATGCGCTCCAGCCACACGGGTCCGTTCAACATCGGCTCGGAGGAGATGGTGTCGATCAACCAGCTCGCTGACCTGGTGACGGACATCGCGGGAAAGAAGCTGCGGAAGCGGCATATCCCCGGTCCGTTAGGCGTCCGCGGCCGCAACTCCGACAACAGGCTCATCAGGAGCACGTTGGGCTGGGCTCCGAGCCGCCCGCTTCGCGAAGGCCTCGAAAAGACCTACCGTTGGATCGACGCGCAGGTCAGAGCGAGGCAGAGCAGCGCGGCCTAGCATCGGTTTTCGGTCACCCGCGGACCGGCTGGCGGGAGGGAGCAGTCCAGCGAATCGTCGCCGGCGATCGCTGTTTCGCGGAATAACGCAAGAATCCGCGCGGCAGACCGATGCGACGGACCCCTCGCGGGAGCGGCTGGCGGCCATCAAGGCGAGACTCGCGCTCAATCGCGCGACGCCCGCTATTCGATAGGGCGCGGTTCACGCGCGATCTCGACTCCGCGCACATCACGATTTGGGAGCGCCGGCCGGCGGGCACCGACCACTCCGTCAGTCCAGACGCGGCCGATTATTGCGCTTGCCGGGCGCTTGGTCCTCGTAGAGGTGCCCCGGTTCGACGCCGGCGGCGAGCAGCGCATCACGTTGCAGGTCGAGTGTCTGGCCGCCGTCGGCCTTAGAGACGCGCAATAACCGATCAACACGGGCTGCTCCGAAAACGAGCGAATACGTGACAACGCGGACGACGCGGCCCCGCCAAGGTGTCGATCAAGTACCGCTCGTCCGCCTCGGCGTTCAGCTGGTCGAACCGGAGGCGTTTCGCCTCGTTCTCGGTGGGACCAGGTTGACTGGGCGCACTCCAAGAGACGGCCGCAGGGCGATTTCTGTCGCTACGTTGCTCGCCTAAACCATCGCGGATATGATTCAATCGAAGGTCAGGCTCCAACGGACATTAACCCCGTGACCGGGGATGAGATAGCGCACATTATCAGAGCCACCGCGGGGTTCCTCTGGGTATTGCTCGCGGCGTTTGTGGTTTGGCTCCTGCGACAGCCGCTGATGGCGGCGGTAGCCCGCTTAGCGAGCTTCGAGGCTTTTGGCGTCAAGTTCGCCCTTTCGGGCGGCGCCGCATTGGACGCAGCAATCGAGCTCGCGCAAAAAAATTCCGCTTGGCCGGTCGAAGTTCCGGCGGCCGACCGCAAGGCGGCGCTGGACCGGGCCAGCGCGAACCGATCGGTTTTCGAAGGCGCCGAAATCCTCTGGGTCGACGATCGCCCCTCGAACAATCGCAACGAGGCGCGCATGCTTCGTAGCTTTGGTGCCTTGGTCACTTTCGCTGCCACGACGGAGGAGGCGGTGCATGCGCTGCAGGCTGCCGCCGAACAACATCAGCCTTTCGACGTCATCCTCTCCGACATCAGCCGCGAGCTGCCGGCACCCGACCCGACCGCCGGCCTCACAATGCTGCCGCGCCTGCGTGAGGCCGGTTTTCAGCAGCCGGTTATCTATTACGTCGGCCGTCCCAATGCGGACGGCGGCGTGCCGGCAGGCGCCTTTGGGGTGACCAATCGGCCCGACCAACTCCTCCAGCTCGTTATCGACGCGCTGTCCCGCCTGCGCGGAAGGGCAGCGCGATGAAAGCGATCGGCGAGTTCCCGTTCGAATGGATCGCCAAGGACCTGCGCGAGGGGAAATGCATCCCGTTCCTCGGTGCCGGCGCCTCTGCATTTCCCAAGGAAGTCAACGCTAAGCCACCAAGCGCGAGCGCCTTGGCGTTGGAGCTGGCGAAAGAGTCGATGTACCCGCCGTACCAAATCATTCGAGAGACGGGCGGCTTCAACGACGCCGCAGTGCAGGAGCGATTGCTGCGTGCCACTATCGACTGCGAAAATCTGATGCTTGTCAGCTCCTGGGTCGAGCACGGTCTTGGCGACAGATCGCGGCTGAAGGAAAAGCTGCGCGAGCATTTAGCAAATGAGTACAAACCGCTACCTTACAACGATTCTGCATGATCAGCTCGCATGGACGGCGCATCAGCGGCCGATGGCGATCATCACGACGAATTACGACGATTTGATCGAGCTCGCGCTGGTTCAGCACGGCGTGCCTTTCGATTTGTTTGTCGTTGCAATCGACCGGCCCGCTATCGAAGGACGTGCTCAAGGCACTACGCTATTTAGGCTCGCCGGGCAAAGCGAGCTCAAGCCGGTGACAGGAGAACAGCAGCTTCTCAATCTGGAGATCGACGGCGGTCAGGTTCGCCTCAAACGCACTGCGTTATTCAAAATCCACGGACACATCGACCGCGAGCGCGGAAACGACGACACCTTTGTCATCACCGAGGAGGATTACGTGTCGTTCCTCGGCAGAATGGGCTCGGGTGATTCGCTTATTCCGGCTGATCTCGTCACCGTCATGCAGTCGCGGACATTGTTGTTCCTAGGCTACGGTCTGCGCGACTGGAATTTCCGAGTATTGCTCGACCGCTTAAACAGGAGCCGACTACAGCCCAAGAGATCCTACGCCATCTCTGATGACATCGAGCCCGCTGAGAGCGAATTGTGGGGCGCACGTAACGTCGTCGTTTTTAAAGCGGATCTCAATGAGTTCGTGCCCCGGCTCAATGACGCGCTGGGGCGAAAACCGCAGTCTTCGTCGTGAGCATACCGAGCTCTCCATTTGTCGGTCTGGCGGCGTTCACCCCCCGTATGGCTGCTTATTTTACAGGCCGCGAGCGTTTTGCACTGACCCTTGCAGGGGCCGTGTTGCGTTCGCGCGTTACCGTGATGTACGGTCAGTCCGGGTGCGGCAAGAGTTCGGTGCTGGGCGCTGCTTTTCCGCAGGTGCTTCGCGCCACATTGCACGATGCCGAGAGCGCGGTATCGGACGCGCCGCTCCGCTTGCTGCACTTTCGGCGCTGGCATCCGGGCTTCGAAACGAGGCTGTACCGCGCGGCGGCAGCTAAGCTCGCCGCCCCTAAAAACAGCTCTTTAGCCTCTGCGATCGCAAGTTGGGGGAAGGTCCGGAGGGAGCCGGTGATCCTGGTGCTGGACCAATTCGAGGAGTTTCTCCTCTATCACCCGAAGCCGGCAGAGACGCGCTTTGCTCAGGATCTCTCAACTCTGGTCGCGGACCCGGATAATCAAGCGCGAGTCCTCTTGTCGCTGCGCGAGGATTCGCTTGGCAGCTTGGACTCGCTTGCGAGCTTGGATGAGTTGCGTGCGGTAATCCCCGGCGTCTTGGCGAGCCCAGTACGGCTCCGGCCACTGGACCGTAAAGCGGCGGAGCAGGCTATTCGCTTACCGGTCGCAAAATGGAGTGAAAATCGTTTTGGAGATCCAGGGGCGGTGGTAGTCGAAGACTCACTGGTCGACACTTTGCTCGATCAAGTGCAGGAGACCAGCGGCATGGGACTGAGCGCCGAGCCGTCCGCTAGTTCAATTGCGAAACTCGTGGAACTGCCTCTACTGCAGCTCGCTCTTGAGCGGCTTTGGGAGGAGGATACGAAGGTCGAGCATCCTGTCCTGCGGGCCCGAACATTAGAGCGGTTGGGCGGCGCAGCGGGCATCGCGCAACAGCGTCTAGACCAGACCTTGGGCGCTTTGCCGGCGCCGCAGCGGGCATTGGCGATCCGTCTATTGCGCCATCTGGCGACGGCGACCGGAGGAAAGCACGCGTGGCGCGCCGACGATCTTGCCAACGAAATCGACGCCGACAGATCGGCGGCACGGCAGGCAGCGGAGCGCACGATTCTCGGCCGCATCACCGGTAGCATAGACCGCGTGGCGGCAAGCGTAAGCGCCGCGGGCCACAGCCTGTTCGGCGCCAAGGGAACACCGATCGCCGCAGAAGCAACCAAGGCCGCAGTCTCTGAAACGCTTGACAAGCTCGCCCAAGGGAAGGCTCGGATCCTGCGCACGCAGCCCGACCCGCGGGGCCAGGGACCATTGTTCGAGCTCTACCACGACGCGCTCGCCCGCCCGGTGCTCTCCTGGGTGCACGAAGCACGGATCAGTGAAGCCGTTGGTCGCCAACGACGTCGAGCGGCGTTTGCTATCGGTGCGGCGTTGGTGATGTTGGCGGGGATCGCGGTCGTTTACACGTTTTACCATCGCGCGCTGATCCAGCAGGCGCAAGCCCAGCTGCAGGAAGCGCGCGCGGTCTCGACATTGGCTCGCCAGAAGGCTGAGGGCGGCGATGCGATGACCGGAATGCTGGCAACCCTCGCGGTGCTAAAACCTGAGCGGCCGTATAGCAACGCGGCCGGTGCGGCGCTCCTGGGCGCTTGGTTACGCAACCGCGAACAGTACGATCTGCTCGGCGATCGCGGCCCGGTCTTGAGCGTGGCGTTCAGCCCGGACGGCCAGCGGGTGGCGACCGGGTCCGATGACAACACGGCGCGGGTGTGGGAGCTGTCGGGCGCGACCCCCGCCGCCACCGTGCTCGAAGGCCATCGCGGCGCGGTCAGGAACGTGGCATTCAGCCCGGACGGGGGGCGGGTGGTGACCGGGTCCGATGACGACACGGCGCGGGTGTGGGAGCTGTCGGGGGCGACCCCCGCCGCCACCGCGCTCGAAGGCCATCGCGGCCCGGTCTTGAGCGGGGCGTTCAGCCCGGACGGCCAGCGGGTGGTGACCGGGTCCGATGACAACACGGCGCGGGTGTGGGAGCTGTCGGGGGCACTCCCCGACGCCACCGTGCTCGAAGGCCATCGCGGCCCGGTCTT
>Ga0310913_10001420_pt1 | contig 12291 bp, 11 predicted proteins | sample GREbulkMGOX082_FD_203447 | JGI IMG/M metagenome (GOLD analysis project Ga0310913, IMG submission 203447) | Lab enrichment of tropical soil microbial communities from Luquillo Experimental Forest, Puerto Rico - GRE.bulkMG.OX082 | ecosystem: Environmental > Terrestrial > Soil > Tropical forest >...
CTATTGGACAGCCTCGTGCGGAACCAGGCGGGCCATCCGGAGGCGGCGCGTGGCGTCGGTTGAACTGCGGCACCTGACCAAGCGCTACGACGCCGCGACCGTGGTCGATGACGTGTCGCTTGCGATCGAGCATGGCCTGCTCGTGTGCCTGCTCGGACCGTCGGGCTGCGGCAAAACCACGACATTGCGGCTGATCGCGGGCTTCGTCGAGCCGACGGCTGGCGAGATTGCGGTCGGCGAGCGGGTGGTGTCGGCGCCGTCGCGGACGCTGCCGCCGGAAGCGCGCAACATGTCGATGATCTTTCAAAGCTACGCGCTGTGGCCGCACATGACGGTCGCCGAGAACGTCGGCTATGGCCTCATGCTGCGCAAATTGCCGCGCGACACGATTGCGAAGAAGGTCGGCGCGATGCTCGCGACCACCAAGCTCGCCGATCTCGCCTCGCGCTATCCGGGCGAGCTCTCGGGCGGCCAGCAGCAGCGCGTCGCGCTTGCGCGGGCCCTCATCGTCGAGCCCGAAACCCTGCTGCTCGACGAGCCGTTATCCAACCTCGACGCCAATCTGCGCGAGGAAATGCGGTTCGAGGTGCGCCGGCTGCACGACCAGTATCGCTATACGACCGTCTATGTCACCCACGACCAGTCCGAAGCGATGACGACTGCGGACCTGATCGCCGTCATGAACGCCGGCAGGATCGAGCAACTTGGCACGCCCGAGGACATCTATGCGCGCCCGCGCTCGGAGTTCGTTGCGCGTTTCATCGGTTCGAGCAACATCGTTCGTGGCAAGGTGCTCGACGCAAGCCACATCATGGTCGCCGGCGTCCCGATTGCGTGCAGCGGGGCGGCACCTGCCGCCGCGCGCGACGCCGCGATTGCGATCCGCCAGCACGAAATTCGCATCGACACCAACCCGCCGGACGGCCGGAGGGTTAGGCTGGGCTTTCAGGTAGCCGTTGAGCTGGAACTCGTATTCGTATCTTTGTACATCGAGATCCGAGTTCAGTTTGCCGGTATCAAACGCCGCGTCGTCCATGTCCACCAGAATTGCGCCCTGCTTCTTGAGCACTTCGAGGGCATCGGCCATCACGCGGTTGACCTCCTGGTGATCGGGGCCGGTTCCGAATAGGGTACGCAACACCCCAATGCGCGCGCCCCTTAGTCCATTGCGATCGAGCGAGGCGGTGTAGGTCGCGGGAATCCTGCCGATGCCCAGCGCCGTCACAGGATCATCAGGATCGTAGCCGGCCATTACATCAAGCATGACTGCGACGTCGGCTACGGTTCGGGCCAGAGGCCCGGCGGCGTCCTGCGTAAACGAGACGGGGATGACACCGGCGCGGCTGATCAGCCCACGCGTGGGACGAATGCCGACCAGACTATTGGCGGAGGCTGGCGAGCGAATCGAGTTCACCGTGTCCGACCCGGTGCCCACGGTCGCGAAGTTGGCTGCCAAGGCCACCCCGGTGCCGCTGGAAGAACCGCCCGGCGTTCGCGACAGCTCGTAGGGATTCCTGGTTTGGCCTCCAAGCGAGCTGGCAGTTAGCCCGGCCAGCGCCAGCTCATGCATGTTCGTCTTCGCGAGAATCAGGGCTCCATTTTGACGTAACCGCGCCACCGTGAACGCATCAGTTGTCGGCTGCATTCCCTTGAGCGCCAGCGATGCGGCGGCGGTCGGCATATCGGCGGTGTTCGAAGTTGTCCTTCAGCACCACCGGAATGCACTGTAGCGGCTTGAGCTTAGCGTCACGTTTGAACTGCTTGTCCATGGCATCAGCCTGCTCCAGCACCTTGGGGTTTACGTACAGCATGGCATTAAGGGTGGGTCCCTGCTGGTCGTACGCCTTGATGCGGTCCAGGTACTGCTGCACCAGGCTGTGGCAAGTCAGCTTGCCGTTCTCCAGGCTGCGATGAATTTCATTGATGGAAGCTTCCATGAGCTGAAACTTCTGTCGGGCGGCGTTGGCGACCATAAACATCACCTCCAACCACCAGGACGAAAATCCTCGCTTCTTCACGCACGCCTTTGCTCCTATGATTTCACTGAAGACTTTGCAGACTTGGGCATTTCTGGCAAACGTGTTTCCTCGCGAACTGTTGCTTCCTACAGATAGTAACGTTCGTTGGTTCCCTCCATTAATGTCCTTCCCCAGGAGGAATAGAATCTCTAATCACCTGGACCAACTCAACGTGTAGAACAGCGATCTCGATACGAATTTGAACAGCGTTCGCTACCCGGCGATACAGAGTTCACTGGAATCGCATCCTCAAAAATGAAACGCCAACTGCGCGGTCACTGTCCGCGGGGTCACGTAGTGCGTTCCGCTGAACGTCGACAGGAAGTTGTACAGTGCGTACATGTTGGTCAGGTTAATGATGTTGACCTGCAAACTCCACTGGTACCGGTCACCGCGGAACAGATTATCGTCGCCAATCGCCAGGTCAAACAGGTTTCTTGGCGCGATGCGCTGCGGGTTGTGATCGTCGTTTTGGGTGTTGGGTGAGGGGATCTGCACCAGGTGCGAGCCATACAGTCCTACCGGGCATGGCGTTGGCAGTGAAACGTACGGGTTCGCTTTGGCAGTTCCGCAGAATAGGCCTGCTTGGAATTGCTGGTCGGCGCTCAAGCCGCTGAGATCGACCGCCGGCCTTCCGTCCGGCAGCGTGGTTGAAGTAGGACAGTTATTGAAGTCAAGCACACCGTAACAAGGCACTGCACCCGCAACGAGCCCGCTGTCATAACGCCAATTGAAGCCGATCCATGGCCAGACCTTTGATGGCTGATACTGCACGTGCAACGTCATATTGAAGGCTTCGTCGTGGTCGATGCGGAACGGAAACCCGCTTTGACCTACCGTCACGCCGAGTCCTCCCACCTGCGGTGGGAAGAAGCGTGCCGACACGCTCGACATCACCGCCAGCGCGCTGAAGCCCTTGTACACTGGCACACTGATACGCGCCGCTGGCCCAGTGATCTTCGAGTTGTGCCAAGCGATCGGGAAGAAGATCGGCGTGTTACCCAAAATACTAAAGTCATAGCCGCCGTGGGTGTACTTCCAGAGGTATTCCGCGTCAATTACGACATACTTTCCGATGGCCTGCTGGAAACCGGCATGGAACTCATTGCGCCAGCCAGGGTCGAGGGTCGCCGGCACACAAGGCACCAGAGCCGCAATTACCGGGTTGAAGCACCCTGTACTGGATAGCACCAGGTTTTCATTGAACGGGGTCTCTAACGTACGCGCATACGAAACACGCAGAACGGTATTGGTTTTGTGAATGTTGTACGCGATTCCAAGACGTGGTTCAGCTTGGCTGGCCACCGAAAGCCCGTTGTATATGTCGCCGCGAATACCAAGGTTGAACGTCCAGTTCTTCAGCGTGATGGTGTCCTGAATGTAAAGCGCCAGCTCCTTCACGTCGGTATGCCCGCTGAAACGGAAAGCCGTACTTGTGGGACCTGAGCAACCTGCAGAAGGCGATGGAAACGGCCGCGTCAGGTCGTAACAGCTCAGGAACGCTTGATATCCAGGATTTGGTTGAAAGCCTGCAGCCGCACACTGTGAAGGATCAGTGAACCCCGAAACCGGGTTGCCGTTTGCATCCACGCAGGGTGCATTGAATGACGAATCGACAATCCCCAACTGGTTGTTTTCATTGAGGAATGTCTGCTCATACATCACGCCGGCTTTGACGTTGTGGATGCCTTTGTTCCAGGTGACGGAAGCAATAGCGCCGGCATTTAGAAGCGTCCGCTGTTGCGCCACGCTGGCTTGCTGGGTTGGGCTGAAATCATTGAATGGATCGGGGCTGGGATAGTAGTTGAATGCGTCCCTTCGCACGTATCCCGTGAGCGTGAATAGCGTATTGGAGTTGATGGTATGCGTCCATGAGGGTGCGATGTTGTAGGTAAGGATCTTGGATCGCTGATCTGTCGCGCCCAGGGGAAGACTGGTTATCGGGTTGGTCTCCTGGATCCCATTCACAAGGTGATACTGCTGATCATATGAATTGGGATTTTGGAACCAGGAGCGCGTGAATCCTAGGTTTACGTGCAGGGCGTCATTCTGCGAGAAGACATAGTCGAAGCGGTCGAACACGTTTTCTTCGTTGCCGCGGGCATGCAGCACCACGAATTCGGGAGGATCCAGAAAGCGGCCGGTATTCAGTCCATTGGCCGCGATGTAGTTCCCCCAATTCTTTCCTCCATAGGAAAAATTGAAGCCGATGTTCGAAGAGCCGAAGGTTCCGTAGGAAGCGTTCACTTGGCCGTGTGGCGTTGTCGAACCCAGTCCGGTACGCGTAGTTACGTTGATCACCAGACTAGTCTTATCGCCGTACTCGGCGGGCGGTGCCCCGCCGATCACCTCCATTGATTGCACGGCGTCAAGCGGAATCTGGTTGGAGAACACCTTGCTCTGCTGGTCTGTGATGGGCTGCCCATCGAGCGAGAAGGAATTCGACGCGTGGTCTCCCATCCCATGAAATAAACCGTTTGAGTCGGCAGCTATTCCGGGCGATGACAGCGTGACCAATGAACTCAGCTCGGAAGAAGAACTCTCCAGCGGCAGTTTGTCGAATAGTTGGCGGTCGATGTCGGTGTGGAAGGTAGGATCGTTCTCCAGCAGGTCACCCGCTTCGCCTTGCACGGTAACGGTTTCCGCCCCTCCGCTGATCTGGAGCTTAACGTTTGCCGTGACAGGAAGCGACGACCGGACCTCGACATCTTGCGCAGACTGCCCGAATCCCTGCGCAGTCACTGTCAGGTGATAAGGGTTCAGGGGCACATTCGGAAAAGCGAACTTGCCGGCGCTGTCGGTCTGGGTGGTGCGGCTAAACTGGCTGACCGGGTTGTGAATCTCCACAGTCGCATTGGGCACAACTGCTCCCGAGGGATCTGTGACTGTGCCGTTGATGCTACTGGCGTTTCCTGTGGATTGCGCAAGCCCCGCTACAGGACAAAGCGCCAACAAACCTGTTGCCAACACCACGCAAAGGAGCACCATCTTGGATCGGCGAGTGTGCGCCGAAATAAAACCGAAAAACACTGGAAACCGTGAGTTTAGCTGGGTAGCGTGTGTCATCTTTCCTCCGACTGGCCTTCCTCACCTGCTGCCAAATCCGCGGGAACGCGACTTTAGAAACGATCTTCTTGTTTGAGCCGAGGGTCCGTTACATGGCCTCGACGTCGACACCGCTTTTCGCGTTTCAACAAAGTCGGGAAGACTATTTAGAAAACTCTTGCAATCCATTACAACAGCCCTGGTTTCTGAGAAATTGGGCCTAGGGACTTGCTTCCGGCAAGATGGATTTACAGAGTAGGAGGAGCGCGAGACGGGAGTTTGGTTGCAATGCGAAGCGACTCGTAGGAGACGGATTGAATCCTGACGAGAATCCACTGGGGGTGAACCCGCTCTACCCTCGTCGCGGTCGGTGCGGTGACAACACTGTGACCCAAGCGGCACAGGTCGCAATTGTCCAAGGGTCGAGCCGTGCTTGGGTCGTCCGAGGCCGGAATGGAAACTGACTGAGCCGCCGCCGGAGTGACCCGGGCTGCGATCGCATGTGTCATTGGATGCATTAAGAGGTGCATCGCAAGCAACGCAAGCAACCATCCACGGAACTTCACGGCCTTCCCCACATTGCACGTATTATGGCAACGCACGCCTGCGTGTGTAAAGGCCATGTACTTGCGAACGATATCCATCTTAAGTTCTTTAGCGACGATTCGCGGCAGTCAGAGAGAGCACAGCGTACGAAGTGGCTGCGTCATTCATAAAGAGCGCAGTCTCCGAACTGATGTGGTTTTCTTTGTTCTTGTTCAGAGAGTAGGCCGCCCAGGAACCTTCGGTCTTGTCCTGGTTAGCAGTGAGCCATGCGAGCCCCAGCTTCAGTTTGGCGTTTTCGGGCGAAATCCCGGCCCCCTGAAGAACAAAGGTGATCAGCCCCGTCGCGTATCCGTCGCTCCTCGTTTCTTGAGGCGTGCCATCCATGCGCTTCCAGTCGCCAGACAGAGAAGACAGGCTCCAGCCACCGTCAGCCTGCTGCTTTTCCAGAAGCTCGGCAATCATGGCCTGCTGCCGATCTAGTTCGAGCAGTCCCGGCAGCTTCGGGGCGGCCCACAAGAGAAGGACGCGATTAATAGTGGTCTGCACGGCAAATTCGCGGTTGAGGTACTCCCGCAATAACTTGAGGTTGGTTTGCACTTCGGGCGTTGCGCGATAGTTTCCTGGTGCGACACCAATGGCGACGGCGGCCAGCGTGGCTCCGAAGTAGTCCGAATCGTTCGCTTCCCAAGGCTCATTGTTAAAGCGCAGCCAGAGCCACGCGCCTTTCTGCTTGCCGGCAATTTGCTGTTCGGCCCACATGTTCTCAAACGCCATATGCGCGTCGTTGCTGAGTTGGCCCCTTTGCGCATCGCGGCTCGAAAGAATCAGTGCGTTCAGAACAGATTCCGTTCCGCGCGACTCGACCGACTTGTATGGCCCGCGATCCGCATCCTTGTAGAAAGGTTCAACCTCCTTCCAGAGGCGCACGCGCTTCGTGACGCTGTCCAGCAGCCGTTGCTCGTTCGGAGATGGGGCTTGCTCGGCAAGGGCCCTTCGAAGAGCGGAACGCGAAAGAGCGTAAGGAACAGCGGTGTGGCACGACACGCAGAAAGTTTCATGGTCCCGCTGGGCTCTGGGCCATTCCATCCACCACGATTGCCGCCGGTCTAAGTAAGCGGCCGCAGCCTTCGGATCCCAAGAGCTCGCGATCTTTGTTTCCGGCTTATCGGGATCAGCTGCCACGCCTTCTGAACGGTTGGCGGCAGGCGCCGCCCCCGTGCGCCAACCAGCCACGAAGATTCCCACCAACAACCAAGCCACCAAACCGCCCCTCAGTTGCATGGCACTCTTCACGAAACCCTCATCTCAGGAGCAACCATCTTTGGTTAGTTTGTCCGAGCTGTCTGGATTCTGTTTCTCGAGTTTGTTAATCGCAGTTGGAACTCGGACATTCCTATGTGCGCGCAATTATAGTCTCCAACAAATGGCGTTCCAACGGATCCGAGGTGAAGGAGTACGGCGCAATGGCGAAGCGCAAGCAATCCGGAACTGAATTGCGTCGGAGGAACGGAGGTTTCCCTACCGGTTTCTGGCTAAGTTGCTGTTTGCAGAGCATTCGAACAGAATGAGCCGCGACAAAGCGCAAGTTATGAAGCACTGAGTCGGCGAGTCGCCGCCCTTTGACGTCCCGCATCGCCAAGACGCAGCGACCTGCACGCCATTTACTTCCGGCACCTGATGCGCGTCCAGGAATGGACGCAAGGATCGGATGAAATACCCACTGCAGATCAAGAAAAGCATTGCTTATCAAGTACTTGCCAACGGTGATATTGGCGGAGAAGTTGCAATGTATTGTGCGGCTTGTGTCAGAATCATCAGCACCAGACACATGCTCTAGGGGTTGAGGGATCATGCGGACTATGGTGCAAGACCTGATGTACGGGCTTAGGCAGCTAGGCAAGAATCCAGGATTCACGGCAGTTGCCGTAATCACCCTCGCCTTGGGGATTTCGGTTAACGCCACCATGTTCAGCCTGGTGAGCGCGTTTCTGTTGCGGCGGCCGCCGGTGCACGAGCCAGACCGTGTGATGGTGATCTCAGCCATTGACCCTGCGCAGCGCTTCCACGCGGATGCTAGTACGGTGTCGATCCCGAATTACCTGGCGTGGCGCGACGGCACCGACGTTTTCACAGAGATAGCAGCTTCGTATGACTACCGGACGACGAGTTTGACCGTAGGGCGGCATAGCGAGACGCTGGATTCGGCAGCAGTGACGCTAACCTACTTCGGGTTGCTGGGTGTTACGCCGGAATTGGGGCGCTCCTTCCAACCTGGCGACGACAAGACCGGTCAGGAGCATGTCGTCGTTCTCAGCCATCAGCTGTGGGAGCAGCGCTTCGGCTCTAACCCACAGATCGTAGGCAGCACCGTTCGTCTGGATCGCGAAACCTACACTGTGATTGGCGTGATGCCGGCGAAGTTCAATCTGATGGGCTACATACCGCAGCTGTGGACTCCGCTGGTGCTGACGGCGACCGATGAATTGCCCGCTGCCCGCAAGGATCGTAACCTGCATGTGTTTGCGCGCCTGAAACCTGGCGCAACGGTGCAACAGGCGCAGGCTGAAGTGGCAACCTTCGCGCGGCGTGCCGAGGAAGGCTTCCCTGAGATTGAAAAAGGATGGGGCGTCGTGGTGCGCACACTACCCGACTTCCTGATTTACGATTTCGGCGTAACCAACGGCTTGGCCGTCATTATGACGACGGTTGGCTTTGTGTTGTTGATCGCGTGCGCTAACGTGTCGGGGCTATTGCTGGCGCGAACCGCGGCTCGACGAAAGGAGTTGGCCGTTCGCAGCGCATTGGGCGCTGGTCGCCTACGATTGGTGCGGCAGCTGCTCACAGAAGGACTGTTGATCGCCTTGCTAGGCGGCGGACTGGGGTTGGTCTGGGCCTATTGGGGTGTTCAAGTGTTGCGGGCCAACATGCGTTTCAATCCAGCCATCAGCGCCGTTGCCTTCAACCTCGACCGCAACGTACTCCTGTTTGCTACTGGAGCATCGCTGATGTGCGCGCTGCTGTTCGGGCTGGCGCCGGCATTGAGTGCGTCGCGGACCGACATAACGAGAAACCTGAAAGAAGACGGACGAGCGGCCTCGCGTGGCCGTTCGCATACGCGCTTCCGCAGCGTGATGGTTACGCTCGAGATCGCGTTGGCCATGTTTCTGCTAGTGGGCAGCGGACTGCTGTTCCACGGCATTTACCTCCTTAACCGGCAATACCTTGGCTTTCAGGCCGAGCATCTTCTGACTGCTCGAGTAGCGCTCGATAAGACGCGATATCCCAACGCCGCCAGGCAGTCTGCCTTTCTGCGCGAATCGATTTCACGCCTGAGAGAGCTTCCGGGTGTTGTGCAGGTCGCAGCCGTCTCAGACCTGCCGGCTACCGCGCCCGGCAGTGTCACACTGCACCTCAAAGATCAGCCCGAACTTGCGGCGAACCAGGCGCCGAATGCCCTCGATGTCGTTGTGACTCCTGATTATTTCCAGGCGACGGGAACTCCGCTGCTGCGCGGCCGGACCTTTACCGATAACGACGACGCCACCGCACCGCGCGTGGTGATTGTGAACCAGAAATTTGTCGAGCGCTACTTGAACGAGAATGAGCCGCTGGGCAGACAGATCACGCTGGAGGTAAGCGGTGCGACTTCAGAGCCGAGCCAGATTGTCGGTGTGGTTGGCAATGTGAAGACCCATTCGCAGTCCGTGCGTGACGACCCGCAAGTTTATGAGCCTTTCTTGCAGCGGCCGATAAGCAGCTTTTTCCTCATGATTCGCGCCATAGGCGACCCGAACATCCTCGTCTCGGCATTGCGTAATACCATGGCGCAGATCGACGTGGAGCTTCCTCTGGCGCAGGTGATGAGCATGCCGGCGGTGATCGAGGCGCAGAAGGGCGGGACCCCGTTTTTCATGCGAGCTCTCGGCGTCTTCGCCGCGATGGCGCTGATACTGGCCGCCATCGGGATTTACGGGCTGGTGGGTTATTCCGTGGGGCAGCGAGTCCCTGAAATTGGAATCCGCATGGCCTTGGGTGCGAATAGTCGGGACGTTTTGCGCATGGTGATTGCCGAAGGAGCAAAGATATCCGTCATTGGCGGGCTGGTGGGACTTAGCCTGGCACTTCCTCTGCCCAAAGTCTTTAACGCCATGTTCTCCGACCTGCACGTTGGCCAGCCGTGGATCTACGTCGTAGTAGCGATCACCATTCTGCTGGTGGCAATCGCGGCGACGTACGTTCCAGCTCACCGCGCCGCACACGTCGATCCCATGCGGGCGCTGCGGCAAGACTAGGTTGGATTGGGCCTCAGGGCGTTGCTGCATTTTCGTGAAAGCTGCATGCGGGAAAAACTGCACGTGCAGTTTGAGCGGCAGACAGAGGCTAGCGCGCAAGCGCGCCTCCTCCGACCCGAGTGGCTCTCGCCGAAGGGCCTAACTCCTCGAAGCCCGTCGTCCCGAGTGCCGCTAGGTAGACGTGTCAGGCTTGCATAGGATCGTTCTCAAGAACTCCTTTGTACCGGCGGGACCAACCACTCGAACAATCACTGGCCCCATCTTGGGGAGGGCCGACATTTCAAATGTCAAGAATGGGCAACATTCGCGTTCTGCCACCATCAATTCTGCTAGTAGAGAAATCGACTTGCCGTCACCCGGAAGACGAACAGCAAAACCCTCCTGAAGTTCCTTAATTTCAAGGACTGCAGCCCTAAACAGAGCTAAGGAGCGTTGCTTCGCGATCGCGTAATTCTTCTGTCGTCAGAGAGCAGGCTGCTGATACCTTATCGACGTCCTTCATGGCCGGCTCGCTGGTGGCACGACTCCGTTCATGCGGAGATATTCGACCATCTGTCCATAGTGGTCATACGCGTGCATCAGCGACTCCACTATCAGTGCTGAGCGAGTTATTTCGCCCTGTTTCAGCGGCGAGATTGGCGATGCATTCACGGATGGGATCATCTGGCCGATAGCTTCGGTGGCTCTGTATAGCTGTGCGAATGAGCCATCGAGGTAATTGAGTATCTCGGCTTTAGTCCTTACAGTTTCAGGCCCAAGTTCGTCTCCGGCATCTGCCGGTGGCTGCTCTCCCAAGGCCACTGCAGCCAGAATGTAGTTGGTCGCGGACAGGTGTTTAACCATCTGACCAAACGTGCGCACGCCCTTGAATTCTCCATCAGTCGGCGCAAACCCGAACTTGTCGGCGGGCATGGCCTCCACGGCAGGTATGATCTCTTTCTCAGCGATCCTCAACAGGGCTTGCAGTGCATGCTTTTCCCGCTGTGCGTCCAGGGGCGCCATATCCTTTGTGTCAACCACCTGCCGGCCTGCTTGCGCCAAAAGATTACCCGCAGTTAGCCACACCGCGAGTATCGTTATCCATTTCACTTTCTGCACGATTCAGTTCTCCTTCATGCGAACGAGTTCTGAATTACTCTGTCCGCCATTCATCACGATACGACTTAAAGCTGACTTTAAGGCAATTGATATTTTGTAAACAATTTGTCAGCAGGAGCCGATTGAGCGTTACCATCGTGCATGGCTCAATTGACTATTTCGCAGGTTGCACAGGAAATTCGACTGCGGCCCTCGGCGATTCGCTATTACGAGCAGATTGGCTTGCTTCCTCGGGCAGAGCGACTAAGCGGGCAGAGACGTTACGATCCCACGGTGCTTTATCGCTTGGCAATCATTCAGCGGGCACGACAACTCGGTTTCACATTGAGCGAAATCCGACATTTGTTTTTTGGTTTTCGTGATACGACTCGTGCTTCAGAGCGCTGGCGTACCCTGTCGCAGAGAAAGCTCGCCGAGTTAGACGATTTGATGGATGGAATCAAGGCAGTGCAAGGAGTGTTGAAAAAACTGATGACAAAGTGCCGGTGCGACACCTTGGATCAATGCGGCAAGGGCATATTTCAAAATATGAATAGAGATGTCGCCGCTAGTTCCCGCCTAGGAGGTCATCGCCGTCGGGAACGACCGTCGACGAGTTCGCGAATCTGACACAGTACGCTGGGCATAAGCCCGTTTCTGGCATATAAGACTGCGGCATTAGGCGGGAGCAACACTCCTTCGGCAAGAACGACTGTTCCAGACGAGGGATTTTGCTCGAGGGAAGGTAAGGGTGCTACGTAGCTACAGATCTCGAAAGCAGAAAAGTATAGCGGTGATGAGAAGGGAATTGCTGCGATTCAACGGCGCCGTCGAGCGGGACCCCGCCATCGATGCGTGGATGAAAGAGCATGCAGGTGGACTGGGGGCCTTAGCACATCAATGGTTTGAGGTGATGCGAGAATGCGGGGACGAAGTCCGGGAGCTGTTGCATGACGGCTGTCCGGTTGCATGTTTGGGAGATGCGCCCTTCGGCTACGTCAATGTATTTACTTCGCACGTAAACGTGGGATTCTTTCACGGCGCAGCGCTGCCGGATCCGACCCGCTTGTTGCAAGGCACCGGCAAGTTCATGCGCCATGTGAAGCTGAGACCGGGAACAGCCACGAACGCCGCAGCGCTAAGCAGGCTCATCGATGCGGCGTACTCGGATATAAAGGTGCGCGTCGAGAACGGCAGTCTTTTCTAATCCAAGAATGAGCCTGAAGGGGAAGGGTGCAGGCGGCGAGGAAGGCTCCTTTCGGAAATAGGTTTTTAGAATATATAGCAGTAGCCGGGCGGTGGGAATGTGGGAA
>Ga0310913_10001439_pt1 | contig 12232 bp, 16 predicted proteins | sample GREbulkMGOX082_FD_203447 | JGI IMG/M metagenome (GOLD analysis project Ga0310913, IMG submission 203447) | Lab enrichment of tropical soil microbial communities from Luquillo Experimental Forest, Puerto Rico - GRE.bulkMG.OX082 | ecosystem: Environmental > Terrestrial > Soil > Tropical forest >...
AGAGGCTGATTTCGAAGCTCGCGACAGAGCGAAAGAACGCGTTGGTTGAAGCGCAGCGTGCTTGGATAAGATTTCGGGATGCCAATTGCGGCTTTTACGCTGATCCGGAAGGCGGCTCCGCCGCAAGCGTGACCGCTCACGAGTGCCTTCTAAACGCAACAGTTGATCGTGCCAAAGAACTAAGACTGCTGGCCAACGATCAACCCCCGGCCGATCCTTCGCTGTAATCGCGATGTGCACCGGCTTTTCCAACTTTCCCTCTCCGCCGATCCAGAAATCGGGCTTGCCGCCGCTGCCGAAACCGGCGGCCGGCTGTCCAGTCTCCTGCGCGGTTGCCTCCATGATCAATGTGTAGCCAAGCGGCGCCAACGCCCTTTCATAAAAAGCCTTGGCACGGGCATAGTCCGACACCGAAAACCCCACGTGATCGATCATGATACTCTCCACGGCATGTACACTTCACAGGACCTTGATGGGCACACGATGAATCGCATTGCGCATGCCGCCTCGCCGATCTTCCTCGCCGACGGCTTCGAGGATGTCACCTACAGATGCAAAGGATGTCGTTTGGACATAAAGCGCGCGTTCAAACGGCGTTCGGGCGCCTGTGGGCGCGCTCGCCGAACTGCAAAGCGAGGGCAAGATCCGGCACATCGGCCTCTCCAACATCAGCGTCGATGAACTGTGCCGGGCGCAGCGCATCACGCCGATCGTCTCGGTGCAAAACCGTTACAATTTCTCCGACCGCTCGTCTGAGGATGTGCTTGCTGAGTGTGAGAAAGGCGGACTTGCCTTCCTGCCTTGGCATCCCCTGGCTGCTGGCGGCGATGCGGCGGGGGGTGGTGCGCTTGGCCGCGTCGCGCGCCGCCGAGGCGCAACGCCCATGCAAGTGGCAATCGCTTGGCTGCTAGCCCGCTCGCCCGTCATTGTTCCCATTCCCGGGACATCATCGGTGGCGCACCTTGACGAGAACGTCGCCGCCGCGCGGATTCTCCTTTCGACCGAAGATCTGCACGAACTGTCCTGAAACGATTGCTTCTGGCAACGCGGGTGCCGAAGCCATTGGTTCATCTCGGCTGGCAAACACGGCGGCGTCAACACCCGTCCGGGCAAAACGGCGGTCCGCAGTTGGGCGAAAGCCGACGTAAGCTCCGTGCCTCAGGTATTGGTTTCTCTTTATTCAGGCCGTCGATAATTTCAAAATAGGTCTCCTCGTGCCGGGCTCCGTGCTCACACCTACCGGGCAAGTTTCCGTTCCCGCCCGAAGAGCTGCTCGCAGCTTTCGGCAGAAGTCGTCATCCTGCTCCCGATTTATCCGAACCATAAGGTCTTCGTCAGCTCTATCAGAAACAGCTTCGTTCCATTTAATCATGACGCCCCCATCGTTGCTGAAAAGCGCGGTTTTCTAAAGCTCCTCCCGTGCTCTCAAGCTCATAACTCAACGGCGGTTCTTTTGCGGCGGCAGTTTGCTGTTATCAGGCCGCGTCATTCATCTAGACGGCGATCGTTTGATATTGGAACCAGATTCCAGCGGTCATCACGTACCGCTTCCTATTGCGCTTAATGTTGCCGCTGGGCCGGTTGAGGCTGTCAACGAGGCCGACCGCAACGGGATCGAGGCTGGTATTGAAGACAATTGGAATGGTCGCGGTCGCCACCTTGGCTGCAAGCGCCGAGGCGATGTCGGGGGTAGCGATTAGGGCGACCTTGCGTTGAACCAAGTCTGCAACCAGCATTGGAAGTCGGTCATGGTGGTTTTCCCCACCGGTATTCAATCGGCAGGTTCTCGTCGCCTTTTTTCAAGGCGCTCTTCCATCTGGCCTTCGGTGATGCCGAGGCGCTTCGCCTTATGGTCCGACGTACAGGTGGCCGCTGTGCTGGGGGCACAAGGAAAGCAAGGCAAATGACTTGGGCAAATCGGACATGCGACGACTGCGCCGGGCAAACATCGGGCGGGCCGATGCTTCGCGACGAGGTCTGGGCGACCATCGCCAAGCCGGAAGCCGTCCGCTGCGACCCCGTGGAGCCCGATCTTTTTTCGTGGGCCAACGTGCCCTGCTTTCAGCAGGTCGAAACGTTCTTGTGCTTCGGCTGCATCGAGCGACGCCTCGGCCGAAAACTCACGCAGGAAGACTTGGCCACATCTGTGTGGAATGCGGGCTGGATCGACCATGTGGATGACCGCGAACGGTATGGCGCGCACGAGAGGTCGCTGGCCCTGTCAATCGAGGAGACCAGGAAGGCATGGGCGCGTGGCCGGCGCCTACTCCCGCACTCAAGTGCGCAAGTGCGAGAGAGCGCCACGGGCGATTCACAGGAGGGAGAGCCATGATCAACAGCACCGACGCAAGTCGTGCGCAACCCCCTTCGGCAGGCAGGTCCGGCCTCGCTTCGCCGCGGGCTGCGCCGTGCCGCGACATGACACGCCCGCCATCGCCGGCAAATAATGCCGATGTGCTCGACCTCCAGGCTGTACTTATGGAGGCGCCTTAGGTCGGCCGGCATCATCACTCGCCGACAATACGGGGCAGATAGGTGCGGCGCTTTTTGATCATTCCCACCGCCAACTCTTGGCGAACGCGGACATGGCGGCCTGGCCGCTTATGATCGGAATCTGGCGTGGGTGCGGCCAATCGTTTCGATCTGGGTGGCTAAGGCATCGTCGCTCAGAAACTCGCTCTTCTGGGCGAGTTCAATCCAAAACTCCCGCAACTCAGGGCAGCGTAACAGTAACAACTGTTCGGGCGCAAGCGTCAGCGTAACGTGGGCGGCTAGAGGTGAGCGACTAACCAGCGCCCGATCGGCCTCGCGCCTTTTTCGTTCAGCATGCTCGCTGCAGGCGCGAAACACGCGTGCATGGCCCGGTCACTCATCGGACGGTGCAGCGCGTGTGTCCTAAACTCATCTGTTGCCGTTGAGGTTTTCCGACTGTCGGAAAACTCTCTTGCCCTTCACTCGTATCTACGCCGTCTGCTTTTAATTTTGCCAGCGCAGCCTGCGCCGTCTGCAACGCGAGTTCAACGCCCGGAATTGCACGCTCGGTGGCTTCGCGCGCAGCGATGGCCTCCTGATGCGCTAGGTCCGCTTCGCTTTCCTTCTTGCGCAGCCGCTCTAGCTTGTACCGCATATGTTGAAGCTCGCGCTCAGCGTCGCGGACTGCCATCACCGCTTGCTCGCGCTTCAATTTGCACTGCGCCTCGAGGATTGCTTCGCGCAGCCGTTTTAGCGTGTGGCCAATTTGGTAGATCGCCTGCCTGCGCTTCCGCCAGTCCTCCTGATGCTTTTGCAGGACCTCAAGCACATAGCCGATCGAGCGCACCGGTTTTTGCGCCTTCTCGATTGCCCTGCAGCCGCTCTCCAACGCCGGATATGTGAGGTTGGTGTCGTTGGCACCATAGACGTGCATGGACAACATGCGCACGAAACCTTCCGGCTCGGTATCTGTTGGTCCGCTATCAGCACACGCGTACATCATTGTGAGGCGTTCAACGATGACTTCCAGCTTGAGGATCTTCTCCGCGTCCTCATGGTCCTCGCTGTCGTCCTCGTAGTACTCGGGCCGATCGAACCATTCGAGCCGTTCTCGGCAGCGCTTAACCATCGCGTTGGCGTAGTCACCCATTTCGGCCTTAGCGAGCTCCATGACTGGCGTGCCAGAATCGCGCCTCAGTACCTCGACGAACTGAAGCATTAGACGTCGGTCCTCTTCGACCAACTCATCGCATTCGTCCGTCAGCTTGATGAACTTGCGCCAATTCCGCCCCGCTAGCAGACCCGAGGACGGCAGCGCTGTTACGTTGTGCGCCGTCGGCGGACTTATTGCGCGCCCGCTACGAGGGTTCTCGTACTTACCCATGGCTCAGGTCCCCTTCGCGCGCTGCGCGCTCAGCACGCAGTTGGACAAGGTAGTTGGCAGAGGCACGTGCACGCGTCATGCGCTGCGGCTTGCCGCGATAGCCGTTGGCCGCTGGCGAAGCGCTTTGGCGTTTTTTCTTTGCTGGTGGCGGTATCTCCCAGCCATGGAGCCACTTCCAGAGCGGCTTCAGCATGTCGGGCTTTTCGGCAAATGCCTCGACCCAGGCTCTGGCGCTAGCAATGATCGCCTCGGTATCGGCACCCTCGCGCACCAGCTTGACGAACAGGTGATGGGTGACGCGGACCTCCTGCGGCGTTTGCGGCCAAGGCCGCTGCCAGATCGCGCTCAGTTCGCGCCACGCGGCATCAATTTTCGCACCAATTTTCGTATTAATTTTTTCTTCTATTTTTTCTTCATCGGCTCTTTTTGCCGTCAGCCAATCGGGCGCTTCAGCTTGCTCCGATGTTGCGGTTTTGCTCAGCGGCTCTTCCAGCGGCAGAGCGGCTGGCTCTGGTGAAGGGGGAGGAGCTTCTGCTTCGAAAGCTTCAATCATGCCCGGCGGGGCATCAGCGCCCCCGCCGGGATGGGGTGGACGAGCTTCCGGAGGAAGCGCGCTCTCTCCCCCCTCTCCGGAGGAGGAGCCTTTAGGCTCCTCCGGAGGAGTTTCTTTATTGGAAGAGTGCGACATGGGTGTCGCATTTTCCATGTCGTATTTTGGGGCCGGAAAATGCGACATACGTGTCGTATTTTCCGCTGGCGAGGGGCCGATCCAGTAGGCGTCCATCTGATGGCGGCCTCGACCGCTTTGGACGACGAGGCCGCAGCGCTTGGTCAGGATCGCAAGCAGCCGCTGAATGGTTCGGGGGGTGACGCCCATCCGGGTGGCCAAGGTCGCGTGCGTCCGTCGCGTCGTCTGCGTCTTAAGGTCAATCTCTTTGTAGGCGATCAGATAGGCGAGCTTGACCAAACTGGCCGGTAAATCGTCGGCGGCGGCCAGTTTCATGAACTGAGCCCGACGGTTGTTGAATTCCTTGCTCGCGCTCATGACTGCCCTCCCACGGTGCGGTGGGCAGTCTCGAAATCGTCGAGCGGGAATGCTTGCGGGTTGGCGGGGATTTCGCTATTGGCAGAGCCGTTCAGTTTCGATGAAGAGTCCTGCCGAGCCCCGTCACGAGCGGGGCTTTGGCTTGTTCGGGTCATTGGTGGGGGGTCTCCGACTTGGTTACAGTCAGAGCCGGAGAGTATGCGCCTGTTCGCTTCGGTCTAGCTGCCTTTCGGGGGGGTGCCCGAAAGGCAAGGTCACCCAAAAGGCAGGTCCGCGATCAGGAACTCGGCCAGTCGCTGGGCGAGCGTCTGCCGCTCTTTGTAGATGCGGCGAACCTGCTGCTCGGCGAGCTTGTGTCCGTGCCGTTTCATCACCAGGGCGATAAACCAGGCGGCTGAGTGGCGGGAGCTGCTGCTGTAAAACTTTGGCACCTGCCGCCAACGCGCCACGATTTGGTCGACCTGGAAGGGGATAGCGAGGTCGCGGGTGTAGTCGTTCACGACCTGAGGCCGGTTGGAGGGATAGCCAATGGGCAGCGGCGGCCGGGTGAGCGCACGCTGCGCATAGGCCCTAACCTGTACGGGCAGCTCGGCGAAGCGGTCGGCATCGATGGCCGCGTGAATGTAAATGCGAAGCGCATGATCGGCAGGCGGGTGTTCTGCATCGGCCATGGCGACGATGTAGGCCACCGGCAGGGATGCGCCCTCTCCTCGTTGCAGTTGGCGGAGCATGTCATCCCGAATCGCCTCATGACCGGCTTCTGAATTGAGTTTGTCGGCGAGGCGAGCACACCATCTCTCCAGCGTGGCGATGATCTCCGCCTCCTCCGCCTCGGCGAAGGTCGCCGGAAGGCTGCTCAGCATCGGCGTCCGCGGCTCGCGCTTGGATTTGGGCTTCATCGCCACCGCCTGTTCTGTCTACAGGGCGCCCGAGGGTTCGCTGTTTTTCCAAGCACGCCACGCTGCCTCGCGCTTGTCCTGCGGCATTTTTGCGATCGTGCGCCTGGCCAAATAATCGAACAGTGCCTCGCCTGACATCGAGCCCTGCTTGGTTGTCACCCGGTTAAGCAAGCGCTCCGACATGTAGTTTTGTCTGGCTCATTCGCGGGCACGCCGTCGATGAAGTCGCAGGCCACGAGCGTGCGACCAATGCGCTGTTCGAGGCATCCGATGCAGAGGATTTGCTGGCCGGGGAGCGCGTGCCAGGACTTGCGGCGACCGGCCCAGGCTTTCTCCCAGACTTCATCGTTGACCATGTACCACTCGCCCGCCTCGATGGTGCCGAGGCCGCAATCGGCGCATTGCGAAGTGCAAACGGGCCAGTTCGCGTCTGCCATTGCTTTGATCCTTCTTATGTCGTCTTGGCCCGCTGCTCACAGCGCTGGATCACATCGTCAGGCGACAGGTCGAAGCGGACACCGGCGATGATGGAGTTGCTGTATAGGTCGAGTAGCTGATAGCCGCCTTGTCGATTGAGTAGCGCCGCCACCGCGAACGTACGATCCTCAAGCCGACCTTCTTTGCTGCACGCCGTGCCGCCGAGTCGTCGGCCGCGCTGATGTCATCGATGAATTGCATGGTGAGCCTCCGAAGTTATCGATTACCGATTTTCATGGCCCATCGCCTTGCGAGGCCGACCGCTGCCGCGACATCGACGGCGAGCGCGAGCGCGATCACGCCGAGAACGATGACTGCGAGCGCGTCGTCGGTCATTGCGGCCTCTTTCGTGTGACTTTGCCGACCAGGCGCGTGATGATGTCACGCTCGGATTCTTCGGCGGCCTTCAGCACCTCGAATTGCTCGGCGGGTAGGTGCCGCTCGATTGTCTCCTGCACGAGCGCGCGCAGCTGGTTGGGCTCGATGGCGTCAATGGTATGACCCGGGTTCCTCTGTGATCGCCACGCTGCCCGAAGCTGTGGGGGCCACCTGTCCCCAACCTAGACGCTACTCGTTGTCCAGCCTCGGTGTCTGTTGGACCTTCGTTTTGCGACGGGAGCCTCCACTAACTCAGTAGAGCGCAAGCGCCGCAGCGTTCGAGACGTTGACCCGGCAGATCGAGCCGCGCGGCGCTCTCACGCCAGCCAATCGAGATCATCGGTGCTATCGCCTAGGCCGACGCACCGGCCGCCGGCCCGCCGGCCCGCCGGCAATTTTGTTAAGTTGCGAAGAAAGCTGTCTTGTTATTTGTTGCCATTGATTTGCTCTTGCGCGCCGTACTCAGGGGGTCGTTCCGATGCGCAAGGCCAGTCTATCGCCATAGCCGCTGCCTATCGTCGTGCCGCTCTCATGCGTGCTGCGGTGTCGTCAGCAACGTCTGCTGTGATGTCTCGGCACTGAGAGGAGCAGTGTCCACGGCATCGGCTGCACCGCTGCCGCCGCCGAAGCCCGCCATCGCTTGCACGAGCTGAGAGGTTGAGCTGTCCGAACTTCCCATGGAGCTGGTCGGAGGATCGGCGGCGAAACCGCCGAGCTGCCAATCCAAGCCGACCTGGCCGAGGCTGGCGGCCCCCGTGAGTTGATTGTTGGCGATGTTGTAGACTTCGAATGCGCCGCTGTTGACGTTGCGCAACACGAGGTCGGATGCACCCGCCGCGTGGATCGGGGCGATGCCCGCGAACTGCCAATCCAATCCGACCGTGCCCAGGAACGCAGCGCCTGTGATTTGATTGTTGTTGATGTTGTAGACTTCCAACCCGCCGGTAGTGCTGTTGCGCAACAAAAGATCGGTTTCGCCGGGAACGCTGCTGAAATTGCCGACCCCGGAGAACTGCCAGTTCAACCCGACGGTGCCCATGAAGGCCGCGCCGGTGATCTGATTGTTGCTGATGTCATAGACCTCCAATCCGCCGGTATTGGAGTTGCGCAGCAGCATGTCGCTTTCGCCGAGGCCGCTGAAATTGCCGACGCCCGAGAACTGCCAGTTCAAGCCGACCGTGCCCATGAAGGCCGCGCCGGTGATTTGATTGTTGGCGATATCGTAGACCTCGACCCCGCCGGTGTTGGAGTTGCGCATGATCATGTCGGTTTCGCCGGGCATGCTGCTGAAGTTGCCGAAACCCATGACCTGCCAGTCGAGCCCGACGTTGCCCAGGAAGGCAGCGTTGGTGATGTTGTTGTTGCTGATGTCGTAAACCTCAAAGCCGCCGGTAATGCGCAACAGCATGTCGCTGGTGTCGCTGCCGAAGAAGCCGCCGAGCGTGACGAATCCCCAGCTGGTTCCGACCTGGCCCAGCGAGTAGGCTGCGAGCAGCGAATTGTTGCCGATGTCGTAGATCTCGTACTGGCCCATCGCCGCAGGCGACGTGTTCGCGCCGCGCAGGATCATGTCGGCGGTGGTACCACCTGGTGGCGCCAGGTTCGGCGTGATTGTGAGGAGGAAGCCGTGATCGTTAGCAGTGGCGTCTTGGAAAGTCCCGACGACCTGGCCATTGTTGTTGATCCCATGCGCAAACGTGTGGCCGTTCGCCGGATCGTCGATAGTAGTGAAGAAGCCGCCGCTATAGAGGAATGAGTGGGTGCCGTTGCTATCGTTATAAGTCCCGACGATCTGACCCAGATCGTTGATGCCGTAGGCAATGGTCCCACCCGTGGCCAAGGGATCGTCGAGGGTGGTGAAGGTGTTGGTGTTGTTATCGTAGAGGAAGCCGTGTTGGTGGAAGCCGGCGTCGTAGTAAAACCCGACGATCTGATCCGACCCGTTGATGCCATAGGCATAGGTGCCGCCGGCGCCGGAGGGATCATTGAGGGTAATGTAGACATTGCCACCAAGCCAGAGAAAGCCGTGGGTGCCGGCGGCATTGACAAAATAGCCCGCGATGTGGTCCGAGCTATTGATGCCGAATGCAAAGGTGCCGTTGGTGGCAAAGATATCGTCGAAGGTGACATTGCCGCTGCTGGTGCCCAAAAGGAAGCCGTGATAACCACTCGCGTAGTAATAGCCGGAGATCTGCCTCGTATCGTTGATGCCTAATGCCCAGGTGCCCCCGGTATTCCCGGGGAAGCCGAACTCGTCCCAACCACCGCCCTCTTTGACAAAGCCGTCGGATTTACCGAAGACGTTCGCGGCCCCGACGATCCAGCCCTCATCATTGATGCTCCACGCCTCGGTGGTCCCGGTGGTGTCGGGAGCGTCGAAGGTGGTGAAGGTATAGACTGACATGACACAGACTCCTCTGTGATCGTCTCCCTTGCAGAGAGCGTCGACCGGAAAGCTGAGCCGGTATCACACGTGCTTAGCCTGAGCTGCATTCCGCGAGCAGGGCACAATGCAGCTCGCACGACGTAGGATCGCAGTGGTCCGTTGCACACATCGACCGTGGTGCAATGATGCCTACGAGCGTTGGTTCGCGATATCCGCGCCGCGCACCGATCAGGCAAACCGCTTCGAATGGAACGTTATCGAGCTTTTCTGATCACCAGTGTGACATAGTTCACGGAACCCTCAACGAAATCGCCATAGCCGCTGCCTATCGTCGGGCTCCTAGCGACCTGGTAGGACATGACGGTGGCCTCCAATCTGCTCGCGATGCTCCGAAGTCAAAATGCATCGTATTGGTGATGCGGGAGGTTCTTCGAGCCTTTCATCAATTCGAACGGATTGATCGAATTGCCTGATGTTGCGAGGGCATTCGCCCCGTTATTGGAACGAGCTGCCGCGGTTACCCAGCTGACAACGCCTGTCAATGTGAGCAAAGCAGCGATCCCCAACGCAACGATGGTGCGCATCTATTGGCTCCCTTGATCTTGAAACCGCCTCCTGTCCCCTCATGGCCCACATGCCAGATAGAGTGGATTGTACGCCCGAAGGCGCTTAAGCTCCTTGGTTCAGGAACTTAATTGTCCTGAATTCATTTACAGCTCGACCCGATGACCGGCGATGAGGTCAGGTTCGGCCGATTTCGATTCCATCTGGGCCGGCGCGAGCTGTTCCGGGAGGGGTTGCCGTTGCGGCTCGGCGGCAGGGCGCTCGCCGTTTTGCACACCTTGATTACCGCCAAAGGGGATGTGGTCAGCAAGGATGAGCTTTTGGCTCGGGTGTGGCCGGGGCTGGTAGTCGAGGAAAACAACCTTCAGGTTCAGGTCTCATTACTAAGAAAAACCCTCCGGGATGAAACGGACGGCGACAGCCATCTCATTACCGTGCCGGGGCGCGGCTATCGGCTCGTCGGCCTCGATGACGTCCGGCAAGATCCGGCACTGCCGGACAAGCCGTCGATCGCGGTCATGCCATTTCAAAACATGAGCGATGAGCCCGGGCAGGACTATTTTGCCGACGGCATCGTGGAGGACATCATCACCGCACTATGTCACATCCGCTGGCTGTTCGTGATCGCACGCAATTCGAGCTTCACCTACAAGGGCCGTGCTGTCGATGTGAGGCAAGTGGGCCGGGAGCTGGGGGTGCGCTATGCGCTCGAAGGGAGCGTGCGCAAGGCCGCACAGAGGGTGCGCATCACGGCTCAGCTGCTCGATGCTGCCAGCGGCGCGCATCTCTGGGCAGATCATTTTGACGGCGGCGTCGAGAACATCTTCGATTTGCAGGACCAGGTTACCGAGAGCGTGGTCGGCGCAATCTGCTTACAGCTGGAACAGGCCGAGATCGAACGCGCGAAGCGCAAGCCCACCAGCAGCCTCGATGCCTACGACTACTTTCTGCGCGGATTGGCGAGCGCGCATCGGATGACGCAGGATGCTACCAGCGAGGCGCTAAGACTGTTTTCCACAGCGATCGAACTCGATCCTGACTTTGCCACGCCTTATGGCGCGGCGGCGTTCTGTTATGTGGTTCGTAAAATAAACGGATGGACCGGCGATCGCCTGCAAGAAATGGCCGAGACTGCCCGTCTCGCTCGGGTGGTGGCGCATCTGGGCAAGGACGATGCGCTTGCGCTGGCCTTCGGCGGGCTTGCCCTCGGCTATGTCGCGGGCGATCTCGAGGGAGCCATTGCGCTCGTGGAGCGGGCACTCCAGCTCAATCCCAACCTCGCTATCGCCTGGTACGCCAGCGGTACGGTGAGAGCTTTTCGCGGCGGCGAGCCCGATACGGCGATCGATCATCTGTTGCGCGCCATGCGGCTGAGCCCGCGCGATCCATTCATGTTCACCATGCTGGGCGTGACGGCATTCGCGCATTTCTGCGCTGGCCGCTATGAAGAGGCGGTATCTTGGGCGGAAAAGGCGTTCTGGGAGCGGCCGAACATCCTGGCTACGCTGCGGATTGCCGCTGCGAGCAACGCGCTCGCGGGACGGCAGGAGAAGGCGCAACACGCCGTAGCGCGCGCGCTTGAACTCGACCCCAATATGCGCCTTTCCAACCTTAAGGACCGAATCGGCATTTTTGGCCGGCCGCAAGATTATGCCAAATATGCCGATGCGCTCCGTAAGGCCGGACTGCCGGAATAATGAACTTAACTTAGTGCAACTTAGTGCATCGATTAAAACCGATGTCGGGTTGACGCGACAGTCGCAGTAATTTTCGCCAAAAGTGCCTGGCCCTCGGCCCGGTTGATGGAGCTGCGGTGGCATTGTTGGCCGCCGTGCGCGGCCATTTCCAGAGTTCATGGGTGTGTTGGCTTCAAAAGCCCAACGAGGTGATCGAATAGCGGTGCTTTTTCGCTACAGCGCACTCGGACGCGATTGGCACAAAGCGGACATTCCCGTCGCGCCGATCCATGTCCGCTTTCGGGGGTAAAGCGGACAGGGTCCACGTGACAGCCTGCCGCTTCTGACCCAAAGCCAGCTGTATCGGCCCTGGTCGTGGCAATGATCGCCATGTCGGGGGAGACGGCCGGGGCTACTCGAAAAAATGTCCGGTGCCGCCTAGCTCAAACGTCTAGGGTGCGATGTTCCAACCCGAAAGGACGCACAATGAGCGAATTTACCTTTCTGTTTCGTGGCAGCGACCCGACGGTGCAATCCCCCGAGGAAATGCAGAAATCCATGCAGAAATGGCTCGCCTGGTTCAAGGAGTTGGGCGAAAAGGGCCACATCAAATACCCTGGACATCCGCTCGAGCGTGCCGGCAAGGTCGTCAGGGGGAAGCAGAAGAGCGTCCACGATGGGCCCTATGCCGAGGCCAAGGACATCGTCAACGGCTTCACTCTGATCGAGGCAAAGGACCTTCCTCACGCGGTCGAACTCTCTAAGGGTTGTCCGATCTTGGAGGCGGGAGGGTCCGTAGAAGTACGCCCGATTCGCGTCGTCTGCCTGGATATGTGATGGAGCCGAGCGATCATCTGTTCCGGCGTGAGGCGGGGCGCATGGTCGCCACCCTCACGCGCGTGTTCGGCGTGCACAACCTCGCGCTGGCGGAAGATGTCGTGCAAGACGCCT
>Ga0310913_10001448_pt1 | contig 12205 bp, 13 predicted proteins | sample GREbulkMGOX082_FD_203447 | JGI IMG/M metagenome (GOLD analysis project Ga0310913, IMG submission 203447) | Lab enrichment of tropical soil microbial communities from Luquillo Experimental Forest, Puerto Rico - GRE.bulkMG.OX082 | ecosystem: Environmental > Terrestrial > Soil > Tropical forest >...
GACGTTTAAAGCATTCTGGCCGTAGCGCATCACCACGATTCCGCCGACCGTTTCGCCTTCGCCGTTCCATTCCGCGACCCCTCTACGGATATCGGGGCCAAAGGAGACGCTTCCGAGGTCACGGACCAGGACCGCCGTGCCGTTCTTGCTGGCAACCGGAACGGTCTCAAGGTCCGACAGCGACCGCAGGTAGCCCAGGCCACGAATCATGTACTCGGCACCGCCGAGCTCGATTAACCTACCGCCGACCTCATTCGTGCTGTCCCGAACGCGATCGATGATGGTAGATAGCGGAATGTTGTAGGCCCGAAGCTTGTCGGGATCAAGCCGGACCTGATACTGGCGAACGAAGCCGCCGATGCTGGCCACTTCCGCGACTCCTGGTACGGTCGCGATCTGATAACGCAAGAACCAATCCTGCAAGCTGCGCAGGTCAGCGAGGCTGTAGCGTCGGTTATGATCCACGACCAGATACTCGTAAACCCATCCCGCGCCCGTAGCATCCGGGCCGATGGTTGGGTTTACACCCATCGGCAAACGCCCCCGAATCTGTTGGAGGTATTCGAGAACTCGCGATCGCGCCCAATACAGATCGGTGCTGTCCTCGAACACGACAAACACATACGAGTCGCCAAACATGGTCTGCGCGCGCACGGCTTTGACGCTGGGAGCGGCCAGCAGAGCTGTGACGATTGGAAATGTGACTTGATCTTCGATGATGTTCGGCGGCTCATCCCAAGCGGTGTGAATGATCACCTGAACATCGGAGATATCCGGTAGCGCATCCAGCGGAATGCGGCCGATTGTCCAGATTCCCGCAAGCACGAGGGATAGCGTCGCCGTGAACACTAGAAATCGATTCCGAGCGCACCAATCAATCCAGCGACCGATCACTGCATGCCCCCTTCAGCGGTGACCGACATCTGCTTCTGCGCGATCGTCCGGCCATTCTTGGTTGCGAGTACCGTGACCTGCCAGGTCCCTCCCATCTGGACCTGGCCAGCGCCCTCATAGACGCCGCCTCCCTGATCGTTGAGGTTCGCGACGTTGCGCATTGCGGCCATACCCATGGCCGGCATCGCTGGCATAAAAAACGTGACGGTCACCTGCGCGCCACTGATGGACGAGCCGTCAGCGCCTGTGAGCTTCGCTCGAAAAGTGTTATTGCCCTGATGAGGCGTAGCTGGCGTGGAGGCATATTCAATCGAAGCCTGACCTTGCTGGGCTTGCGAAGTCATCCCGGCGCTCGGAGCCGCCGCGCTCACACCCGGTGGGGGTGGCGCGAAGGAGCCCAGTGCCGCCTGAAGTTGGCTTTCGGAATCGATCAGGAAGTTTGCCGAAGTGACGATATGTTCGCCGGCTTTCAAACCCCTCGAAACGACGAGGTCGTCTCCCGCGCGGGCGCCCACCTGGATATCGCGCGGGTCAAAATGACCTTCGCCCATCTCGACGAATGCGACTTGACGTGTACCCGTTTGGAAGACTCCTGAGGCTGGCATGACGAGTTGTCGGCCCAAGGGCAGATCGAGTCGGATATTGACGAACATTCCGAGCGACAGCGTGAGATCCGGGTTCCGAATCTCCATCCGTACTCTCGCCGTGCGGGTTGCGGGGTCCATTTGTGGCCAGATGAAGCTTACGCGTCCGCGATAAACACGCCCCGGATACGAATCGACCCTGATCTCAGCCGGGCTTCCAATCTTCACGCGCCCGAGATCGTTTTGGAACACTTGTGCATATACCCAAACCGTCGAAAGATCGGCCAGTGAGTATAACTTCGTGCCGGGTCCGACGAACATGTTTGGAAGAGCATTCCGCTCAACAATGAAGCCGGATACCGGTGCATCGACTTCTAAATCGCGCTTGACCTTTCCGCTCTGCTCCAGCGATGTGATTTCGCGCTCAGGAATCTGCCACTGCTTCAGACGTTCGACCGCCGACGACAGCAGCGAAGAAGCACCGGAGGCCACGCCAGGCACTGTGCTCTGGGCCAAGTTGTCGCGATTTTGTTTGGCGAGCAGGTACTCGTTCTCGGTGGTAACGAGTTCCGGGCTGTAGATTGTCAGCAACGGTTGGCCCTTTCCGACCTGCTTAAATGTCGCGTCTGCGTACACCTGCTGAATCCAACCGCTGAAGCGCACCTGCACTTCCGCTAGACGCGTCTCGTCGACTTCGACGTTTCCGGTCGTCCGAATCTCATCGTGCACCTGCTTGTATTCGACGACCCCTGTTTTCACGCCGATACTTTGCATTCGTTCGGGCGAGAGCGTGACCGAGACTAAGCTTGGCTCAGGATTAGAGGTCGGCGTCGATTGGCTTGCGCCTGGACTGGGACCAGCGTTGTTTGAAAGATCGCCCGCCCACCTCGCATTGTGTGCCATCGACGCGCGCGGATGGAACCATAGATATGCCAAGGCGCCCGCGAAAAGAATTGCGGTGCCGAGCGCCACGAAGAATGCGGTGCGGTAGCGTGGCATAGCGCCTCCTATCGGAAAGAAACTCCAGTGAGTTGCTCTATCTTCGCTACAGCCGTCTCGTGGTCAACCAGCGCCTGCCAGTACTCCTCATCGAAATTGAGGACATCCATGAAACTCGAGAAGAGACTCTCGAAGTCCAGCCTGCCGGTCTGATAGGAGGCCAGTCCGGATTGATACGTCGCCAGCGCTTGCGGGATGAGGCCCTCGCGGTAGATCTTTAGCATTTGAGACGCGGTCGCGGCGGCGATGTATTGGTTGCGCACCTCGAAAAAGGCAGACTGGACCTGGCTTTCGTATTCGCGCCTTGACCGAGACAGTTCTTCCACGGCTTGTGTCATTTCGGGGTTGAGCTTACGGCGGCGGTAAATCGGAATCCGAGCGCTCACGTTGACCATGTAGTAATCGCGAAACTGCGCGGCGGTATGCTGCCACATGTACTGCACGCTGAAATCCGGGTATCGGTCCTTTCGCGCCATTTCCACTTGCAGACTCTGGCGATAGACCATCTGCTGCTGGGCAGCGACGTCGGGGTTCTCCGTTCGAACCTTGGCGAGTAGATCGTCGATCGGGATCGACAATGGGGTTTCGACCAGCGCCTCCGCTGTTAAGTCAGGCGACTCGGCTGTGCGGTTCAGGAGCTTCCTCAACCGCGCCTGCTGAGTTTGCATAACCCAGTGGTGATGCACCAGTTCGCGCTGAAGCTTGGTCGTTTCGAGTTGGGCTTTCAAGACGTCTTGTTGACTACCTTGGCCAACACGATATCGGGCATCAGCGATCTTCTCGATCTGATCCAGCAGCCTGTCATTGCGCTCGAGGACGCCGAGCGTCTGCTGGATATAGGCGACCTGAAAATAGGCTTCCTTCACCTGCTGAAGAACGGACCGCCTTACGGATTCCAATTTCTCGCGAGCAAGGGCGGCGTCCCGCCCCGCGGCTTCGCCCTTCAATTTCAGCTTCCCGGGGAACGGTAAATCCTGCGAAACGCCGACGCCGATGTACGCGAAGTCGCTGTTACTATAGCCCGCAAATGGCCGCGGGCTGCCGACGGCGACGTGCTGGAGGGTGACCTGCGGATCGGGCATGGTCGAGATTTGAGAAGGCACCTGCGTTGCTGCCTGCCAGCCCCTCCTTACCGCGAGAATGTCGGGATTGTTCTGGACAGCTTCGTTGAGCAGCGCCGAAAGCGGTGTTGCTGATTCAGCGGCTCGGGCCGCGATTGCCCATACCAGCAGAATCGCGCTTGCCAGACCCCTCATTGATGAATCTCCTGATGAATGTCTCCGTGACCTGCGGAAAGGTTGAGGCCACTGGCGTAGAGGCGGTCCCACATTCGCTCGAACAGATCGCGCGATAAGGGTCTCTTCAGGTCGAATTCAACGATCTCGCGAAACGCGGTCACCCGCAGTTCATACGGGTGCGGATTTGCCAGCGTTTGAATGTCGGCCCAGCGCCAACTCCGCCCGTCGCGGCCGTTTTCGGTTTCGGTCGTGTAATCGATGCCATCGTCCTTCAGCCGCAGTACCCCGTTGCTTCCACGCAACCATGCACGGCGATGTGCAGGGATCTCCTCGATCGCCCCGAAACTGGGCAACGGCTCGCCATTGCGCACGGGCTTCCCGACGTCCTCGGAGAACTGAGCCGCTACATCTGACGGCATCGGAGCGCCTAGGGTGAACCGAAAAGGCCTTTCGCCCGGTTCGTGCCAGGGACGGTTCTCATAAGTGAGCAGCGTCAACTCCCGCCGCGACAGGTCGAACGTATGAATATCCGCGTATTTCCACCGGCGGCTGAACCTTGCCGATCGAAATTCAACACCGCTTGTATCAAGCAGCAGAGTGCCCGGCTCCGCCTTCTTTAGGGTTCGATGCCATTTCGCTGGCGTCCGCCACTCGTCTGGCCGCAAAGAACTGTTGTTCGGCATCGCGAATGCGATCGTACTCATGGCGAGCGCTGAAAGCCTCAAGGGAGTCCTCATAGAATTCTCCTCACGCGTGGGAATTGTGTAGTGCAGAAGCACACGCGCGGTCAATTGGTATTAGCTGATCGAAGATTTCTGTGTGCGCGAAGGCACACTACGGCTGAGGGTTAGATCAGGAGGGGCAGATTGCGGGCGTTGAGGTTACCAGACGGCGGTGGGTGCCGAAGCAGATCGACCGAACCCTGAACCATGGATGGCGGCACCGGGACGGAAATGAACGGCTGGGTAATCGCTAACAGGGGCGCTGAATGGTGAGCAGCCCTGGAACCGAGGAAGTGGTTCCCGTCCGGGATCGTATTCTCGCAGCACTCGTCGGCCTTGGCTAAAGGAGCGCATTTGCCCTTCATACAGCACTCCATCGCTTCGCGAGTGCGCGGACCATACGCGAAGCAGTCAAATGGCCGGACCAGCAGTAAAACTGCCAGAAGGCTGGTAACGATTTGAAGGCCACGCCTCATTTCTACCCTTCAGCGTATCACCAAATTTGACGTTCCACACCTGAGATCGTCTTGGACCGCGACAGGAGAGGGTCTGTCATGTCAGATTGGGAGGCGGACCGTTCACGTATAAAGGCCATCGCCTTCGACTCCTTTGATCTAGCCCGATATGTTAGATGCTTCATTCGGAATCTTGCAGCTTGGACGAGGTCTGTTACCGGGCGATCGAGACGACATCCGCCGGCTGCTTCCCCATCGGTGTGAGGTTGCTGCTATTTCCGACCATTTTCATGTCGAGCCGGTTACCCGCAAGCAACGACTGTCCACTCGGCTTCAGAGTCAGACGGCCGAAAGATCCGAAATTCGACAACTACCTTCCCACCATGTGCTCGATGCCCTTGTTGTTTTCGATGCAGACAAACTCGAGCATCTCCGCGTCTGGCAGCAGCCGCGGATGGAGGACTATTCGCCACGGTTTCGTGTAGGCTTTGGAATCGCTCATGATGATTTCGAGGTCCATGTGTCCGAAATCGCGCCGGTAAAAATGTTCGGACACGCGCAGCGCGTCAGTGGCGGGATGGCCGTACAGGTCGAGCCACGTATTGTCCTTGAGCCCGGCCGTATCGACCGCTAGCGTGTCGCCATCCCAGCGGCCCACGGAATAGCCCATCCAGTTTGGGTTGGGATCTTGAGGAAGAGAGCGGCCATCTGTGAATATCTGGCGATATTGCATGTTGTATTCGTAGAGGATGGCGATGAATGAAGGAGTTTGAATGATTTTGTGCGGCGTGGGAATGGTGTCAATGGTCGGCACACCGGCTGGCATGCAGCGCGCTATTGGATTATCCTTCCCGAGGTTTGCCCTGCGTTCGCGAAAGAGCGTGGCTGCCCAAGATTGAAGCGGAACCTCCTCCGGCTTTAGTCCCGCGCCGATGTCTTCCCAAAATTCCTCGGTTTCGATCGTCCAAAGACCCGACAGATTCGGCCGGCCATCCGGCGTTCTGGGGGCCTTCGCTGAAAGATCCGCTTTGCCATCGGGCGTCCGGGGTATCCCAACCGTCTTGGGCGAAGGCCACTGTGCCCGCACTGAGCCGGCAGCTACGAAGAGCGAAATCACCGTAACTTGCCAGGGGCGCATGAGTTTAGGACGAGGTGAGCATCACGGCGGTTACGAAGACAGTATGCCGCCCATTGCCTATTCGGCTCAGCGAAAGGTCCCAAACATAGACCTACACGCCTGCAAAAAGAAAATCCGTCATAGGTGTTGGCATGGAGGAGTTCTGCTCACTCAAGACTACCGGGGGCGTCCGCATTGAAAGGAAAGCTCATCCAGAGATGGGACCTCCTTTCTGAGTACACGTTCCTCCACGTGTAGTGGTCAGCCCCGCTGCGAGAAGTCGGTAGTGGCTTGACCAGAACCGTCGTTCGGGGAATTAGCCCCCGCCCGGTACTGATTTCAGGCCCGCGTCGGCGCAGGGCAGCACGATTTTTCACGCGCGATTTGTGCTGATGGATCCGTTGTGGACCAATCGGGTGCCTGTGAAATTGGCGCACTCGATCGCCGCCCAATTACCCATTGTGCCCTTCTCAGCTCCGCGACAGCCGCCCTTAAAATCAGAAACCATGGCTTTATGAAGACTGTGAACCGCATGGTCCGCGCAGGGATTCGGACCGTTCGCCGGGGGTCACAGATAGTCCTCGAGCCCGTTCGGTAGCTCCTCGTCGCTGATCTCGGCCATAAACTTGTGGCCAGCCGGCATCGCTGTCAATTTCGACTCCTCGTTGCTTTATATCGCAATATGCAGGTGAAAGCACAAGGGCCACAATAGTGGTGGGGCGAAAGGAGTCAAGACATGCCTCTAATCGTCTTCGACTGCAGGGGTATCACTGCCACGCGCCGCGAGCGGATTCAAGCTGCTGTCGAGGCCGGAGGCCGGCACGTCAAAGAGCAATACGAGGGATGGATTGCTGCCGATCCATTTCGTGGTGGAGTGCGCGTGGTCATCACCGGCCCACATGGCTTCGAGCGAGCGGTCTTGTTCGATTTCGGCGCAGATCCGGCGGTTATCACCGCACGGGTCCGGCAGACAATCGATGAGTGACGTATCGTCTCCCTTCTTGACCCCATGATGGACATATGAGCGGCTCCCTCCTAGTGAGAGGATCCGAGCCAGAACCAACTGGCCGAGGGGAGTGATCCCGAAGCCGCTAGCCTCCGAACTTAACAACGGCTGTCGTGCCTTGGCAAGCCCTTGGAGGTACTGCCGGAAAGTAGAACCGCCCATCCAGATGTTCTTTCCCAGCCTCTGGGCGGCTCGAAAGAGTTCGCTGGGTCTGTGCACGCCGGATCCAGCGAGTTCAAGGATCTGGCGCTCTGCTCGCGAAAGGCCGTTGTGCGAGGCCGGGAACTGCTGCAGGTGACGTAGCAACGCCCGGCGCAGAAAAGGGAGGCCGGACGAACCTGGCTCGAGCAATGCGACGAGCTCGGTGGGCTTGGGAGAACAAAATGCATCCCACGCGGCTCGGGCCGCTTCGAACTCGGCCGCTGTGACAGTGTGGGGTGTCTTAAAGAGGGGGAGGAGTTGCTCGGGCCCCATGGGACCGAGATACAGATCCACAGAAATGAGTGATATCAGGGTTCCTTCGAGATCCTGGCGCAAGAACCAATCCAGGATCTGTATGAGCTGAAGTTGATCGTAAAGGTCGTGTTCAAACCACAGGATTACCTCTTCGTGGTCGTGGAAACGGGTGATTGCTTCGTCTCTTCGCGCAAACGAAACCTCCGAGAGCGGCACGGCGAAAAACTCCGCGAGGAACCGCTCCCGAATCCAGCTCAATTCCTGGAGCGACAAACCACCAGGAACCGGCCCGTCGTGCAGGATGTCGTCCCAACAGACCACTTGGCCCGGAAGCCCGGTTTGGGGGATCGAGACCGATTCGCCATTGGTTATGTGGAGCATAGCTAACAAGGCCACAAATCGCGAGTCGCAAAAGCCGGAGCTTGACCAAATGGAGTACCCGCCTTATCCGACCACGGTCCCTAGTCCTTAGCTCGAATGGGCAGGCGAGGGAAGAGCCGCATCTTAATGCCGAGGCACCGGTCAGTTCGTGCTGCGCGATTTCTCAGAACAGCGTTGCCCGAAATGGAATTGCCATACGGTTGAGCCACTCACTGGCCAATCTGATACGCAGATCGGTGTTTCGAAGAGCCGCGACAACCGGATTGGCCATCAGTTGACGGCACCGGCCAGACCGGCACGGTAAAAGATCCCTCAGCGCGGTCGTTCAACGGGCGAAGCTCCTGCTGCGCAATCTGGTCGGAGGTTATGAGCAAGCCACAGCCGGCCCCTTGACCGGCATCACCCGTTTTAACCGGGAAATTCAAGCCGCTCGCAAACTAATGCTTGCCAACCTGTTCTTGCGCACTGTACCATAATCGAAGAGAACATGTGGCGGGGCCTGATATTCGCTATTATCCTGTGCCGCGGTACCCTCTTCGGGCTGTCAACCGTGCAACTCACGTCGCCCCAGAAAGTCCGGGGGCTGAGATTCTTGGGGCGACTTGAATCGATAAATTCGGCCCGTAAGACTCTGATGGTTAAGCATGGCCACATCCAGGGTTACGCCGAACGCGGCATAGGAGTGTACAAAGTTGACGACGAAACGGTCCTTGGCCGCCTAAGGCCTGGCGACGACATCAGCGCGACGGTCTTTCCTAACGACCAGACCTTGTACAAAATCCGCGTTGTTTACCGTAGAGGCCAGCCACGAAAGGCAGTTAAGAAAACGGCACTCTTCCGGGACGTGGCAGAAAACCGCGGCAGCGCAGTGGAACGAGAGAAGCGCTATCAGCCCTTGGCCACGCTCGAGACGACGTTGCAGTCTGAGCACCGGGAACGAGCAACCTTTCGTTCCGTGATTCCGCCAGACGGACGGCCCACTTGGCAGCCAAGCAGCAGCCCGGAACGAACAAATATGGTTTCGCGAGCGTAGCGTTTTGGCACCCCTGATCGCGAACCTGCTCACCAACTCATCGGCGAAGACCTCGCACTTTTGGCTGGCTTGATTCGAATCAACCAGTCCAACAGTTCATTGATCAGTCCCATGGCCGCAGCAAACCGCCCGCCGCTTCTGCCGGCAGGCGGCCACACATAGCGCCGTGAGCAAGTGCGTCTTCCCCGTCCCGCATCATTTATGAACAGTACCGATTCGGCGTGAGCGATATGCTACCGAAACTCGATGGTCGTTCACGAAGTGTGCAACGTGCGGCAGGCCCATTCAGTGGCCCGCGGTCATCGCTCTATCCTCGGCCTAGGCCGCAAGAAGCGGCCAATAACGCGCGACAGGGCACGACCGAGGACCCATAGCGCGAACCCCAATAGGCCCAGAGCGAGCCAGAGACCTTGAAAGGTCTTTTCGAGAGAGCCAGCATGTAGACAGAACAAGAGCCAGAGCGTCGAAATCATGAGCCAGAGCGTCGAAATCATGAGCCAGAACCGCGTTCACATGTCGATGCCCGGTCCGATTTTATTTCTCGAACGAGGAGTTGCCTATGGCTCGGATTGGCCATTGCTCCAGCCTACCGAGTTTGTGCAAATCTTAGCGTGTCTATCACGTTCACGTTTCCTTCGCTGGGCGCTGCCGTCAGGAGCGCCTTTTGTGTCTTCCGGCCACTTTGAGCGGCCGGACTGCGAAAAACCAGTCGAAGCAAGCAACCGGTTTTCCGGATAGGACGAGAGAATCATGTCAAAACTGCGCACCATGACGGGGTAACGCTACAGGGTAGCAGAAAAGCTCATGCCAGGTTTGCGCTAAGGTAATGACTCAATCGACTAGTTCAAAGTACTTTTGTTTGTCGGGGTGACCTGTCCGTTATTTCCTGCCGCATCGCCCGGAAGAGTGTGGCGCCACGACGGTTTTGATTAGCGGACGACGAGACGAGAGGAGAGCACCAGTAGGATGGACCAGTGCGAGGAGTGCCAACGTCTGGAAACGCCTACCATGCAGCCACGACGCAGGCTGTTCAGCTTGGCGTGGAGGTCAAGGTCGACAACCGAGAACCAAGGTCTTGAGAAGTTCGAAGCAAGAGCCAGGACCGGAGCTGCCGAGCAGGAACGAATCAAGGCCCGCCAAAGGCTGGCAGAAGATCAGGCAGCAACCGGGTGTCGGTGAAAGGCGCGTTTTATTGGACCGGCAAAGGCCGCGCAACTACGGGCCGTCTTTGGGCTTGCGTTTCCACCAGGCTTCCCAATGGCGGCGCATTCGCTCTCATACGGCTTTTCGCCCTGCCGCTCCATGACCTTCGACCACGGCCACACTTTGGGCTGTTGCTCCAATCGCTCAAGAACTTTTATGCTCCACGCAACCCGGTCCCGCTCAGTGCGCAGCATCGCCAGGATTTTGTGAAGATTCACCGAACTACCTTGACACGGGCAAGATAACGATTCATTTGCGTCCGGATGGCGGCGAGTGCATTTTTGATTGTCACCGCGGCGCAGATCCAAAGCACGGTCTCTGTCATGAGTTTTACCTCCCTTGTTGGGAGTCTCCCCTGATGCGGTTGTGCGCATCTTTGCCCCGGCGCAAACTTAAAGAAATTCCCGCCCAGTACGGTTGGGTCTTGCTTTTGGATCGCATCACGCGGTAAGTAGGGGACATGAGGCAGGAGGCTCCAATTATTTGGCTCGCTCAACGGGCTGTTGCGCTAGTCATAATCATCATCGGCAGCCAGATTCTCTTCGGTCTTTTGCGGAGCTGGTGGCACTCTAAAGCTTGGTTGCGCACGGCTGCTGTTTTCCTTCTGAGCGGCATGTGGCGCATATTTGCCGCCGTTACTCTGCTGGTCGCTTTATGCACCCCGATAGGATGGATTGCCCTGTTCTTGGACTGGCGAAAACGATACGGCCCAATAGCGCGCTCACTAAACCGGCCCCTGGGCCTGCCGCAGCCTAACCGCGTTGATCATGTCGCGAATCAGTTTCTTCTGCGCAGGCCTGCCGATCGCGAAACCCCTACCTTTTGCGCGGGCAAGGTCTCGCCAGTGTTCCGTCGTTACGTTCGATAGGTCCACATCGATGGGATGCGGGCCGCATGTATCAAATCAGCGAGCTCGTCACCGTTGGCGGCACATGTTTGCCGTGCCGGTGCGATGTACTGCTCGGCAGGCCCCGCTTCTCCACCAAACGGTTCGCCTGGGCTTGCGCGGTCTTGGGAATTATCCCGCTGCCCTGCGCCAGTGGCCTAATGGTATTTATGTGTCCGGTCGCGGCACTCACCGCTCCGCCAGTTACCCAATGGGTGGCGGCGGCTGGCGCTTCAGCCGCCTCAATCTCCCTATAACGCCGGGGTCTAGCGCAGGGCCGCTGGGCTCAGCCCGACGTGTCCGCACGCCGGACTGCGCTACGCCCTGTCAAGCGCGGTCCCTTTTTACCCGCTAGACTCGCGAGGCAGTTTGACGTTGCTGCTTCTCCTTCCCCGGGGTTTCTCACCCGCTCCTGCGGTTGCGATTCCGCATTTACGCTTTGTGACGTTGGTGAGGCAGCCGTCAATTCTGGGTCACAACATTTTGGACCGAAATTGTTGTAGCAATTCCCACGGCCGCAGCTGCAACAAGTAAACCTCGAGCGAGCTCACGCGCGGTCTGTATAGAATAACGTTTCCACGAGTTTAGAGACCTCCTTCATCCACTGCCTTGTCGCCTTACAGTTAAAACCTGGGGCCAATTTCGGGAGCCTTCGCGAAAAGACCTCATCTCTTGTGCCCAGCGGCAGCGCCTTTCGGGGCGCGAGCGGTACGTCCCTACTATTGCAAGGCGCGTGTCAGTGATATCACGATCTGACATTTGCTTTCGGTAGCGGCTTTTTTCGCACCATTGATCTCGTCGCTGCAAACAGCTCGCGTAAACACATGCAAGCACTGGTGGAGAAAGCGCATTCGGGCGGTGCTCGCGTCGGCTGCTTCCGAGGAGGCGTCAGCCCGATTCTACGAGGACTGCCACAAACAGCAGCGTAGCCATCGCAGGTCCGCTGCTGACTCGCGTCCATTGACCAGGCCGCAGTGCCGCCGCTAGCGGCCCATTTTGCCTCTGGCGATGAAATACGAGTAGAACGCGAAATGATGAAGCGACCCAAACTTTTTACACCCCGTTGCTGGAAACTACATCCGACATTCAAAAAGACAAGAGTTTAGACCTTTCCGAGGCGCGGGGCCTTGAGACCCGAGAGATGAACTATGAGCCTTAGATTGACGGCGCTAATCGGGGCAGTTCTGACGATTGCTGTCATCGTGTCTTCACAATCCAGTGCGCAGAGAGG
>Ga0310913_10001449_pt1 | contig 12201 bp, 11 predicted proteins | sample GREbulkMGOX082_FD_203447 | JGI IMG/M metagenome (GOLD analysis project Ga0310913, IMG submission 203447) | Lab enrichment of tropical soil microbial communities from Luquillo Experimental Forest, Puerto Rico - GRE.bulkMG.OX082 | ecosystem: Environmental > Terrestrial > Soil > Tropical forest >...
TCAGATCGATCGGGCCGTGCTCGAGGTCGACGATGATCCAGTCGAGCCCGGAGCGCGCCATGATCTGCACGGTCTGGATGCTCGGGATCGTCGCGATCGCCCCAAAGGTCGGGCGCTTCTGGCGCCATTCCTCGCGCAGGCGGTTGAGTGACGTCGGCATTCACGCTCCCATCAGGCCGGGACCCGGCCGCCAAAAAATGGCATCAGCGCGCGCCCCAGGGCGTGCGGCCGCTTCGAGGTGAAGATCATTTCGGCACCGGCCTTATCGACCTCGACGCCGGGCGGGCCCAGCAAATCAGAAACACGCCGCGCGATCGCCGGCGCCGGATCGATCCACTCGACCGGCCACGGCGCAAGCCGCACCAGCCGGTCGAGCAGCAGCGGATAATGCGTACAGGCCAGCACCACTGTGTCGGTGCGTGCGGTCGCGTCTTCAGCGTCTCCAACAAAGCAGGGCACAAGCTCAGCCGCGATATGGGCGTCGCTGACGATCTGACCGTTAAAGGCGCTTTCAGCCAGCGAAGCAAGCTCAGGCGAGCCCACCAGCGTCACCTCGCAGCCCTGTGCAAAATCGCGGATCAGTGCCTTGGTATATTCGCGCTGGACGGTGCCCTTGGTGCCGAACACCGAGACGCGCTTGGTCTTCGACTGCGCGCAGGCCGGCTTGATCGCAGGCACCGTCCCGACAAAAGGAGTTTTGTAGGCGCTACGCAGATGGGACATGACCAGCGTGGATGCGGTGTTGCAGGCGATCACGACCAGATCGGATGAGTGTGCATCGATAAGTTCGCCGATGAGCGGCACCACGCGGGCGATGATCTGTTGCTCGCTGTGATGACCATAGGGGAAAAAGGCGTCGTCGGCGACGTAGACGTAATGGGCGTCTGGCCGCGTGGCTACGATCTCACGCAACACCGTGAGTCCACCAAGGCCGGAATCGAACACCAGAATCGAAGGAGGTCGTGACACGGCGCGATCTTACCCGATCCCAAGTTATCATTCAGTTGTTTTCAGGGCCGTGAGTTTCAGGTCGAGGGGTGCGACGATGGTGCAGGCGGTTTTTGAACGATTCAAGTCGCTTCGGCTTGAACCACCGGTTACCAGATGCCGCAGACACAGGGGATTTGCAGGACATGCTGGAAAATACGTCAAACAACTGGGGCAGCATTTCAAGGTGGTTTCATTGGATCCTGGGCGCCGCGATCATCGGCATGATCGCCTATGGCTGGTGGATGAACCACTTTCCCGCGCGCGCGGATCGCTTCTTCTACCGATCGATCCATGCCGATATCGGTTACGTGATCCTGCTGCTGACCGTGATCCGCCTGGTCTGGCGCGGCATCAACCCCACGCCCGAACTGCCTGGTGACACGCCGCGCTGGCAGCGCCTTGCGGCGCGCATCAGCCATTGGGCGCTCTATCTCACGACCATCCTGGTGGCGATGCTGGGCTGGGCGATGTCCGGTGCGCGTACGCAAAATTACGCGAGCTGGTTCGGCCTGTTCAACGTGCCGCAATTCACCTCGCCCGATAAAGCCGCAGCCAACGCTTATGAGGAGCGCCACATCCTGTTTGCCTATGTTCTGCTGGCGCTGATCGTGCTGCATGTCGCGGCCGCGGCCTGGCACCATTTCCTCAGGCGCGACGGTGTCGCGTTGCGAATGGTGAAGGGTGAGCCGGGATGAGCGTCGGCCGCCTTCACGCCTCCCCGAACACGCGCCTGAAGATCGTATCGACGTGCTTGAGGTGGTAGGCGAGATCGAATTGCTCGTCGATCTCGGCATCGCTCAGATACTTCTTCACGTCGGCATCTTTCTTCAAGAGCGTGCGAAAATCGCCTTCGCCGCGCCAGACCGGCATCGCATTGCGTTGCACGAGGCTGTAGGCGTCCTCGCGACTTGCGCCCTTCTGCGTCAGCGCGATCAGTAGCCGCTGTGAGTGCACGAGGCCGCCGAGCCGATCGAGATTCTTCTCCATGTTGGCGGGATAGATCAGGAGCTTGTCGATCAGTCCGGCGAGACGATTGAGCGCGAAGTCGAGCGTCACGGTTGCGTCGGGCCCGATCATGCGTTCGGCGGAGGAGTGCGAGATGTCGCGCTCGTGCCAGAGCACCACGTTCTCCAGCGCAGGTGTCACATAGGCGCGCACCATGCGCGACAAGCCGGTGAGGTTTTCCGACAACACCGGGTTGCGCTTGTGAGGCATGGAGGAAGAGCCTTTTTGGCCCTCCGAGAAAAATTCCTCCGCCTCCAGCACCTCGGTGCGCTGCAGATGGCGGATCTCGGTGGCGAGCCGCTCGACGGAAGAGGCAACCACTCCGAGCGTCGCAAAATACATCGCGTGGCGGTCGCGCGGGATGACCTGCGTCGAGATCGGCTCGGGTACAAGCCCCATCGCCTTCGCGACATGCTCTTCGACACGCGGGTCGATCTGCGCATAGGTGCCGACGGCGCCCGAGATCGCGCAAGTCGCGATCTCCATGCGTGCAAGTTTCAGGCGCTCGCGGGCGCGCGAAAATTCCGCGTAGGCATAGGCGAGTTTCAGGCCAAACGTCACGGGTTCGGCGTGGATGCCGTGCGAGCGGCCGATGGTCGGCGTCATCTTGTGTTCGAAAGCGCGCTTCTTCAGCGCTGCCAGAACCTTGTCGATGTCCTCGATCAACAGGTCGGCGGCGCGGGCGAGCTGCACATTCAGGCAGGTGTCGAGCACGTCGGAAGAGGTCATGCCCTGGTGCACGAAGCGCGCCTCGGGGCCGACGATCTCGGCGAGGTGGGTGAGGAAGGCGATCACGTCGTGCTTGGTTTCGCGCTCGATCTCGTCGATCCGCGCCACGTCGAAGGTCGCGTTGCGACCCTTGGCCCAGATCGTCGCGGCGGCCTCCTTCGGGATCACGCCGAGCTCGGCGAGCGCATCCGCCGCATGCGCCTCGATCTCGAACCAGATCTTGAAGCGCGTCTGCGGCTCCCAGATCGCGGCCATTTCCGGGCGGGTGTAGCGGGGGATCATCGAAAGCTCCGAGGCGAGTTGGGCGAGCGTCAGGCCGGCGCCTGCCAGATGTTTTTACGCCGCGCTTTACCAGATCGTCGTCCCCGACACTACCCGCCCGGGGTGGAAAACCGGCCGTCGATGGCGCATCCTGTTGATGTCCCTCAAAACCTGCCTCACAGCGGGCCATAATCTGGGGGATGGAGGAACGCGTGCTGCTGGCTGTTTTTGCGGATATCCACGCCAACCGGCCGGCCTTCGCGGCCTGCCTGGAGGCGGCGCGTGTGCGGGGAGCGGAGCGAATCATCCTTATCGGCGACTATGTCGGCTATGGCGCCGACCCGGAATGGGCAGTCGACACGGTCGCAAGGCTCGTCGACGACGGCGCGATCGCCGTACGCGGCAACCACGACCAGGCGATCGGCACACCCAGCGAAACCATGAATGCCGAGGCGCAGGTCGCGATCGAGTGGACGCGCGGCCGGCTGGATGTGGCGCAGCGGCAGTTTTTAGCGAACCTTCCGATGATGCTTGCGGAGGACGACCGTCTCTACGTCCATTCGGAAGCCTCCAATCCGGCGCGCTGGCGCTATGTCCGTTCGACCACGGACGCCGCCCGCAGCATTGCCGCAACCGAGGCCAGAATCACCTTCTGCGGCCACATCCACAGGCCGGCGCTCTACTCGATGTCGGTCACCGCGAAGATGACGAGCTTCGTGCCGACCACCGGCGTGCCCGTGCAGCTTCTGGGAGGCCGGCACTGGCTCGCCGTCGTCGGCTCGGTCGGGCAACCGCGCGACGGCAATCCGGCGGCGTCGTTCGCGACCTACGATACGGCGTCGCGCGAGATCACCTATTGCCGCGTGCCCTACGACATCGAGGCGGCAGCGAAGCGTATCCTCGACAACGGCTTGCCGGTCTGGCTCGCCGATCGCCTATTGGTCGGAATGTGAAAGCGATGACGCGATTCTCGATTCGGACGGGCGCAGCCATCGATGGTTTCACCATCGGCGAGCGTGTCCACAACGGCGGCATGGCGACCTTGTGGAGCGTGACCCGTCCCGATATCGCCGCGCCCTTGCTCATGAAGATCCCGCGCGTCTCGGAAGGCGAGGATCCTGCCGCCATCGTCTCCTTCGAGATGGAGCAGATGATCCTGCCGCGACTAACCGGACCGCACGTGCCGACCACTTTCGGCACCGGCGATTTTTCTCGTCAGGCCTATGTGGTGATGGAATGCATTCCGGGCGACACGCTTTACAAGCGCCTGCCGAGCTTGCCGCTGCCATATGAGGAGGCGCGGGCGCTTGTCGGCAAGATTGCGGTGGCGCTTGCCGACCTGCATCGGCAGGACGTCATCCATCACGACATCAAGCCCTCGAGCATCATGTTTCGCGATAGCGGCGAGGCCGTGCTGATCGATTACGGACTGTCGCATCACAACCATCTGCCCGATCTTTTGCAGGAGGAGTTCCGCGTGCCCTTTGGCACCGCGCCCTACATGGCGCCCGAGCGCCTGCTCGGCGTGCGAGACGATCCGCGGAGCGACCTGTTTTCGCTGGGCGTGCTGCTCTATTTCTTCACCACCGGTGTGCGGCCGTTCGGCGAGACCGAAACGCTGCGCGGCATGCGGCGGAGGCTGTGGCGCGATCCGCATCCGCCCCGCAAGCTGAAGCCCGATTATCCGCCCTTTCTGCAGGAGATCGTGCTGCGATGCCTCGAGATCCAGCCGGTCTGGCGCTACCCGACCGCGTCGCAGCTTGCCTTCGACCTCGGCCATCCCGACCAGGTCAAGCTGACGGCGCGCTCGGAGAAGATCAAGCGCGATCCGCTCTCGACGGTATGGCGTCGTCGCTTCAACCAGGGCGTGACGCAGCCGAAGCCCAAATCCGACATGGCGGCGCAGCTTGCAGCCAGCCCGATTCTCGCGGTCGCGGTCGATATCGCCGAAGGATCGGAGGAGATCAACGACGCGGTGCGCCGGTCCGCCGAGCGCGTTATGGCGACGCTGCCATCGGCGCGGCTCGCCTGCCTCAATGTCCTCAAGCTCGGCCGCATCACCATCGACCGCACCCTCGACGAGCAGGGCCATAACAAGCATGTGGACCGGCTGGTGGCGCTCAGGCACTGGGCCTCGCCGTTCAAACTCGACGAACAGCGCCTCACCGTGCACGTGCTCGAGGCGGTCGATCCGGCGTCCGCGATCCTCGAATTCGCGACAGTCAACCGCGTCGACCATATCATCGTCGGCGCGCGTCGGGATTCGATGCTGCGCTCGCTGCTCGGCAGCGTCTCCTCCAGGATCGCTGCGGAAGCCTCTTGCTCGGTAACCGTGGTGCGGCCCCCGCGTTCCATCCCGCCGCCAGCGCCTGCGGACGCTTCGCAGGGTCAGGACATGCCGCCGGTTTTTTGACCGGCCGAAAGGCACCTGAGCCCGCCTAGATCGCTTCGCCCCGCGCCAGCGCCGCGGCATTGCGGATCGCCGAGATATTTGTCCTGTAGGCCTCAACCGTGCCGCCCTTGAACACGGCGGAGCCCGCGACAAAGGCGTTGGCGCCGGCAGCGGCAAGCGGGCCAGCTACGTCAGGCGCGACGCCGCCGTCGACCTCGATGTCGATATCGCGCCCCGCAGTCATCGCGCGCAAATCGCTGATCTTGCCGAGCGCGGAGGGGATGAAGGCCTGGCCGCCGAAGCCGGGATTGACCGACATGATCAGCACGAGATCGACCATGTCGATGACATATTCGATGGCCGAGATCGGCGTCGACGGATTGAGCGAGACGCCGGCCTTCTTGCCGAGCGCCCTGATCGCCTGCAACGAGCGATGCAAATGCGGACCCGCTTCCGCGTGTACGGTGATGTGATCGCAGCCGGCCTTCGCAAACGCCTCCAGATAGGGATCGCATGGCGCGATCATCAGGTGCGCGTCAAAGATCTTCTTCGTGTGCGGCCGCAGCGCCCTGATGACGTCAGGGCCGTAGGAGATGTTCGGCACGAAATGCCCGTCCATCACGTCGAGATGGATCCAGTCGGCGCCCGCTTGGTCGACAGCGCGGACCTCGTCGCCGAGTTTGGCAAAATCCGACGCCAGGATCGATGGCGCGATGACGAGAGGGCGGGGCGTGAACGAATTGGCCATGGGTGATTTCCGCAAGGACGCCCCCGCCTAACACGGCCGCGGGGCCCGAGCAATGCGCTCCGCCGCGGCAACGCCTGCTGCTTTCGCCGGGTTGCGCGGGAGGGCAGGAAAAATCTGCCGTCGCGGCATCTATTGCCGGGGTTTGCGTACCGTGGCTCTGACCGAAAGTCCTTGTTCCATGCGGCTTTTCACCGATGGCACGGCGCTTGCTCGGCCTTTGCGCGAGTCGTGCCGGCCGTCTCGCGCGGCCCTTGCGGAGTTTGATCATGTTGCTTGCCCTCGGCGCCGTGTCGTCGGTTTGGGACGCCTTGCAGTCACTGACCTCGTCTTCGAATGCCTCGTCCGCGCCATCCGCCAACTCCGGCCAGACCACGACGGATCCCTTCGATATCGGCGGCGCCACGAGTACGCCGGCGAGCGGCTCCTCCTTCGTCGGCGCGGGCGGCGGTCCGCAGATATCGCCGCAGACAATGAGTGCGCTGCTTGCGGCTCAAAGCCAGGCGGGTTCAACCGGCGCGTCGCCGCTCGATCCCTCGCAGGCGCTGCAGGACCTGTTCTCGCAAATCGACGCCGGTAGCAACGGCGGGATCTCCAAGTCAGAATTCGAGAGCGCGCTCGGCGCCGGCGGCACCAATACCGCTGCGGCCGACGATGTATTCTCCAAGCTCGACACCAACGGCGACGGCAGCGTCAGCTTCGACGAGTTGAAATCGGCGCTCGAGGGCGCAGGCCATCACGGTCACCACCACATGCATGCGGGCGGCGTCGGGGCGAGCGGCGATTGCGATGGCGCCGACGGCGCCACCGCGAGCTCGGCGGGTACCGATCCACTCGCCCAGGCGCTTGCCGGTGCGTCCTCGACCTCGGTCACCAACGGCGACGGCTCGACCACCACCTCCATCACCTATGCGGACGGATCGAAGGTCACGCTGACGACGCCGGCTGCCTCGACAACGTCGACATCGTTAGCACCGAGCTCCGCGACCTCGTCCTACAATCTGATCGAGCAGCTAATCCAGCGCGAGGCGCAGGCCCTGTCCGCTTCGGTCGCGTCATCGCTATCGGTCAGCGCCTGAGCCATATCCCGCGTCGGTCAGCCGAAACGATCCTTCCACGCCGGTAACGCACCCGGGAACGACAGCGCGGTCGCATGAAACACGCCGCGCGCGATCGCGCGCGCGAGCGCGTTCGCCGCAACCATGCCGAGCTCGGTCAGGCCGACCAGGGGATCGACCGGCTTCTCTCCGGTTGCGACCGCAAACAGCAGGTCACCGTCGAGCGGCGCATGCACCGGATAGATCGCGCGGGCCATGCCGGTCTGCGCGATCATCGCCAATCGCTTGGCCTGCGGTTTTGTCAGTGCCGCATCGGTTGCGACCACCGCAAGCGTGGTGGCCTCCGCCTCCGTTGCGGTAGGGCCGCCCTTGATCCGCAACTTGAGCATGTCGGGCGAGAACGAGGGTGGCAGCCCTCGACCGCCAAATTCGTTGTCCTGTTCGAACGGCGCTGCCCAGAACCATGGACCGTCGCCGATGGTCACGCTACCGACCGCGTTCACCACCACGAGCGCGCCGACCGTGACGCCGGCGGGCGTCTTCGCCGATGCCGATCCCAGCCCGCCCTTGAAGGTCGCGGTCGAGGCACCGAGGCCAGCGCCGACGCTGCCTAGCGCGAAGTCGACGGCCGCGCCGGCCGCAGCACGATAGCCGAGGTCGCGGTACGGCGGGAATCGACCCCACGCCTTGTCGCCGCCGTTGAGGAGATCAAAGCAGATCGCCCCGGGCACGATCGGGATGACGGCGTCGCGCACGACGAAGCCGCGGCCCCGTTCGGCGAGGTAGGCCTGCACGCCACCGCCGGCCTCAAGCCCGAATGCCGATCCGCCGGATAGAGCTATGCCGTCGATGCGATCCACCGTGTTGGCGAGACCGAGCGCTGCGTCCTCCCGCGTGCCGGGTCCGCCGCCGCGTACGTCGATGGCGGCGACCGCCGGCTTGTCGAAGACGATGGCGGTGACGCCGGAGGCAAGCCGCGCATCGTCGGCATGGCCGACGCGAAGGCCGGCGATATCGGTGATCAGGTTTTTCAACGAACGGACCCACAGGGTTGATCGACGACCACGCATATATCAGCCGCGACGCAAGCTTCAAACTGTCGCGGCACAACTTCCTATTCAGTTGTCAAACAGCCGGGCCCGTCATTGCGAGCCGACGGGGGACGCGCATCCGCATTCCCGCGGCGCGATGGCGTCCGGGTTTTGCGTCGATTTTGTCCCTCGAAACAACAGAGGGCGCAGGGAATGCCGGGTGTTTTGCTGCACCCGCAGCCTTGTGTGCGAATGGAAGAAGCACACAAGCGTAGTCACCACAGGTCCAGCCGAAACATCGACATTCCCTGCGCGATGGTTTTAACAGTTTCCTTCGAGCTCTCCCCGGAGACCAGGCATTGTTGCCTCCGTCGCCTGCAGTCATCACCTGCCGACTTGATGCCAGCCTTGGGGCACCAGGACCACACGACTTCGCCGTCCGCGCACGTTTCGCTCGTCTGGCGAAACAATCGCGTCCATCGCATCCCGCTTCCAACACTCGTGACGATCGCGAAGCGCCCCTCTCGTGGAGGCGGGACGGCACGAAGATATGCATAAGTTCTGATTTTCGGAAAGAGAAATTTTTTCATGTACGGGTATGCGCACCCTATTCATGTTGAATCGGCTGATGAAACTCGTTTTTTGCGCAGGCGGTTTGGCAGCTTGGAGGCGTTCGCGAGAATGGCAACAGGCGCCAGGAAATCGAGCTGATTCGCCTGGTCGGGCCAATCAGCGCGACAAGCAGGGCTGTCAGCCCAGAATGCCTTTCAGACCGGCGTAGATGGAGCCAACCGCAGTGGCGGCGACGCCGATAAGGGGGCCCGCGGTCTGGATCAGGTTTTGAATCAGACGCGCCCTGCGTCGCAGTTGCTCCTCGCCGACATGCTGGCCCAATAACCGCGCGATCCTGAAGGCGAGAGCGTTGGGCTTGCCGCCTTGTTGCAGAACACGTGGCATCACCTGGAAAATCAGGATGCCGAGAAGGTTGCCGGAGACAAAGGCCAGGAGGATGCTCGCGCCATATTCGATCACCTCGCGCCATTCGACCCAGACCTCCGGCAGGATCGGGACGTGATCGTGCAAGCCCGTCACCGTCAGCATCGCCAGAACGCTCAAGGCTGCCGTGGCAAACGCCAGCGCAAGCGCGCCGTTCATCGAGACCTTGTGCAGGGGATAGGCGATGAAGCCGAACAGGATCGGGATCGCGACCGATGCCAGCCGCAGCGGAAGCGGCGACAAATCGAAGACAATGGTGACAAGGATGTGCGCGATGACGAGCAGCAACGAGGGAACGAGCACATAAAGGATGACATGCGAGCCAAAATATCGGAGCGGATTCTTGTAGCGCTCCAGCGTGACGTTGACCCGATCGAGATCCCGCCTGAGCTTGTCAAGTTCGGCGACGATATCGTCGATTTCGCGCAGCATCGGCCGCACCACGCGCAGATCGCGCGAGCAATGCTTGCAGGCGATCGCTTCGTCCTTGATCGTCTCGGCGCAAAAAGGGCATTCCATTTTTTAACGCGACGTCCTGCGGCTTTTCATCATCTCGATCTCGCTTCGTGCGCGGCGCAATTCGTCAAGCAGCAGATCGCGCTTGCGAAGCAGCTCGTCGCGCTCGGCGATCAGGGTCGGCGGTACGGCGATGTCGCGCGAGCAGGTCGCGCAGACAAGCGCGTCGTCGGCATTTTCGGATCGGCAATAGGGGCAATTCATCGGGCGATCATGGCGACACCGTCAAGGTGAAGCTCACCGTGCCAGGACGGCCATCGCTGTCCTTCACGTCGACCCGCACGGTGTATTCGCCCGGCGGCAGTTCGGCGTCCGGCATGTCGATTCCTCCGGATTGAATGAACGGCTTGACGCGCGGGGTCAGGTCGACGTTCGGCGCGCGCAGATAGAGCACCTTCACCGAATCCGGATTGATCGTGGCGCCTCCGAAGGATTCGAACTTCAACTGGAGCCGCAGGGGCGAATGAACCACCCCGCTCGGCGAGACGACCTCCACCCTGGGTCCCCGTAAAATACCGCGCCGGTCCGCGGCAATCGCGCCCTTCGGCGGCGGCAGCTTGGCTTCCTCATCCGTGATCAACTGCGTCGCCTGCGCCGCTCCCGAGACCAAAACCCCGGCCGCAATCAAGCCGAGCCACGTCCTCTTCATCATGCGTTTGCCCAAAACCTTCACTTTCCCCGATTACCGCACGCCGCCATCGCCGATGATCGTGTAGGGTGCCCAGAACAGCGGATGCGCATAGGTGAACTCGGTCTTGCCTTCGCCGTTAAGATAACCGGGCCCGTCCACGAGCGCCATCATCGCCTGTCGCAGCGCCTCGCTGCGTCCAATCTTCGGATCGTCCGCCTGGCGCTTGAACAGGTCAGTGACAAGCTGCCGCGCCGATTGCGAATGCACCGACCAGTTCGTCACCAGCAACGCGCGTGTTCCCGCATAGAAAAACGCGCGGCCAAGTCCCGAAGCGGCCTCGGCACCGGCTCCTGCGCCGGCGCCGGTGTTGCAGGCCGACAGGATGACCCAGTCGGCATCGAGCTTCAGACCCAGGATCTCCTCCATGGTCAACAGCCCATCGCCCTCTTCGCCGGTTACGGTCGGCGACGACAGCGCCAGCGCCGGCTGGGTCAGACCGTTGAGCTCGCCGGGCACGAGGCCGTGGGTGGCAAACGCCAGAATCCTGAAGCCGGACAGGTTCATGGTCTTGACCGCACCCTCGCTCGCATTCTTGCCGAGGAAGAGGACCTTCGAAGGATCGGCCTGCAGGGCCAGCGCGATCGATTTCAGCTCGTCCGCGGTGTCGGGAAGGCGGGGCAGGAGGCCTAGTTCGGCGCTGTCCACGCCTTCGAGCTTCGGGGAGCTGCGCCGCCTCAGCGGCACTCCTCGCGTGACGTTGCCGCCTGCATCCGCGGTCTGGGTCTTGCCCACGGCGCCTTCGGCTTCGGTCTCCTGGTCCTTGTTGAAATAGGGATCGCCGAACCCGACCAGTTCGCCGCGGCCGGGTTTGCCGGGAGGCAATTGCCGTAGGGTACGCAGCGCCGCCGCCGAAGGCACTGTCGTCACGGCGTGGGTGCGTGCCAGCCACGGCACCTTGCGGTAGCCGACAAACAGGGGATCCTCGTCCGCCGCCACTTCGGCGGGCGCGGTCGGCAGCAGCGAAAGCGGCAAGAGGCCGAGCGCGCCATTGGTGACGACGATCAGGTTCCTGGCTGGCTTCCAACCGTTTTCGACGGGCTTGAGCAACAGCTCGTAGAGCCCATAGGCAAGCTTGAGGTCGAACGGCGGTATGTCCGAGATCATCGCCGCCTGGGGCTCGAGCGCCTCGCGCAACTTGCGGATCCCCGTCTCGATGTCTCCGGCCTTCGCCTTGACCGCCGCAAACGCCACCGCCCCTGATTTGGGGACGGCCCACACAAAACTGCCGCCCTGGCCGAAATAGAACGACAGCATGGCCTCGCCGTCCGCCAGGGTCGCCCTGATCTCCGCGACCGATGGCGGCTTGGGCGAAACGAGGTCGGCATAGGCGGGGAATTTCTGCTTGATCTCCTGCCGTGCCTTGTCGCGTTCGGTCCGCAACGTCGCGATCGAGGCTTGAAGCTCCCGGGCGCCCTTTTCGTCACGATCGGCAGAGGGGATCGCGAGCACGTTGTTCAGAGCGCCGAGCTGCGCGTTGACCTGCTTGGTAAGGTCCTGCTCCTTGCGCACGAGTTCGGCGAGCGCCGGATCGCGCGCCGCAGCGCGCGCGCTCGACGCCGCCAGCGCCTGCTGGACCGAACGGCCGCGAATGGCGTCGGCGAGGCCAAAAGTCTCCTCTCCGACTTCGCCGGTCGCGCCCTCGGCGCGCGCAAGCAGCGCAAGATAGCTCTCGACGATGGTCTGCAGCCGCTGGCTCCGCGCCGCAACGACTGTCGTGTTTTCATCGTCGGCGTTCTCGCTGGAGTTGGCGAGCATGATGGGAATCGCGGTCTTGAATTCGCGGATCG
>Ga0310913_10001453_pt1 | contig 12190 bp, 9 predicted proteins | sample GREbulkMGOX082_FD_203447 | JGI IMG/M metagenome (GOLD analysis project Ga0310913, IMG submission 203447) | Lab enrichment of tropical soil microbial communities from Luquillo Experimental Forest, Puerto Rico - GRE.bulkMG.OX082 | ecosystem: Environmental > Terrestrial > Soil > Tropical forest >...
CGGGCAGCTTCGACAAGAAATAGAGCTCGGGCGAGAACAATTCGGTATTTGTCATCCACGACAGGAAGCGGCGAATCGATTCGATGTTGAGGCACACCAACAGCGCCAGCAGGAAACCCACGATCGTGCCGACCACGCCGACCGAGGCGCCGGTCATCATGAATACCCGCATGATCGCGCCTTGGGTCACGCCCATGGTGCGAAGAATGCCGATATCGCGCCCCTTGTCCTTCACCAGCATGATCAGGCCGGAGGTAATGTTGAACGCCGCCACGATCACGATAATCGTCAAGATGAGGAACATCACGTTGCGCTCGACCTGCAGCGCATTGAAGAAGGTGGCGTTACGCTGCCGCCAGTCGATCAAAAAGATCGGCCGGCCGGCGGCCTCGGTGATGAGCTTGCGGTGGGTGTCGACCTGATCGGGGTTGTCGACATAGACCTCGATGGCGGTCACATCGCCGGCGCGGTTGAAATAGGCCTGCGCCTCCGGGAGCGGCATGAACACGAAGGCGGTATCGTACTCTGACATGCCGACCTCGAACACGGCGGCGATCCGGTACGGCTTGATGCGCGGCGTCGTGCCCATCGGCGTCACCGCCCCACGCGGAGCAACAAGCGTCACGCTGTCGCCCGCCCGTAGCGACAACTGATCGGCGAGCCTTCTGCCGATCGCGACCCCCTGCCCTTCGTCGAAACCTTCGAGCGTGCCCTGCCGGATATTGTTGGCAACGGAGGGGAGCCTGGCGAGCTCGGCGGCGCGCACGCCGCGCACCAGCACGCCGGAGGCGTTGAAGGGCGAGGACGCGAGCGCCTGGCCCTCGACGATCGGCGCGGCAAGGGTGACGCCTGGCACCTTGGAAATGCGCTCGGTCACCGCCTCCCAATCGGTCAGCGGCTGCTCCAGCGGCTGGATCAGGAGGTGGCCGTTGAGGCCCAAAATCTTGTCCAGCAGCTCCTTACGGAACCCGTTCATCACCGCCATCACGATGATGAGGGTGGCGACGCCGAGCATGATGCCGAGAAAGGAAAATCCGGCATTGACCGAGATGAAGCCCTCCTGCCGTCGCGCCCGCAGATAGCGCAGCGACAGCATCCATTCGAACGGGGCGAAGGGGTGGGTGCTGGTCGGCTCGTCCATCGATTTCGTTCCCCACCCCCCCGATTTCACACGATTCTGGCCGTTTCAGGCCCTCCGCGGCGGTCGCGGACCCACAGCGGCGCGCGGGTTTCATCGCGCCGCCAGCCGCCCCGTCGCATCCGCCTCGCTCATAAGCTCGCGGCTGCCGTCCGCCCGCTTCTTGACCTCGACCTTGCCTTCGGCAAGCCCTTTTGGCCCGACCAGAATCTGCCAGGGAATGCCGATCAGGTCGGCGGTGGCGAATTTCGCCCCCGGCCGTTGGTCGAGATCGTCGTAGAGCACCTCGACCCCCTGGCTGGTGAGTTCGCGGTAGAGCCGCTCGCAGGCGCCGTCGGTGTCGGCGCCGCCCTGCTTGAGATTGAGGATCGTGACTTTGAAGGGCGCCACTGCCTCCGGCCATTTGATTCCGGTCTCGTCGTGGAACGCCTCGATGATGGCGGCGACCAGACGCGACACCCCGACCCCATACGAGCCGCCATGGATCGGCCGTTCGATACCATCGGGGCCCGTCACCACCGCCTTCATGGGTTCGGAATATTTGGTCCCGAAATTGAATATCTGGCCAACCTCGATGCCACGGGTATGAAGGCGCTTATCCGGCGGAACGTCTCGCTCGAAGCGCAGTTGGTTGTGAACGTCCTCGGTCGCGGCATAAAGGCTCGTCCACGGGCGGATGTGCGGCGTCAAGTCCGCGTCGTAATCGATCCCCTCGCCGGGAATGGGGAGATCGAGCACGTCGCTGTTGCAGAAAACGCCGGACTCCCCGGTCTCCGCCAGAATGATGAACTCGTGCGAGAGGTCTCCGCCGATGGGCCCAGTTTCAGCCGCCATGGGAATGGCTTTTAACCCCATGCGCGCAAAGGTGCGCAGATAGGCGACGAACATCTTGTTGTAGGAAATTCGCGCCGCCGCTTCGTCGATGTCGAAGGAATAGGCGTCCTTCATCAAGAACTCGCGGCCGCGCATCACACCGAAGCGGGGCCGCTGCTCGTCGCGGAATTTCCACTGGATGTGATAGAGGATCTTCGGCAACTCGCGATAGGAGCGAATGTAGGCGCGGAAGATCTCGGTGATCATCTCCTCGTTGGTGGGCCCGTAAAGCATGTCGCGTTCATGGCGATCCTTGATGCGCAACATTTCCGGGCCGTAGGCGTCGTAGCGTCCGCTCTCGCGCCAAAGATCGGCAAGCTGCAACGTGGGCATCAAGAGCTCGATGGCACCCGCGCGGTCCTGCTCCTCGCGCACGATCTGCTCGATCTTTTTGAGCACGCGAAAGCCGAGCGGCAGCCACGCGTAGATCCCGGCGGCCTCTTGGCGGATGAGGCCGGCGCGCAACATCAGCCGGTGGGAGACGACCTCCGCTTCCTTCGGGGTCTCGCGCAGGATCGGTAGGAAGTAGCGGGAGAGGCGCATGACGGGCGGGAATCGTTTCCTTCGGGTCCGCCGAGTGAAACCGGATCGCCGCCGAAAAAACAAGGGCTATCAAAGCCTTCCGGCCAACTATTACGCCGAATTGGCGCTGCCGCGGCTACCACGTCATGACGCGCCGCAAAAGGCGAAAGATCGATTTTACATCGCCCCGTCGCGTTTGACTTTGATGACAAGCCAAGCGAGATCGGATAGCGTCCGGGAAGCGAGGTCGAGGCGCAAGCCAATTCCGGCGTTATCGGCCGCGCGGTCCAAGTCGTGGGAGGAACAAGCCGGCGTAAAGCCGCAGCCGTCTCGATCGGTAACACAAAATTCGAGGCGTAAGCGTAGCGTTGAGTGGGGTTGCGTCTTGGGAGCAGGGTTGTCGGCCCTGCTCGATTTTTTCTGCCCACGACGGCGTCGCCCTCGCCCGCCGCGCGCCCTTAGCGTCGCGGAACGCCGAGCAGCGCGGCGAGATCGTCGAGCGCGATCAGCCGGTAGGTGTAAACGACATACCAGAACGCGAAGACGATACCCGCGACGATCGTCGTCCAGACGAGCTTGCGCTTGAGCCCCGGGATCGCCGGCGCGCCGGGATCGCTGCCGGGTGTGATCGCACCGTGTTCCTGTTGGCTGCGCACGCCCCAGGGCAGGACCGCGAACAGCACCACCCACCAGATGATGAAATAGATCGCGATCGAGGTTGGGAGCGACATCAATCGGCTTTGCTTCGCTATGCACCGTTGCAGCAAACGTTAGCGCCGATGCCGGCGCGTCGCTTGCCTGATGGCATTCGTCTGCCGGCGTCCTCACGCCTCCTCGATCTCGACCAGCGTGCCGCAAAAATCCTTCGGGTGCAGGAACAGCACCGGCTTGCCGTGGGCGCCGATCTTCGCCTCGCCGTCGCCGAGCACGCGCGCACCCTGTGCCTTGAGCCTCTCCCGCGCGGCGCGGATATCGTCGACCTCGTAGCAGACGTGGTGAATGCCCCCGTCGGGATTGCGGTCTAGAAATTTTGCAATCGGAGACGCCTCCCCGAGCGGCTCGAGAAGTTCGATCTTGGTGTTGGGCAAGGTGACGAAGACCGTGGTCACGCCGTGATCGGGCTGCGGTACGGGATCGGAAACTTGAGCGCCGAGCGTCTGGCGATAGATATTCACGGCCTTGGCGATGTCGCGAACCGCAATCGCCACATGGTTGAGCCGTCCGATCATCGTCGTCTCCCGTAATCCATCCATATCCAGCTTGGTCAGCCACCGCCAGAGCGGAGCACGGCGCGCTCGATCACACCTCGAGCACGTGCACGTGGCATGTGGGCTTCTTGTTCCACGCGGCGCCAAGCGCGGCGCGTATGGCCTGCCGGAGCGCGTCGGCGACGGCTTCGGGATCGCGCCGGCGCCCGCGCGGCATGGACTCGAAGGTCTCGACCGCCGCGTCATAAGCAATGTCCTCGATGCGGTGTCCCAGCGCGTCGGTTTCGGGAATGCCGATGAGCGTTACGTGCGGATCGCAGATCAGCTCACCGCGCCCGCTCACGGCGAGCGCAACCGAAACCATGCCGGCAAAACCGAGCCGACGGCGGTCGGCAACGGTGCGCTGCTCGGCGCTGACCACCAGCGAGCCATCCTTGTAGAGCCGCCCCGCCGGCACCTCATCGATCTTTGCCGGGTCGCCGGGCGCGAGCCGTATGAGCTCCCCGTCCCGGCACAGAACCACCTTGCGGACGGCGGCGCGGCGCGCGACCTCGGCATGCTCGGCCATATGCAGGGCCTCGCCGTGCACCGGGATCAGGATTTGCGGCCGCACCCAGCCGATCATGTCCCTGAGTTCGTCCACCCGCGGGTGCCCGGATACATGCACGAGATGGGTGCGGTCGGTGATGACCTCGATGCCCTGGTCGACGAGGCCGTTGATCACCCGCGTGACCGCCTTCTCGTTGCCGGGAATAGCGCGCGAAGAAAAGATGACGCGATCGCCGCGCGACAACGCCACGTCGGGATGATCGTCCTGGGCGATGCGAGAGAGCGCAGCGCGCGGCTCGCCTTGGCTGCCGGTGCAAAGCGCGAGCACCTTGTCCGGCGGAAGATGGCCGTAGACCTCGACAGAACGAAAATCCCGAATGCCATCGAGATAGCCGGTCTCGCGCGCGACCTGCGCGATGCGCTCCATGGCACGGCCGACCAAGACGACCTCGCGTTCACAGGCGGCCGCGGCCTGCGCGACCGCGCGCAGGCGCGCCACGTTGGAGGCGAAGGTGGTGACGGCGACCCGCGCCGGTGCGCTGCGGACGAGCTCGGCGAGACATTTGGCAACGTCAGCTTCGGAGGGAGAGCGCCCCTCGCGGAATGCGTTGGTGGAGTCCCCGATCAGCGCGAGACAGCCCTCGTTGCCAAGCGCACGCAGCTTGGCTTCATCGGTCGGCGGGCCGATGACGGGGGTCGGATCGATCTTCCAATCCCCGGAGTGAAGCACGCCGCCGAGCGGGGTGCGGATGATGAGACCGTTCGATTCCGGGATCGAATGGGCCATGGATACGAGTTCTATGTCGAATGGACCGAGCGTGAATCGACCCCCGAGTGGCACGATGTTCACCGGGATCTCGGGCGCACCCGGCTCGCCTTCCCGCTTGGCTTGCAGCAGCGCAGCGGAAAACGGCGTGGCGTAGACCGGCAGCTTGAGGCGCGGCCACAGGTCGAGCAGCGCGCCGAAATGATCCTCGTGCGCGTGCGTGAGCACGATGCCGAGAAGATTGCGGCGCTCCTCCTCCAGATAGCGGATGTCCGGCATGATGAGATCGACGCCGGGGAGCGCGTCGTCCGCGAAAGCAACCCCGAAATCGACCGCGATCCATTGCCGGCGGTGCTCGTCGCCGAAGCCGTAGATCGCGAGATTCATGCCGATCTCGCCGACCCCGCCGAGCGGCGCGAACACGAGTTCATCGGAAGGGCGCACCATGTCCGTGTTCCGATCAACTCGCCTTGTCGGGAGAAAAGGCCTCGGCCGTGAACACATCGCCGGCGGTGATCGTCGTGGTATTACCGTCGGCCGAGCGCAGCACCAAGGCGCCGGCCTCGTCGAGCGCCTCGAAACGGCCGACGAGTTCGCGCTCGGCAAGGCGCACGTGCACGCCTTCGCCTATGCCGCTTGCGCGGGCAAGCCAGTCGGCGCGGATGGTCGAAAAGCCCTCGCCGCCATTCCATTGCGCGATGCGTCCGAGCATCTTGATCGACAACGCGCTAAACAGCGTGGCGGGCGAAACCGGCGCGCCGGCGGCGGCGAGATCGGTCGCGGGAAAGCCGGTGTCCGCCGGGTGACGCGCGCAATTGATGCCGATGCCGACGGCGACCGCGTTCACGTCGCCCTCCCCTTCGATCAGGATGCCGGCGAATTTGGCACCCGCGAGCAGGAGATCGTTCGGCCATTTGATCGCCAGCCGTGGCTTGAGATCGGCGGCGACCTCCACCACGGCATCGTGGATCGCAAGCGCCGCGACGAACGAAAGCTGCGGCCAACGCTCGGCTGCCGCCGGCCCCGTAAGCAACAGGCTGGCGTAGAGATTGCCGGGCGGCGATATCCACGCGCGCCCGCGCCGGCCGCGGCCCGCGCTTTGCCGCTCGGCGGTGACCCAAAGCGGCCCGCGCTCGCCCTGACGTGCCAGATCGAGAGCCTCGGCGTTGGTCGAGCCGAGCACCTCGTGCGCGATGAGCCGCACGCCCGCCGCGGTCGCCCTGGGCTCAAGTTTCATTCGGCGTCAAGCTTCATTCAGAACAGCGACTTTGCCGCCGCATTGGCCGCCTCGACCAGCGGGCTCGGATAGACGAAGAACAGGAGATTGAACAGGCCGGTCACCGCAAGCACGGCCTTGAGCTCGTATGGCATCGGCTCGAATGGCTTGGCCGGCTCGTCGAAATACATGATCTTGACGATTGTCAGATAATAGTAGGCGCCGACGACGCTGGTGACCACGCCGATCACGGCGAGCGTGAACAGCCCCGCCTTGATCGCCGCCAGGAACACGTAGAACTTGGCGAAGAACCCCGCGAGCGGCGGAATGCCCGCGAGCGAGAACAGCAGCATGGCGAGGAAGAACGCCATGGTCGGCTTGGTGCGGGCGAGGCCCGCGAGATCGGCGATCTCTTCGACCATCTGTCCGTCGCGCCGCATCGACAGGATGCAGGCGAAGGTCCCGAGCGTCATGGCGACGTAGATCGTCATATAGACCAGCACGCCCTGAACGCCTTCCTGCGTGCCGGCGGCGAGCCCGATGAGCGCAAAGCCCATGTGGCCAATGGACGAATAGGCCATCAGCCGCTTGAAGTTGCGCTGGCCGATGGCGGCGAACGCGCCCAGCGCCATGGAGGCGATGGCGACGAAGACCACGATCTGCTGCCACTGCGTCAAGATGCCGGGAAACGCCACGATGGTCGTGCGCACGAACATGGCGATGCCGGCGACCTTGGGTGCGGCGGCGAAGAAGGCGGTGATCGGCGTCGGCGCACCCTCGTAGACGTCGGGCGTCCACATGTGGAACGGCACCGCCGAAACCTTGAAGCAGAAGCCGGCGAACAGAAAGACGAGGCCGAACACCAGCCCCAGGCTTGCCGAGCCTCCACTGCCCTGGCTCGCCGCCTGCGCGATGCCGGCGAAGCTCACCGTGCCGGTGAAGCCGTAGACCAGCGACGCCCCGTAAAGCAGCATGCCGGAAGACAAGGCGCCGAGGACGAAGTATTTGAGCCCGGCCTCGGTCGAGCGAACGGAATCGCGGTCGATCGCCGCGACCACGTAGAGCGCCAGGCTCATCAGTTCGAGCCCGAGATAGAGCGCGATCAGGTCGGCGGCCGAAATGAGCATCATCATGCCGGTGGTCGATAGCAGGATCAGGATCGAATATTCGAACGTTTCGCGCTTCTCGAGCGCGAGATAATTCGACGACATCAGGATCGCCGCCGCCGATCCGGCCAGCGCCAGAAGCTTGAGGAAGCGGGCGAAACCGTCGACGACAAAACTGCCGCCGAAGGTGACGAGCTTGCCCGTAGGCAGCAAAACAACGATGAAACCGGTGAGCACCAACAGCAGGATCGCCGCGCCCTCGATCCCCTTGGTCGCGCGCTCGCCGCGGAACGCGCCGACCATCAGCAGCAGCATGGCGCCGATCGCAAGCACGATTTCCGGCAGAGCCGGCAGCAGCGCGGGGATTTCCACGGTCTCGGTCATCGGTCGGCTTCCAGCCTGTGGTCAATGCGCCAGCAAGACGGCGGCCTTGGCCGCGCCGATGGCGCGGTCGTAGTTCTCGAGCAGTTGCGCGACCGAAGCCGCCGACACATCGAGCACCGGCTTCGGGTAGATGCCGAACAGAATGGTCAGCACAACCAGCGGCCCAAGCGTGATGATCTCGCGATAGTCGAGGTCCTTGATCGTGGCCAGGCTCGCTTTGGTCAGCGCACCGAAAATGACCTTGCGGTAGAGCCACAACGCGTACGCGGCCGAAAGGATGGTGCCCGTTGCCGCCAGCGCCGCCACCCACGTGTTGATGCGGAACGTGCCGATCAGCGTGAGGAATTCGCCGATGAAACCCGTAGTGCCGGGCAGCCCCACGTTCGCGAGAGTGAACACCATGAAGGCCGCGGCGTAGAGCGGCATGCGATTGACGAGGCCGCCATAGGCGGCGATTTCGCGCGTATGCATGCGGTCATAGACCACCCCGACGCACAGAAACAGCGCAGCCGACACGATGCCGTGGGAGATCATCTGGAAGATGCCGCCGGCCACGCCCTGCGTGGTCGCCGCAAAAATGCCCATGGTGACGAAGCCCATGTGGCCGACCGAGGAATAGGCGATCAGTTTCTTCATGTCCTCCTGCGCGAGCGCGACCAGCGAGGTATAGATGACCGCGACGACCGAAAGCGCGAAAATGAGCGGGGCTAGATCGTGCGAGGCCGCCGGGAACATCGGCAGCGAGAAGCGCAGGAAGCCGTAACCGCCCATCTTCAAAAGAATGGCAGCAAGGATCACCGAGCCCGCGGTCGGCGCCTCGACGTGAGCGTCCGGCAGCCAGGTGTGCACCGGCCACATCGGCAGTTTCACCGCAAACGAGGCGAGAAACGCGAGCCACGCCCAGGTCTGCAGGCTGCGCGGGAAGCCATGGCGCAGGAGTGCCGGGATCTCGGTAGTCCCCGCATTCCAGTACATCGCCATGATGGCGAGCAGCATCAGCACGGAGCCTAGCAGCGTGTAGAGAAAAAACTTGAAGCTGGCGTACACGCGGCGCGGACCGCCCCACACCCCGATGATCAGGAACATCGGAATGAGACCGCCCTCGAAAAACAGATAGAACACCACGAGATCGAGCGCCGAAAAGGTGCCGACCATCAGCGTTTCCAGCACCAGGAACGCGATCATATACTCCTTGACCCGGTGTTGGATCGGCAGCCAGCTCGCGATGATGCAGACCGGCATCAGCGCCGTCGTGAGGATCACGAACGGCAGCGAGATGCCATCGACGCCCATGTGGTAGGTGATCGCGCCCGCGAGCCAAGGCCGCCTCTCGACGAACTGGAACTCCGCCGAAGAGGGGTCGAAGCGGTAGAGCAGGATCAGCGAGATCGCGAAGGTGATCAGCGTGGTCCAGAGCGCGACCCAGCGCGCGTTGCGTTTCTCAGCCTCGTCGTCGCCGCGCAGCACCATGACGAACAGCGCGCCGACGAGCGGCAGGAAGGTGACGACGGAGAGGATCGGCCAGCTCATCGTCAGCCCGCCCGTACGCCGAACATGAACCAGGTGATAAGCGCCGCGACGCCGATCAGCATGGCAAAGGCATAGTGATAGAGATATCCGGTCTGCAGCCGCACCACGCTGCGAGTCACGTCGAGTACGCGCGCCGAGACCCCGTCAGGCCCCAACCCATCGATCGTCCAGCCGTCGCCGTATTTCCACAATGCGCGGGCCAGCCACAAGGTCGGACGAACGATCAAGAAGTCGTAGATCTCGTCGAAGTACCACTTGTTGAGCAGGAATTTGTAGAGCGGCTCCTGTTGGCGGGCGAGCTCGACCGGCAGCTCCGGCCGGCGAATGTAGAACTCCCAGGCGATGACGAAGCCGACCCCCATCAGCACCGTTGGCGCCATGCCGATGAGGTGGGGAATATGGTCGAAGTCCTCGAGAACATGGTTGTCAGCCGCGAATTTCAGCGAGCCGCGGAAAAATTCCTTCACGTCGTGGCCGACGAACAGCTCCGAGAATGGGTAGCCCGCGAAGATCGAGCCGGCAGCGAGAAAGACGAGCGGAAGCACCATCACCATCGGGCTCTCGCGCGCCGCGTCGTAATGATGGCGGTCGTGCGGGCTGCCGTGGAAGGTCATGAAGATCAGCCGCCAGGAATAGAACGCGGTCAACGCCGCCGCTATGGCGGTGGTCCCGAACGCATAGAGCGCCATCGGGTTCGCGCTCACATAGGCTGCGGCGATGATGGCATCCTTGGAGAAATAGCCGGCGGTGAGCGGGAAGCCCGTCAACGCCAGCGTACCCATCACCATGGTCCAGTAGGTGAGCGGGAGCTTGTCCTTCAATCCGCCCATGTGCCGGATGTCCTGCTCGTGATGCATCGCAATGATCACCGAGCCGGAGCCGAGGAACAGCAGCGCCTTGAAGAAAGCATGCGTGAATAGGTGGAACATGCCGATCGAATAGGCGCCCGTGCCCATGGCGACGAACATGTAGCCGAGCTGCGAGCAGGTCGAATAGGCGATGATGCGCTTGATGTCGTTCTGCACCAGGGCAATCGTCGCCGCGAAGAACGCGGTCGTCGCTCCGATGAAGGTGACGAAGGCCTGCGCGGTCGGCGCCAGATCGAACAGCGGCGAGAGTCGCGCCACCATGAACACGCCTGCTGTCACCATGGTGGCGGCATGGATCAGCGCGGAAACCGGCGTCGGTCCCTCCATCGCGTCCGGCAGCCAGGTGTGCAGCAGGAACTGCGCCGATTTACCCATGGCGCCCATAAACAGCAGGAAACACATCAACGTCAGCGCATCCACGTCCCAGGAAAGGAAGTGAATGGTCTTGCCGGTCAGCGCGGGCGCCTGCGCGAAGATGGTGTCGAGGTCAAGCGCACCGGTCATCACGAAGGCGGTGAAAATGCCGAGTGAGAAGCCGAAATCGCCCACGCGATTGACGATGAAGGCCTTGATCGCGGCGGCGTTCGCCTCCGGCTTGTGGTACCAAAAGCCGATGAGCAGATAGCTCATCAGGCCCACTCCCTCCCAGCCGAAGAACAGCTGCACGAGATTGTCGGCCGTCACCAGCATCAGCATGGCGAAGGTGAACAACGACAAATACGAGAAGAAGCGCGGCCGGAATGGGTCCTCCTCCATGTAGCCGATCGAGTAGAGATGGACGAAAGCGGAAATGGTGGTGACGACGACGAGCATCACCGCCGTCAGCGCGTCGATGCGTAGCGCCCAGTCCACCTTGACATCGCCGGAAATGATCCAGGGAAAGAGCGCCGCGCGGCTGTCGTGATGGCCAAATCCAACGTCGACGAACGCCAACCACGACAGCAGCATGGAGGCGAACAGAAAAACGGTGGTCACGAGTTCGGCGGAACGCGAGCCCGCGGCCGGCTGTGGTTGCGGCTCGCTGGGCAAGACATCGAGGGTGGCGAGCGCCCCCGGCGCGGATAGCGCGCCGTGCGCATGGCTCGCGTCAACCGGGTCCGGCGGCCCGCCGGGATAGCGCGCGCGCGCGCCGGCGAGCGCGATGAGCGCCGCAATGATCGCGCCGAGGAGCGGCAGGAAAACGATGGCGTAATACATGCCGCCCTCAGCCCTTCATCAAGTTGATGTCCTCGACCGCGATCGAGCCGCGATTGCGGTAGTAAGCGACCAGAATGGCGAGCCCAATGGCCGCTTCCGCCGCCGCCACGGTCAGCACCAACAGTGCGTAGACTTGGCCGACCAGATCGCCGAGGAAGGCCGAGAAGGCGACGAGGTTGACGTTGACGGCAAGCAGAATCAACTCGATCGACATCAGGATGATGATCACGTTCTTGCGGTTGAGGAAAATGCCGAAAATGCCGATCGTGAACAGGATGGCGGCGACCGTGAGATAGTGGCCGAGGCCGATGGTCATGTCGCTCCCCTCGAGTTCCCTAAAGTCCTTGGCCCGGCCGGACCTTGACGATGTCGATGGCGGTCGCCCTGGTGCGGGCAATTTGGTCGGCGATGTTCTGGCGCTTGACGTGAGGCTTGTGCCGCAGCGTCAGCACGATCGCCCCGATCATGGCAACCAGCAGCACCACGCCGGCCGCCTGGAAGAAATAGACATAGCGCGTGTAGAGCACGTGCCCGAGCGCTTCGGCATTGAACATGCTGGCGATCGGCGGAATTGGCGTCGTGATCGTGCGTTGCACGTCGGGGCCGATTGTCCAGGTGATCAGCACCAGCACCAGCTCGATGAGAAGAATGCCACCGAGAAAGGCGCCGATCGGCAGGTATTGCATGAACCCCTGTCGCAGCTGAGCGAAATCGACGTCGAGCATCATCACCACGAACAGGAACAGCACCAAAACCGCGCCGACATAGACGATGATGAGGATCATCGCCAGGAACTCCGCGCCCAGGAGGATGAACAAGGCCGCCGCGTTGA
>Ga0310913_10001454_pt1 | contig 12190 bp, 12 predicted proteins | sample GREbulkMGOX082_FD_203447 | JGI IMG/M metagenome (GOLD analysis project Ga0310913, IMG submission 203447) | Lab enrichment of tropical soil microbial communities from Luquillo Experimental Forest, Puerto Rico - GRE.bulkMG.OX082 | ecosystem: Environmental > Terrestrial > Soil > Tropical forest >...
GTTCTCCGGCCGCTGGCACCATCGTCGTAGAACGGTACTGATGTGTGCTCCCCAGCCCTACAGCGCCGGTTACGGCCGCACCAAAATCGGCCAGATGGTGCCATCTTAAAACCGGCACTAATCAACTGCGCTCGATTTCTCACAGATCGGCGTCACACGCCTGCTCGCCCAGGGGTTCTGACGCCGCAAGATGTGCCCGCCGGCTTCGCCGCCGAGCTGTCGACCACGTTCGTCAAGGACTTGGCATCCGGCGGGAGCTTGAACGCTTTCACCGATGTGGCATGAGGTTTTGACTCTGCCAGACGGCTTGATCGGAGACTTGACCTTCTGGTTCTGGGCCGTCCACCGACAACGGCATTGCGTCATCCCCTTGGGCCCAGTGGGAAGCCTCGCATCCACGACCGTCTCGATCTTCTCCTGACCATTGGCGGGCTTGCCACTGTGACCCGGGAGCCACATCCCCACTGGAAGCGGCTACGCCTTAAGAATGAACGTGTTCCGATTCACTCCCAAATCTTGTGCAATCGCACTATCGGACTGCCCGGCAGAGGCGCCCAATACAACTCGGCTACGATAGGAGGCTTGCTGAGGTGTTCTAAAGGCCGCCATTGCCACAGTTGCTGCACATGCCTTCCTTGAGGGTGCGGGCAGTCGTGACCCTGTGGCCGAATCCAGCATAACCGGCCAGCCTTTGGTCTACTTGGTGCGAGTATCACAGTGGCCTCCTTTCATGGATTTCATCCGGGCAGTGCTCCGCAAGAGTTTGATCTGTTCGGGAACCTATGTGCCACGACCTGAAGTAATCGTTTGATTCTGAGAGTCTTAGGGGCGTAATCTTCCTCGCCTCTAGACACGCGGGCCTCGGTGGTCGTGGTCGCCCAGCTCCGGATCTCAGTTACGCGCTCGGGACCGGAATCGCCCAGTGAAGGAGGCGCGTACACCGCAACGCTCCCATTTGCCTGTCACAGCCAGTTGGATCAACCTTCATCAGCGGCAATTATGGACTCTCGAAAAATCTAGCGCTCGGTTGCCAGCGCCATGACCTAGTGTCGGGCCACATTGGCGACTTAGCGATTTCGATTGTAAGTCTGTAAGTCCGTTTGATCGTAAAATACGAACGGCTTGGTACCAGAGAAACACAAACATGACGAAAAGTTAACCTTATTCGTAACGCTACGCCTCGCCTGATCACCTATAATCCAGGACGAGCTGACGGAGCCAAATGTGGACATTCTGCGCGACCATCGAACTGGAGCTTCTGCTAGTGAGGCCGTCGGTCAAGCCATTCTTGGCTCGATTAACGAAGCAACGCTCGCCCGCAGCGGTGATTCTACTAACCACCACCTAAGCTCCTCATCGGCGGTGATAGCAGATCTAGTCGGGTTAGTATATGAAGCTGCGGTTGATCCGTCGCGCTGGCAGGCATTTATCGATGCATACGTGTTAGCGGTCGGCGGCCGCCGCGGCGCTTTGCTGTTGAACTCCGCGCCCCAGGATGGGAAAGCGTTGGTCCGCTTGTCGAATTGGCCCGATGAAGACTTCCGTGTGTATGCGGAGGGCTACATACTTGAAGACTTGCATCACAATGACGGACTGAGCCGCCCGGAGGGTGGGATCCGCGAGATCGATTTGACTTGTTCGGCCGAGGTCGTGAGGCGGTCCAAGGCTTACCGAGAGTTCTATAAGGCACGGAGCGTGCGCTACCAGCTTTCTGGCGTTTTTCTCTGCGCTGCCGACGCACGCTCGATGATCGTTGCTGTCCGCGAAGATCGGGATGGCCCCTTCATTGAGCCCGCGTTTTCGATATTGCGGTCGTTGATGCCGCATCTTCGGCGAGCTGGCTTGCTCCACGGCGAGTTGTTTTGGCTCCGGATACGACTCGCGGCGTCTACTGTCTACCTGGACCGCTACCCCAATCCGTTCCTGCTGACGGATGCGCAAGGCCGCGTCATCTGTGCCAATCGTGCCGCCAATGAGGCCACAAGTCTCAAGGACGGGATTGCTGTCACATCGGGCCAGCTCTCGATGACCTGTCCCAGAGACCAGGCCACGTTCTTCAAAACCTTGGAGCGGGTTACGGCGCGCGGAGGCCCGGCGCTCTGCCGAGTCGAAGTGAAACGTCCTTCGCGTAAGTCTCCCTTTCTTCTTTTATTGATGCCAGTCCCCGGCTTGGGTTTGGCGCAATGCGCCGTGGCTGTTCTGGTCGTCGATAGTGAGGCACGGCCGGAGGTGGATCCAGCAGTTTTGCGTGAGCTCTTCTGGCTGACGCCGGCCGAGGCGCGGGTGACGGGGAAACTCGGTGGTGGAAAAAGTGCGCAAGAAATCGCTGAGGAGATGGGCGTCTGTCTAGAGACGGTTCGTACTCACATACGCCGAGTCTTGTCCAAAACCGCAACTGCACGACAGGGCGAGCTCATTTCGCTAGTCCTACGCGCAGCTCCTTTTCGTAGTCTTTGATACAAGACATAGATACCTGATTTTGTGAAATAAGCGCCACGGCTCCCCAAAATTCCATTAGACTGCCTTGGCCGTTCGATCTTTCCCGGGACGTGTGGCAGGATAGTACTTGCAGGCCAAAGAATCGTGGTCGCATGCAAGTGACGGCCCTATTTCGCAAGGATCGCCTGCTAGGTGGTTGACTGCAAAACGGTGGGGCTTCGGCTGATACGCCAACATCGACGACTCAGACGATGGTGCACGCGAGCCTGGCATAACTCGGTGCGGCATCACGGCATCTTGATCGGCCAAAACCGCCTTGACATTCGTCGTGAAACTGCAAGCCACAAATCCAGCTACCAAGGGAAATATTTCTCGTGGTCAAAGACCTGTCTTTGAGAGCTTGACGGAAGATCGCAGTGGTCATGGGCAGGGAATACTCGCAGGGCTTACCTCCTAGCGTTATCGAACATCCCGCCTTCCAGCCAGTGCCGGCCACAAAATGTCAGCAAGGACCCAATGAATCGCCCTTTGCAACGCGGGCGCGCCGAGACGCACAGTTTTCTCGTATCGATACTTCCGACAGAGGACCTCCTGGATCGTACACGGCAGAGACGAGGTGCGATCTTTGCGCTACGTCAACGAGTTTGGCTGGGGTGACTTCCAGGTCACGTTGAGCAGAATATAGCGCGGGCTTACGATGTCGGCAGTCAGAATCCGCAGGTGGTTGCCATATGTTCCTGATTTGCAAGTAGTTAGGGATGGATAAGCAAACTTGCGGCCAAGGTCGGATTGGTCGCCGACTATTCTTGTTTACACTCGAATCCGGCGCGGGACGTAGATTGGGCGGAGTCCGCCCTGACTTCCTCTCCGCTTTGCTGGTCGTTGGAATCGACTCCCAGTACTCGTCGACCCTTCAATTTGACGAGGATCAAACAGCGGATTGCGCTCCGGCCTTATTCTATTTCTTAATCTCTAATTTCGTGGCAAGGACGGTTCGATGTACCGAAAGTTAGTCGCAATCTGCATTCCTTTGGGGCTCGCCACTTCGCTTAGGGCGGCTGATGAAGCGCCCGTGGCCGGAGCCAAATTTTCCGCAGGCGAGATCGTGGACAAGAACGTGACGGCTCGCGGTGGGCTGCAGGCTTGGCGGGCTGTCCAAACGATGACGCTGGCGGGAAAGCTCGGCGCCGGGGGGAATCAGCGGGCCAGCTTGCAAGTGCCCAGCTCGGGACCAGCCTCGGCCTCGGGCGGAAGGCCTAGCCGGCAGGTGCTTCCTCAGCGGCCGGTTGATGAGGTGCAACTGCCATTTGTCATGCAATTGAGGCGTCCCCGAAAGCTGCGCTTTGAGCTGCAGTTCAACGGCCAGACCGCGGTCCAGGTATTTGACGGTACCAATGGGTGGAAGCTCAGGCCGTTTCTTGGTCGTCGCGTGGTGGAGCCTTATACGGCCGACGAAATGAAGACTACCTCCACGCAAGCGGACCTGGACGGCCCCCTAGTGGATTACGTCGCCAAGGGCACGAAGATCGAGTCTGCCGGGATGGAACAGGTGGAAGGCCGCGATACCTACAAGTTGAAGCTGACCCTGAAGAGCGGGGACGCGATGTATATATGGATTGACGCGCATACCTTCTTAGAAGCGAAAATGTCGGGACAGCCCAGGCGTCTGGACGGCGTGGATCATCCGGTGGAAATCTACCTGCGCGATTACCGGCCGGTAAACGGCCTGCAGATTCCGTTCCTTCTCGAAACGAGAGTTCTCCCGGTGAGCAAGACTGTTCTGGGGTTGAAGGATCCCCCAGTTCCTCCCGAGAGAACCATCATCGACCGCGTCGCAGTGAATCCGACGCTCGATGAAGCGCTCTTCTCCAAGCCGGAAGTCGCAGTCGCATCGAACGCCAAGTAGACTGCACCGCGGCTAGGCTGAGGTTTGCGGATGAGCTAGAGATACCTTGGCCGGCCGCAACGGCAACGGCAATGGGGAGATGAAATACGCAGTCACCCTGCTAACCACTTCCCCCCGAAAATCTTAGAATTGAACCGTGCCGGGAGTTCCAGGAGCTCACGTGGCATACGGCTGTGGCGGCACTGGTCACGAAGCCAGAACAACCCCGGCGAGCTCAGCCGACCGATCACAAAAGGGCCGTCGTTTCGTGTAGGGGAGAACGACGACCTCTTTTGCTGCCGGAGTCCAAGCCGGCCACCTCTTCTAAATTAATGACTACCGGCTAAAGCCGGTAGAATTAAGTTCCGACTGAAAGTCGGGGTTGCGGCTAAAGCCGCCTGAAGGGCTCTCGGCCAAGAGCCGGCTCAAGGCTCGGTTGGGCTCTGTGCTCTTGAACCCTTGATCCTTCTCGTCCCAATTGTGATTCTCAATGTATTTCTTGATCGTTTCCTCTCCACCGCGCCCACATTCGCGCAAAAAATAGCCCCGCGCCCACAAGTGCTGCCCCCAGTAGCGCTTTGCGCGGTTCCGGAATTTCGTGTTGGAGCCTCCGCGATGACCGCCCTTTCAGATACTGCACCAACTTGGCTGGCGCCATATCCGGCGGCGCCGACACCAGCATGTGGATCTGATCTGCTGCCACCGCACCGCGTATTGATCACCGTCTCCCTGGCTTGACAAATCTGCCTCAGCTGGAGGCGCGCGCGCTCGGCTATCCGTCCGCGCAAAATCTTGTACCGATATTTCGTGATCCACACGAGGTGATACTTGATATCGAAAACCGCCTGCGCGCTCGTGCGATACTCGACCATCCCCCATTCCCGCAGGTGGAGGCTGGAAGCTGATCGCCTGAAAGGCGATGGGATTAGACCTGGAAGACGGAGCTAATGAAATCGTCCTTTATCGCGCGGGAGGTCTCACTTGCGAGCTGGCAGCCTGCGCGGGTGGATTGGTTGGCCTTTGTGAGACTGGCGTTGGTACCGTGGGGGGCGCGCCTTGCGGTGCAGCCTTTTGCTTCGCGGCATCGGCAGGTTCGGTAGCGGAAGCTGCGGGAGCGGCCGGATTCCGGCGCAATTCAGTCAGGCTGCCCGTGCCGACTTCGACCACGCGCAAGTCATCCTCGGTTACATCCCTCGAGCGGACGATGTGCGGGGTGATGGCGAATACAATTTCATTTTCCCGGCGTTCTTTATTTTCCTGCGCAAACAGGTATTTGAGGATAGGAAGTTTGCTGATCCAGGGATATCCGCTTAGCGATTGGGTCTCTTGGTCCTCGAGAATGCCACCCAGCAGGTTGACGTCGCCGTCGGCCAGCCGAGTCTCGTGGTCAATGCGGCGCTGGCCAATGATCGGCTGCGTGATTCCGCCAATGCTTTGCTGACCGGTCACCGAAGAAATCTCGAGCGACATTTTGAGGGTCACTTCGTTATTGGCATGAATGTGCGGCGTAATGTCAATGTTCACGCCAACGTCCAGGTATTGGAACTGAGTGCTGACGAGCGGGCTGACGCCAGCTCCACCAACCAGACCAGGCTGGAACGAACCAGTGGCGATCGGCACACGGTCGCCGATCCTCAGCGTGGCTTTTTCATTATTTATAGCGCGAATCTCGGGGTTTTGCAGGAGCTTGGTGTTGCTGTCGCTCGCCAGGAATGAGAACGAACCTCCAGAGACGCTCATGGCGAAATTGCCGACAACCGCAGTGACTCCTCCCGAGCCGTTCCCGGTCACGCCCGTTCCGCTCGTTCCGCTCGTTCCGCTCGTACTGGTTCCGCTTGTGGAACTGCCGCTCGATGTAAGTCCGCCGGAGTTACCCCCCACGTATCCGATGCTGGCCGTCGTTGGTACGACCGTCCCCATGGTGCGGATCCGGTCCCGGCTGACCTGCATTACGGCGACATCGATCACCACCTCAGCCTTGGGCTTGTCGATGTTCGCCAGGAGCTTTTGGACGAGCACCATCTGGTCCATCGTGCCGCGTACGACCAGGGCGTCCTGTCCCTGCAGGAGTTGCACGCGGTTGACATCCAGCATCTGTCGAACCACATTGGCGGCCTCCTGCAATTCGTTCGGGGTCGTGACATTTTGAAGGTAGAACGTCTTCATGACGTTCGACTCGAGGTCTTTGCGTTTCGCGGCCGAATCCTGCGCCACGAAAATGGTATTCGGCGATATCGGACGCCAGAACGTCTTTGACTGGAGGCGAACGATTTCGAGCGCTTCGTTCAGGGTCACATCGTTGAGTTCGAGCGTAAGTTTTTGCGGCCTGTAATCCGGATCGATGAATACGTTGATCCCCGCCAGTTTGCAGATCGTCTTATAGGCCACGTCGGCGTTTGCGGTCACGCGCAAGCTGATCGGAGCGTTCGAGAGCGGTTTTAATTCCACTCCCTCGCCCACCTGTTGGGCCCGCTTTTCGAGCGGCGACTCGACCTTCGGCGCCGCCTTCTCCCGTTCCTGGCGGCGCATCATATCCGCGGTACGCCGCAGCTCCTGCTGCGCCATGAAACTGGTACCATCCACTTCTACGGCGCGCTGGAATTCGGTCATGGCCTCCGTGAGGTTGCCCGTATTGCGCAGGAGCTGGCCGGCATGAATGTGCTGCGAAGAAACGCTAAGGCGCATGCGCGTATAGGCGGCAACATACTTTGGATTGTTGGGCGTCAGCGTATAAGCCTGCTTGAAATACCCGAAAGCCTCGTCGTATTTGGCAGCCTTTTGCGCGCGAACTCCGTGATTGTATGCGTCTTTTCCGCGATCCGCGTGGGCGGGCAGGCTTAACACGGCGAGGATCATCAAAAGAGCCCGCCGTTGACGGTTACCCATGGTAGTGTCTCAAAGGATCTGGTGCGTTCCCGAAGAATCTTTATTCTGGCGCATTAAGCGGCGCTCCTGTTTGCGCTGGAGCAAGGAGAGTGCGGCTCGTATGAGGAACAAGGACTAGGTACTAGTACGCTCATCTGTTTGCGGTGAAGCAAAGACAACCGTCGCAGAGTCAGGCAGTTTACAAAGAGCCCCCATACGATGAAGGTCCGCCACCGGAGTGCTGCGCGTGTCAGTTGAGCGCTTCGGCTTAGGCTCGGATTAGGCGATCGAGCGGCATTCGAAGTGGCTGTCGGCGCCCGTGGAAGTTGGAGAAGAAAGGGATCGATGCGACTATTTGTCAGTGCTGTAGTGCTGGGTTGGGCGTCATATGCAATGGCACAAACCGCCCAGACCAATGTTGTGGACACGTCTGTTCAGGGGCAAGGTGTTGCGCCTCAGCAAGGTGTTGCGCCTCAGATGCCGATCCAGCGGTCACGCATCCGGCGAGCTACGCCGCCGGGCATGCCAACGAGTAACGTAAAGGCAGAAAGCGTTCCGCCCACCACGGCGGTGGTGACGCTCGAGGGCGTTTGCAGCGAGCGGACGGCAAAAGGCCCCTGCAAAACGGTGATCACGCGCGAGGACTTGGACAAATTTATGGGCGCGTTTGCGCCGGAGGCTTCCGAAGCCGTCCGCGGTCGTATGGCGATGCAGTATGCCAGGGCGCTCGCTATGGCAAGTCTTGCCGAACAGCAGGGTCTCGACAAGAATCCAGCGGTGGCCAAAGAGATTGAGGCCCAGCTGAAGATGGTGCGCATGCGGATCCTATCGAGCTTTTTTATGCAGAATCTGCAGCGGCAGCCCGTGATCACTCCGGAGGTGGAGATCCAGGCGTATTACGAGCAACACAAGGACCAGTACGAACAGGCTCAGGTGCGTCGCCTATCGGTGCCGCTCGCCGTGCCGACCGAAAACGGGCGTCCTCTCGATCGCGTGGCGATCCGGACCGAAATGGAAGGCTTGCGCAAGCGGGCGGTGGCTGGAGAGGATCTCAACCAGTTGCAGCAGGACGCCTACAAGGACTTGCACATCCAGGCAACGCCGCCACCGCTCAACGTAGTGCCACTGCGGCGGAGCGGCCTTCAAGGAGACGAAAGAAAGGCATTTGATCTCAAACCCGGCGAGATATCCGAGGTGATGGACTCGGCCGCAGCCATTGTCTTCTTCAAGCTTGAATCGAAGGAAGTGGTTCCGATCGACTCCATTCGGCCGGAGATCGAGGCCGCCCTGCACGGAAGCCGCACGCAAAACCAGCTGAGTAAGCTTACCAAGAAAATCAACGCGCAGTTTAACCTCGAATACTTGGGGATGTCGTCTCAGCCGGATCTATTTGGTTTGCCGGCGGTCGGTACGACGGCCAGCGCAAACCCAGGGAGCAAACGACGAACATCCGGTACCCGACCGTGATCGCTGTCGTCCAAAGAGTGGAAGATTGTTCAGTCGGACCGGGTCAAGCCGTGGGAAAAAGGAAGAGGGCAGTGGGCTCGTCAAGGCTTTCTCGGAGCGGTCGCTCGCTGAGCGTTTTCGCCTTTGCGGCGTGGCTGATAGCGAGCGCTTGGGGCGCAGATCGCGGGCTTGGCGGACCCGCAACGACAGCGACGCCCGCCGCGCAAATCTGCGAAACCGCGGTCCTGCGCAATGGTTTCAGCATTCAGTACTTCCGCCGCGAGATGGCGGGTCCTGCGACGAGGCTGTGGTTGTGTACCGGCTCCGATGCCAGCTACGTGGAAATCCCGAGTGAACAGATCGAGGGCTTTGAACCGGCGCCAAACGAGGCCTCCCCGGCTCCCTCGGCACCGGCCGCCAGTCCAGCGGCGCCCGCGGGCCCCGTACTTCCCGTAAAGAGTCCGATCGAGAGTCTGATTGCCGCTGCCGCCTCGCGGCACTTGATTGACCCGGACTTCGTCACGAGCGTGGTGAAAGCTGAAAGTGGGTTCATTCCCACGGCCGTCTCGCCAAAAGGAGCCCTCGGGCTCATGCAGCTCATGCCGCGGACGGCGGCCAGTCTTGGCGTTGAAAACGTGCTCGATCCGGCAGCGAACGTGGAAGGCGGAACAAAATATCTGCGCCAGTTGCTGGATCAGTACGACGGTGATGTACTGAAAGCACTGGCAGCCTATAACGCCGGGCCGCAGCGAGTCGAGCAGTATGGCGGCGTCCCTCCATTCCCCGAGACCCGCGCTTACATCACCCGCATCATTGAAGATTACAACCGCAAAAAGCACCAGCAGCAAGCACATCCCTCCGCGCCGCCGGCCGACCAATAAGCGACTGGAGAGGTTTGCGATTTTCGGCGTGGAAGCACCGATCCGCGCGGTCGCACGGCCGCCATCACAAACCTACTTGGTTGTGGGATTGCCGGGCACCGCTGGCTGGCCTATTTGCCGATCCTGCTGGATCATCTGCATCCGCTGCTGGTACATTTGTTGCAACTGCTGGTTAATCGCCTGTGGGTTCATTACAGCAGGGGGAGGCACCGGGAAGGTCGGCGGTATGTTGGTTTGCAGCGGCTGCCCAAACGGAGGCGGCGCGGATAGATCTGGCTGGTTTGACAAAGATGCCGTGGAGGAGTCCGTCGGCGGCGGAGAGGGGGGCGGCGTCGATGGATCCGGCTGCGTTGTGCCATTCGGGGAGTTGACCGCCGCTACGGTATTCTCTGGCTGCACCGGAGCTGGGGGATCAGGTGGCGCGGGCTCCTCCTGTCTGGGTGGCGGTGCGGCAGCCCTCGAGTAGGGACTTCGTATGGGGCGCGCCACTGCCTCTATTCCATTGGCCCCGCTGCCTCTTTTGTCTCGGGTCATCAGCACGACGCTTTGGATTTTTTCTGGATCCTGATCGGAGGCCAGGATCAAATAGTCGAAATTCGAGTCGCGCAGCAATGACGCGAGGATCTCCCGGGCCGGTCCGGGTCCTAGGTCAACAACCGGCATCGGTTCGCTCGTCGCGCCTTCGGGAAGATCGATTTTTACACCGGTAAGGGCAGCCACTTTCGCCAAGACCTCCGCGAGCGTTGCGTTCAGCGCATCGATCTTGAGCTGTCCGTCGACGTAGGAAATCTCTTTGCGAGCTTCGGGAGGCTTCTCCGGCGCGGGCGCAGGCGTGGCTGACTCCGTTTGAATGTTCTGAGCGCTGGCGGCGCTGGCGCAAAGCAAGAGCACCATCACACAACATCGTTGCCGTGTCCGTCGCCTCTGCCCCATTTGTTCGACCCCGATGGCCGCTCGCATACCTTTATTCCTCACATTCACCCGTGCCCGGCCTTACTCGAACCGTGCACTAATCACCCGCCACATTCAGGGCTGGCGAGGGGGGGACGGCCTCCAGCCCTACCAAGGACTGGCTCTCGTATCCTGCGGCTCCCGCGAGCTTCTTCACCGCCGTGTTCCACCTCCAGACCTCATAGATCGCCGGGTATACCAATAACTCCAGAACGAAGGAGGTGAAAATTCCCCCCACCATCGGCGCCGCTATGCGTTTCATGACATCGGAGCCGGCGCCGGTCGCCCACATGATGGGAAACAGGCCCACACAGGTGGTAGCGAACGTCATGAACTTGGGCCGCAGACGCTTGGCAGCGCCGTGAACGATGGCCTCGCGAAGTTCGCTCAGACTGCTCATTCGGCCTTCGCGCTTTCGCTCGTCGTACGCCAGGTCGAGGTAAAGCAGCATGAAGACTCCCGTCTCGGCATCGATCCCCAGCAGGGCAATCAACCCCACCCACACCGCGACGCTCATGTTGTAGCCGACCGCATACAGAAACCAGATGGCACCGACCGCCGAAAAAGGTACGGCCAATAGAACGATCATGGCCTTGGCCATGGACCCTGTGTTGAGATACAGAAGGAGCGAGATCAGAAGGAGCGTAACGGGAACAACCAGCTTCAGACGCTCCTTCACCCGCCGCATGGCTTCGTACTGCCCACTCCAGGCGAACGAGTACCCGGGAGGCAGTTTCAGCTGGTCGTGCAGCAATTGATTCGCCTCGCGAATGTAGCTTTCAGGATCGCGGCCGGCGACGTCTACGTAAACGTATCCCGTAAGCAGGCCGTTTTCATTGCGGATCATGGCTGGCCCACTGGTGGTCGTGATCCGCGCCAAGTCGCTCAACGGCAATTGCCGCTGCCCGGCTGCCGGAACAGGGATACGGCCGAGCGCACCGAGATCGCTTCGGAAGTCGCGCTGGTAACGGACGTTCACCCGATAGCGCTCCGGCCCGACCACGACCGTGCTCACGTTGTCGCCGCCGATCGCATTTTCGACCACTTTTTGCGCATCTTGGACGCTGATGCCATAGCGCGCCAGTTGCTCGCGGTCCCAGTCGAGGTCAAGAAAGTAGCCGTCGGCCGTACGCTCCGCGAGCACCGTACGCGTCCCCTTTACGGTCTTCAACAACGATTCAATGTCGCCGCCGATTTCTTGAATGTGCCGCAAGTCCGCGCCGGCGATCTTCAGCCCCACCGCCGTCCGAATACCGGTCGTGAGCATGTCGATGCGCCCTCGGATCGGCATGGTCCAGGAATTACTCACACCGGGCAGTTTGAGCGCGGCGTTCATCTGGCTGACTAACTCGTCGGTCGAGATCGTGTCGGGCGTGACGTGTCGGAACACGCGCTTGGCCCACTCTGGCGCCCAGGAAGAGTACCAGGTGTCTACATGACGCCAGGCGGAGCGCGGCTTCAGGACGATCACCGTTTCGAGCATCGAAAGGGGCGCGGGATCCGTGGCGGTCTCCGCGCGCCCCGCTTTGCCTAGCACGCGATCGACTTCCGGGAACTGACGAATCGCGCGGTCGCTCGCTTGAAGCAACAGCTCGGCTTGGCGGATGGAGATGCCGGGCAGTGTCGTCGGCATGTATAAAATCGCGCCCTCATCGAGGGGGGGCATGGCTTCCGACCCCAAACCGTAGAAAACCGGTAGGGTAGCGACCACTAAGGCGACAGC
>Ga0310913_10001473_pt1 | contig 12138 bp, 17 predicted proteins | sample GREbulkMGOX082_FD_203447 | JGI IMG/M metagenome (GOLD analysis project Ga0310913, IMG submission 203447) | Lab enrichment of tropical soil microbial communities from Luquillo Experimental Forest, Puerto Rico - GRE.bulkMG.OX082 | ecosystem: Environmental > Terrestrial > Soil > Tropical forest >...
GGGAAAGCTATGGACGATCCAGTACATCAAAGAGGACGGGACAAAACGGTTTGCGCGAGAGTCCCGTAAACATGGTTGTTTCCACGTCGTGGGGGCGGCGAACTCGATCGAGGGGTTGCAAAAGCTTGGAAACTCGCCGGTCATCGCGATCGCGGAGGGTTATGCGACGGCGGCGACGGTAGCCAAATACGGCCATGTGCCGGCGGTTGCGGCGTTTGATTCCGGGAACCTGTTAGCGGTGGCAACGGCGTTGCACAAGCGCTGGCCTGACAAAGGGATCATGATAGCCGGGGACGACGATCATAAACTCGAAAACAATCCCGGGCGCGTGAAGGCCCTGGAAGCTGCGGCGACCGTCAATGGGGTGGCTATCTTTCCTGAGTTAAGCGCGGAACAGCGGGAGCAGGGTATGACGGATTTTAACGATCTTGGGCGAGCGCAGCCGGAGGTTGTGTCGAGACAGTTGGTAGCGACCGTAAATGCCACAAGAGAAGGCAGGACGATCAGAGACGCCGAAAAATTGCGAGCGGACTCCACTCGTCCCAAAGAGTGGCTGGAGATTGAAAAGATTAGACCGATCGGGTTTATCGGAAAGGATATTCTCGCAATTGAGAGAAAGATTACCGACCCCAGCGAGATCATAAAGCAGAACCAGGGGTTTGAAATCTCCAGGCTGCTACTGAATCAGCCGCGGGAACAACAGCAGCACCCTGGCATTGATCGGTAAAAACCGGAAAGAATGCAACGCCTGGTTCGCAATCATGACCACAGCCGCTCTCGCGAACCCAGGAGCTGCAGAGTGAATTGCTGGCAGGGGAAAACTGATGATTTGTCGAAAGAGCAACGATATTCTTCTGGAGTTGGTGGCGAAAACTTTGGCGGTTGGCGCTACCGAAATGCAGGTCGAGTATGAGGACCGCGAGGAGCATGTCTTGGCCTTTCAAGAAGGCGTTGGCTTCGGTATCGCCCGCTTGGATGCGAGCAGTGAAGAGGCGCAAGCTCTGCGAGAGGCGTTGTATCAGATCAGGCGGAAGCAAAAGATTGTCACCATCGAGGGGGTTGAGTACCGGCTACGGGCACGGATTCACGAATCGTTCGGAGAAGATGTATTCCGAGTCACCGTCAAGAAAGGCTAAGCCGGCGTGAATCCCAGCACAGAACAGCTCCAAATGGCCGCATTGATCGACGCCAAAATGCAATCTGTATTGTTACCAACCATAAATTCACTAACTGACTGATTTCGAAGTTTAGAAAATAAAGAAAGAAGGAACGCTAAAATGACGGACAAAAAAATAGCATTGATCACAGGTGGAAATCGCGGGCTCGGCTTTGAGACCGCAAAGCAGCTTGGCGAAAAAGGAATCTATGTTGTTGTGGGTGCGCGGCAACTAAAGGACGCCCAAAGCGCCGCGGCTAAGTTAAAAGAACTTGAGATTCAGAGTGACGGCCTTGAGCTTGATGTCAAGGTCAGATCTCAGCACTCAGCGGCAGCTCAGTATCTCAAGGATCGTTTTGGCAAACTCGACATTTTGGTGAATAACGCAGGTATAATGCTGGAGGGCGAGCCGTTGCTGGCGGCTCAAAATCCTTCGCCTGTTCTAAGCGTGAGAGAAAGTGATCTTCGCGAGACGATGGAAACCAACTTTTTTTCCACTTTTTTCCTCGTTAAAGAATTAGTTCCGCTCCTCATGAAATCGGAGGCGGGAAGGATTGTGAACGTTTCAAGTTTTCTCGGAAGTTTGACGCTTCAATCGGACCCGAAATTTCATGCCTATTCGGTTAAAACGTTTGCCTATAACACATCGAAACTAGCTCTTAATTCTTTGACCGTGCACCTCGCTTACGAGCTACGTAACACGGCAATTAAAGTAAACGCTGCTGATCCTGGTTGGGTTCAAACCCGCATGGGCAGCAAAGCCGCTCCTATGTCTGTACAAGAAGGCTCGAAAACTTCCGTGCAGCTTGCTACTTTACCTAAAGATGGTCCGTCGGGCGGATTCTTCCACCTCGGTGAAGCTCTACCTTGGTGAACCAGAAATAGGGTACTACGGCTTAAACGGCCATAGAGCGAATTTTGTAATAGCTTTATCTCTGGACGCTTATGAACATGCGATTTAGAAATCACGCAGTTTTCCCGCACTTTTTGTTCAATTTGGCTATTTTCATCAACTCGAAAACCGGAGTTTTGGGACTGACGCGTTTCGGAGAAACGTTGACGTATTCAGGGTACTACGCAGATTCGTGTAATTTTATACGCTAAGGAACCATCTTTCCGTGGCTCGGCGTTCGCGGTATCACAGCGGTAATGTTTTCCCGCGACCAGCTCAAGCGAGCCGCCAGCTTAACTGAGGAAGATTTCGTGGAGCTTGGCAAATGTCGGCGCCCTCATAACCGGCTTGGCTTTGCCTATCAGGTCGCCTTCGTCCGGCTCTTCGATCGTTTCCCGCAGCAGCAACCCTTCGAGCTCTTCGAGAAACTGGTTTGCTTGAGCGCTGCGCAGTTGGGGCTTGATGCAGAGCTGATCGAACTCTACCGCAAACGGCAGCCGACGATCTCCGAGCATCAACAGACCATTGCTGGTGTCAGTTCCAGGAGTTGTAAGCCGGAACCCTCGAAATTTTTGTCCAGATGGGGGTACTCGTATCCGCCGTACTTGACGGTTACATCTGCCTCGTAGCTGGGGCGTTGTTATCTTGGCTGAGGAATCCGGTCGAAGCCGAACGCTGTTCCGGGGTGATGGTGAACACCGATCCCGCGATGAAGCCGAAGAGTTTCAGGCCGATTCCCGGAATGGCGTTCAGCTTGATCCCGGAATAATTTCGCCAGGCCAGCGGCGCTGGACAACACAATGGCAAGCAGCCTCCCCAAGAAAAGGGAGGATCAGCTTGCCAGCGAGGAGATTGTCCGTGCGCAAGATGTCGTGCTGCGCCAGGAACACAAGGCTGGAGAGAAGCTGTTCGCGCGTTGGTTGGCCTGCCGCTACGGGGACCGTGCAAGAATGAGCACCAATGAGCACCAAGAACAAGCGGCTGAGTGTGCTGTCCGACGCCGAACAAGAGGCGCTGTACGGACTACCCGACTTTGACGACAGCCAGCAGCTTGAATATCTGTCCGTGTCCGAAGCCCAACTGGCACTCGCCACAAGCCGCCCCGGCCTCCAAGCCCAGGTCTACTGCATCCTGCAGATCGGCTATTTCAAGGCGAAGCAAACTTTCTTCCGCTTTGACTGGCACGAGGTCCAGGAAGATTGCGTCTTCGTGCTGAGCCGCTACTTTCACGGCGAGAAGTTCGAGCACAAAGAGATCACCGGTCACGAGCACTACACGCAGCGCAGGCTGATCGCCAGCCTGTTCTGCTATCGGGTGTGGTCAACGGAGTTGCTGCCACAGCTTGCGCGGCAAGCCACGCACATTGTGCGGCGCGATGTGACGCCCGGCTTCGTGGCCACCGAGCTGATCGTCTGGCTCAACGAGCACAAGATCGTCCGCCCAGGCTACAGCACGTTGCAGGATCTGATCAGCGAGACACTGTCGAACGAACGTCGACGCCTGAGCGAACTATTGGAGGAAGTGCTGGACGACGGCGCCAAGGCTGCAGTGGCGCGGTTGATTGCGCGCGACGACACGCTATCCGAGCTGGCGGTGCTGAGGCAGGACGCCAAGGATTTCCGTTGGCGCCAGATGGCCTGTGAGCGTGAGAAACGCGTCAAGCTGGAGCGCCTGTACCGCGTCGCCAAGACACTGGTGCCCAAGCTCGGCATTTCGCAGCAGAACGTGCTGTACTACGCCAGCTTGGCGATCTTCTATACGGTCCACGATCTGCGCGACCTCAAACCCGATCAAACCCGTCTGTACCTGCTGTGCTACGCCTGGCTCCGCTACCGGCAGCTTACTGACAACCTGGTCGACGCGCTCACCTACCAGATGAAGCAGTTGGAGGAGGAGAGCAGCGCGGCCGCCAAGAGATCCTTTGACGCCGAGCAGTTGCGACGGCAGCGGGAAACGCCGCAGGTCGGCCGCCTGTTGTCACTCTACGTCGATGACAGCCTGGCTGATGTCACGCCCTTCGGCGATGTGCGCCAGCGCGCGTACAAGATTATGGCCAGGGACGCGCTACAAAGCACCGCGCAGCGCATGAGCATAAGACCGGCTAGCAAGCTGACCAGACACTGGCTAGCGATAGACGGCTTGGCCGAACGCATGCGCCGCCAGTTGCGGCCGCTGTACGGGGCGCTCGATTTCGCCAGCGCGAACCCAAATAATCCTTGGCTTGTCGCGCTCGACTGGGCCAAGCGTGTGTTCGACAGGCAGCAGCGTCTGTCGCAGCGGCCCCTGGCGGAATGTCCGTCGGCAACGCTGCCCAAGCGGCTGCGGTCGTACTTGCTGACCTTCGACGGCGACGGCAAGCCGACCGGCCTGCATGCAGATCGCTACGAGTTCTGGCTGTACCGCCAGATCAGGAAGCGGCTGAAGTCTGGCGAACTGTACCTCGACGACAGCCTGCAACACCGCCGCTTCTCTGACGAGCTGGTCTTGCTAGACGAGAAGGCCGATGTGCTCGCGCAGATGGACATCCCATTCCTGCGCCAGCCGATCGCAGCCCAGCTCGATGCGCTGAAGGCTGAGTTGCACGCGCAATGGCTGGCATTCAACCGCGAGCTGAAACAGGGCAAGCTGACACATCTCGAATACGACAAGAAGACGCAGACGCTGACCTGGCGCAAGTCCACGATCGCCAAGCAGCCGGCGCGCGAGCAGGCATTCTACGAACAACTGACGTTCTGCGACGTGGCTGACTTGTTCCGCTTCGTCAACCGCGAATGCCAGTTCCTGTCGGCGTTGACGCCGCTGCAGCCGCGCTACGCCAAGAAGGTGGCCGACGCCGATAGTCTGATGGCGGTGATCATCGCCCAGGCGATGAACCACGGCAACATGGTCATGGCGCGCACCAGCGACATTCCGTACCACGTGCTGGAGGCGACCTACCAGCAGTACCTGCGCCAGGCGTCGCTGCAGGCGGCCAACGATCGCATCAGCAACGCCATCGCCACACTGCCGATCTTCCCGTACTACTCGTTCGATCTCGGTGCGCTGTACGGCGCCGTCGACGGCCAGAAGTTCGGCGTCGAGCGGCCGACGGTGAAGGCGCGCTACTCGCGCAAATACTTCGGCCGCGGCAAGGGCGTGGTCGCCTACACACTGCTGTGCAACCACGTGCCGCTCAACGGCTCCCTCATCGGCGCGCACGAGTACGAGGGGCACCACGTCTTCGACGTGTGGTATCGCAATACGTCGGATATCGTGCCGACCGCGATCACGGGCGACATGCACAGCGTCAACAAAATCAACTTCGTCATCCTGAATTGGTTCGGCCTGCGCTTCGAACCGCGCTTCACCGACCTCGACGACCAGTTGAAGGAGCTGTACTGCGCCGACGATCCGGCGCTGTATGAGGAATGCTTGGTTCGCCCGGTCGGCCAGATCGATCTGCAGGTGATCGTCGACGAGAAGTCCAACATGGACCAGATCGTGGCCACGCTCGGGCTGAAGGAGATTACCCAGGGCAACGCTGATCCGCAAACTGTGCACCTACACCGCGCCGAATCCGACGCGGCGCGCGATCTTCGAGTTCGACAAGCTCGTGCGCAGTATCTACACGCTACGCTACCTGCGCGACCCGCGACTGGAGCGCAACGTGCATCGCTCACAGAACCGCATCGAGTCCTATCACCAGCTGCGCTCGACCATCGCGCAGGTCGGCGGCAAAAAAGAGCTGACCGGCCGTACCGATATCGAAATTGAGATCAGCAACCAGTGCGCCCGGTTGATCGCCAACGCGATCATCTACTACAACTCGGCGATCCTTTCGCGGCTGCTGACCAAGTACGAGGTAACCAGCAATGCCAAAGCGATAGAGTTGATCACGCAGATTTCGCCAACGGCGTGGCGCCACATCTTGTTGAATGGGCACTACACCTTCTACAACGACGGAAAGATCATCGACCTGGATGCCATCGTGGCCGGACTTGATTTCGGGTGACAAAACTTTCGGGGGTTCCGGCTTACAACCCCATATAGAGAATTTTGGAAATTCTTAGGGGAAGATGAGAATGGAAAATTGTCACCACAGGAGATCGAACGACGCATGGGCGATAATTTTCAGTAATCGGGGATGGCGTAAAAGGGGGTCATTTGACGAAAGGCGAAATAAAGTACGGCAAGGTCGAAAATGTAGAATTGCATCCAACCGCCCTTTGCCCCGATTTCATCCCGTCTGTTTGCACCGAAACCTACTACCGCCGTTTCCGGGGCCACGAGGAGCCGGGTCACAAGGTACCTGATCTGTTTAAGGTTGATTGCTTTATTGTTCGCATTGTTCCTGCCAGGGGGACTGTGGCGTCTGGTGAACAAACGCTTCCATCTGGCTCTGCTGCCTCGCGCAACACGTGCTCCTCGACGCCCCGACCCGCGCAGCATCCGGCCAACTTGCCATACCGGTTCATCTTCGAAGCTCGAATAAGTTCGAAGACAAGGTCCTCGATCCAGCTGTCATCGCTACGGTAGCTGTACGTAACAAAAATCCTCATCGTCTAAATACACTTCTGAAGAATGTCTAAAAAGTAGACGTTTTGGTTCTTATCTTTCGAATTGCTCGCAGATCTTGCATATTCCGGAAGCGCGATGGCTGGTTCAGGGGGAGCACAAGCAACGGAATTCTAATACCGAATCCTTTCCATGTCCTCCAGGAGCACCCTCTGGCCGCGGCGATCATAAAGTTTTGTAGTCCGGCTGTCTGCGTGACCGGCGATGCGCTGAGCGGCTTCAAGAGTGCCATCGTTTTCCAGAAAATTCGTGATGCCGGCCGCCCGAAATGAGTGCGGCGAATAGTGAGCCGGCGCAAACATCGTAAATAGTGGGCGAGGGAAGGGGAGGGTGGAAGAGGGAACCGTTGATTCATCCAAGCTTTTGGCAACCAAAGAAGGGTCAGGATACTGTCCGATGTATGAATTCGCAGATTCCCAAGATCGTTTCAGGAGGTCAAACCGGGGCGGACCGGGCGGCACTCGACTGGGCGCGGGATCGAATGCGGCGGCTGGTGCCCAAAGGGTCGAAAAGCCGAGGACGGGCCGCTTCCGAACAAATACCCTCTGGTCGAAACTCCTTCGGCCAACTACGTCCAAAGGACGGAATGGAACGTCCGAGATACGGACGGGAAGCCCGCTACGTCACCGGCCACACCCTGCCCATCGATGGCGGCGTGTGTGCCGTGTAGCAGCCGGTTCGCGGTAACGGCCGCGGGTCTGCTGCGCCATGTCATGCCCCGACAGAAAATCCGCTCGACTTGTTCATTGGAAACAGAACGAATTTCAAGATGAAACTCAGTTCAGGGGGACCCGGAAAGTGATCGAGCGGATCGAAAAAGAAACCGGCCTTCGCGCTCGCCGAGGCGCTCCCGCGACCCGCTGAAACACGGTTGATTTTTCGCTTGGCAGCCAAGCCCGGGGCGTTCTAATTGCCCGATGCCAACCCCGAAGAAAGCCGCCGCCCCCAAAAACGCCCTTAGCAAACCTGTGCAACCCGACGCCGCACTGGCCGCAGTGGTCGGCAAAGACCCGCTCCCCCGGACCGAACTGACCAAAAAACTTTGGGAGTACATCCGCAAACACGAGCTCCAGGATCCGAAGGAAAAGCGCAACATCCGCGCAGACGAAAATCTACTGGCCGTATTCGATGGCAAGAAGGTTGTCTCGATGTTCGAGATGACTAAGCTTGTGAACGGACACCTTGTCTGAAGCAGGACGGGTTATGATGTTTTGGATGGCCTATGGGCCGGCCTCGGGCGGGCTCGTCCACCAGGTGTCTCGCTGCATAAGGCTCCCAGTAGCAACGGAACGTAATCCCGAGCTCGGGATTAGGTTCCATTACTCCCGGAGACCCCAATCCGCGTCGGTCGTCTCAAGGTTGCTGCGCATCATGATGACGGCGTTGTTGACCAATGCCAAACGGAATTTGTTCGAGTAAAACAAAGATAAATCGATTGCACGTGAAAATCCACCGGCGTACCGGCGCGATTAGATGAAGCTTTCAACGACGCCAAAATACCTGGCGATGTCGACCCACCCGTTTACCCGGGGAAACCCAATGTCCAGGGCATTGTGGGGCGCCGTGAAAACAAGGCCTTGGCCGATAAAAGCCTTTAGGTTCGGGACGCTGTCATCGACCATGAAATCCGCCCGAATAACGCTTTTGTCCCCGCAGAACACGATGTTTTTGTCCGGGATAAAGGGGAAATGCTTTTTGAGCCAGGCGTACTTGGCCGAAAAAGAATTGGGGTGGTCCAAAGCGGCCGAGGTCACGAAGACCTCGTACGTTTCGCTCAGGCGTTTGACTACCATTTGACTCCCCTCCATCAGGGGCAGGTCCAGGAAGAACTCCGGGCGATCTAGGTAAGCGCGGGCGGCGGCCACACGGTCCGGCCCTACGAGGTCGTAAAGCTTTTTGCCGAGCAGGTCCGCCTTGGTGATACGGGTGCCGAAATCCTGGTTGTACCGGTCCAACCAGACGGTGAGCGTGTCGGCCATGACGTCATCCATGTCGAGGGCGATGCGTTGGCGTAAGGTGGGGCGCATGGTGGAAATCGGTGATCGGTGACTTGAGTTGAAAAAGGGCCGGGAAATCCGCTCGGCACTGCCCTTCGGCTGGGTTGGCGCGTAGATTTCTGGTGAAAGGGTTAAAAAAGGACCATGCCAGGGGCTGGGTGCATAGCGAACCGAGGGGCCGTCGGACCACCAGGCTGCACCTGAGGGTGATTTGCACCCATCCCGCAGTGCCTTTAGATCCTAAAAAGCCCGTCATTCCGGCCGCGGAGGGCGGCCCTCGACGCTTGGCACGCCGTTGCGCTCAACCACCACTTGGCGCATGCCCCGACCGCCCAGGCCTTCGTAGTCGTGACCGGCCTCAATCGAGCAGGTCCAAAGAAACACCAAGGGCACGTCGGAGGTGTTGATGGAGCGATGCGCCCAAAAGGGCGCAACGTACGTGACCTTGCCCGGGGCGAGTTCCGCCGAGCGTGTCGTGCCGTCCTCACGTTCGAACAGCACCAGCCCGCGGCCCGAGAGGGCTTGGTAGGTTTCAGCGTGATTTCGCTTGCGATGGTAATGGCCGCGGGTCAGGTGGTATTCCGAACCTACTTTGCCTGGGTAAATGATGGTGGTGCCGAAAAAGATATCCCCTTCAGCCTGGCTATAGCTGACGCCATAGTTCTCGTAGCAAACCGGGTCATTTTCTTCCCGGATCCGCCGCTCTAAGGCTTCCGGGTCCAGAAACAGTCCCCGCAGGTCCGAAAGGCGCTTCTGGTAATGAGCGGTTGCATCGGGAATCACGCCGGTGTCGGCCGCAAAGGTCACGCTGCGAGGCAAGGGAGAGTTCGATGGTTTCATTATAGTAACATATACTTATGAAAATTTATTTCAATCAAATGTAAAACGATTTAAAATAGCAAACTTCAATTGATAAAACAAAATAAACTGATTATCAATGGAAATCCCCCGGCTTACCGAGGTATTCCTGCCGTCGCTGCGTCAGCGTTTCGGCCCGCCCTGAAGAGCGGGGCTTGTTTCAAGCCAATTGGGTGATGCCGACACACCACCCGCGGCTTAACCGGCCTCTTCCGCGGTGACCAGTTCGATGCCGTGCGTGCGGCAGAGCGCCTCGAGGTAGTCCGAGCACCGGTCGGTTACAATCGCGTCGATTGCATCCAACTCGCAGACCTTCACGAAATCCGCGAGGCCCACTTTGGAGTGGTCCGCCGGGACGATCACCCGCTGGGCTTGGGCCACCACCGCCGCTTTGAACGCCGACTCGGCCAGATCCGCCACCGTCACGCCGGCTTCCGACACGCCGCTGGTGCCAATAAAAGCCGTGCCGATCCGGAACAGTTTCAAGTTTTCGGTGGCTAGGGGGCCCACCAAGCAGCCGCTGAGCTTGCGCAACTGGCCCCCGAGCAAAAGGTGGTTGATACCCGGTGCGTCGGCCAGGGTCACCGCCACCGCCGGCGCGTTGGTCAGCACCGTGAGTCTCAGTCCCGAGCCTGCCAATGCCTGGGCGATCTGCTCCACGGTGGATCCGTTGTCCAGGAATACCGCTTCCCCTGAGGCCAGTAACCGCACGCACGCGCGCGCAATGGCCGCCTTGGCTTCCCAGTTCCGGGCCTGACGACTGGCCACCTCCTGCTCCACCGGCGGTCGGATGCTGACGGCGCCGCCGTGCGTTCGTTTCAAGAGGCCTTTTTGTTCCAGCACCATCAGGTCTTTTCGGACCGTCGGGTCGCTGACCCCGAAATGCTCCGTAAGCTGGGCGACGCGCACCTTGCCTTGCGTGGCTACAACATGGGCAATGTACGCTTGGCGTTCATCGGGGAATGCGGAGTTTGGCTCCACTGCGTTGGCGTCACTCACTGCCTTTAAACTAACTTGATCTTGGCTCATCTGGCAACCCTTCCGTAAGGAAACAGAATTTCTTGCGCCCAAATCGAAACTAAAACCGCAAGCATTCTGCTCAATTAACGCGCCGGCTCGGCGTCGGCCACGAAGACCTGCAACTCGGCCAGGTTCAGGCTCAACCCGGTGCAGATGTAGCGGCCTGCGATGGCCAAGCCCGCCCCGACGCACACACCCAGGCCGGCTCGGGTCCGGTTCGGGCCCCGACAGCGTGCAACCGTGTCTAAAAGCCATCCAGGCCGACCAGTGCGCGGGGCTGCTCCTTCTGCATGCGGGCGCCGAGGGTGCCGGCCAAGTCGGGGAGTCGCAGGGCCGTTGAAAGGCGGTTCGGCATGGCGGGGCAAAAGTTTTGAAATATTTGTTTATATTTTTATTTGACTGATAAAAACGAAGATGATACGAATATTAAAAAGAAATTAAAACAAATACAATAAGAATATAACAAGATCAATCGAACTAACGTTCAACCCCCTATGCACCTACCTAAACGATTTATTTCTCATCTCGTCGGCGCGGCCGCTTTCAGTCTCTCCTTGACGTCGGTACACGCTCTAAAAGCTGCCGAAAAACTGTCGATCGCCGTGATTCCCATGGGAACCAGTCATATTTATTGGAAAGCGGTGGAAGCCGGTGCACGCCAGGCTGCTAAGGAGCTCGGCATCGATATGGCCTGGAAAGGTCCTGTGAGAGAAAACGACCGCGCTCAGCAGATAGCGATTGTCGAACAGTTTGTTTCCGAGGGCAAAAGCGGCATAGTGATTGCACCTCTTGACGCCACGGCACTGCAGCGCCCCGTCGATGCAGCCATGGCAAAGAAGATTCCCGTGGTCATCATTGACTCGCCGTTGAAAGGCGAGCCAGGCAAAGATTTCATCAGCACAGTTGCGACTGACAACCACGCGGGTGGAAAGATGGGTGCCGAAGCGCTTTTGAAGGCGCTAAATGGAAAAGGCAAGGTGGTTCTGCTGCGGGGCTTGGAGGGAGTTGCAAGCACTACCGCTCGGGAGGAGGGCTTCCTGGAAGAGATTCGAAAGCATCCCGAGATCCAAATGTTAGTTGACAATCGTTACGCCGGGGTGACTGCCGCGGAGGCCCAGACGAGTGCTATGAATTTGTTGGACAAAATCCGTCAGGCCGACGGCATGTTTTGTCCCAATGAAGGGACTACATTTGGCACGCTCTTAGCGCTGCGGCAGGCTGGTCTTGCCGGAAAAATCAAACTGGTTGGCTTTGATACATCGCCCCCGCTTATCGAGGGGCTAAAAAAGGGTGAAATTCAAGCGCTCGTAGCTCAGCACCCTAAAAAAATGGCCTACGATGCTGTGAAGATGCTTGTCGCAAAAATTCGTGGGGAGGAGGTGCCGCAAAAAGAAGATAGCGGTGCTGAGCTTATTACGGCCGAGAATCTCAACACGCCCGAGATCCAGGCTCTGCTGGCTCCATAACACGGTCCTATTCTCGTATGAAGAATAAGACGGAATTGCTGCGCATGGAAGGCGTGCGAAAACGATTCGGCGCAACCATTGCGCTGGACGGGGTTGAGCTGGCTGTAAACGCCGGGGAAGTGTTGGCCCTGGTAGGCGAGAATGGCGCCGGCAAAAGTACGCTAATGAAAACGCTGTCGGGGGCCCATGCTCCCG
>Ga0310913_10001478_pt1 | contig 12125 bp, 12 predicted proteins | sample GREbulkMGOX082_FD_203447 | JGI IMG/M metagenome (GOLD analysis project Ga0310913, IMG submission 203447) | Lab enrichment of tropical soil microbial communities from Luquillo Experimental Forest, Puerto Rico - GRE.bulkMG.OX082 | ecosystem: Environmental > Terrestrial > Soil > Tropical forest >...
GCGATGACGACGTTCGCCAGCGGGCCGATTCTCGAGCCGCTGATCGGCGCGCGCAATCCCGGCTACGACATGAGCAGCTTCACCTGGATCGGCGCCATCACCAAGGACATCGGCCTGTGCATCTCGTGGGGACCGACGCCGTTCAAGACCATCGACGACGTGAAAAAGCAGCAGATGGTCGTCGCCGGTACCGGCGCGGGTTCGGAAACCGATACCTGGCCCATCGTCCTCAATGACGTGCTGGGGACCAAGTTCAAGCTGGTGACCGGCTATGTCGGCAGCCAGGAAACGATCCTGGCGATCGAGCGCGGCGAGGCGCACGGCCGCTGCGTGTTCAGCCTATCCGCGCTCAAGATTGCCAAGCCCGATTGCTGCGCGACAAGAAGATCAACGTCCTCGTTCTCACCGCGCTCGAAAAGAGCGCGGAGTTTCCCGGGGCACCGGCGGTGGTCGATCTCGTCGCCAAGCAGGAGGACCGCCAGCTGCTCGAACTGTTCGCTGGCATTGATATCACACGACTTTCAGGTGAGTGCGGGACTTGGTGCGGGACTTTGCGACGCGGACCTTGGGAGAATTATCCGGCTCTACTCCATTAACTCCAAGAACACCTTCCACAATGCCCAAACCAGACCAAATGCTCCGAACACAGCGGTGATTGCTCCACCCATCACCAAAGGGAGCAACCATTTTTCGTCTCGCTCGTCAAAGACGATTTTTCCGCACTTCTGACAACGCTTGAATGTGAATACTATAGGAACCATACCCCCCACCCCATCACACCACTTTCAAGCGTGCCGCTGGTTTCTTGCGTCGTGCGGCGACGCGCTCCATGGCTTCGGCAATCTCGGAGTCGAGCACATGGGCATACCTCGTCGTGGTCTTGATCGACGCATGTCCCAGCGCCTTCTGCACCAGCCGCAGGTTGCCGGTCTCACGCAGGAGCTTGGTTGCGAAATCGTGTCTCAGGTCATGGAAGCGCAGGCCGATGACTCCCGAATGCTTGCGCAGCCGCCGCCAGAACGTCTGCACCCCGGCATAGGTGATGGGGTAGCGTTGCCCCTTGCTGCGGCCATGCTCACCGCGCTCGCAGACATAGGTGAAAACAAACTCGGAATGATACCCGCGCAATGGCCGCAGAATGTCTGCGATCTCGGATGTAATCGGCACCGTCACTCGCCTGCCACCCTTGCCGAGTTTCACGATCTGCTTGCTCTCGACCTCGCTCCACTTCAGGAGGCACTCGTTGAGCCGCAGCCCCGAAGCACGGGCAAAGGCAAAGAACGGGGCATAGTCCGCACGCATCACGGCGTCGAGCTTGTCGGCTTCGTCGTCGGACAATTCTCGCACCCGTTCCACCGGCACTTTGAGCAGATGGCGAGTCCATTTCGGCTCATGCTGAAAACGGACACCCCACAATTTTGCTCGCGTGAATAATTTGCGTAGCGTCGTGGCGGTATGGTTCACGGTGAAAGGGGAAACAAGGCCGATATTATCAGCCTTGCTTGCCCGGTGTCCGCGTCGCCATGCCACCAGCTTGGCCACGTCGTCATCAGTGATCTCGGTCAGCAATTTGTCCTTGCCAAAATAGTCCAGCAGCACCCCGATCAACGTCCAGGTGTTGGGTGCGCCCGCCAGATGTTGTGCGTGCTCAGTCCAGTAGCGCGATGCAATGTCTTGCAGGCGCAGCGAGGTCTTGGCTTGCTCGATTTGCGCGATGATGGCTTTGGCCCGATCGCGCTCGGTGTCCTCTATCTTTTGCGCTTCCCGCTTGATGGTGGCCTCGTGGACCCCTGAAATCGATGACCTCGCCAGTAAAAGTCGAAGTGCCAGTAGGGCGAGCGGTGCTTGCGGTAGAGGGACATGGGGTGTCCTTGCGGGTCTGGTTGGCAACGAACTGATTGAGATCGGCGGCGGTAAAGTACCGGCGCGGGCGCTTGGTGCCGTGGCCAATCACGACATATTTCAAATCGCCATTGGCGGCGTGACCGTTGAGCGTTTTGATCGAGCAGCCGAGCTTGGCAGCGGCCTGGGCTGCGGTCTTGAGTCCGTCGGGCGAGGGGTGGTGCGGCTTGCGCTGCTGGCGGCGGCTAGCCCTTGATCGAAGGGTGGGTGGGGGAGGTGATATAAGCTCGTCGGGAATTTCGCGGTCGGTGAAGAGAAAATCACCGAATCGATCCCAATACTCATGCCTGCCCGCACTGGTCCGACAAACTTCGGTCCAGGAGGCGAGCCAGCGCGATTCTATGCTATTTTGTGGATGGGTCACGGCGCTCTATCACAGCGTTGTCGGCCAAGCCCTGGTGCCGCCTGCATAGCGGCACCAGGGCGACCTATTTCACCGTAATCAATCGCGCTGTCAACCGATCCGGTGTCGGGCTGCGGGGGACGATGCACGGTCCAATTTGTCTGATATCGATATTGGACAAGACAGTAGCCCTTTAATTTGGTTTGAAACTCTATTGGATACAGAGTCCAAAAAATTTAATCTTTGGCTGTTTTTGGCTGTTTTTAGCTTATGATACCAGCAGTTATTAGCTATTAGTTGACATTTCTGTCAATCTTTACAGTGATGCACATTGCTGTTTGTAATCTCCGCCGATAGCCGCAAATGGTTACCGGAGGAAGCATAACGTGAACGAATGGATGAGCGAACAAGAAGCCGCCGCCGAGGCTCACAAGAGCGTGCGGACAATGCGTGAGTGGCGCAAGAAGCGCACTGGTCCACCTTATAGCTTTTTCGGCAGAACAATTCGCTACCACCGCCCAACTTTTATCGAGCATTTCAAGAAAAACCAAATTATGCCGGTTCGCAAATTCCGGCGTGGTGCCTGAAAAAGCGAGCCTGGTCGCTTATGCCGAGCGACCAGGCTCTATGCGCGATCGCGCAATGGAGGCGCGAGAACAATGCCACACTCTCCCATCAAATCGAAACGCGCGCAAGCGCGCTTTAAACTCTTCCTTGAAAAGGCGGCCGAAGTCGAGCGGCTGTACATCCAGAAGTTCGGTCGTGATGCTTATTTAAAGCTATTAGACCAACTGATTGAACTGCACGAACGTGGTGAAGTAGCTGGATGTGCCGACCCCGACCCTGAAGATGTTCTTCAGGTATTGAAGATGTTTGGACTATCCGAATGCAATGACCCCGAAAGCATCCTTCAGGGGCTGAAGAAAAAGCTGATAAACGCAAAATTTTCGTAACGACATGCCCTGCGAACTCTTCGTTCCGTGGAAGCCCCATGCCGCCACGCTCACTGTGGTCGAGCAGGCCAACACCATCATCGACGAATATATTGGCCTAGGCTTCAATTTGACGCTGCGCCAGTTGTTCTACCAGTTCGTGGCACGCGGGTTGTTGAAAAACCTATTCAACGAGTACAAGCGGCTTGGCACCATCGTCCGCAACGCCCGCGACGCCGGTCTGATTGACTGGGCTGCGATCGAGGATCGCACCCGCGAGGTCAATAACCACGCTTTCTGGGACAGCCCCAGCCACATCATCAGCGACGATGCCGAAGCTTATCGCGAGGATCTGTGGGCCGAGCAACATTATCGCCCAGAGTTGTGGATCGAGAAAGACGCTCTGATCGGCGTGATCGAAAGCGTCTGCACGGAGTTGCGGGTGCCGTACTTCGCCCACAGAGGCAACAATTCCCAGACGCTGCAATACCAAGCCGGGAGACGCTTTGCCGGATATTTGGACCAAGGTCTAACTCCGCTGGTCCTGCATCTTGCCGACCACGATCCGAATGGTATCGACATGACCCGCGACAATATCGAGCGGCTTAAGCTCTACGCCCGCGCCGATATCGAGGTTCGCCGCATTGCGCTGAATCTGGATCAAGTGCGGCGCTACGACCCGCCCCCAAGCTTTGTCAAGGAGGGCGACACCCGCACCAGCGGTTACCGCGACCGCTTCGGCACCGACGAATGTTGGGAGTTGGACGCGCTTTCGCCCACCGTGATCTCCGATCTGATCCGCCGCGAGATCGAGGGGTTGATCGATCAGCGGCGCTGGAAGCGCGCCATCGCCAGCGAGAACCGTGGCCGCAAGCTGCTCACCGGAGCGGCCGAGAATTGGACCAAGGTCGAGAAAATGTTGGAACGTCGTCAGGGGGGCAGTCATGCCTAAGATTGGTTGGATATCCGTGGTGACCGCAGGACACGCTACAAGATAGAGCGTGAGATGGGAGTGGCCTAATAGAGCAACGGTCATCGACCTAGGGCATGTGCTCATAAATCGCGATTGGTGACAGCGACCTGATCAATGTCCGCCTTGCCCCACTTTGCGGACTTGCGGACTCAAGTCGGACATCTCCCGAGGTCCGAGAACTGCCATTAGCGGAAGAACAGGGCCGCACTCGCGGTCTTTCTTGACGAGGTTTCGGATGAGAGCTTCAGGTTCGACAGAGCCGATGTCCGCGGCGGGAATGACCCCGCCGCGGAGGTTGAACGGCTTAAATGTCAGTTGGGATTCAGGCTGCCGAACAAACCGTCCGTCTCGCCGTTCGGGCCAGCGGTGAAATAAAGCGTGTTAGCCGCCCCTCCATTGCCGTTGTTGCTGCCGAACCTGATGGCCCACAGCCCGTCGATGAGGATCGCCTGCCCCTTGGGGTCGCGCACCTTGCTAAGAAATCTGCCCGTCTCAGGATCGAAGGCGTTGATAGCACCGTTGCCGAAGTTTCCGATCCACAAAGCGCCACCCAGTTCGCCGAAACCAGTCGGCGCTAGCGCCACGCCCCAGGGCGAGTTGAGCTGGTCGTGCTGGGCGAATCGTTGGCGGAAAGTACCATCGAGGTCGAATACGTCCACGATGCCATGGCTTTGGCCCGCTACATCGTCGTGCTTTTCCGCGTTCTGCACCGCGAAGGTGACAAAAAGTTCGCCCTTGATGGGAACGATGTTGAACGGGGCATAAGAACCTGGCAGCTTTGGATCAACAAACGCTGGCGGAGGGGTCAGCGTCTGCCAGTTGACATTATACATTTCCACCTTGCCGCTCCGGAAATTGGTGACATACAGGCGGGTCTCGCCCTTTGCATCCGTGGCGATGGCGAGTCCTTTATAGACGGCTCCCGTCTTAGGGTTGTCGTTGGGGTCGAAGTTATTGCCGGAGTTGTTACGCGCGATGATCCCATAGTTGCCCGCTTTCGCGGGGTCAAAGCCTTCCGGGTTGACGCCGGGGTTCCAACCGACAATCGTCCCATCCTCGGTTGCAAAGATGAAGAGAGCCGGAGCCGACATCGGGTTCTTGTTTTTGTCCACGCCCGAAATAATGAATCCTGGCGTGGAGCCAGGTAAAGTTGTGATATTGAAGACGGTCCCGGTCGGTGCCCCACTCCTGCCCAAGAGGTCGACCGGCGTCGGAATGCTGACGACCCGCGGATTGATGGTCACCGAATTGGGTGCGTTAGCAGGAACATTATAGAGCGTTGATACCCCGGCGGCATTGTCCGAAATCCAGAAGGGCGAGCCGGTTGGAGTTTCGGTGACACCCCAAGGATTCAGCAGATTTGGATCAACCGTACCAGTGTGGGAAATGCCATTCTTGTCGATCAGCGGCGATTTGTTGACGACAAGGTCCGTTGCCTTGTAACCGCCGGTTTTGACTGCGGCGGGTGTCCCAAGGTACGAAATGAATACAGCGAGCAGCACGGTCGCCAGTGGAACGGCGCATAGTAGCCTCCCTCGACGAATGAACTGCTTGTGACCAGGTGACGAACGGCAGACCGTCAAGCGTTGTCTGACGGGCGTGTATGTTCAGTTAGGTGACAAGTTGGCGGCACGGCGGCCGATGCGCTGAATGCGCGGGACTTACAGCGAAGACGTCGACCGAGCGACCATCCGCGTTGCGGCAATGCGCGCCGTGAGATCGAATATAGACGAGGTTCGCTGGGTGTTCAATCGCTCCATTTGTCCATTTTGGCGACGTCCGCTTTGTCCTCAAACTCGGTCATTCGGCCACGTTGGCTCAATGTCCGATTTGCCCGAAAGCGGACACGGCTGGGTGATTTATGAGTACACGCTCTAGTCAGCAGCACCCAACAAACATCGGCACCTGCTCGCGCACCCATTCGTCGAGTGCCTGCATCGGGATGCCTTCCTCGCGCCTAGCATCCATTTCGTACACCCAGGCGCTATATTGCCGGTCTTCCATGATTCGCTCGGGACTGCGCCAGTACAAATCTCCGTCCGTCAGCCCGACGAGCGGCAGAGGTGGGAATTTTGCCAGCAGGTGCGGGTCGGTCCGCACCTCGATCGGTGTATGCCGGTATGCCATCAAGCCACGAGCATAATGGTCGAAGCGCGGGTGCTCGTCGTAGCTCCAGTCCGCGCTCTTCAACGAATTACTGAAAAGCCCTACGAGATTGAGCCGACGGTCGTCGTCATTCTCCATCGCCGCTTCAATATCCTGCTCGTGCAACGGCAGGATAGGCCATTCTGGTGCATCCTGGCGGAACCGCTCGCGGGCACACAGTGCCCTGCAGACTTGCAGCAGGAAAGGTGTATGGTCCATCAGATCCGGGATGAACACTCCACCGACGACAGGAACTTCGGCGAGTGTTTTTGTAAGCATACGGGGGTTTTTGAATAGCCCTTTGATATAGCTTTCAAACTCGTTTGCACATGTTTCAAGGAGCATGGCATTACCCCTTTCTCGCCGTTGGGCGATAGCTATAAATTCATGCAATCATTGTACCAATGATCGTTCGTCAGAACAAGATAAAAAGCCAGCCGCCACAAAGACTTACTGATGCGCGCGCCGCGCGGCGTCAGTGCGCCGTCGCCCGCATGAACGCGGTCACCTTGGTCAGGATTTCGATCACCCCATCGACGAGCACGTCGATCGTCGGCTCGTGCGCATCTGCGCCAAGCCGCTCCAGCAGCACTCGGCGGCCTTGCGAACGCGCTATGACAAAAAAGTCGAGGCCGGACGCTTCCTGAAAAAGCCAATACAGATTCGCAATTTTTTCACCGCCCCGTGCCTTCGTCGGCGCGGTAAGCCCGCCATTCATCCATTCGAGACATCCCGCACTGATGGCGGCTGTTGCGTCCGCCACCGCTATGCCCAGACGCTGTTCAAGCTCTCCCGATGGAGCGGGTGCAGGCTCGGGCGTTACAAGCTGCAAGGCGCTAGCGCCGTTCATGGGGATCTCCCGGACGAGATGCTTGCCCCCGCGCGCCAACAGTGGAGTGATTTTTTCGAGGCTATCGACGATCAAGAGCGCAACGGGGGCCAGGGCACACCCTAGCCGATCGAAGGGAACCCCGCCATTGCCTCGCAGGCGGTCGCTGGCGCGATTTTTCTATCAGGGAGCGTCGGACAGCGGCACCGCCGCTCGATGTGCTGCACAGGCTTCGTAGGAGCTTTCGTCCAATCACTCTAATAACGTTGTACAGGAGATTGCGCGCGTTGACTCTTGCCAGCTTGCGCCGGGACGTGTTACTGAACTTTCAATACTCCAGCGCCCGACCGTCGCTCGCTCATGCGGCCGACTACCGTGGTCCTAGGAGTCGTTCGCATCGGTCGTCCTAACGCCAGCCTGCGTATTGGTTGGCGCAGTAGCCCGAATGTAGCTCGCGCGCACCGCGTGGTCGTCAGCTTGTATGTCTGACACGCCACGTATCCCGCAGAGAAAAGCCACTCCACCAAGCGGTTCATCGCTGGCTGGCCGGTGCGTCTTTTCGCGCGCGAAATTCCCCGACCCATCCATCGATACCGCTTTGGTCTTCAAACCAGAGGGTTATCGACTATGAGTCAACTATCCACCGATCTTAATCACGAAGAAAAGCAGCCGCTTGCGGTGCCGCCGCTCGAAGCCGCCGCTATGCTCTCGATAGGCTTGTCGCACCTTTACCATTTGATGCACATCGGCGAGTTGGACAATTTCCATTCCGGCCGCTCGCGCCGCATCACCGTAAAATCGATTGAAGCCTACATTGCGCGTCAGCTTGACGCTGCAACGCACAGCCGGAAGCGACGGAAGGAGCGTGGATAACAACAATCGGTCCAGTGCTGGCGGCACTGGACCGATGTATGGAGTGACGGGTTCTGAGCTTGAACCCCATCCTTTTAACAAAATCGCCAAAACTAGCAAGCCGGATCGTGACGTACCGCAAGGTGTGCCATGACCTCCGGCCCGCGACTATCACGACAACAACGCCGTCGGCTCGACCGGGTGCTGCGTAAATTACACCACACCGATGCCTGCTCCATTTGCGGCACCCCTTTTCCTCACAATAGCCAAACTGCAAGTGGGTTCGACGCGCAAGGCAATCTTGTTTTGGCTGGCGAATGCTGCATGAAACGAGTTGCCAAGATCTTCACGCGCGGATTCTACAGCACTCGCAATTATGATTTCTTACAGCCGCTCGACGCCAAGTCCACCAGCACCAAGCTAACTGACACACAGATCACCGATGCGATTGCGGCTTATCAGAAGGTCATCGCTGCTACCGATAAGCGATTCGATGACATCGTGCGTCGTGGTGGTGGTGCGCGCGCCAGCGGGGTCATTCTCAAAGTCAACCCGCACGACGGGCCGTGGAAAGAAAATGATCGCAATTGGTTCGAGCAAAACCCCAAACGCTCACACCGCGCGCGCTTGCCGTTTCCCGGTGAAGCCGACAAAGAGGCGGCAGGAGCTCCAGCCGAGCACACAATGATCATGCTTGTACGCCAGGTCGAGCCTGGTAACCGGCTGAAGACCAACTTCTATCTCATCACCGAGGCGCTGCCCGTTCCCGACGACGAAGCCATCATCCACGCGCTGTTTGAGATAGCGATGGAGCACGAGCCACCGCCACCTAACGCCGAAGCATTCCACGCCTTGATTGCGAAATACCAGACACAGGAGTCGGGCCAATGACGCTTGACCAGTCCAATGAGCACGAGCCTAAGCGCAAGCCTGATACGTACCAGATCGATTTTGCTAAAGCGTCGCTACCGGCAGCCCTGATCCCGCTCACAACACAGCCACGCTGGGTGTGCTGGCGCTGGGAATGGCGCAAGGGGAAAGGGACCAAGGGGACATGGACCAAGCCGCCGATCCAGCCCGGTAGCGGGTTCCCGGCCTATGCCAAGAATAACGATCCGGCCACATGGGGAACGTTCAATGAAGCCGTGCAACGGGTCACGCAGGGTGCAGCCGTTGGAATTGGCTTCTGCTTGTTGGGATCTGATATCGCCGCAGTGGATCTCGATCACTGCCGTGACCGTACGAACGTTACCGCGTGGGCCTTGGACCTCGCGGGAAAGGCACCGGAGAATACCTATTGCGAGGTGACGGTCTCAGGCGAAGGCTTACGCCTCATCGGTCTCGGGACAGGCCCCGAGCTACATCGCAAGTTTCCGGCCGCCGATGGCAAAGGCTCGTTCGAGCTTTATCGCAACACCGCTCGTTATATCACGGTCTCAGGAAGAGCAGTCGTCGGTGCAACGGGTCCGTTGCCCAAGATCGACAGCTTGCTCGACTGGCTGTTGGCGGAAGCCGGTCGGCGCACAGCAACACAGAAATCCACAAACAAAGGGAACGGCGGTTTCTTCAGCGATTTTGGCGGCAGCGGTGGATTGGGTGAAGGAATCCCGGAGCGCGATGAGACCGGTAGTGGGTTCGGCTTTCGTTTCTTCATACAGAATTGTCACACCAAAGACTTGAGCTACGAGCAGGCGCGCGCGGCAATTCTGGCCGACAAGAACGAAGCTGGCGAATGGGCCAACCGCTCTGACGAACGGCAGCTTAAACGCGCGTGGGAACGCAGCAAGTTACCAGCGGAACTGCGCAACATGCTGCATCTGGTGGGTGACCAACCCGTCGGGAATTATGAAACGCGCGGACAGCTACTGTGGGCGTTCATTCATGCAGCCCGACGAAAAGGCATCGACGAAAATAAAATCGTCGATGTGTGTCTGGATGAGACATACCAAGGCTGCGCAATCTATGAGCACATCCAGAAAAACGGCGGCGAAAAATACATCAAGCAGCAAATTGAACAAGTCATAAACTCAAACCCGCCAATCGACGAACAACAACAGAGCCTCATCCGCATCGAAGGCGGCAAGCTCGACGAGCACTGGCGCGAGGTACAGCGTGAACTACTCAAGCGCGGTTGCCCCGTCTATGTTCGCGGCAACCGGTTAGTGCAACCCCTCTGGCGCTGGGAAAAGGCGGAGGACCGCGAGGTTCTGACAGCGCAATTCGTACCATATAACGTGCATCGTCTGGCTGACATAGTGGCGCACCATGCGGTCAAGTTCCAGAAGTTTGATGGGCGTAGCAGAAGTGGAAGAGTATCGACCCGCCCGACAAGCTGATCGAGCGCATCATTGAGATCAAGCACTGGGAATTTCTCACGATTGTGGGCATTATCAACACACCCACGATGCGCAAGGACGGAAGCCTGCTCACTACGGAGGGCTACGATCCGGCAACACAGCTGTGGTTCAAATCTTCCGGCGACGTGACGCTGCCGCCAATACCAGACAACCCCAGCAAGGAAGACGCGCAAAAAGCGTTGGCCCTGCTCAAAGAATTACTGGAGGAATTCCCATTCCGCGATGGCAACGACCGCTCGGTGGCATTATCGGCGGCGCTGGCTGGTCTCATGACACCGATATTGCGCGGGGCACTACCAGCCGCAGTACCGCTGTTCGTCATTAGTGCAACCGAACCACGTTCCGGGAAAACCTATCTGGTTCACCTCATTGCAGTCATTGCAACGCCACATCCCGGTGCCAGCCGCAGGCGCTGTAAAACCAGAAGAAATGGAAAAGCGGATCGAAACAGCGGCGCTCAGTGGACGGCCGATCATACATCTGAACAACCTGCCCAACGGCATGGTGGTGGAAAGCGAGGCGCTGGCGCAGCTGTCCACCGAAGGGCTGGTTTCCATTCGCAAGCTCGGGCGGCATGAGGAGGGGTTATGCGACTGCCGAGCAGCGACGGTGTTCTTGAACGGGAACAACATCATCATAGCGGCGGATCTCGTGCCGCGCACCGTCATGAGCCGCCTCGACCCGCAACTCGAACAGCCTGAAAACCGGGTATTCAAAGAAAACCCAATCGAACGGGTTCGCGCGGATCGCGGCAAGTATCTCGCGGCGGTATTCACCATTGTGCGGGCCTACAAGGCCGCCGGTTGCCCCCGGCAGGAGCATAAGATCGTCGCCGGTTTCGAGGCATGGTCGCGCCTGGTGCAGCAGCCCCTGATCTGGTTGGGCGAAGCGGACCCGTTCGGCAGCATGGAGGAATTAAAGGCGCTGGACCCAAAGCAGGATGAACTGCACGAGCTACTAGGGGTACTGAAAAAATATTTCGAGGCAGACGAGCAGTTTGCCGTCGCAGATTGCTGGCAGAAGGCGGAAGAAAAGGAACAGGAACGCCATAGCTTTCGCTGGTATTACAAAAACCAGGATCTGCGAAAGGCCATGACCGACAATTACGGGAAGGTTGACCAGCGGTCATTTGGCCAAAAGCTCATGCGCCACCGTGACCGGATGTGCAACGGCTGGTGCATCCAGGTGGTGACCGATTCGACGCAGACGCGGGTCAGCGTCTTCAAGCTGAAAAACGTCTCTGGGGGCACCGACGCCCAGCCCAAGGGGGCTGCCACACCTGAAGCCCTGCAGCGGGAGACGGCCAAGATAAAAGCAAAGAAGACGGCGGAGGCAAAAACCAGGGCCAAGATGCGTGCCAGCACGGTGTTCGCTGCTTGGCGGGACACGATCGGCGTGGGCGCAACCCGAACTGCGGATCAGGTGATCGAGATTGCCGAGAGCTACCCGGAACTGAAGGCGGCGCTGATTGCGGTGGCTGGGGAAAAGGGCGGCGAGAGCATCAGCAACGCCCGCCTCGACCGCTGGCTACACAGCCACACCTACACCTTCTTCCACGGCCTGCTACTATGCAAAAAATACAACAAGAACGGGTCGTGCGGGTGGACACTGGTGGCGACGGACCAAGCCGTCGGCGAAGGAAGTGCGCTTTTTTCCACATAATAACAGCTCCCAGCCGCGCGGGAGAGGGGTGCCCCCGGCAGGGAGGAGAGGGTTGCGGTTGTGCGGTTGCTGCGGTTAGCTTTCAACCACTCTATAGAAAATGTCATTGCCATTTCCTAGGCATTGCTTT
>Ga0310913_10001487_pt1 | contig 12097 bp, 9 predicted proteins | sample GREbulkMGOX082_FD_203447 | JGI IMG/M metagenome (GOLD analysis project Ga0310913, IMG submission 203447) | Lab enrichment of tropical soil microbial communities from Luquillo Experimental Forest, Puerto Rico - GRE.bulkMG.OX082 | ecosystem: Environmental > Terrestrial > Soil > Tropical forest >...
TTCTACCGGTCGATAACACCTCCCGGTGCCAGCGAAGATGCAGCCAATGTGATGCGGCAGGCGCTGGCCGGGATGTTGTGGAGCAAGCAATATTTCTTCTACGATGTCGACAAATGGCTCGAGGAACATCGCGCCGATCCGCTGCTGGCGGAAACCGGCTTGGCGCGGAACCGCGAGTGGTTCCACATGATCAGCGACCATGTCATCTCGATGCCCGACAAGTGGGAATACCCGTGGTTTGCCGCTTGGGACCTTGCCTTTCACACGATCGCGCTCTCCACCGTCGACATCGATTTCGCCAAGGAACAGCTCAACCTTCTGCTCGTCGGGGCCTACCAGCACCCGACCGGCCAGATCCCGGCCTATGAGTGGAACTTCAGCGACGTAAATCCACCGGTACACGGCTGGGCCACGATTTTTCTCTACCGCATGGAACAGGCATTGCGCGACACGCGCGATCTCCAGTTCCTGCGGCGGGTCTTTGGTAAGCTTACGTGGAACTTCGGATGGTGGGCGAACCGCAAGGACAGCTCCGGCAACAACCTGTACGAAGGCGGGTTTCTCGGGCTTGACAACATTGGTGTCTTCGACCGCAGCGCACCATTGCCGACTGGAGGCTATCTGGAGCAGGCCGATGGCACGGCATGGATGGCTCTTTATTCGCAGAACATGCTCGAGATTGCCGTCGAGCTGGCCTCAAGCGATCCGGCATATGAGGATTTGGCAGCAAACTTTGTGGCCCACTTTGTGCTGATCGCCCACGCCATGAACGAGATCGGACCGGATGGCATGTGGGATGAGGAGGACGGCTTCTATTACGACATCCTTCGCAGTCCGGATGGAAGAACAACCAGGCTGAAGCTCCACTCGATGGTAGGTCTGTTGCCGCTCTGCGCCGTGACTGTCGTTGAGAAGTGGCAGCGAGAACGGGTTTCCAAACTGACAGAGCATCTGTTTGCGCGCCTGCGACGGATGCCGGAGTTAGCGGAGTCGATCCATGCGACTGGCGCCGGCCACTATGGCGTCGCTGAACGTGGCATCTTGGCCCTGGTGAACGAGGATCGGCTGCGTCGAATTCTGTCTCGGATGCTCGATGAGAACGAGTTCCTGAGCCCCTACGGGATCCGGGCACTATCCCGCTATCATGCCGATCATCCCTATGTCTTTTCGGTGCACGGCCAGGAATACCGGGTAAATTATCTCCCGGCGGAGTCCGATACCGGGATGTTCGGCGGAAACTCAAACTGGCGCGGACCGATTTGGATGCCGGTCAATGCGTTGTTGATTCGGGCGCTAATGCAATACTATTTGTACTACGGCGACAACTTCAAGATCGAGTGCCCCACCGGCTCGGGCAACGCGATGAACCTGTTCGAGGTGGCCCGCGAGATTGCCAATCGGTTGATTAGTATTTTCCTGCGCAATCAAGCGGGCCGCCGGCCGGTGTTCGGCGGAGCGCAAAAGTTCCAGAACGACCCCTATTGGCGGGATCATTTATTGTTCTACGAGTATTTTCATGGCGACAACGGCGCCGGGATCGGGGCCAGTCATCAAACCGGGTGGACCGGAGTGGTGGCGCCGTTGATCGAAATCTTCGGCCACCTCGACGCCCAAACCTTTCTTGAACACGGGCGAGAGGCCGCTTTTGAGCTCTGATGAGTGGGCGCCTCCAGTCGCGACCAGCATCTCGACCATCCAAAAACGCCTCCCGCTGGCGCAAGGTCAAAGCCTGCATCCCAGCGGGAGACGGCGGCGGTGAGCTGCCGCAGGCAATCCGAGCGCAGACACGTGCTCGTAGAAGTAGCTGGGCAGATGCCCGGTCAAAATGATGCGCCAGTCGAACGGGATCGAAGATGTCACCGCGCGCATCATGTTGAACATCGTCGTCGTGCAGTTCGTCGTGAGCGTGTTGTAGAACCTCGGGCGAGCAGCAAGGTCGTTTGCTTGTTTGGTGTATTCAACGAGCAGCGCCCGGGCGCGCTCGGGTGGAGGCCTGAGCCGATAGAGCTCGATTTGCTCGTTACGCACCTTGCGTAATCTCATCAGGTCGCGCTCATCGGCGCCGATGTAGATCAACTCGTGCATCTTGAAAAAGCCCGCAAACTGCAGAGTACTGGTCATTCCGCGTTCGCCGCAGCTCGATGGAGAAATCGGGATAAGCTCCGTCTTCGAAACCGAAGCTCATAATCGTGTGGGCAATGGCGGGGCCCATCCAATAACCGAGGTACAGATCGAGCGATCGCAATTCCGAGAGATCGTATGTCCGTTGCTCCCAACGCTCGGTGTAATCCGCTTCGCTGCGCCAACTGAAGTTGCGAACGTTGCTAGCGGAGAGCCGGTCGCCGTCGATGGTGCCGGTGATGCCATGCGCGACATCGGCAGGCCAGTTCTTGTCGTTCGAAGCGCTTATGGAAGCGGACCAGCCAAGGAATATTGCATAGGCGACAGTATAAACCACCACGGCTCGCCAGCGCCGGCGCAGGACGAACCCCACCAAAGCGGCAAGCGCAATCGCGTCCAAGGCCAGGCATGCTCCGATGCGCACCCCGGCGGATCCAGGCAGTTGATAGGCGAGGGCGAGATTTGCCCACCCCGCGAAGAGAACGACGAAAACGGCAAATAGGCCGGCTGCGCCGGCTCGCAAAGCACGTCGCATCAATTTAGATCGTTCGAGAACGTGTAGACGCTTGGCGTTCAGCTATTTCATGGGAGATTGCGCCGCAGATGTATTAGGTTAGATTAACCTAGCGCGATGCCAGACAGGCATATCGAAGGGGAGATGTCAAATGTCGGAGACTCGCGACGACCTTCTCAGGTCTATGGACAACGGAGCAGTATTTCCTTGCGTGGCCCAGTTTCACAGTGAATTGCCGCCGCAATGGAATATTCACATCATAACAATTGGAGCCAGGTTTTTCTACGATGACGGAAACGACCAGCAAGTGGGGCCGATCCCGGTCGATATTATCGGACCGAACGGCATGGTGCCGTTGAACAGCCCAGACCCAACGAAGTGTGTCAGGCAAGTATTTGGTATTTTGCGAGCGGTTCATTCGGGCCATGAGCCACGTAATTTGTCAAGAATGAACGAAGGCCAACCCGGCAATTGTATGTTGGTAACACATTTCATAATAAGGCCAAAGACAAATGTCAGTAAAGACCAACTTGCACGACACGATGTATTCGATCTAGTGGCCGAATAAAGCGCAACTGAGTTTGCCACGTTTTCTTTGCTTACGAGAGGTAAGGGGAGACAGTCGGTGCGCTGCTTCCTTCCACATTCTACCCAATTAGAGTGGCGCCCGCCTAAGCGCCCTCTTTCTGATCGACAGCGCGATCGCTGGCCGCGCCGAACGATCTTTGATCAGCAGCCCAATCGCGTCCGCGGGGTTAGCTTTTCCCTCGGACCTGATGGGATTGGTGGGTCGTTGCGCATCAACCTTCGCGCCGGCATTTAAGCGACCAACGCGACGCTATCTGGGCCAGCGCGCGGCGAATTGGTTCAAGGTCTCAACCCCGACTGAGAATCCGATCGCAGCGTAGATATACCCCTTGGGAACGTCAAAGCCGGCGCCGTCCGCGATCAATGTCATGCCGATCAGCAACAGGAAACTCAATGCCAGCATCTTCACCGTCGGGTGACGCTCAACGAACTCGGCGAGGGGCTTCGACGCCACGAGCATGATCACGACGGCGACGATGATGGCGGTCGCCATGACCCACAGCGTGTTGGCCATGCCGACGGCCGTGATCACGCTGTCCAGCGAGAACACGACGTCGAGCAGCATGATCTGCGCGACCACGCCGGCGAAGCTCGTCCGACCCCCTGCCGCCTCCTCCTGTCCGTCGGCTTCCAATCGTCGATGAATCTCCCTCGTGCCCTTGTAGATCAGGAACAGGCCGCCTCCGATCAGGACGATATCCCGCCAGGAAACGGGCTGGCCGAAGAGGTTGAACAAAGGCCGAGTGAGGCCGATGATCCAGACGATCGAGGCGAGCAACGCCAAGCGGGTGATCAGCGCTAGTGCCAGCCCGACCTGCCGCGCCGAGTTCTGGCGTGCCGGAGGCAGCCGCCCGGCAACGATCGCGATAAACACCAGATTGTCGATACCTAGCACGATCTCGAGGGCGGTCAGCGTCACCAGGCTCGCCCAGACTTGCGGATCGGTCAGCCAACCCATGCCCTGCGCTCCTCACATCACCCGCCGCCCGCGTGGGTTGCCGGATCGGATCTTTTCAATGCCGGCATTTCACGGCGGCTTGCCGAAACCTGTCTTGTTGTTTTTTCGTCCCTCAGGTCTGTGCGATTTCCGTTGATCTGCTGTGCCGATTCGGTTGTTCCGTGGCATCGGAAATTTCGACCTAACCGATTGATATAATGAGATTTCTGGCCTGGAGAGCCGGCCGTTTCGGGGGTGACACCGCGATTTACGCTGTATTTTTGCAGAGCCGTGGTCGATAGGATTGCTGATCGCACTCAACGGAAAGGCGCCCAGCATGACCCGGCATTTCGGTGTCCTGATCCCTTCGACGAACACGACGGTCGAGATCGAGTGCCGGCTGTTGCCGGCGACCTACCAAGCGCATGTCGGGCGGCTGGTGACGAGCACCCCTGGCCGGACCTTCTCGCCGAGCCGCGACGAGGACATCGACTACCAGTCACGCCTGCTCGGCAGCGCCAGGGTCGAGCTGGTGATCTTGGCGCAGACCTCGGCGAGCCTGTTCGCCGACGATTATGACCAGGTCACCACCCGGCGGATGAGCGCCGGCGCCGGCGTTCCGGCCATCACCTCGGCGCAGGCCGTCGGCCGCGCGGTACGGGCGCTAAGGGCGCGGCGCATCGCGATCGTCTCGCCCTATTCGGACGAGGTCAATCAGCGCGCCGGCCGCTATTTTGCGGCCAAGCACGGGCTCGAGGCGGTCGCTCTCGAAGGCTTTGGCGCCACCGATTCCTATGCGATTGGGCAGCTCAGCCCGGAGAACGCGCGCGATGCCTTCGCGCGGATCGACCGACCTGAGATCGAGGTCCTTGTCGTGCCCGGCGGCAACTTTCCGACGATGACCTCGATTGCCGGGTGGGAGCGCGAATTCGGCAAGCCGGTCGTGACCACCAACCAGGCCTCGTTCTGGGCGATGCTTCAGATGCTCAAAACCGGCGACAGCATCCCCGGCTTTGGCCGCCTGCTCGCCGAGGTGCCTGCCGGTTAAGGCAAATAGTGGGCGAAGACCACCGGGGAGACAAAGGCCCAGGTCTCGATAAAGGTCGACCGGTCGGGCTTGCGGCCGAGCTCCTCCATCGCGCCAAGCAGGCAGAACCAGTTCAGCACCTCGTGCTGGCCGCTATTCTCGATCTCGTCGGTCGTGTAGTCGTGCCAGGTCGCGTACTCGCCTTTTTCGAGCGCGTCGTACAGCCGACGGTCGGCCGCGACATCGGGCCATAGCTGGTAGTTCTTCTCGGTCAAGAACGAGTGCGACCAGCTTGACGAGGCCATGATCGCGGTGCGCCACGGGCTCTTCGCCATGACCCGCGCGGTCGCCGCACCGACCGACATGCAGCGCGCGGGGCTCGGTGAAGGCGGATCGAGCTCGCGGATCTTGTCGCGCATCTTGAGCGGCAGGCGCAGCCCGCGCGCGGCGTTGACTCGCCGGCCGTAGCAATTCACCGAGAACGGCACGACCGGGTAGCCGAACCCGCGCCGCTCGTCGTCGAGCAATAACAAGGTGTAGGCGAAGGCGTGGCCGAGTGGGTGATGCAGCGGATTGTAGGCATAGGCCGCGTCGATGCCGTGCTCGAGCAGCCCCGATGCCAGGTACTTGCCGGCGGCACGGTGGCCGCTGAAACTGAACCGCTTGTCGTTCGGCTCGCCCCACGGGTTCCAAGCCCGGTTCTTCCACGGCTCGATCTCGTGCCCGTCATAGGCAAGTACTGCGAAAGGCGGGACGATGTCCTCCTTGAAGTTTTCGTACTGGTCGTCGCCGAACATGACGATGACATCGGGCTTGAAGTCGTCGAGGGTGGCCCGAGTCTGGGCGAAGTGGCGGCGATAGACCTCGCGCGCCCGGCCCGCCGCCCCCGCACCCCAATCGTTGCCAAGCTCCTCGCGCAATTTGGCCGGCCAGCGCACCGGGTCTTTCATCTCCGCCGGCATGTCTGGGTCGTCGAGCGAGGTCCGCATCATGCCGGTCCAGTCCTCGTTCCGGCGCAGCATGACCGGCCGATGGGTGCAGCCCAGTCCCAGGATTTCCGCCATATTCTGCCTCCTGTCCCGAGAAGACGTGCGCGGGCTCGACCCGCGCATCCACGTCCCGTGTTCTTACCGGTTTTTGCTATCCGTGGATGGCCGGGTCAAGCCCGGCCACGACAAAAGTGCTTGTGCAGGCCTTCCTATGCGTGGTTGGCGTGCCAGTAGGTGTTGCGCAACACACGGCCGGGCAGTGCCCCGGTGTGCTTGCCTTCCTCGTAAAGCACCTGGCCGTTGACGACCGTGGCGAGGATGCCCTCGGCCGGCTCCTTGATGCGCCAGGCGCCTTTTGGGAAGTCGCGCACGACGACCTCCTGGCCGCATTTCACGGTGGCCGGATCGAAGATCACGATGTCGGCGGCCATGCCGGGGTGGAGCAGCCCGCGGTCGTAAATGCCGAAGGTCGAGGCCGAGTCGAAGGTCAGCCGGCGCACCGCCTGCTCGAGGGTCATGACCTGCTTCTCGCGCACCCATTCGCCGAGCAGCTTGGTCAGATAGCCGTAGCCGCCGTGGAACTGCACGTGCGCGCCGCCGTCGCCGAGCCCGATCACTGCGTTCGGGTGGGTCAGGATCTTGGTCAACGCCTCGTCGTCGACATTGTTCTCGGCCTGCAGAAAGCGGGTTTCGAGCTTCTCCTCGACGGCGAGATCGAGGAAGGCGTCGATCACCCGCTTGCCCTGCTTCTCGGCGATCTGGCCGATCGACTTGAACTGCATCCACTTGTTCTTTTCGAGCACCGGTTCGTTGACCCACATGTAATTCCACCAGGTCTTCGAGAAGCCGACCGCAGTCTCGGGCTTGTTGACGACCGCTTCCACGTAGAGCTTGGCGCGAATCTCGGGGTCGGCATAGGCCTTGATCTTCTCTTCGTCCGACGACAGCAGGATCGGGTGCCAAGTCGGCAGGCCACGGAAGACCTGGCAGTTCTTCATCGTGAAGTCCTGCGTGACCCGGTTCGGGCTGCACATCGGGTAGGCGCGGATGCCGAGTGCCGCGGTCTCCTCTACCCGTGCCATGTGCGTCTTCCACTCGTCGGGTTTGCGCATGGTCTGCGAGAGGCTGTTGTAGACGACGGTGCGGCCGGTCGCCTCGGCGAGACGCCGGATCATACCGTCCTTCAACTCGACATATTGCCCGCCGCCGGCCTGGATCGTGCCGGTGCTCATTTCGCACAACACGTCGCCGAGCGCGAAAATCTCCTCTTCGTCGGCCCACAGGGCGGGGATGTGGACACCCTGCGGGTCATAATGACCCTGCTCACGCGACACCGAGAGACCGAGCGCCCCGGCCTTCATGCCGTCGTGGACGACGTCCTGCATCGCCTTGACCTGATTGTCCGATGCGCCCGGCTTCTGGCACTCGTCGCCCATCACGTAATGGCGCACCGCGGTGTGGCCGATCAAATTGCCGACATTGATGCCGAGGCGCTTGTCGAGGCGGTCCATGTATTGGCCGGTGGTCTCCCAATCGAAGTTGACCGTACGGAGCACGTCCATCGGGATCGCTTCGACATAGGAGAGGAACTCGGCCAGCCGCTCCTCGCTGCCCTTGCGCACCGGCGCTAACGATAAGGAACAATTTCCAAAGATCACGGTTGTTGCACCATGCTCGGGCGAGAAGGTGCAGAGCGGGTCCCAAGTGACCTGTGCGTCGTAATGACAATGGTTGTCGATAAAGCCGGGGGCGACGGCGCGGCCCGCGGCGTCCATCGTGCGTTGAGCGGCGCCGCTCAGCTTGCCGATTTCGACGATCTTGCCGTTCTTGATGCCGACATCGCCCCGAAAGGCCGGCATCCCCGAGCCATCGACAATCAGCCCGTTCTTGATCAGCAGATCGTACGCCATCGATCTTCTCCGCGTGATAGGTGATACCGCGCGAGTGTAGCGCCTCCGACGGCCGAGACCCACCCTCGGGGAACCCTGAGCCATGTCGCGGACGCGGGTGTGGTAATCGCAAAGCGATGGTAGTGGTGGCCGGAAGGACGGTTCGTGCTAAAGCCTGGGCGCGACACCCATTGGAGCAGCCGAAGCCATGACATTGTCCGCCGAGGAATATCACGATCACCTGAGAACGACAGCGGTGCGCGCAGGCTTCAGCTTTGACGAGGTGGTGCTGCCGGAGGAGCACCGCGTCACCGTCAACGGGCTCGGCTTTCGCTATCTCGATTGGGGCAACAAAAAGCAAAGGCCGATCCTGTTTCTGCACGGAGGCGCATTGACCGCGCATACCTGGGATCTGTGCTGCCTGGCATTGCGCGATGACTACCACTGCATGGCGCTCGATCAGCGCGGCCATGGCGACAGCGACTGGGCGCCCGACGCCGATTATTCGATCTCGGCCCAGCGCGAGGATGTCAAAGGCTTTGCCGAAGCCGTCGGGCTCGACCAATTCGTGCTTGTTGGCATGTCGATGGGCGCGATTAACGGGCTCGCCTACGCGATCGCCTATCCCGAGACCCTGTCGGCGCTGGTGCTGATCGATGCCGGCCCCAATGTGCGCCGCTCCGGCTCGCGCCGGATTCGCGATTTCGTCAATGGCGGGACCAAGCCGGAGACATTGGAGGAGATCATCGAGCGGGCGATGTCGTTCAACCCGCGGCGCGATCCGCTGATCCTCCGCCGCAGCCTGATGCACAATCTAAGGCAACAGACCGACGGAACCTGGATTTGGAAGTACGACCGGCGGCGGTTTCAGCAGATGGGCGGCGACCAGCACGCCGCCGAGCGGCGCGGTCTCGCCGACGGGCTCGCGCGGGTCACCTGTCCGACCCTCGTCGTGCGCGGCCGCGAGAGCGACGTGTTCCACGACGAGGACGCCGAACGTCTCGCGGGGAGCCTTCTCGATGGCCACTGGGTCACGATTCCCAAGGCCGGCCACACCGTGCAGGGCGACAACCCGAAAGACCTCGCCGCCGCATTGCGCGACTTTCTCGGCTGAGAGGCGAGGCGCGCGCCCTCCCCTAATTTTGCCGGACGAGCTTGCGGACCCGGTGGTTCTCGGTGTCGCCGATATAGATCGACCCGTCGGGCCCGACGACGGCGCCGTGCGGACGGCCGAGCCCCGCAGTGGTAGCTGGACCCTCGTCGCCTCCCGTTCCTTTGCGGCCGCCGGCGATGGTTTCGACAATCCCGTCGGCAGCATAGATGCGCCGGATTGCATGGTTCTCGGTGTCGACGATCAGGATGTCGCCGCCGGGGTCGAGAGCGAATTCCTTCGGCGCATCGAAAACCGCGTCCCGCGCCGGGCCGCCGTCGCCGCTGCAACCGCGGGCGCCGGTGCCGGCCCGTGTGGTGATAACGCCGGTGCGGGGGTCGACCGCCCGCAACGTGCTGCCCTGGCGCTCGAGGATGTAAACGGTACCGTCGGCCGCCACCTTGACCGCGCGGGCGCCGTGGACACCGGCAGCTGCTGCGGGTTCGCCGTCGCCGCTGTGCTGCACCTCGCCCGTTCCGGCAAAGGTCGAAATCGTGCCCATGGCGAGGTCGACTACCCGGACCCGGTGGTCGGCGACATCCGTGATAAAAAGCCGGCCTTGCGCCGGATCGAACGCCAACCCGTTGGGCTCGACCATCCCCGCCCTTGATGCCGGCCCCCCGTCGCCGCCGAACCCAGCAGCGCCGTTGCCAGCGAACGTCGTGATCACACCCGAACCGCCGTCGACCCGGCGAACGCAGTGATTGTGGCGGTCGGCGATGTAGACATTTGCCGCCTTGTCTATCGCGATGCCGTAAGGCTCGTTGAGCCGGGCGCGGATGGCGGGGCCGCCATCCCCGGCATAGCCGGCCTCCCCCGAGCCGGCGCAGGTCGTGATGATGCCGGTCCGCGCATCGACACGCCGGATGCGATGGTTGAACGTATCCGAGAAATAGAGATTGCCGTCCGCATCGAAGCCGACATCGAACGGGCCGTTCAGCAGGGCGCGTCGGGCCGGTCCGCCATCCCCGGCAAAACCCCGCTCGCCGGTGCCGACCGCCGTCGTGATGATCCAGGACTGACATGGCATGAGCCGCCCCCGTGGGTTGCGAAGAGCGATCTTAGCATCGCTTTTCGAGCCGGCGACCGCCGATGTAAGTTATCTTCCACCCCTCGCACGAGTGACGCCATGGCCTCCCCGCGTAACGCGACCCTCTGGTCACTTCCTGCCGCAGTCCTCCTCGCGGCGATGCTGCTAGGCCCCGCGGCGGCCGATCCCCCTGAAATTGAGTCACTGACCGGACAGCTGCTGATCGCATCTCCCAATATCGGCGATCCGCGCTTTGCCCATACCGTCATCCTGATGGTGAAGCACGATAAGGATGGCGCGCTCGGCATCACCATCAATCGACCGGTCGGCGAGCGCTCGATCGCCAGCCTGCTGGAAGCACAGGGCGAGGACGTCTCCGATATCGAGGGCACTGTGCGGATCTTCGCCGGCGGTCCGGTCCAGCCGCAGCTGGGTTTTGTCGTTCACAGCACCGAATACCGGCGCGACGAGACCGTCGTGGTCGACGGACATGTAGCGATGACGGCGAGCCGTCAGATCCTCCGTGACATCGGTCACCACCGCGGCCCCGAGAAGACCCTGTTCGCGCTCGGCTATGCGGGCTGGGGGCCGGGCCAGCTTGAAGGCGAATTGGCTCGCCACGATTGGTTCACCACGCCCGAAGAACCCAAGCTGATCTTCGACGACGACCGGGCCAATTTGTGGGAGGACGCGATGGCGCGCCGCACCCGTGAGTTGTGAACGTGGGTTGATCTGATCAGTGCGACATCAGCACCGGCACGGTCATGCTTTGCAAGATCGAGCGGGTGGCGCCGCCGAGCAATAGCTCGCGTACGCGGGAGTGCCCATAGGCGCCGATTACCAGCAGATCGGCGCCGAGATCGGCGGCGCGCGACAACAGCACATCGCCGGCGGGAATGCCGGCCGAGACGGTGCGCTCGATCGTGGCCTTGACGCCGTGGCGCGCCAGATGCAACGAGATGTCGGCACCGGGAAGCTCGCCATGCGCGTCCGGTCCCTCGCGCGCATCGATCGTCAGCACCGTCACGATATCGGACTCCATTAGCAGCGGCATCGCGTCGTTGACGGCGCGGGTCGCCTCGCGAGTGGCATTCCAGCCGATCAGCACGCGGCGGCCGACGGTCTCGAAATGCCCGGCATAGGGTATGACGAGGATCGGCCGCCCCGACGCGAGGGTGACCAGTTCCGGACGCGGCCGGATTAACTCCGCGTCGGCGCGATCGGGATCGAGCTGGCCGAGGATCGTCAGATCGACATAGCGGGCGTGCACAGCGGGATCGGATTCAGCGCCTGCGGCAACCACCCGCCACTCGGCCGATAGGCCACGCAGGCTCGCGGCGTGTTCGAAGGCTTCGCGCTCCTGCTCGGAGAGTTCTTGCGACTTCTCGCGCATCTCGCGGAAGAACGGATCGAGCAGCGCCGGTTCGTAATAACCGAAGTGCCTCGGCGCCTCGGGAAGCGGAAGCGGGTAGAGCCCGATCAAATGGGCCGCGAAGCGCTCGGCCAGCGCCGCGGCGAGGGCGATGCGTCCGCGCGACGGCGTCTCGGAATCGAGGACGACCAGCAGGTCCTTGTAGCTCATGGGTCGATCTCCTGATCTCGGCCGGCCAAGATAGCGGACAGCCGCGTTCGACCGCAAATGTGACGGCGGCAGCGGACGGTGCTATGAGGAACCGATGACCGGTCTCCGCCTTCACCCGGCCGTCGAGCCCGCGCCGCTGACCGCGTAGCCGATGGCATTGCTGTTTCGCTCTACGGTCGATTCCGCAGCGCGCTGGCGGGCGCAGCTCACCCGGCTGACGCAGGAGCTCGAAGTGCGCGTGTGGCCCGAAATCGGCGACCCGGCAGCAAT
>Ga0310913_10001509_pt1 | contig 12030 bp, 17 predicted proteins | sample GREbulkMGOX082_FD_203447 | JGI IMG/M metagenome (GOLD analysis project Ga0310913, IMG submission 203447) | Lab enrichment of tropical soil microbial communities from Luquillo Experimental Forest, Puerto Rico - GRE.bulkMG.OX082 | ecosystem: Environmental > Terrestrial > Soil > Tropical forest >...
ACAGTCTTTAGAGGTGCGACTGCCGGAGAATTGCCGTCGCAGATTGGGACCGGCCACGCACATTGCTCGAAGCGGTCGGTGATCGCATCCCGAATGAACCGCGTGCGTAAGGCGTATATGTGCCAATCACCGTTGCTGCGCTGCTGATGCGCATAGAAACGTTGTGGCACAATTTCCATTCTCATTGCGGGCGGTCTTGGGGATAGAACTATTTGGCGAGGAAGTCCCACCAGTTGCGGCCGTTAACGTGGGCTGACGAGGCTCGAGATATTCCAGAAAGCCGAGCTACGGCTTTTCAGTTCATGGATCTACGTCGTAGCAATCGAAAGAAGATAAATGGCACAACCGACGAGTGCCCCGACGATCGTGCCATTTATGCGGATGTACTGCAGGTCGCTGCCCAGAACCAACTCGAGGCGGTCCGAGACGGTCCGCGCATTCCAGTTTCGAACGACTTCGGCGATTAGCAATCCGATCTCACCGCGCCATTGAAACAATTGTGTTACGAGGCGTTCGATGACGGCCTCGATCCGTGTATGGATGAATGCATCTTCCCGCATCGACCGAGCCAGGGCCAAGACTGCAGAATGGATTGTCGCGCGTGCCTTCGATCGCGGGTCCGACAATTCTTGCGTTAGTCGATCCGAAAGTCTGTCCCATGCGGATGTAATCCACGCCCCTACTTCTGGATCATCTAACAGGGTGTTTTTTAAGCGCTGGATTTTGTCTCGCTGATCGGCTGACCTCATCAAATTGTCGACCAGGCTTGCAACTCCGGTTCGGAACTGCACGCGAACCTCGCTGTTGCGTTGCCGCAAACGGTGCAAAACATCGATCGTGCCATCCATGATGGCGGCCGCGATGCGGCGATCGATGGTTTTAGGAATCCACCAGCGGCTACGCTGTTCCACCATCTCATCGATCTGAGTCCTGTTTGCCTTGATCCAGCTTTCGGCCGTCTCGACGACCTTTTCAAACAAAATGTCGCTCTCTGGGCTGGTTGTAAGAACCTCGATCACGCGGCCCAGCGGTGGCGCTACATCAAGGGTTCGCAACTGTTGGCCAACAGTGTGCTGGATAAATTCGGTAATTTGCGTGTTATGACTAGCGGCGAGCAAGCGTTTCAGTAGCGTAATTATCCAGTCCGAAACCATCGGCGCGGTCTCGGGCAATGCTAACCACCCGGCTATCTTTCCCGTGATATCCGCTTGATGCATTTTCGGAAGAATGACTTCCGGAACGAGAAAATTACGTTCGACAAAGGAACCAAGCGACCGTCCAATTCGATCTTTGTTGTTTGGTAAAATGGCAGTGTGTGGAAGTGGAATCCCAAATGGGTGCCGAAACAGAACGGTGATCGCGAACCAGTCGGCCAGCCCCCCAATAATTCCAGCTTCCGCCCCCGCGCGTACCAGCTGAACCAGCCATCCTGGCGAAGGTACGAAGCGCGTAGCAATCGCGATCACGATCATGAGGGCTAAAAGCCCCGTTGCAAGCAGACGATTGCGGCGCAGCGAACGTCGCACCTGTATCTCATCTGCCGATGATAATTGCGGAACGGGGGGAAATTCCACGTCTATAGAAGTCATAGTATCGCTCGCAAGCTGTAGAATCGCGATGTACGGAGCATCTCCGCGCGAGAACTAGTTGCCGGGACATCAACTAAGTTAGGTTGCGTTAGCAGTGTGCCCATCGCATCGCTTCACCGCGGCGGGTTTGCCGTCGGGCCGGATTTGACGTGCGAGTCTACGGGCAGGCGCGAATGCTCGTCCAAGTCAGTTGCCAAAATGTTTTTTAGATCGGGGGAGCGACGCCAAAGCCGACGCCCGCCTCGGTGACTCCACAGCGTAGAAAAGTGGAATTTCAAGATGGCGCGCAGTGTGAGCGCGCCACCCAGAAATATTTTCGACCGATGATGCTTCGGCGGACCAGCCGAAAAGGTGGTTACGGTTGGGATTGCGGTTGCGAAGCGTCGTCACTGGGGCGATTGCGCCGCTCGGCCATGAACTGGTCGAACTCGGCCCTGTCCTTGGCAAAACGCAGCCGCTGCAGAAACTCCTTAAACTCGCGCTGTTCTTCCTCAAGTCTGCTCAACGTGTCGGCGCGATAGTCGTCGAAAGCGCGATTGCCGCTTGAGGGCGGACGAGTCCCCCACCAGTTCATACCACTGCGCATGCTATCCACCTTGTTCTGCCACCGGCCCATGCCGTTATGGTTCCAGCAACCCATTCGTCCACTCCCTATCATGAAGGCGAGGATGGCTAGGCCCAACGGCCACCACCAGATAAAGCCGAGAATCATCAACGCGATCCAGGCTGGTTTTCCGAACTCATCGATCCTTGCTGCAATAGGCATGGCGGGGGCCTCTCGGATGAATGTAAATAACATTTACATCGCGCCTTCCAACTGTCAAGAGGGGGGATCAGAGCGGGACGACTGCTTCATCTCCAGATCGTCGTGCCCACAAACGAACGGCTAGATGGCGCCAGCACCTTTGGCTGCCGGTAGTCCAAGGCCGCGCAAGTAGACCAGCACTGCAGCCTCCAGCAGCTCTTCGGGTGACATCGGCAAGGTGCGCCGTGCCGCGTCGCCGCGACCGAACAGCGAAGCAATGCCGTGTGACATCGACCAGATATGCAGCGCGACCATCAGGGCTGGGGGCCGAGACTGCGGCGGCATTTGCGCACACAGCATCTCAGAAGCGCCACGCAGAACGGCAAATGCCCGCTCCCCGGCTTCATGCAATTCGGGGGTAGTCGCAAGCGAAATACCGGCCTCGAACATCGCGGAGTAATAGGCCGGCTCCGCTCGTGCGAATTCAAGATAGGCCTTGCCCAGCCGATCGAGCGCAGCGAATGGCTGCGGGCGGCCATCGTCCCATGCCTTCTCCAGCACAATCGCGAACCGCTCGAAACCGCGCAGCGCGAGGTTAGCGAGAAGTTCATCGCGGTCGCGGAAATGGCGATAGGGCGCGGCCGGACTCACGCCCGCCCACCGCGCGGCCTCGGCAAAGGTGAAGCCCGCCGGTCCTTTCTTTGCGATCAATTCCAAGGCGGCGCGGAGCAGCGCTTCTTTCAGGTTGCCATGGTGATAGCCGCGCGGGCCGCCACTCCTGTCGTCTTTCGACCAGCTCATGTAAATAGCTTTTACATGAGCTGCCACGCTTCGTCGCGCGAATTTTATGCGGGGACTTCATTACCCCGAGCTGGCAAATACTAACTCCGGGCAAAATCTGTGCTGGGCTTCATTGGATCTAGATCCCGACAGCGCTATTGATCAACAGGTACGCTCTTCGACTGAGCAGATGAATAGAACACGTGGTCAAGTCAGGTGAGAAATTCCGCGAAATAGGAGGAGACCGATAGCCTACAAAGCTCGATCAATTTGCCGCCGATTGCCGGGCTGAGGTCGAGCCGAAAATTGGGGTCGAGCGCTGGTGACGCTCGAAGAGCGCGAGGACATAGCGACGCAACTGCCGCCGGACAACCACCTGGCCCTCAGCATCAACGACATGGACCTGAAACACCGATTTCGCGGTATCGAGACCGATTGCCTTAATCGTATGCATGTCCCGGATACGCTTGTAAAAAGGCGCAAAAATTCCCATCATTCTTACAGACGGCCAGGGGTGCCGCGGAGTTCGCGGCTGAGATCAAACCCGTAGAACCTGTCTGGGTCATTCCAGCGAAGGGAGCCGTGTCGTGACGGATCGCTTCCCGTGCATTGGCAAACCAAAAGTCGCCATCATTGGCGCTGGCGTCGTCGGGCTTGGTATTGCTTGGCGGCTGGCGGCACGCGGCGCTTTTGTCGAGGTCTTTGATCGTGGCGCGGCCGGTGCGGGCGCAACTCACGCGGCTGCCGGAATGCTTGCTGCCTGTGCGGAAGCCGAACCGGGGGAGGAGGCTCTTATAGCGCTAGGCCGCGAGAGCCAAGCACGCTGGCCGTCGTTTGCGGCGGAACTCCTCCGGGCGTCCGGCAACGACGTGGAGTTGCGCACCGAGGGCACGCTGGTTGTGGCCCTAACTGCGGATGATCAGGCGCGTCTTCACCACCAACTTGTTTTCCAGCACAAGCTCGGCCTGCCGCTGCAATGGATCACGCCAGCAGAAACGCGACAGCGCGAGCCGCATCTCGCAGGCAAGCTTGCTGGTTCTGTGTGGAGCCCGGAAGACCATCAGGTCGATAACCGCAGGCTTGCTTCAGCGTTGCGCATTGCGGCCGAAGGCAAGGGTGCGATTGTCCGCGAACACATGCCGGTCCAGGAAATCTCGATCACCGGCGGCCGCGCGGACGGAATTATTCTTTCCGATGGAACGAGGGTATCGGCCGACGTGGTAGTGTTGGCGGCCGGCGCTTGGTCCCGTGGCATTGTAGGACTCCCACACGAGCTGCGGCCGCCGGTGCGACCGATCAAGGGGCAGATGCTCGTGTTGCGCATGGATCCCGCTGCGCCGTTACTCAATCACGTTGTCTGGGTGCCGGGCGTCTATTTGGTGCCGCGCCGCGACGGACGTCTCGTTGTCGGCGCTACTGTTGAGGAGAAGGCGTTTGATACCTCGTTGACAGCTGGCGGCCTCTTAACGCTGCTGGAGGCGGCGTGGAGAGCGGTGCCGTCTGTCGAGGAATTGCCAATCGAGGAAATGTGTGTCGGCCACCGCCCTGGCAGTCGCGATGACGCGCCCATTCTCGGCTGCGGACCGGCCGAGGGCGTCATTTATGCGACCGGCCATCATCGCAACGGGATTCTGCTCGCGCCCGTGACCGCTGACACGATTGCGCGCCTGGTGCTCGAAGGTGCTTTGGACTCGGCCATTCGGCCCTTCGGCTTCGAGCGGTTTGCACCCGCACAAGCTGCAGAATAGGTCGAGGAAAGGAATCGATACGCGAATATGGGACAAGCATTGGAGATACGATTGAATGGGCAGGACGTATCCGTAGCTTCAGCGACTATTGCCGAACTCCTCGCAGAGCAAGCTATCAAAATAGGTCAGCGGGGCATTGCAGTCGCGCTCAACGGCTCGGTCGTTCCACGCTCGGCATGGTGTGAGACAGGGCTCAGTCCTGGCGACCGTGTCGAGATTGTGCGCGCGATGCAGGGTGGCTAACCGGAGTGACGCTGATGTCTGATCCCCTTGTGATTGCTGGCCGTGAATTCAAATCACGTCTGTTACTTGGCACCGCCGGTTATCCGAATCGGCGGGTAATGCTCGACGCGCTCGCCGCAAGCGGTACGGAAATGGTAACGGCCTCTATTCGGCGCATCAGCCTCGCGGGCGATGACGAGAGCCTGCTCAATCTCATTCCCAAGCACATCCAGTTCCTGCCCAACACTGCCGGCTGCCAGACAGCGAGGGATGCTGTGCTTACTGCCGAACTCGCTCGCGAGGCCCTCGGCACCAATTGGATTAAGCTCGAAGTCATTGGCGACCGCGAGCTGCTCTATCCGGACACCGAAGAGCTCGTGCGTGCCGCGGAGACGCTCGTATCGAAAGGCTTTGTCGTACTGCCATATTGTACTGAGGACCCTGTGGTCTGTGGCAAGCTCACCGATGCGGGCGCGGTTGCAGTAATGCCGCTTGGTTCCCCCATCGGTTCTGGCCTTGGTATCTGCAATCCCCACCTCATCGAGATCATCTGTGCGCGCTCACCCGTGCCGGTGGTGCTCGACGCCGGCATTGGCACCGCTTCCGATGCCGCGATCGCGATGGAGCTCGGTTGCTCCGCCGTACTGCTTAACACAGCGGTGTCGAAGGCGCGGGACCCGGTCATGATGGCGACGAGCATGCGCGCGGCGGTCGAGGCCGGCCGCTGGTCCCGGCTTGCCGGACGGATCCCAAAGATCGCGCATGCGGAGCCATCCAGCCCACAACTCGGTCTTGTCGGGACGTGAGACTTCCAGAACCGCCGCTTTTGCTTGTCACCGACCGCCGACAGGCACGGTGGCCGTTAGTCGAAATAGCGGCCCGCGCGATCACGGGCGGCTGCCGCTGGGTCAGCGTGCGAGAGAAGGATCTGTCTGAGAGCGATCAGATCGCGCTTGTCCGAACGTTGCTTCCGATTGCCTCGCGCCACGGCGCTCGCGTGTCGTTGCATGGTGAAGCTGCCCTGGCAAACGCGGCGAAGGCTGATGGCGTGCACCTGTCCGCGCTAAGCAATCCGATCGTTGCGCGTGAGTTGTTAGGAGCCGACAAGCTCATCGGCGTGTCGATCCACACCGTCACCGAAGCCGAGGCGATCGATCCCAGCGTTGTTGATTATGCGATTGCGGGACCGGCGTTCGAGACTGCGAGCAAGCCTGGCTATGGTCCCGAGATTGGCCGCAAAGGGCTTGTGGAGATCGCTGCTGCGGCGCATGTCCCCATCCTCGCTATTGGTGGCATCAACGTGACGCGCGCGGCTGAGGTACTTGCGCTCGGTCCGGTCGGCATCGCGGTGATGGGCGGCGTGATGCGGGCGGCCGATCCACAGCAGGAGATAAGAGCGCTACTCGCGACGGTCACCGCCGCACGGCGCTGATGGCGCGCAGGAATTCGCAGCCGCCGCCATCAAATAGTACGCCAAAGCCGTTTTTGGGCCCCTAGCATGCGACGCACGCAACATGGAGGCGACGATGAATGAGGACGCTGTCTGCTTATGGCACAAAGCGGACATAGCAATTGGACTAGTAGAAGTGCAGTACGTGACAAAACTCACGCAAAGCGAGCGGAAGACGTTATACGTCATCACGGATCGCGGCCGACAGGCTCTAGCGAATGCACTGCAATAGATGAGCGAGCCTCGCCAGAGGCGGACTTGCCCCGGCACTCATGCTGCAATGCGGCAGGACCGTTCGACCTCGCCTGGCTGCCGACTTAAACTCCCGCAAAGACGGACTGGCTTGCGTTTATATTTTTCACTGAAGCCCGGCGTGCATCTTTCACACTCTGGACAAAAAGCTGGCGTAACAGGTTTGTGCGGGTGAGCGTCCCGCCCTGCTAAAAAATCCAGAATAATAGGGTGGGCCGAAGCTGGGTTCCTAACTTCAAGGGGAGCCAGCCCATGCCAAGGGAGGAAATCCGCTCAGGTCGTTCGACTAGCCCCACAGGCTCCGAGTTCTTCAATGCGCTTGAGGAAATGAGCCGTGATTGGGTGGGGCGTGCAACAGCCGAAGTCGAACTCGGTCTCAAACTGTCGAAAAAGCTAACCGCAGCTCATTCAGTTCCTGATGCCATTACGGCCTATCAGGAATGGTTGAGCGAGGAGATGAACGCACGCGCTGAAGACGCACGTCTGTTGATGTCAAAAGTTCATGGATGCCAGCTCTCGACTCCTGTCGAGCAGTTGGACGAGCGGCAGCATGACCACGTAGCCTTTGCGTGCCGATACCCATCGAAGATAGGAGCCGTGAGCAATGGCGAGAATTGCTCGCGCGGCTACTTTTTGAGGGAGGAAAACGTGAACACCTATTTGCAGGGTCGAAAAATTTCGGCCGCGCAGGACTATGAACGTCCATCTGTGGAAATTCTTCATCTCATCCGCAAACTTCGGTGGATTGGAATGGAGGAAGAAGCGGAGCGGGTTGAAATGCAACTCCATGAAACCACGCTGGCTGGCGGCATCATCACGGCTGCGCACGAAACCGACTAGGGCGCGGTTCAGAAGTCAGCTCCGACAGATGGGCATTGCTTCCTCACAATGGTGTTGCCGGCGATATTGCGGACAACGAGTGAGCAAAGGACCGGCTTGTGACCGATACCGCGCTAAACGCTCTTCGCCGAGCTCAATTTGATGTCAGCGACATTCTTCGCCGTGCGCAAGGAGATGTCGTTGGCGCGTTTGGACTGGACCCACAGGAAAGTCCCCACCAGATCATTACGTCTCGCGCACATTGGCGTCTTCGAGACTATGGCGGGACCCACCGATCGCTATCTCTGCTCATCATTGCCGCACCGATCAAAAGACCGTACATCTGGGACCTCGCGCCTTCGATCAGCGCTATCAGTTTCTGTCTGCATCAAGGCTTGTACGTCCAACTCTTAGAGTGGATGCCCGCTTCTCCGAGCACGGGCAACTGGGGGCTCGACGAATATGTACTCGCCATATCCGAAGCCGTGGCGGCGGTTACGAGCGCGGCTCAAGGCGCAAAGCCCACCCTAATCGGTCATTCGCTCGGAGGCACACTTGCGGCGATATACGGAGCCTGCTTGCCCGAGAGCATCAGTGGCCTTGTACTTTTAGGTGCGCCACTCTGCTTTCGACCGTCAGAGAATCAATTTCGCGACGCTCTGGTGACGTTGGTTCCAAGAGAGATTTCCGATGCGGAGCCATTTCCAGGTTCACTTTTGTCACACGCAAGCGCGTTGGCATCTCCAGGTACATTCATTTGGTCACGCCTGATGGATGCGGCGATGAGTATTGCTGACCCCGTTGCAATCGAAATTCATGCGCGCGTAGAGCGCTGGGCCCTTGATGAGATGCCTCTCCCAGGCAAACTGGTGCATCAGATCATCGAATGGCTTTATCGCGAAAACCGTTTCTGCAGCAACGAGTTGAAGATTGGGGAAAAGGTTGTCGGCCCTTCCACTCTGTCGGTCCCGACACTGGCGGTCGTTAATATCGCCGATGAAGTTGCTCCTCCGAGTTCACTTAAGCCATTCGCGGATGCGACAAAAAACGTGCACATTATTGAATATCCCGGTGAGCTCGGTGTCTGCTTGCAACATCTCGGGATTCTGGTCGGACGCCACGCACAAGCCCATGTATGGCCGGAAATCCTATCCTGGCTGAAGTCTCAGACAAGTTCGGTGCGCGCATGATTAGGATGCCTGTCGGCTTTTACGGCTTAGGGCAAACTTCTGATCTGATGCGAACGTGGAAAGCCTGGTATTCGCTATCCATGCAGGCGGCGTTTCATCGCCTGGCGCAACGCCAAGGGCCCAGCCAGTGCCTAAATGGGCACTGCGCGTTGACGTGCGATTGTGTTGTTGAATTTATGAGCCGCGCCTGCAAAGACGCGGCTGGTTGTTGTTTCCTCAGGAGTACTAAGGCCGCTTGAATGGGCGGCCCTTTCTTTAACACAACCCAACTAGACGCAAAGGCAACTTGCTCCTCAACGCACACAACGCTAATGCAAGCTTGGAGGGCTCAACGAATGTTGATATGCGCTTAGCCCAAAGGCTCACTCCGGGCGTGAAAGTGCCAATCTCAGAACGTGCGCTGATCTTGCGCGTGCTCAGGGCATTGCGAGCGCAAGGCCGTGATCTGCGCGCATCCAAGGGCGCGGCCAGGCGCTATTTCATCATCTCGTCGAAAGGAGTGGTGCAACGCAATGTCGATCCGGTGGCGCTCGCGCAAGAGATGGGCCTGCTCGAAAGTTGGGAGCAGCTACAGCGAAAGGGCTAGGGCTCATTGCGATCGAGCGCGCCCAACGCCTGCCCCAAAGCAATGCTATCCTGCGCCCATGAAATCGCTAGTACGAATAACCAAGCGCCAAGGTCGCTGCTACGAGCTAGCGTGTAATGTTATGCTCGATGAGCCTGGAGCCAAACGGTTCACGCTAGTGCACGGCAACATCTTTAACGTCTGGGGACGCATTGATCACGCTTGGATTGAGGTTGGCAATGGCCTCATCTACGACCCAACTCACAACCGCTACGAAACCGCTGCCGAGTTCATGACCCGCAACCGAGCGGAGGTTCATGCTCGCTACAGTCAACGCGAAGCGGATCGCCTTGTAAGCGTGACCGGCAACGTTGGCCCTTGGACTGACATCGAGCGGCAATGCCTTCGATCAGCGTGAGGGGGGTCGCGGATTTCTCCACCACGTAAATTTTTTATATCGTGTGAGAAGAGGTCGAGGAATTTCACACAGCCATCATTAGTGTTGGATGGCACCGCCGGTGGCTGGAGTGGCGCTCCCGGCAGCCTCAGCCGTCTGAATGAAGCGATTCAGGAAATCCTTAAGGCCAACCAGGCTTTGCAATGTAAGAACGATGCGTGCGCGCACGACAGCACTGTTGTTAACAGCGCCCCCAAAAAGCTGCGCTGCATCCGGGCGCCGGGCGCCAGTGAGTAAATGTAAGCGTAGCTAGTTGACCCGTTACGAGAACGTTGAATTGGCCGTCACAGACGGTTTAGCGGACCTGCCGTGACTTGATAAGTTAGGTCAATAAATTGCTCGTTTGGGCCGTTGCATTTCGTTTAGGGCACGCACGGCAAAGGCCGCGCCAAAGTCCTCGACAAACCAGGGCGGCGGGAAGCGGCGAGCGGGCATGACGGGAATGCAATAAAGCACGTGAGGGCAATTACGCGGTCGCTATGCTCGTTTCGGGGGCGGCATGGAAGTGTCCGGTCGCGGCATGACCATTGCCGATTATGTCGTTAGCATGATTGTGGTCACGGCGTTTCTGTGGTGGGTAAGAAGCGCTTCCTTAGTCGTATAGGAAGCATCCCAGCTTTATGGTCGCGAACCAGCTTAGACAAAGACCGTTCATCCAACTTCGCGAGGACGTCGCTTAACTTCTCGTCGTTCGCAGAGTCTTTTGCAAATCCGCTGCCGTAGCTGATCCGCAGTGTGCCGATTAGTGTGTTGCCGTGCTTGCGGCTGATCTCGCCATCCTTATCGCGGTAGCGGGCATCGACTGCCATTGGGATTACCTCCCAGGGCAAGGAGCGTGGCCCCGGACACGGGGCTGGGGGGCATCGAGGATCCAGGGCCACTGGCGCGGCCCGGTGCGATTCTTGCCTGACTTGCCGGGCCTGCCTATTCTCTAAGGTTGGCTTACGCATGTCCGCTTGACAGGGGGGTGCGGCAATCGAACATCGAGCCATGGGCTTCAACCGCCGCAAGATGGAGGACGAACGGCGCCGCGCCGCGGGAAAGGAAGCGGCGAACCGACGCGCGACCGATCGGACGGTCAAGTCGATCGGAAGGCAGTTGTCGTCGTAATCAGAGCCGCATCGATAACACTATGTCGGCAAAGATTGAGAAAATCGCCCTATTTATTGACGGCGCGAACCTTCACGCCACCGCAAAGTCACTTGGCTTTGAGATTGATTACAAACGGCTCTTACGCCAATTTCAATTGCGCGGCTATCTGTTGCGGGCGCTCTATTACACCACCGTCATCGAGGATCACGAATATCCATCGATCCGGCCGCTGATCGATTGGCTCGACTACAACGGTTACGCGGTGGTTACCAAGGTAGCCAAGGAATTGATCGATCAGACCGGACGGCGCAAGATCAAAGGCAACATGGAAGTCGAACTTGCGGTCGACGCCATGGAGATCGCGCCGCATATCGATCAGATGGTGTTGTTCTCCGGCAACGGCGATTTCCGCTCGCTGGTCGAGGCCGTGCAGCGGCGCGGCGTGCGCGTCGTCGTCGTCTCCACCAGCTCGACGCAGCCGCCGATGGTCGCTCAGGAGCTGCGCCGCCAAGCCGACGAGTTCATCGACATCATTGGGCTGCAGAGCAAGATCGGCCGTGACCCGGGGGAACGATCGGCGCGCGAACTGCGGGAGAACCGCGCACTGCGCCACGCGCCTCAATTCGTCAAGCGCACCGCCGGCAGTCTGATCGAAACCGGGGACGACGGACTCGACGAAGATCAGATCATTTGATCGCGGGCTTCACTCGGATGATCGAACGAGCAAAGATCGAAGCAAAGCTTGGCTTCAAGACGCACCCGCACATGCTCAAGCATGCCTGTGGCTACGCACTGGCAAACAAAGGGCACGACACACGGGCGCTGCGCTGACAGCACGCCGCGGAGCAACGACAAAAATATGGACGACGCTCAACAACGTATCCGCTCCGCGATAGGTGCCTTCGCGCGCGGCGAGCTTGTCATCGTCGCCGATGACGACGATCGCGAGAGCGAGGGCGACCTGTTTGTCGCCGCAAGCCTGTGCACGCCCGAAAAGATGGCTTTCGTCATCCGCCACACGTCGGGCATCGTTTGCGCGCCGCTTACCCTGGAGGAAGCGCGCCGGCTGCATCTCGATCCGATGGTGCCGCTCAATGCTGCGTCGCTGGGCACGGCTTTCA
>Ga0310913_10001510_pt1 | contig 12028 bp, 11 predicted proteins | sample GREbulkMGOX082_FD_203447 | JGI IMG/M metagenome (GOLD analysis project Ga0310913, IMG submission 203447) | Lab enrichment of tropical soil microbial communities from Luquillo Experimental Forest, Puerto Rico - GRE.bulkMG.OX082 | ecosystem: Environmental > Terrestrial > Soil > Tropical forest >...
TTCAAGATCTCAACCTCAAACACTTGCCATGGCCGCGTCCATTTGGTCAGATCGATTTCGTAGTCTCTTCCGTCTTGAAAGTCCGTGTAAACGAGAGTCCTGGTGGCACTAGCTGAGAGGATGTATTTCTTCGCGAAGAATACCCAGTCGAGGTTGCGGGGATAACGGAGAACGTAGGCCGAATCACTCGTCGAAGGCGGTTTCTTCTCCGAGTCCGAGGTTTCGATGATCCGCACTTTCCAGGCCTGGTAGACACCGTAGCGAACCGTCGAGTCGGTGATGATGTCAAAGCCGCCGGTGCTAGGCCTCGGTTGGTACTGATTGATCAGGGCTTCGGGCATCCGCGGCTCGAGGAATTGCGCCGTGCGCGACAGGTCACAGTAATTCTTTCTCTCCGCTCGGCGAACCAGGAGATAGCGAAGATCGGCGTTCGTATTGCGCGGTGCAGATGTCGACTGGCGAGTTCGGCGGTGCGCGCGTAAGACCTCGAGGCACTAGAAAATGGCAGTTTCGAGTCTACGCTTTGGATTCACCAGGGCAATAGCCCTCGCCGGCCGAATTTCGAAACCCGATTCCACCGGTTGGGTTGACGTCGGCCCGATCGTCGATTGCTCTCACTGCGTCAACCGGATGGCCTGCTTGCGCTCTTCTGCGGTCATTTGCTTCCAGACCATATCGACATTCTGCCTGAGGGGACCGTTCTCGGGATCGGAGCGCAGGGCGAGGGCGAAGTAACGATAGGCCGTAGGCAGGTCGCGGGAGAGGCAGTGTCCCGTTGCGTAAAGTGCTCCCATGGTGATCATGGCCTTGGTGTTGGACTGGTCGGCGGCGGGCTTGATGTAACGTAGCCCACGGTCGCAATTTTGCGGGACGCCGTTGCGTCCGTACAAGAACTGTTCTCCCATCGCGACGGGGTCCGCGGCTTTGGCGGCTGGTTTCGGCGTTGGAGCGGGTGAAGGGTTGCGCGCGGCAGGTTTGGCCGCGGGCGTCGGAGCTGACGCGGGTTCGGCAGCTGGAACGGCGCCGGCAGGAGTCTTCGGTTGTGCCGGAGCGGTGATGACAGTTGCGGCACTATCGCTGCCAGAATCGGAAGTTGGTTTCGAAGCAGCAGGCTGATCGTTGCCAGAAGTTGCTGCCGGGAGCGCCGTGGATGGCGACGGGCTGGAGGCGGCTGGCGCAGATGAAGGCGCGGCCGTCGGCGGAGGCGATTGCGCGTCGGAGGTTGCCGGTGCCGGGGAAGATGGATTCGCGGCTGGTTGCGATGTCGGGATCGGGGAATTCGACGGCGCAGGGGCAGCGGATGAGGTAGCTGAGGTGGCGGACGAGTCTGTGCTTGGCGTCGCTGCAGGAGCGCTCGGCTTCGGCTGCGCTAGAGATCCCACGAGGGGCAAGCCGTCACGGCGCCAGCGGAGCCAGCCCAATCCGCCGACCAGAGCCAGGGCAACCACGAGCAGCAGCATCCACCCCTTGTGGGATTTTGGTTCGTCGTCTTCCAGCAGGTAGTCGAGGTTGCGGGAAGGGGGTTCGGCGGGCGCGCCCAGGTTAAGAATGCCGCCGGTGTAGGCGGAGGCCGGAGACGTGGGCGCCGAGCGCCGGGATGGGGATGGCTCGTCGGGGGCTTCGAGTTCGGCGGTAGGCTCGGGCAGAGCCTTTCCGCACATTCCGCAGAAGCGGTGTTCGTCAGGGTTTTCGGTTCCGCAATAGGAGCAGCGCAACTGGTGCCTCGCGTTCGTCCGATGGGGCAATGCCGACGGGCAAGGACGCCCCGTCGCGCCATCGACGAGTTTCTGAAATCTTTTTCTAGATTACGATAACGCGGAGAAGCGTTGTGCGGCCAGTGGTTTGGGGGATGCCCGCAGCTTTACAGCTTTGTCGCTAACGTGTTACTCTCAATGGCGTTACAGACAATCACGATACTGAAAAAGACAGGAGTGCATCAGGTTAGTGCTAGCCAGAGAGCAAAAGAAGTCCCTCATTAACGCCTATGCCACGCACGCGACCGATACGGGCAGCCCGGAAGTGCAGATCGCGTTGCTGAGTGAGCGCATCGGTCAGCTTACGGAACACTTCAAGACGCATAAGAAAGACCACGGCTCGCGCCGAGGCCTGCTGATGCTGGTGAGCAAGCGCCGTCGTTTGCTCGATTACTTGAAGTCTTACGATTCCGAGCGCTACAAGGGCGTCATCACGAAACTTGGCATCCGTAAGTAACGCGTGCTGAAGAACCACCTTGGGACAACGTAGTCCCGCGGGTGTCCTCGCCTTGGTTCTGCCGCCGTGGGGCCGCAGGAACCAGATCAAGGAATTGTTGGAAAGTGCGTTCCGGCCTCAGCTCGAACTCAATCTGGCATTGCCCTACCTCGCGCCCGGTGCGAAGCCGCATGGGCGCAGCTTTCCTGCCTCGAAGGATGAAAAATGAAACCAGAAGCAACTGAAGTAACCGTAGACCTCTCCAGCGGTAAAACCCTCAAGATTGAAACCGGCAAGATCGCCAAGCAGGCACACGGAGCGGCCGTTGTGCGCATGGGTGACAACGTGGTGCTCGCCACCGCGGTAGCCAATGCCGATCCGCGGGAGGGAATTGATTTCTTCCCCTTGACCGTCGATTACCGCGAGTACACCTATGCCGGCGGACGCATTCCCGGCGGATTCATCAAGCGCGAAGGACGTCCCAGCGAGCGCGAAATTCTGACCAGCCGTATGATCGACCGCCCGGTGCGGCCGTTGTTTGCGGAAGGCTTCAAGTGCGAGACACAGGTGATCGCTTTCGTGCTATCGGCCGATACTGAGAACGACCCGGATGTGGTGGCGATTAACGCCGCGTCAGCGGCATTAACGATTTCTGATATTCCGTTTCTTGGCCCGATTGGCGCGGTACGCGTGGGCTATGTGGATGGGAAGTTTGTCAGCAACCCGACGTACTCGGAGATGCGCGACAGCCTGCTGAATATTATGGTCGTGGGCTCGGCCGAAGCGATCGTGATGATCGAGTCGGGGGCGAAGGAAGTTCCCGAAGAGACGGTCGTCGATGCGATCGAGTACGGGCACAACGAGATCAAGAAGATTTGCGCCGCAATCAACGATCTGCGGGTGAAGGTGGGCAAGCCGAAGCGGGACGTAGCACCCCCGGAGTTTGATCAGAAGTATTTCGATGATTTGAAGGCGAAGGTTGGGGCGCGGTTGACGGATGCGTTGGATACAGCGAAGCATCCCAAGCTGGAGAGTTACACACTTGTCAAAGATATCCGCAAGGAACTGGAAGCGGAGATTCCGGAGGAAGACGAAGTCGCGCTGAAGAAACTGAAGAATTATTACGAGACGCTGCGCGAGCGGATTTTCCGCGAGCAGGTGATCGAGCAGCATCGGCGTCCGGATGCGCGCGCGTTCGATCAGATCCGCGACATCTGGATCGAGGTAGGGGTGCTGCCCCGCACGCACGGGTCGGCCATCTTCACTCGGGGAGAGACCCAAGCGCTGGTGACTACCACGCTCGGCACCGCTGACGACATGCAGCGGCTCGAAGCGTTTGAAGGCGAGGCCAAGAAGCGCTTCATGTTGCACTATAACTTTCCTCCGTTTTCTGTTGGGGAAGTTCAGTTTTTGCGCGGGGCGGGGCGACGGGAAATTGGTCACGGAGCGCTAGCTGAACGCGCGATTTCGGCAGTGCTTCCCACCGAGGAGAAGTGGCCTTACGCCATGCGCGTGGTCTCGGACATCCTGGAATCGAACGGATCGTCGTCCATGGCGACGGTTTGCGGAGCGGCTCTTTCGTTGATGGATGCGGGCGTCCCCTTGGCGGCGCCGGTGGCGGGCGTGGCGATGGGACTGGTGAAGGAGGGCGACAAGTACGCCATCCTGAGCGATATCGCGGGCGCGGAAGACCACTACGGCGATATGGACTTCAAGGTTGCCGGAACACGCAAGGGGATCACGGCGCTGCAGATGGATATCAAAGTTGCTGGAATCACGCAGCAGATCATGCGCGAGGCCTTGGCGCAGGCTCAACGCGGCCGGATGCACATCCTGGGCAAGATGGAAGAAGTGCTGCCGGAGCATCGCGAGAAGGTGTCGGCGTTCGCACCACGTTTCTACACCCTGCAGATTCCGGTGGACAAGATCCGCGACCTGATCGGGCCGGGCGGGAAGATGATTCGCAGCATCATCGAGCAGACGGGTGTGAAGATCGACGTCGAGGATTCCGGCAAGGTAAATGTCTCCTCGAACGACCAGGCTTCGGCGGCCAAGGCACTGCAGATTATCGGAGACCTGACGGCTACAGCGGAGGTGGGCAAGACATATCTTGGGACGGTTTCGCGGCTGGCGGACTTCGGAGCCTTTGTGGAGATTCTGCCGGGGACTGACGGCCTACTGCACATCAGTGAAGTGGCCGAGCACCGGATCAAGGATGTGCGCGACGAACTGAAAGAAGGCGATCAGGTGCTGGTGAAGGTGCTGGCAGTCGAGGGCAACCGCATCCGGCTATCGCGAAAGGCGGTGCTGAAAGAACAACGCGCCAAGATGGGAGGCGGGGAAGCTCCGGTGGAAGTCCCGGTACCGGCGGCGGCTTCAATGACCATCGAAGGCGGCGCGGAATTTGAAGACGGAGATGAGCCAAACTTCAACCGTGAGGATGCCCCGCAGGCAGTTTCGACGGATCGGGGTGACCGGGATCGCGGACCACGTCCGGGCGGAGGCGGTGGAGGGAGTGGACGCCGGCGCGGCGGGCGCGGGCGCGGCCACAACGGGCGCGGCGGCGGGCACGGCGGTCATGGTGGAGGTCACGGCCGGCGCTAGCTGGATGGGTCATCGAAATTTGAGAATGGGCCGCGTGCAAATTCGCGGCCGTTTTTTATTGCAGTGAAGCATCCGGAGATACCTTCTGGAATCGCAGCAAACACTATCCTCGCAGGCGGTGTAGTGCGATAATCCCTAGCTATGCGCGGCGTCCGAGGTCACGCCTCTGCCGGGATTAGCTGGGTCTGAGAATCTGTGGTTCCCCCTTGAGTCTCCGAGCAACCGGTTCGAGGCTAGAGGATTCGGCGCCTGCCGGCAGACGTGTGACTGGGCCTTTTTCATTTCCTCCCCCCAGCCAAGAGTTTCCAGGCTTCTCTCATTTTGAAGTTGATGCCGCGAAGTGGTGTCAGGCAGATCACCGGGGCGCCGCTCCACGCCTGGCAAGCTTTGCCGCTTGAGATCTTCAGGAGGTTGTTATGAGGTTCCCGACGTTCGCACGCCGAAGTCGCCACAGCTCCGCGCTGACATGTCGTGCAGCCGCACGAAGTTTACTGGTTTTTGCGTTAGCGGCATGCGGAACCCATGCCAAGGCGCAGAATCTGCCGGCTAGTGCGAACGCCGATCCGCAGACCATCCAGATGTTGCTGCAACGGATCGAGAAGCTGGAGGCGCGCGTGGCTGAACTGGAGAGCGCCCGGGGCAACACGGGGGCGCGGACGAACCTAGCGGCAGTGCCGACGGCGTTCGCGACCCGCCCTCCGTCGGGCCCGGCTGCCGGGCCGGCGGAAACGCCGCCCGCGCCGGCTCAAACGCAGCAGACACAGACGAACGAGTCCGAGACGGAGCCCGAGCACCTTGAGCCGGAACGCATGGACATGAGCAAGACCCTGCTGCGAATCCGCGGGTTTGGAGATGTCTCGTTCCGCGGGACTGATCAGCAAAACCAAACCAATACGTTCGGCCTGGGGCAACTCAACCTGTTTGTGACTTCCGACATTTCGGAGAAGTTTAAGTTTCTGAGCGAGATCGTGCTTGAAGCGGGGCCGGATAATTTCTACAACGTGCCGGGAGGAGATCGGAACCACTTCACCGTGGATGTCGAGCGGTATCTGCTGCAGTACTCTTACAACGACTATTTCAACCTGGCAGTGGGGCGGTATCACACGGCCATCGGCTTCTACAACACGGCCTATCACCACAGCACCTGGTTCCAGACGACAACCGGACGGCCGTTGCTGTTTGAATTTGAAGACCGCGGCGGCATTCTGCCGATTCACAACGTGGGGGTGTCCGCCTCCGGGAGGATTCCATCCGGAGCGCTGGGACTGCACTACGTTGCCGAGATCGGGAATGGGCGGCAATCGCGCTCGCCATTTACCGAGGAACCGGTGCAGAACGAACTGGATGAAAACAACTACAAGGCCTTCAACCTGGCACTGTTCGCGCGCCCGGAGGCCATTCGCGGATTGCAGGTCGGAGTATCGGGATACCATGACCGTCTAATGCCCCTCGGACAACCACGGGTGGACGAAGCCATTCTTGCGGCGCACGCCGTATACATGGCGCCGAAGTTCGAGTGGCTGAATGAACTGGTGCTGGTGCGGCATGCTCCCGATGGAACGTCAAGGGTGTTCAACACGCCCGGGTGGTACACGCAGATCGCTAAACGCTTCGGCTCCTACCAACCCTATTTCCGCTACCAATACATCAACGCTTCGGACCACGAGCCGATTTTCCCGGCGGTGGGCCGGATGGAAGGGCCATCGTTCGGAATGCGCTACGACGCCAGTGAGTCGGTGGCGTTAAAGCTCCAGTACGATTACAACATTGCGCGACATCTCTCCCCCAACAACGCTTTGACGTTGCAGCTGGGGTTCACCTTCTAGAAAGGGCAGGATGAATCAGGGGCTGCACAGGAAAATTGGCCTCATCGTTGCGGGTATATGCCTGTTGCTGAGCACCTCCCGCGGAGGGGCGACGGGGTCCAGCCGGGCCCCGGCGGTGGCGGACGAGAGTCTGGCGGTGATCGTCAATCAGTCCAATCCCATCGAGGACCTTTCGCTGAACGAATTGCGAACGGTCTTCCTAGGAGAGCGCAGCCATTGGCCGAATGGGCGGCGCATCACGCTGGTCATGATGGATCCAGGTTTGGCGGAGCGGAAGGCGGTGTTACGCGATGTGTGCCACATGGGCGAAACGGAATTCAGCCGCCACTTTCTCCAGGGATTGTTCACTGGCGAGGTGTTTGTATCGCCGAAGACGTTGTCCACTCCGGTGGGGGTCCGCAAGTTCGTATTCAATGTTCCGGGGGCAATCGGGTACCTGCGGGCATCGGATGTGAATAGCACGGTGAAAGTCATCAAGATCAACGGGCGGGCGCCCGAGGACCCGGAGTATCCGTTGCGGATTGAATCGCGATCGGCGAAGTGAGCATGAACGAATCCACCAAACTCGAACGCACGAACCCGGCGGACCCGCGGCGGAGATTGTGGAAGAGCCTTGGCGAGCTGACTGCACGGCATACGTCGAGCCTGTTGATGTTCATGGTCTTGTGCGTGGTTCTGGCGGTGGGAGCGTTCATGATTGGAGATTTGCACACTGCCAGCGTGCAAACACAAAAAATGTACGCCGGGGCGGTTCGTGGACTACGCGAGATCGGCGAGTTGCAATACGAAGCGCAGGAAACGCGGCGCAGTACCCTGTACGCCTTGACCACCAACGACAGCAACCTGCAGGTCGAGTACGCGGACCAATCTCGAGGCGCGGACCAGTTGGTGACCGACGGCATCAAGCGCTACCTGGCCGAAGCGCGGGCCCCGCGCGAGGTAGAACTGGGCAAGCGCCTGCAGGCGGACTGGTCGGCGTACCTTAAGGTCCGCGACGAAGTACTGGCTTCAATCCTAGAAGGCAGCACGAAGGAAGCGGTCGACATGGATTTGAGTGGGGGTGTGCCGTCGTTTGAACGCGTGCGTCAAGACCTGGAAGAGGTCAAGCGCCTGTACGACGAGCAGGCCTCGGACCAGTTGGCTCTGGTGGATGCTTCGTCGCGGCGGTCGGTGATTCGATTAGTCGGAGTTCTTTCTTTTACCCTGCTGTTCGCCAGTGCGTCAGTGTGGGCGATCCAGAGAAGCAAGATGTTGAACGCAGTACGGCTGGCCAAGCTGCAGATGGATTTTGTGGCCTCGGTGTCGCACGAATTGCGCACTCCACTGGCCGTGATCTGCGCTTCGGCACAGAACATTGCAGACGGAGTTGTGGACGAGAAGGAGCAATTGGCCAGGTATGGGTCGGTGATTCGGCATCACAGTTCGCAACTGACCGAGCTGGTGAACCAGATCCTGCAGTTTGCGGCGACGCACGAAGGCAGGAACCGGTACACCTTGCGGCCGCTTGAAGTCCGCAGCGTAATCACTTCGGTGATCACCAACACACGCGAACTGGCCGAAGAAGCCGGAGCCGTCATCGAGGAACACATCGCCGCTGATCTGCCTACGATCATGGCCGATTTCTCAGCCTTATGCCAATGCCTTCAGAACCTAGTGGTCAACGCGCTGAAGTACGGTGGTAAGAATCCCGGCATCGCGGTATGGGCGATGTCGGGTCATGGAGAGAAGGGGAAAGCCGACGAGGTGTGGATCAGCGTGGAGGACCATGGCATCGGCATCGACAGCGCTGAACTGAAGCAAATCTTCGAGCCTTTCTATCGCAGCCCGGCCGTGACCGCGGCGCAAATTCACGGCACGGGACTGGGGCTTCCCCTGGCGAAGGGCATCGCAGAGGCAATGGGCGGGAAGATTTCGGTGGTGAGCAAACTGGGCATCGGCAGCCGCTTCACGTTGCATCTGCCGGCGGCTCATCCCATAAAACTGGAAAGCCAAAACCAGCTCGAGCAGCGAGTTTCTCAATCATGAAGGAAAACATACTCTTGGTGGAAGACGAAGAAGCCCTGTGCATGGCACTGAGCGACCGCCTGCACAAAGAGGGATATGCAGTTGACTTCGTAACCGATGGGGAGCGGGGGTACGAAAAGGCGACCTCGTTGCCGTTCGATCTGATCGTGCTGGACATCATGCTGCCCGGGAGAAACGGGCTCGACTTGTGCCGGGACATCCGTACGGCGGGGCTGGGCACCCCGATCCTGCTGCTGACGGCGCGCAGCGAGACCGTCGACAAGATCATCGGATTGAAGCTGGGCGCTGATGATTACGTGACCAAGCCTTTCGACATGCAGGAACTGATGGCACGCATCGAGGCATTGTTGCGGCGCGCTCCGATCCGCACCGGACAAGTAGTCCATCAGTTTGGACCCATCCGGATTGAGACTCGTGGCCTCAGCGATCACCGGGACGTCAAGGTGACCCGCAACGGGGCCCCGATCTATCTGTCGGCCCGAGAATTTGAGCTGCTTCGGTATTTCGTTGAGCACCAGGGGATGGTGCTGTCGCGAGAGGAATTGCTGCGCGCCGTTTGGGGATATGAGGCGGGCACTTTTACTCGCACCGTCGATGTACACGTGGCCAGTCTGCGGCAGAAACTGGAGAGGGACCCCAAACGTCCGGAACTGATTGTCACGGTGCACAAATCCGGGTATCGGTTCGTGGGAGGGACGGACTCGTAGCCGGGGCGCGGCTACAGAGAACACAAACCCCGGCACAACATCGTCCCGGGGTTCTTAAATCTGTAGCATCCGCGAGTTTATTTCAGCCGTTCCGCAATGGTGACCGTCCACCCCTGCGGATCAACGAAGGCGAACTCGCGCATTCCGTAGAACTGGGTCTTCAGCGGCATCACGACCCTCATACCGGACTTTTCGACCATGCGCAGAATTCCTTCAATCCCTTCGCATTCCAGGAAAAGCGTCATGGTTCCGCCAATCGGATCCTTCGCAAGCGGGGGATAGTCTTCCGCGACTGCCTTCTGATCGTTGAAGAAGATCTCGACATCGCCATTAGTGACAGACGCAAAAACATAAGGCGGTGCGTCGGGGACCTTGATGGCCAGTCGGAATCCGAGCACGGATTGGTAGAACTGCACGGCCGCCTGAACGTCGCGGACCACGAGGTTGGGTGTGAGCTTGGTGAACTTCATGGAATTTCCTCCGTTTGAGGTGGCCGCGGATTCGGAGTCGGCACACCTCGAGTGTGCTCGCAACTCCTCCATCCGCGTCCCGTGCGAGGAGGAACGCAGGTAGGGTCCCTGGCTGACTGCAGAATGCGGGCGGGACCCGCGAGGTACCGACGGGAGTGTATCACGAGCTCTGACAGGATTCGCAGGAATACGGAGAGATGCCGTTGCGGCGTCGCAGCTGGGGTCGCCAGGACCGGACAGCTACGACGCGGAAGCGGACAACGAACTATGCACTAGCTGGCCTTCTGCAGAGCGGTGCGGGCCGCGTTGCAGGAAGGGCAAGCTCCGGCGCCCACAAACATCACGGCGGCGTCGAAGTCGGTGTTGAAGGTTTGGGGTTGATCCTCGGACCAGCGCCACTCACAGAGAGCGCATTGGTAAACGAGGGGGAGGGTACAAATTTCGTTTGCCATGCTTGATTTTGATGCGGAAATGGTCCGAACGTTTAGTTACCGAAGTGCTAATCCCGGTATGGTTACTGTTATCGACAGTCTACCGGCCTTGTAGAGAACGTTGGAAAGACTGAGTGCGGAAGCCGCCCGAGCTTCGCGACGGGAGCTTTCGAGGGCCTGAGCATCCTGGGCGACGTCTTCGGGGGCCTCTGGCCCTTCCGCGAGTTTTCTAAGTGTGGCCGGTTGCTAGGGATGCGGGTTACGCTCTTCCTGCTTCGGCGCGGGGCGCTGCTGTGGCGGACGGGGGACGTTTTGTTGCTGCGGCGGACGCTGCTGCTGCCACTGACGGAACTTGTTGGCCTCGTTCTGCTCGACTTGCGGACGCGGCTGCACGGGTGGAGCAGGGCGCACCAACGGATGCTGCGGACGCTCGTAAGACTGTTCTTGCTGGGGCCGTGGGACATTGGGACGCGGGACGTTCGCGGGTTCGGCCGGGCGGGAAGATTCGCTTGGACGCGGCGGTTCGCTTGGGTGTGAGGGTTCATGCGGGCGTGGCGGTTCGTTCGGCCTCGGTGGTTCATTCGGTCGAGCGATATTGGCTGGCTCGTTGGGGCGTGCGGGCTCCGACGGTCTAGGCACGTTGGGCTGCGCTTCGCGCGTTGGCTCGTTGGACCGAGGCAAATTCGCAGGCTGGTTCGTGCGTGCGGCTTCCCCGGGGGCAGCCGGGCGCATCGGCTCGGTGCGGACCTTGGGCGTTTTCGCCTGACGTTGCTCAAAGGGAGCGCGGGGCGGTGTCGGATTGCGGGTGGCGATAACTTGACGGTTTTCGACGGCGGCCGGCGGATGGGAGCGAGCCGGGGCTCCGGCTCCCAGGACGCTGGTGCGAGCGGGCTGCACGTTTACTTGGTGCGTGACGGGAGCAGACTCGAGTTCGTGCGTGTTCACCTGGGCGAGGTTACGGCTCACGGGACGCGCGTTGACGAACGTCTCGCGCGAGACGGCGGTCACTGCAGTGGGGACGCGCTGGTTCACGTAAGTAATGCGGTTGATGTTGTTGTTGACGACGTAGTTGTTGTAGACGTTGGTGACCTGCGTGACATTCACACGCGTATTGGTGATGTTGATGTTGTTCAAGTAGACGCGGCTGACACGGTAGGGTGGAATGTAGACTTCACGCGGGCCGAGCGGGAACCAGGCGACGCCTCCGCCGACTCCGAGGGCGAGATTGATGCCACCGCCGCCGACAAACGCGACGAGCGCAGGAGCGTAGACGGGGCGAACGACTACCGGACCGGGAAGCCAGCACCAGCTGTCTTCCACGAAAGCCCAGCGTCCGTAGTGGAAGGGCGCGAAGCCCCAAGGTTCATCTTCTACCCAGGTCCATCCCCAGGGTTCAACCCAGACCCAGTGGCCGTAGCGATAGGGGGCCCACCCGCCGGCAACCGCAGTCGGGGTCCAGACCGGGCCGTAGTCGGGGACGTAGTGCCAGCGACCATAGTCATCGAGGTCCTCGTACCCGGTCATCTCGCGCGAGATGTAGTTGGAGGATTCGGCTCGATCTTCGCGATCATTGCGCTCGGCGCACCACTGGTCGAAGTCGTCGCGGCGAGGAATTTGCATGATCTCGTGTTCGAGCTGGTCGGTACCGCTGAAGGCGGCGCGCTGGCCGGCCACGACGGTGTAGGAGTATCCACCGCCCGTAGCCTCAGCGTGGCCTTGCCAGACAGTAGCGAGAGTCTGTGTTCCATCTGAGTTGACGTCAACGCGGTACTGGC
>Ga0310913_10001513_pt1 | contig 12016 bp, 8 predicted proteins | sample GREbulkMGOX082_FD_203447 | JGI IMG/M metagenome (GOLD analysis project Ga0310913, IMG submission 203447) | Lab enrichment of tropical soil microbial communities from Luquillo Experimental Forest, Puerto Rico - GRE.bulkMG.OX082 | ecosystem: Environmental > Terrestrial > Soil > Tropical forest >...
TCGCTCGCCGGCGACATGCCGGGAGCGAATGGGTATTCAGTAAAAACCTTGTCGCCCAGTGCCGCCGCGGCGCGACGGGCCTGCGCCACCCGCTCGGCCGGAATCTGGGCATAGAGTTCGGATGGCCGCACTGCACCCGTCTCTTCGTCCTCCAGGCGTGACAACAATTGTCGCAGGATGCGGAAGCTTGAGGGGACGACCCCTGAAGCATAACCCGAATGCACGCCCTCGGTCAGCACGCGGACCTTGAGCTCGCCCGAGACGAGGCCGCGGAGTGACGTGGTCAGCCAGAGTTGATCGTAGTTGCCGCATCCGGAATCGAGACAGACCACCAGTGATGGACTGCCGATCCGCTGGGCAAGGTGGTCGACGTAATAGGGCAGGTCATAACTGCCGGATTCCTCGCAGGCTTCGATCAGAACGACGCAGCGCGCGTGCGGCACCGCCTGCTCGCGCAGCGCCATCAAGGCGCTGAGCGCCCCAAACATGGCGTAGCCGTCGTCGGCCCCGCCGCGGCCATAGAGCTTGTCGCCTTCGAGACGCGGGATCCACGGGCCGTACCCCTCGGCCCACCCGACCATCTCCGGCTGCTTGTCGAGGTGGCCGTAGAGCAGCACGGTATCCGTGCCCTCGCCCGGGACATCGATGACGATCACCGGCGTGCGTTCGGGCAATCTGACGACCTCGAGAGAGGCTCCCGGCAGGAAAGAGAGCTTGGCCCGCGCCCAGCTTTCGAATAGCGCGACGGCCTCCTCCATAAACCCGTGCGCCGCCCAGTCCGGGTCGAAAGACGGCGATTTATTGGGAATCTTGATGTATTCAAACAAGGTCGGGACAACCTCGTCACCCCAGCACTGATCGACGAACTTCCTGGCCTTGGCGATATCCAGCATAGGAAAGCTCCTGCCCTGCTGCGCATCCTGTTATAGGATCGGGCGCGCCCGGGCACAAAGGAGATGAACAACCCGGCGCGGGCTTTACAAGCCCGCCGGAAGTCACCCCTATATTCTACGTGGCTCAAACCACAAGGAGCCTCAGGCTTGGCCAGCGAACGGGTCGAGCGACGGCTGACGGCCATTCTGGCGACCGATGTCGCCGGCTACAGCCGGCTGATGGAAGCCGACGAGGAGGAGACGCTCGCCCGGTTGAAGGCGCACCGGCGCGAACTCGTCGATCCCAAGATCGGCGAGCACCGCGGCCGCATCGTCAAGACCACGGGTGACGGTCTGCTGGCCGAGTTTGCCAGCGTCGTCGACGCGGTGCGCTGCGCCGTCGAAATCCAGCGCGAGATGGCCGAGCGGAATGCCGATGTGCCGGCCGACCGCCGCATCGAATTCCGCGTCGGCATCAATGTCGGCGACATCATCCCCGACGAGAGCGACATATTCGGCGACGGCGTCAATGTTGCGGCACGCCTCGAGGCGTTGGCGGAGCCAGGCGGGATCTGCGTCAGCCGGATGGCGCGCGACCAGGTGCGCGACAGGCTCGCTTTGTCGTTCGAGGACATGGGCGAGCAGCAAGTCAAGAATATCGCACGGCCGGTGCGGGCCTATCGGGTGGTAACCGATGCTGTGGTGCGGCTCACCGCCCCGCCGGCACCGGGCAGGCGCAGCCGGGTACTGCGCCGGGTGATCGCAGCCGGCACCGCCGCCCTGGTCCTCCTCGCCATCGGAGCGGTCGCAGGGATCGGATTCTGGCGCCGACACCCGCCTCATCCGGCGCCGACGACGGCTGGCGCACCCGCCAGGCCGCCGGCACTGCCCGACAAGCCGTCGATCGCCGTGCTTCCGTTCGCCAATTTAAGCGGCGATCCGGCGCAGGACTACCTCGCCGATGGACTGACCGACAACATCGTCGACGCGCTAGCACAGAACCCGGGGCTGCTCGTCATCGCGCGCAACGCGACCCAGGTCTATCGCGGCAAGGCGGTGGCGCCAGGGACGGCGGCGAAAGATCTCGGCGTCCGTTATGTGCTGGAAGGCAGTGTGCAGAAATCGAGCGACCATATCCGGGTGACCGCGCAGCTGATCGACACCGTCAACGACTATCATCTGTTGTCGCAAAAATACGACCGCAACCTGACCAACCTGTTCGCGCTTGAGGACGACCTCAGCCTGCAGATCGCCGGTGCGCTCGACGTGCAGTTGAGAGGCGGAACGTTGGCCCGCGGCTTGGCTCATGACACGCGCAACCTCGAAGCCTGGGAGAGCCTCGTAAAAGCGAGTCAAGTCTATTTTCGCTTCAACCCCGCGGACGTGAACGAGGCGCAAAAGCTCGCACAACGTGCTGTCGATCTCGACCCGAATTACCTGGCGGCGTGGCAGCTTCTGGCCTTCACATATTTCGATCAGGCAGATCTGGGCTGGGCACAAGATCGGATCGCGACACTCGGCCGTGCCCGGCAGCTCAATGACAAGGTTCTCCAGCTTGACCCGGAGTCTGCGAGCCCGTATTGGTTGCGCGCCCGGCTGGAGATGCAACCCGACCTGCCGGAATACGATCCCGAAGCGGCGCTCAGGGACGCGCGGAAATCCGTGGAGCTGGGGCCCAACGACGACCCCAGCCACTGGACGCTCGGGCTTGTTCTCTTTCTGGTCGGCCATTTCGACGAGGCGGCGGCGGAGTTCGCGACCACCCTGCGGCTGAATCCCCACCCGTATATTTGGGAGTCGGGCTTTCACGCAGTGACGCTGAGCGCCACCGGACATTACAAAGAGGCAATCGCGGAGATCGAAGGCGAGGTCGCCGCGCAACCGAAGAACCCGTTCGGGCTTTCCTTCCGCGGACGCATTGAGGCGTTTGCCGGAAATTACGCTAATGCCGCGCGATGGTTCGAGCGAGCGCGCGATGTCGATCCGGCTTCGTCACAGAGTGCTGTCTCTCTGGCTCAGGTCTATGACCGGTTGGGACGGGTCGACGAAGCTATCAACGTGCTCGAGAACGGCCCACCGCAGTGGCGGAGCGTCCCTGCGGTCCGCTTCTGGCTCGGCCTGTCCTACGCGCTGGCCGGTCGCAAAGAGCAGGCGGCGACAGAGTTTGCCGCTTTCCGCGCACTCGCACCCAAGTTGACGCTGTCGACCACGCAACGCTATTGGTCCCGCTACTTCACGCCGCAGTTTGCGGATCGCATCGCCGCCCTGTCGCGTGAATACGGTATCCCCAAGGAATGACCCGTTCGCCGCCTCGCAGGGTGGTTGCAATGTCATCGCGCCTGAGCCCACAGAGGTTGACGGGGCGGGTGGCCGACAATACGCTCCCGGCACGATTACCGGAGAGCAACTGTCATGGCCAAAATCGTCCTCGGGATTGCTACATCGCACACCCCGATGCTGAATACGCCGGCCAAGGATTGGCCGAGCTTCATCGACCGCGACGGGGTGCGCGACTTTCTCGACAAAGAGGGCGACCCGGCCACCTACGAAGAGTTGCTCACGCGCGCCGACCCGCGTGCGCTGCCGGAATTGACCCCGGAGCGCTTTGCCGCGCGCCACGACGAGGCTATGGCGGCGGTGGAGCGCTTGAAGCAAAGCGTGCGCCGCGCAGAGCTCGACGCGCTGATCATCATCGGCGACGACCAGAAGGAGCTGTTCCACGAGGACCACCTGCCCTCGATCCTCGTCTATTACGGCGACACAATCCGCAATGTACCGCTCTCGCCAAACTTTAAGGGCCCGGAATGGTCGCGCCTCGCGACCGCGCGCTATTACGAGGAAAAGGAGCCCAGGGACTACCCGGTCAAATCCGACTTGGCGCTCCACCTGATCAACTCTTTGGTCGACGACGAGTTCGACCTCGCCTCGTCAAACGGGCTGGCGCCTGGGCATGGCGAAGGCCATGCTCACGCCTTTGTACGCAAGCGGCTAATGGAAGACCCCGACTTGCCGGTGGTGCCGGTATTCCTGAACACCTATTACCCGCCAAATCAGCCAACGCCGCGGCGCTGCTATAAGCTCGGCCAGGCGATCCGCGCGGCGGTCGAGAGGTATCCCGGCGACGCCCGCATCGGCATCGCCGGCTCCGGCGGGCTCAGTCACTTCGTCGTCGACGAGGAGCTCGATCGCGGGGTCATCGACGCATTGGCGCGCAAGGACAGCGAAGCGCTGCAATCGCTGCCCCGCAAAAAACTTAATTCCGGCAGCTCCGAAATCCGCATGTGGGTCAGTATTGGCGGTGCGGTCGAGCATCTCGATATGGCTTGGTCGCATTACGTCCCTGGCTACCGCACTCCCGCCGGCTCCGGCACCGGGCTCGGCTTCGCCTACTGGACGTGAGGTCAACGATGAGCAAGCAGAAGGACAGCGACGATCTGCTCCGCGTCGGCGCCGGAACGCCGATGGGCGAAATGATCCGGCAGTACTGGATCCCGGCCGTCATGTCGTCGGAGCTCGAGCGCGACGGTGCGCCGATGCGGCTCGTCCTATTAGGCGAAAAGCTGATCGCGTTCCGCGACAGCTCGGGCCGGGTTGGGGTCATGGACCATCGCTGCCCGCACCGCTGCGCGTCATTGTTCCTCGGCCGCAACGAAGAAAACGGCATTCGCTGCATCTATCACGGCTGGAAATACGACACCGAAGGCAATTGCGTCGATATGCCCAATGCGCCGCCGCACCAGGACTTCAAGGACAAGGTCAGGGCCAAGGCCTACAAGGTCGCTGAACGCAATGGCCTCGTCTGGGTCTATATGGGTGCCCGCAAGGAGGCGCCGCCATTGCCGGCGATCGAGGCCTCGCTGATGCCTGGGGCCGATCTGCAGATTAACCTCGTGCAGCGCGAGTGCAACTGGCTGCAGGCGCTCGAGGGCGACATCGACACCTCGCATTTTGGCTTCCTGCACACCGGCAGTGTGCAGCCCGACGACGTGCCGGCGGACAGCCTGATGCGTTGGACGGTGGTCAACCGGGCGCCGGAATACCATATGACCGACACCGACTACGGCACGATGTATTGCGCCTACCGCCCGGCGGAACAGGGCCAGACCTATTGGCGCTTTGCCAATTTCCTGTTTCCGTTCTGGACGCAGACGCCGCAGGGCCCGTTCGATCGCGTCAACACCCGTGCCTGGATCCCGATGGACGACACGCACACGATGTTTGTCAGTTTGAGCTGGCGCGGCTCGCCGACCTCGATGCGCCCATTGAAGAACGGGCAGATGGTCCCTGGATCTCGCCTCGGGTTCGACTACCTGCCGAACACGACGGACTGGTACGGCCGCTGGCGTCTGACCCAGAACCCGTCGAACGACTGGATGATCGACCGCGAGGCACAGAAGACCGAGAGCTTTACCGGCATCGCCAGCATTCACGGGCAGGACCAGGCGGTGACCGAGAGCATGGGCGCCATTACCGACCATGATTTCGAGAATCTGGGCCCAAGCGACATCATGATCGCCCGCACCCGGCGGCGGCTGTTGCGCGCGGCCCGTGCGCTCGCCAAGGACGGGACGGTTCCCCCTTGCGTCGACGATCCCGGCATCTACACCGCTGTGCGCAGCGGCGATTTTGTTTCCGACGCCAAGATCGCCTGGCGCGATGCTTACGAGATGCAGATGCGCGCCGCAGTGCGCCCATTGCAACAGGCCGCGGAGTAGAAGCCGACCTACCGGAACTGCCGACCGAGGGGCTTAATACCCATCTCCGGCCGCAGGGCCGAGCGGGCGATCGCGTCATGGCGTCACGGTGATGTCATAGGTGATATCCAATATAAAATTCCCACCGGTGAGCGGGACTTTCCCGCCAAACCTCAGCATATAATAGCCCTGCTGAAGAGTACCCAGAGGAATGAAGCTGTAATAGCCATCGCCGACAGCGGGAGCGACCGTTCCCTCAATGTCAATCCCTCCAGCTTGGTACAAATTGTCTGTAGCCGGCAGTTTGTAAGGGAACGGGTGGGGCGATGGCAAACGGGTGGGCACCACAGGGACCGGCGGTCCACTCTGGATGAAATTCTGATCTGTTGGGGTCAGCGTGACAAAGAGGTCGGTCACGGAATCAATCGGCGCGGCTGCCATGGCCTGCAATTGCGGGGCGCCGAGGTTCTTCGGGCGAGTCTTCACAGTGGGATCACAGTCCAGACGAGGTCTGGCGCAGACATTGTCGAACTCATCGTTAATTAGCGGGGAAAAAAGGGCTATGCCTTGCCTTACGCTGATCGAGCGCGTTTCGATCGACAACACGTCGCCGCCAACCATTGTGGACGTAAGTGTGCCGGTCAGGAAGAGCAGATCCGAGTATGGCTGTCCGTTATAGGCATTGGCTCCAGTGTCGTCGAGGGCCGGGCTTTGGGACGCGGGGATGCTGTATAGCCACTGCCACCAGATCACCGTCAGCTCGGCCTGGGACAACTTCTGCCAGCTGTTAGCTGCATAGGCTTTCTCGGATGGCGGCGTGATGACCAAGACCGCCATAAACGCGAGTGCCCCGACCACCGCCCAGCGCATCGGCCGGCGAGAACGACAAAAGGGCGCAAAAGTCATAGAAGCCTCCCTGTCAAAACGGCCGATTTTCCATACAGGTTAATGCGTCGGCCAACGCTTGTATGCTGATTGAGTGGGTCAGCGGGTCTCCTTGTCTCCGCTAATTGAATGAAATCTCTACCAACCTCGTATCATCCGAATAGACGATGTTAAAAAGTTGCCCTGTATTCAGATGAATCTCCAAATACTGTCTTTCTCAGCGCAAGAGTCCTTATCCGTTTCAAGGCGCTGAAGGCAAACCAACGCCCCAATGGCGGGGCGACCGGCGTCGTGATCCGGTACCGAGGGTTTCCGTCGCGAACCCGTGCGGGTGTTTTCGCTTGCATAGTCGGCAGCGGGTCCGGCTCGCGCTGACGGGGCCATGAGCGCCCAGATGTTGGTCGATTTTGCAGACTGACCCCTTACACGCGGCTGACAACCGTTGTTCTTAAGTCTGTGTAATGATAGGTTATAGTACTAAAGGGTTAATTTATTAACAAACCCCGGTAGGGAGGAGAGAGTGCAAGCAATTTCAAGGACAAGAAGGGCTGCGTCGCAGCACGCCGGCTTTCGGGCATGCACGGCGGTCCGCAGTTTGAGATGGAGATCCTCCGTGGCCCTCCACGCGCTCGACCGGTTGTGCGCGGGGGTCATCGTCAGCGACGAGGGAGGGCGGGTCGTCGAGATGAACCGGGGCGCGGAAGCGATGGTGCGTCTCGAGGACGGGTTGGCGGTCCGCAACGGCCGGCTTTGTGCAAGGCGCGCCTTTGAGACCGCAAAAATGGCCAAGTTGATCTCCGCCGCAGCAGCGGCGGGTAAAAGCGGGGTTGCCGCGGGACGGATGCTGATCGGCAGAGGCGACGGCCGGCCCGCCTATGTATTGACGGTCGCGCCGCTCCATCCGGACTTGGCTATCCGTGGCCGGCCGCTCGCAATGATCGTGATTGTCGACCCCGAGCGACACTCGCCATCCGACAGCGAACTGGTAGACCTCTTTGGGTTTTCCCCGGCCGAGGCGCGGCTTGCGGCATCCCTGATGACGGGCAAGACGCTGACAGAAATCGCTGCCGAATTCGGCCTTCGGGTGCCAACTCTGCGAACCCAGCTTAGGTCCATCCTCAAAAAAGCCGGCGCGAAACGGCAGTCGGATCTCGTTCGCATCTTCTCGAGCGCCGGGATCGGGTCAGTGTCAATGGCGGCCGGATGGCTGAACATCGCGCTGGACGCCATCCAAATCCCTCTGTCCGTCGCTGGCCTATAAATCAAAACCCATACGCGACCTGCGCGACTGGGTCCGCGACTGACGCTTCGTTATTTGCCGATTCGTTATTTATTAAACTGACAATGCACGAAATGTTGCGATATGATTGCAGACATGCAGATCTCGTCACCCGCCCCGCCCGGCCATTTGTGGCGCTCGTGCCCTTTGCGACTCGTTGTCTCCAATAACAGCGGAGGTCGCCCCGCTGTTATTTTTCTCGCCGAGAGGTCGTCGGCGCAGGATTTCTGGAGGGAACGCGACCTCGCTCGCTGTAAATTTCCTGCAAAAACAGCAAAAACAGCGAGAACGGCCCTGCGGAGGCTCCAGCAATCAGCTGATCCTGCGTACCGAGCCGGTGCTGCCGGGCACCGGGTTAATCTGCCGGGTGCCGGCCCCAGGCGAGGAAGCCGTCGTTCTTGAAGCCGGGTTTGCCGTAGGTAAGGGGGGCGCCGGCCAAAGTCTCGACCCGGCCGCCGGCGGCTTCGAGCACCGCCTGCCCGGCGGCGGTGTCCCACTCCATCGTCGTGCCAAAGCGCGGGTAGAGATCGGCTTCGCCCGCGGCGATCACACCGAATTTGAGGGCGCTGCCGCAGGTTCTGCGCTCGCGCACCGGATAATGCTGCAAGAACTCGCCCAGCCGCCGGTTGTTTTCATGCGAGCGGCTGTGGATCACGATAAGCCCGCCCGCCGGGCTGCGCGCATGGATCGGCTCTGGCTGGCCGCCGTTGCGCCGGCGGACCGCAGTGCCCGGCCCACAAGCAGCATAGGTCACACCGACCACCGGCCCATGCACGACACCGAGCACCGGCCGCCCCTCCTCGACAAGTGCGATCAGGACCGCAAACTCGCCGTTGCGGGCGACGAACTCGCGCGTGCCGTCGAGCGGGTCGATCGCCCAGAAACGATCGCAGCAGGGCGGCGTTCCTTCTGACTCGCATAATTCCTCGGCGACACAAGGGATATCGGGAAAGGCCGACATCAGCCGGTCGACGATGATCCGCTCGGCGGCGAGATCGGCCGCGGTTACCGGGGTCTTATCGGTTTTGTGGCGAACGTCGAATTCTTCGGCATAGACCTGGAGGATCGCTTCACCCGCCGCGACCGCGATCCGGCATACGGTGTCGAGCATTTGCTGCCGGTCGGTGCTCACGCCGCCTTCCTCCCTGCTGCGGCGCGAATGGCGGCCCACACCCGCTCCGGGATCAGCGGCATGTCGAGATGCTCGATGCCGAGCTCGGCGAGCGCGTCGACCACCGCGTTGACCAGAGCGGGCGGGGCGCCGATGGCGCCTGCCTCGCCGGCGCCCTTGATGCCGAGCGGGTTGGTGCGGCACGGCACGATGTTGAAGGCGAACTCGATCGCCGGCAGGTCGTCGGCGCGCGGCAGGCAGTAATCGGTCAGCGAGCCGGTCAACAGCTGCCCGGTCTCCGGGTCGAAGACGCAATGTTCGAGCATTGCCTGGCCAACCCCTTGCGCGACCCCGCCCTGCACCTGGCCCCTAAGCAGCAGCGGGTTGATCACCGTGCCGAAATCGTCGACCACCAGATAACGCAGAATATCTATATGCCCGGTCTCGGGCTCGACCTCGATCTCGCAGACGTGGCAACCATTGGGGAAGGTCGGCTGCGGTGGCGTGTAATGGCCGGTCTCGGCAAAGCCGGGCTCGATCCCCGGCGCCTGTTGCGCCGGGTTGAAGGCGGCGCGCGCCACTTCCTCGATGCCGAGCATGCGGTCGGTCCCGCTGACGGTGAAGACGCCGTCGGCGAATTCGACATCGGCCTCGGCCGCCTCGAACAGGTGTGCGGCGATCCGCCGGCCCTTGGCGATCAGCTTGTCGGCGGCCTGGGCGAGTGAGGCGCCGCCGACCGGCAACGAGCGCGAGCCGCCGGTGCCGCGGCCGAAGGAGATCGAGGCGGTGTCGCCCTGCTGCACTCGTACTTTCTCCGGGGCGACGCCGAGTCGCTCAACGGCGAGCTGGGTGTAGGCGGTCTGATGCCCTTGGCCCGATGATTGCGTCCCCATCAGGATCGTCAAGGTGCCGCTCGGGTCGAACCGCAATTCGGCGAACTCGTCGGGCGGGAAACCCGACTGCTCGATATACACGGCATGACCGAGCCCACGGTAACGACCCCGCGCTCTCGCTTCCGCACGGCGCACCGCAAAGCCGGCGAGGTCGGCGGCGGCGAGCGCCTGGTCCATATTGCGGGCAAACTCGCCGCTGTCGTAGTTAAGACCGAGCGGTGTGGAATACGGCATCGCTTCGGGCTTGATGAAATTGCGCCGCCGCAATTCTTCCGGCCGCACCCCGAGCCGACGCGCCGCAAAGTCGATCAGCCGCTCGACGGCATAGGCCGCTTCGGGCCGGCCGGCGCCGCGATAGGCGTCGACCGGCACAGTGTTGGTGAAGACACCTTTGACCCCGACATGAATCGCCGGGATCGCGTAGACCCCGCTGTGCATCACCGCACCCGAGACGGTCGGGATCTCGGGGGCGAAGTTCGAGAGATAAGCGCCCATATTGGCCAGGATCGCGACATCGAGCGCCAGAAAGCGCAGATCCTCGTCGAGCGCCAGCTCGAGCCGCGTGATGTTGTCGCGGCCTTGCGTGTCGGTCATGAAGGCGTCGGAGCGCTCGGCCGTCCATTTGACGGCGCGGACGAGCTTCTTTGCCGCCCACAGCACCAGGATGTGCTCGGGATAGAGAAAGAGCTTCATGCCAAAGCCGCCGCCGACATCCCGGGTGACGACGCGGATGCGGTTCTCCGGGATCTTGAAGATGCTCTCGGCCAACAGGTTGCGCACGAAATGCGAGCCCTGGGTCGAGCTCCACAAGGTGCAGGAATCCTCGCCCGGATCGTATTCGCCGATCGCACCGCGCGGCTCCATCGAATTGACCACGACGCGGTTGTTGACCAGCTCCAGGACGACGCGATGGTGCGCCCCGCTCATCACCTGCGCGACCGCGGCGCCGTCGCCGACTTCCCAGTCGAAAGAGAGATTGCCCGGTGCGGTGTCCCATACCAGCGGCTGTCCACGGTCGAGAGCACGTGCCGTGTCGACCGCGGCGGGGAGCGGGTCGTAGTCGACCGCGATCAATTCGGCGGCGTCGCGCGCCGCGGCGAGGCTCTCGCCGATGACCATGGCGACCGTATCACCGACATGCCGCACCCGGTCGCGGACAATCGCCGGATGCGGCGGAAGCGTCGCGGCCGACCCGTCGCGATTCGTGACGGCGCTCAGGCAGGGGATCGTGCCGAGCCCGTCGCGGGCGAGGTCTTCGCCGGTAAAGACGGCGAGAACGCCTGCCGCAGTAATCGCGGCGGCAGGATCGACCCTCCGGATCCGCGCATGCGCGTGCGGCGAGCGCAGCATGAAGGCATAGGCCTGGCGCGGGCGGCTGATATCGTCGAGGTAGTTGCCGCGACCGGTGATGAAACGCCGGTCTTCGACGCGGCGCACCGGTTGACCGATGCCGAACTGCTTCATGGGAAATCACCTCCGATCGGCATACCGGAGGCGAGGATAGGTTGTGCCATGACCCGCGGCCACGGTTTTCATGAGGGCTACGGCTTGCCCGTGCTCCAAGCGACGTTGGTGTTGAAGAGCGCGATCGTCGACAGGCCCATCTTGGCACTCGCATCTTTGACCTGACGGCTATAAGCAACATAAACCAATGTGTTGGTGGTCTTGTCATAGATCCGGCGCACCGCTATCGACTTGAAGAACAGGCTCATCCGCTCCGAGAAGACCTCTTCGCCCTTGCCGCCGGTGACGATATTGCCGATCACGATCGGCCCGGTCTGCTGACACGAGATGCTGCTGTTCGACGGGTTCTCGAACCAATTCCCTTTGGTCAGCCGGTCGATGACGCTGCGATCGAAATGCACGAGGTGACACGTGACGCCGCCGACCTTCGGGTCGGCAACCGCCTCGACGACGATGCCGTTGCCGGTCCAGTCGTTGCTGAACCGGCCGATGTCGTCGGCTTGCGCCGCCGCGGCGGAGAGGCAGAGCAGCAGGATCAGGGTTAGTTGCCGTATCGTCATCGCGAAACCTTTTGTCGTTCCGAGTCGTCACTCCAGCATGCCTGACACCGCCGCCATCATCGAGACCGATATCCCGGCACGGCTGGATCGCCTGCCGTGGACCCGGTTTCACACTCTCGTCGTCGTGGCGCTCGGCATCACCTGGATCCTTGACGGGCTAGAGGTGACATTGGCGGGTTCGATCGCGGGGGCGTTGCAGGAAAGCCCGATGCTGCAATTCGATGCCGCGGAGGTCGGGCTCGTCGGCACCGCCTACCT
>Ga0310913_10001523_pt1 | contig 11989 bp, 9 predicted proteins | sample GREbulkMGOX082_FD_203447 | JGI IMG/M metagenome (GOLD analysis project Ga0310913, IMG submission 203447) | Lab enrichment of tropical soil microbial communities from Luquillo Experimental Forest, Puerto Rico - GRE.bulkMG.OX082 | ecosystem: Environmental > Terrestrial > Soil > Tropical forest >...
CGCGCGCCGGGCGTCAGCGATGGCCGGATAATTTGTACGATAAAACGACTTCACTCCTTCCACGATGCGTTGCCGCGCCGTATCCCGGTCGGGATAATCGGCCTTGAGCAGCTCCACCGCTTTTTTTCGGATGAAGGGCAGTTCCGGGCTGATGTGCCCACTGGCCATCTGCTCGTTCACCGCGTTTTCCGGTATGTCGAACGCATGCGTGGGCCGGTTGTGACAATCCACGCAATCCATCGAGCGATGTTCGCCGGCTTCGAGTTGTTGTTTCGTAGCCGGCACGTCGCTGGAGACGTATTCGACGGTCTTGCCCTGGTCATCGGTGTAATAGACAACCGGGATGACCTGCCGTTGACCGTCGATGGAGATGTAGCGGATGCGCGAACCTTCATCGAGGTGCCTTCCATGTATTCCCACCGACCCTTGCCAAGAGTGGCCGCCAATCTTGAGCAATATCGCGGTGGTCTGCGGTGTGTTCTGCTCGTCGTCCTTGTAAGTGGTTTTCACCACGAACTTGTCGCCGGTGAAACGCTGCGGCCAATGGCACTGCTCGCAAGTCTCCCGGGCCGGACGGAGATACTTCACCGGAGCGTGAATGGGCCGTGAGTAAGTGTGAAAAGTAACCGCAAAAACCTGGCGCACGCCGGAGAGCTTGGAGCGAACGAACCATCCCGCGCCGGGACCGATGTGGCATTCCACGCAGTTGACGCGTGCGTGTGGGGAATTTTGATAGGCCGTAAACTCCGGAATCATGACCGTGTGACAGGTTTGGCCGCAGAATTGCGTGGAGTCCATATATTGCACGCCGCGGTACGAAGCGGTTCCAAAGATGAGAACGTTCACAAAGGTTGCCGCTCCGACGACGAAGACCCCGTGACGGACCATCGGCTCGCGAAGATTGATCGCCGGATAAATGTCCGGAAGCCCACCCCGGGCCTTGAGCTTGTGGCGTCGCAACAAAATGCCGACGGGGATGAGCAGCAAACCAAGGACGAAAACTCCCGGCAAAATCAGGAAAAGCAAAATCCCTATGTACGGATGGGGCGGTCCAGGAAGCAGAAAATCATAAAACCAGAAGGAGACGAGCGTTACTGCGCCGCTGGTCGTAAGCGTGGCGCCAATGAAGCTGATGGGGTTTTGTCCCAGATAGTAAAGAAGCCGAATCCAGCTCCGAGGCGTTTCACGAAGTCTCATCTGGTTAGGTGTCCGCCCTTCTGCTCATTCGGGAAGAGAAAGTCTCCCCTCAACGGCGCGCCCGGTAGACGCTTCTCGCCTGCAAAACCGGCCCTTGCCGTTTACTTCTTCTTTCCGAACGCCCGGACATACGCCACCAGGTCCTTCACTTGGTCCGCACTGAGGGTTTTAGACGGCGGCATCTTGCCTTTCCCGGAACTGATGACCGAGGTCAAGTCCGCATCGCTCATCTTCTGGACTTCCTCCGAAGAGAAATCCTTCACCTTCATCACCTTGCCCGTGGCCGTGTCGCCCTTGCCATCCGGTCCATGGCACATGGCGCACTTTGCTTTATACGTCGCTTGGGCAGCGGCAGCATCCGCCTTTGCCGCGGCACTCAGGACCATCATGGCTGCCAGCACAACGGCAATGACCGTGATTCCTGCGATCCAACTGGCTGTCTTGCGCATGTTCCCTTCCTCCTTGGAGATGTCAGCGCCCGGTGGATGCCGTGCGCCATCGGTTGTCAAGTTGTACTACATTCAAATTACCGGGGCCCGTTCCCCTTCCTTCCGGATTGTCCTTTTCTAAGCTATACAACACTCCTTTCTGGCCTTCGTTCCAACTAGCCCTTCCGAGGGCAGCCTTCCGCCGCTCTCACGATTTCGGAGCGTCCCGCTCGATTTGCCGGATATACAGAACCATTCCAAGCACGGTCATGAAGATGAAAACGAGCGCTAGTCCCAGTCCTTTGCGCCGATAGTCGCGTTCGGCCAGGGCCGCCCGCCCCGCTTGCCAATTCTTGGCGGCAAGCTTCAAACCTTCTTGGATATCCTGCTCGACCAGTTCCGTCCTGAAGCTATGGATGGTGACGCGCGCTTTGGTCAGCGCATCGCGGGCCTGATCCTGATCCAGCCGCGCCTGGCTGACTTCCATACCGGAGGACTCTGCCACGCCCAGTACTTGGTCGGCAGCTCTTACGGCGTCATCTAATTGCTTCAGCCCGTTCAGCATTGCAGCCCGTTGTTGGTCGCAAACATCTCCAGGCGTGTGGCACTGCATGCAAACGGCTTGCGGTCCGGCGCCCAGCTTTTCGTCCGTAGGATGAGTGATGCCATGGTTGCTATGACAGACTACGCATCCGGGAAGCCCCGCGGATTGAAACGCGACTTTATGCGTGCTCTTCTCGAACATCTGATCCTGAAAAACGTGGCATTTCGAGCAGACGTTTTGCACGGTGTCGACGCCCGGAGGCGCGGCACCGTGGTTGCCATGGCAAGTAGAGCAGGTGGGCGCGCTGAGATCGCCACCGACAGCGAGGGCATCGTGATGGACGCTGGCGCCGTATTTCGCAAACTGGTCGGTTGGAATGGAATATCCTTTCATGTAAGCGGAGTCGGCGTGACACCTGGCGCACGTCCTCGCAATGTTTAGCGGATGAACTTTTGAGCGAGAGTCGCTCGCGGGCCGCAACCCATGAACGCCATGGCAATCGATGCACACGGCCACCTTGCTGTCACCTCTGGCGAAGAGTTTGCCGTGCACGCTGGCCTTGTACTGCGCCAACTGGTCGGTGCGCAGGGAAGGGTTGTACTGCCGCATGAAAGCCGCATCGGAGTGACAACGACCGCAAAGCTCTGGGACATCTTTGCGTTCGATCTTCCCGCGAAATCCTACGGCTTTGCTCATGGCCTCCATGTCCGTTTTGCTGGGATCGCCGCCGTGACAACTCGCGCAGGTTAGGCCCTGCTGCGCGTGGATGTCGCTTGTAAACTGCTGTTCGGTGACCTGCAGGGGCGGGTCGAGGGCCCCATGACAATCAAGGCAGGTGTTCTGCGCCTGCGCGCAGGCTCTCCCGCCGCACAGAAGCAGCGCTAGAAGCCAGAACCGAGCGTTAGAAATCCCCTTATTTTGCCAAGTATCCATAGCAAGTCATTGCAAGAACGTAGGTGAGCGCAAATACTCCCGCGCCCATGATGAATTTCCGGCCGCGTCCGCCGCCTGCCCGATCGAAAAATGGCAGCAGCATCCAGACCAGCCCCGCGGCACCAAAGAGCAGGATGCCAGCGACTTCCCCATCCACAAACCACACTTTGGCCGGAATTTTCTTGAGCGTCTGAAACATGAACATGAAATACCATTCCGGACGGATGCCGGCGGGCGCTGGCGCAAACGGATCCGCTTTCGTGCCGAGCTCCCACGGCAGAATCGCCGCCAGCGCTCCCAGCACGCCAAGCGCGATGTACCAGGCCATGAGTTCGCGAAGAAAGAAGTTCGGGAAGAACTTCATCTGTCGCGCTTCCCCCGGAGAAGCCTTCCAATGCGCTTCCACGCCTGGCGGAACGCTAATGCCGAAGTACTGGACCAAGGCAAGGTGAATCAGGACGAAAAGAGTGGTTAATCCGGGCAAGACGGCAACATGAAATCCGAAGAAGCGGGTCAGCGTTGCGCCAGTCACGTCTTCCCCGCCGCGCAAGAAAACCGTCAAATGATGGCCAATGAAAGGAACCTTGCCAGTAATTTCGGTGCCGACTTTCGTGGCAAAAAACGCGAGCGTATTCCACGGCAGGAGATAGCCGCTGAAGCCGAATCCCAAGACGAGGAAAAGCAAAACCATGCCGCTCAACCAGGTCAGCTCGCGTGGTTTGCGGTAAGCGCGCAAGAAAACCACACTGAACATGTGTGCGAAAGCCGTAAGAATCATCAGGTTCGCCGCCCAAGAGTGAATCGAGCGCACCAGCCAGCCAAACTGCACGCGAGTCATGATGTACTGCACGCTTTCGAACGCCTCGTTGGCGCCGGGACGGTAGTACAACAGTAGAAGAATTCCAGTGCCAACCTGGATTCCGAAGAGGAAGAGCGTGATGCCGCCGAGGAAATACCAGTAGGAAAGTCCGTGGACGGGAACGGTCTTTTTTTTCAAGGGACCAATCAAGTCAGCCCAGTGAAGCCGTTCATCGAGCCAGTCCCGGACGCGGGTAAGCAAACGCAACTAGGCCTCCCGCTTCCGGCTGATCACGATTTCGTTGCCGCGCACATGGACTTGGTAGGCTTCGAGCGGGCGAGGAGGCGGGCCGGAGGTGTTGCGCCCGTTGAGATCGTACATGCCATTGTGGCAAGCGCACCAAACCTGATGGAGGTCTTTGCGGTACTGCACGGTACAGCTCAGGTGGGTGCAAACGGCCGAGAGCGCGCGATACTCGCCTTCACCGGTCATCACCAAAAGAGCTGGACGCGTTCCGAATCGCACGATCTTGGAGCCGTTGGGTTTGAGGTCACCCACTTTGGCGGCCACAATTTCATCGCCGCCCAGATCGGCGACAGGCGGCGGAACCAGATACCGAAGCACGGGATAAATGGCGGAGACCACGGAGGCGAACAGCCCGCCTCCCAGGAGTAGCTCGACCATACGCCGCCGCAGCGGCTGAACTTTTCTGGGTTCCTCAGGTTTCATAAGAGTCTTGTGTTCCCACCCCGAATTCTCAAAGATTGCGAAAGACTAATGCTTCTTCGCCAAGTCACGGATGAAGGACACAATGCCGTCGATCTGTTCTTTGCTCAATTTTCCGTCGTATGCCGGCATTTTATCTTTGCCTTTGGCGATGATGGCCTTGAGATCGCCGTCGGACTTCTTTTGGACATCAGCCGAGTGGAGATCCGGAATCTTGAGTTTTTCTCCTATCATGGTTTTTCCGGCGCCGTCTGGGCCGTGGCACATGGCACATTTGCCTTTGAACAAGCTCTCGCCTCTCTCGTCCGCCCTTGCTGGAGAACCCATTACTAGCACCATGCCCAATACTGAGATACTCAGGATTAGCTTCCTCCCACAGGATACCGTCTTTGCATTCATGGATTTCTTGTCTCCTGGTGCCGATGGTCACAAATCCAAAGCGCCCATCTGATCGGCGTTGTGCCTCAGATGGTGATTGATAGCCAGGGTCGCGACGGTGATGACTGTCACACGACAGCGTGATGCGGGGAGTCTCCGCTGGCCTCGCTCTTCGTAAGTCATTTGACGGCCAGCAGATCCCGTCCCTTCTGAACCTAAGGCAAAATGAATCCGGCTCACCCAGCTCTGCGGTACTCCCATCCAAGTGTGCTAGAGTTAGAGAGCGACAGGCCCGTAGCTCAGTTGGTTAGAGCGCTTCCTTGACACGGAAGAGGTCAGAGGTTCGAGTCCTCCCGGGCCTACCATTTTTCAGTAACTTACACATCTTCAGTACCTCCGGCGTTGAACATGCGTTGAACACCGTTGCTCAATGAACCAGCCCGGAAACTGCATCTTTGACCGCTTTTCGCACATCGGGCAGCACGCCATCCGGTTTGAGATAGTGCTTATCCAAGACCTCTTTGGAATTGCCGAGAGCCTTGCTCGCCGTATCGCTGCTACCGGACTCCTTGCGAACCTCTGTGCCGTGGAAGCGGCGCAACGCGTACCATGAGTGCCATTCAATCTCAGCCTCTTTGAGCGCGGGACGAACGACGCGTCGCGCGAGGACAAACCAGGAGTTACCGCGCGAAAGATGGGTTGCGTGAGATATGCGAGACTGTCCGCCGGTATCAGCGCAACCAAGTTTCCTTCAGTGCGCCAATGGCAACGCTGAGAACTAAGCTGCCAACCGCCAGCAAGAAAACCCCTGAAAATCTTCGCGCAAGCCGTAAGTCTTTTGCTGGGCGTGTTGACTGCAAGATTATCTGTCCTTGTGAAAGTTGGCCCAGCTTGTCTGCAATTCGGGGCGCCAAGACCAAAACTAGTCCTGCACAGATAAATAGCCAGCCCATGACAAACATCCCGATGGTCAGAGCCCAATCACCGGCGTGGGGTGGTGGACGCAGCCAAAACCACAACAAGATTGTTGCAAACGCGAGCGCGTAGACTGACAGCATCACGAACGCCAGTGTTATCCAATCTCGCTTGCGGAAGAATGCTGACCAACGTAGCAGCTTATAGAACGCCACGGCTAGGTAGGCCAAACCCAACACCGTTCTGAGAAGTGTTTGTCGAGCGAGCGGGTTGTAAGTGAGGAACCAACCCAATGGCAGAAGCAGCAGCCAGGCCAACGAGGCCAAGACTGCTAATCTCGCCTCACGGTTTGACTCTGGCTGGGCAATTGGTAGATTGCTTGGCATGTCTCAGCGTCTGGGGACTCGGGAGAAGTATAAGCCAATACGTCCGATTCGCGTTCGCTTGCATTCCATTAACGGCATAATCGGTAACTTGGGTGAGCGAGGCTAATCGCAAGGTTTGCCACATTCCGTCGGCCAGCTCTCATCAATCTTCTCTAGGATGCGCTTGGCAGGCCTGCGCGTGCGAACGGAACGACCCAAGACGCAGGACGCTGTGTGCTTGTGAGATCTTCCGAGGGTGAACTTTTGGCCTACGCTCGAGTCGTTTACCGCCAAGCTTTTTCAAACGCGACATTTGCTATTGGACTGGAGCTTCCGGCGCGAACAGGCGCATGGATCACGGGTTGACTCATCGCTGCGAGTGCAGCTAACTAACATTCGTTTTCGTTCTCAAACAAGCCCGCAGGAAAAGAAGAGCTCGGAAAGAGCAAAGATTTTCACAGCACACGCTTGAGCCCACAGCTGGCTCTCCGCGTGGATGCAAGCCAGCCCTTCGCCTTCAAGGAGATAGCCACAGGCAAAACGCTTTAGCAAGTTGGGCCTTAGTCTGCTCTTATTGGTCATTGGAGATTTCTCCGACCGCCGTCAACCATCAGGAGGCGTGCCATGCCATCCCCGCGCAAGGCCCGAGGCCCCGCTAACAGCTCCGATCGGGAATTTGAGAATCTGCTTCGTCGCGCAGCCAAATTCTTCCGAACCAATCAGCCGAATCTGATCCGGCAACCTTCCCGAAAGAAATCTGCGACGGTACCCCACGCAGCTGAGCAGCGGTAACGGTTCATACGACGCACAGTTCTATCAAGACGGAAAGTGGTTTGTGTTTCAAGACGTCGAAAAAAGGAGCACAAGTTCTCGTTGGTGCGAATGGAAAAAATTGTGGCTCCTCAATGAAGGGTCCAGCGCGTAGGCACGCGTCAACGCTGCGGAGCGGGACGCGGAGGGAATAGGAAAAAGCGAGGCCGGCCCGTCGAACAAATCGTTGAACAAAAGCAAGCCAACACTGCCCAATGAAGCCAACGGTTGCCGACAAACGCAACCCTAACCTGTTGATTCTGCGTGTGCCAGTAGCCTGTAACTTCCTTGACACGGAAGAGGTCAGAGGTTCGAGTCCTCCCGGGCCTGCCATTCATTTCAATAACTTAGCGCCCTCTGCCAAATTCCCGCGTAATTTTCTACCTGTGGTTTCCTACCTGTGTTTCCTTGTATAGGGATGAGATGCGCGCGATCTAAGTTGTTATCTTTCCGAACGTCGTTAGTTGACATTGTGGAGATGCACCATGGGCCCAAGTTGCTTCAGAACGCTTCCTCATGCAGGGAGACGGACTTTTTTTTCTGCTGGCAAGCGCTGTGACAGCGTATCGTCACGGAGAGGGCGCTCTCGTCCTGCCCTCAGCCACGATGCGCATCTGTCAGTGACTGCTCAGCAGGGCGTTTCCATCAAAAGCTCGAATGAATCGTGGACCAAGCTGTGTGGATGAGCTTTAAGCCCCAAGTAAACAACAGGAGAGTTCGCTGAGGGCGTCGGCCGAGATGCCTGTGCCCCGTCTCCCGTGCGATCAATACTGCCCGTAGTGTCCTTTCACCGAATCGAGAAGCTTCTGCGAGTCGTAGCCAACGCCGTCCTTAAAGACGATTTCTACGTTTTCAATATCTGAAATCCGGGTGGCTGGGTTGCCTTTGATGAGCGCGAGATCCGCATTCTTGCCGGCTGCAATGGATCCGATCTGGTCCTGCCTGCCGAGGTAGATTGCTCCGTTCATGGTGGCAATTTTGATGGCTTCGGTCGGTGAGAATCCGGCCTCGACCAACAGTTCGATGCCGCGCTGATCCCCGAATCCCGGAATGTTTCCTCGATAGAGCGAGCTATCGGGCCCGGTCATCAGCAACCCTCCCGCAGCGACAAATGCTCGCTCCAATTCCATCTCGCGTTTGAGGAGCATCTCAAAGTCGTGCTGCGGTGCTGGATTTGCCGCTCGATTTCTCGCGATGAGGTACGCCTCACGCGCATCCGGCGACATTGCGTCCAACACCGCTTGTCGCAATGGCACGCGGTTCGCAATTCGATTCTCCTGCACCGGCAGAGTCGAGGTAACCGCCACATGGTGCTTCACAAGAATATCGATAAGATGGTTCGCTTCAGGACCGTGGGGATCCATGTGTTCCAGAGTGTATAAAATCGAGGTTGGTTTGCACTCATCCGCTTTCTTGTCGGGAATGAGTTGCGAGTTATAGAAAAAACCGTGCTCCAAGTCGTCGATGCCAAGCTCCGCTGCTTCCAAGTATGTGACCGAGCAAAGATGCCCCGTAATCTTGAGGCCGCGCTCGTGGGCCGCTGCAATGGCGGCTTTCAATTCAGCCCTTGTGATGTGCACGTAAGCCTTGAAGGACGTTGCCCCGCGGTCCGCCCAATACTCGACCATTTGTCGCGCTTCGTCCGGGCCACTGAGTTCATGTTGCTCGATGATATGGGCAGCCGGCGCTCCTTCCAGGAATGGCCCCGTCACGTCCATATGCGGACCGGGAAGTGTGCCGGCTTCAATGGCGTGTTTCAAATTAAGGTCAGCATAGGGATTCATGCTGCCCGTCGTGCGCATCGTGGTCACGCCAGCAGCGAGATAGAGTCGCGGAGAAGAAAAGGTCATCTGCTGAGCTAGGACTGGCCCTTCCTGGTTTTCCTCGAAATCGAGATTCGGTCGGACACCGGTATAAAGATGGTTGTGCATTCCCACGATGCCCGGCATCACCGTGTAGCCGCGCAGGTCGAGCAAGGTGACGCCCCCAATTGCATTCATATCAGCGCCCTTTTCGACCGCGGTGATCTTTCCGCCCGCAATGACCACATTCTGGTCTTCAACTGCTGGAGCCCCGGTACCATCGATCACGCGTACATGCGCCAGCACCACTTTCGGAGCGTCTACTTTGATGTATTTTTTGACTTCTTTTGACAGATCAGAACTTTGGCCCAGGACAGAACCGCACAAGCACCACAAAGTGACAACAGCGGCACAGATCCGCATTCGCATAAGACCTCCGGTTAGCGCGCTATTGTAGCTGAACAGCGGTTTGCGGGGCATGAGCTGCTTCGTTCATTTAAGAGCAGATCGTTGTGGGCTTCGCGATGGCTGAAGAACTTCAGTGTGGCCCGTCAACCTGCGATTCCTACCTGTGATCTCTACCTGTGAAACGTGTAAAAGACGTGTGGAGAGTAAGCCCGATACGGCCTAAGTGCTTCTCTGTCCAAACCGTGGTAGGTTGACACGGCGGGATACAAAATAAGCGCGATGGGTGGAAGCAGATCGCGTTCAACCACTGAGTGCCCAAGGCCAGAGACGGACTCTCTCGTTTTTCTGGTGGTAGGGGCTGGGCCAGCCCATATCGTCCCGGAGACGGCTCTCTCGTCCTGCTCTCAGCCATTTTCTCCTCCGTGTACCGATACTCTGACCGAGTGGTCGATTAGGGACGACTGGTCAGTAGCAGATCACCGAACGGCTCAGCTTCCGTGTTGCTAAAAATTACCGGTCCAAACTGTTTTTACAGGTATCTTTCCTTCAATCAACAGTTTGGCCGGTAATTTTCGGCTTAACTGGTCCAATCTGTGAACGCGCCTTCAAAGTTTAGATTTTGCGTGAGTTAAGGTCGCGCGGGCATCACGATTGGCCAGTTAAGCCGACCATCCAGGAATTGACCGGCTGCAAGCGCGTTTGTCGGTACCAGAAGCACTAACGGCAGCTTCGCGGTGCACGATGTTTCCGTGTCTCGTTCTAGCTAGGAATTTGTACTCATAGGCTCAGTGGAAGCATATGATTCATCGAAACTGCCCCCAACATTCGAATGGCGGAGGTCCTCATGAAGCCGACTTACTCTAACAAAGCCCAAGTCTTCCGCCTGGTTTTGCCTCTCGCGCTGTGTCTCGCGGTCATGTCCACGTCGATGCCCAGCCTTGCGGCGGCTGTCCCCTCAAGGGGAACCGAAATCCTCTGGGACCGCTACGGCATCCCGCACATCAACGCGCCCGATTATCCGAGCCTGTTCTACGCCTATGGCTATTCGCAGATGGAAGCGCATTCCGAGCTTCTTCTCCGCCTCTACGCGCAGGCCCGCGGGCGGGGAGCAGAGTTTTACGGCCCGGTCTACCTCGATTCGGATCGCTGGGTGAGAACGAATGGCATTCCAGAGCGTGCCAAACTGTGGGCGACGCAGCAAAGTCCAGAGTTCGCGCCATTGCTGCGCGCTTTTGTCGACGGCATAAACGGATGGGCCGCTGAGCACAAGGCCGGTCTGAGCGCGCCGACGAAGGCTGTGCTTCCGGTTACCGTCGAGGACGTGCTGGCCCACGTCCAACGCGTTATTCATTTCGACTGGATCATCAATCAAGCGAAGCTCGACGCACGGCTAAAGGCCGCAGCTCCGGAAGTCCACGGCTCGAACGAGTGGGCTATTGCCCCAGCCCGTTCCGCCTCAGGCCACGCCATGCTGTTGAGCAACTCGCATCTCGAATGGGGAGGCATGCACACCTACTTCGAGGTGCAACTCACGGTAGCGCCAAACGTGAACTCCTACGGCGCGGTTTGGGTGGGCTTCCCCGTTCTGCGGCAATGTTTCAACGATTACCTCGGGTGGACGCAGACGACCAATAGGCCGGACGAAGCCGACCTCTACCGCCTGACGCTGAAAGACGGGGGATATGTGCTGGACGGAAAGACCCGGCAGTTCGAGATCGAGAAAGAGGTGATCAAGGTCCGCAACACCGACGGCACGATCGGCGAGGAGCCGCTCGTGATCCGACGAACGGTGCATGGACCGGTGGTCGCAGATCGCAATGGCATGACAGTGGCGATGCGTGTCGCGGCGCTGGACAGGCCGCAGCTGCTTGAGCAGTTCTGGCGGATGGCATTGGCCCACAATCTGGCGCAGTGGGAGGACGCCGCGCGCATGCAGCAGTTACCTCTCTTCAACACGGCATATGCAGATCGCGACGGTCATATCCTTTACCTGTACAACGCGACGGTTCCGGTTCACGCGATGGGCGATTACAAGTATTGGAATGGCGTTGTGCCAGGAGACCGATCCGACCTCATCGCGTCAACCATCCATCCGTACGAAGAGGTGCCAAAAGTCATCGACCCACCCAGCGGCTTCGTTCAGAACTGCAATGACGTTCCCTGGACCTCGACGTACCCGCGACTGCTCGACGCAACGAAGTTCGCACCGAACTTTGCGGCGCCGATCGGCCTGACCGCCCGCGCACAGCGCAGCATTCGGATTTTGTCGCAGCCCGGCAAACTCACATTCAACGACGTGAAGGCGGGCAAGCTTTCGACCTACGTCGAGACAGCCGATCACTTCGCCGATGACCTGATCGCGGCGGTGCAGAAGTTTGGTACGGAGCGAGCCAAGCAGGCCGCTGCTGTACTGGCGAAATGGGACCGCCAAGCGGAGACCACCAGTGACGGTACGCTGCTGTTCTATCGCTTCCTGCTGCAAGCGGGAAGCAACTTTGAGGCGATTGGCGGCTATGCAGTTCCCGAGGACGATAGTCAGCCCCTAACGACGCCACGAGGATTCGCCGATCCGGCGAGAGCCGCGGCGGCGCTCGATACAGTGGCCGGGCAGATTGGAAAAGAGTATGGATCGCTGCACGTGCAGTGGGGGGATGTCTTGCGTTTCCGACGTGGAACGCTCGACC
>Ga0310913_10001536_pt1 | contig 11950 bp, 9 predicted proteins | sample GREbulkMGOX082_FD_203447 | JGI IMG/M metagenome (GOLD analysis project Ga0310913, IMG submission 203447) | Lab enrichment of tropical soil microbial communities from Luquillo Experimental Forest, Puerto Rico - GRE.bulkMG.OX082 | ecosystem: Environmental > Terrestrial > Soil > Tropical forest >...
CCTGGTACTCGATCTGGACCAGCACAGTCTCGCCCGGCGCGATATAGGCAACCGAATTGGTAAAGATGTTCGGTCGCTCCTGTTCGGTCAACGCCGCCTTCTGTCCGGCTTGCCGCGCCTGTTCGTAGATCACGCGTGCCTGCTGCCGTTCCCTGATATCGCCGACAATGACACGGTCGCCGACCACCATCTTGAGCGTATCGACGGTGCCGCCGTCCGGCAGCGGATAAACGTAAGTGGCTTCCATCCACTTGTCGGTCGGATTGCGGAAAATCTGCGTGACGCGGGCACGGATGGTCGGGCCGGATACCGTCAGATCGACGTCGATACCGAGCCGCGTGGCGTCGGCGTAGGTGGCGTCATCGCCCTTGAGGAGCAGCGAGCCGGACCGGGCATCGCTCGGCTTGAGGAAAGCCGCAGGCAAGGTCTCGGCCGACCATACCGGCTCAAAACTTACCATCAATGCCACGAAGGCGACCCACAGCACGACGACGCCTTGCAGCAGAAGAAACAGCAGCAGAGTAAATAACCGCGACCAGAATGATGAACTGCTGGCCTCGATCTCGCAGGTGGACATTTTGGCTTCTCCCAAAGCGATGGTTCGCGTTTGCGGATTTTGCGAACTGCCGTCCGTGGCGCGAGCAGAATGATTGGCAATGTTTGGCCTCGCTCCGTCCCGAGGCGGCTGAGTGGTGTGGGGTTTTGTGCGGTTTTGTGCTGGATTGTGCGTCTGCTAGTGTGGCGGTTCAGAAATCCACATCCTATTGTCGCGAACTCGAACTTCGCAGTCGGGACGCTAGAATGGCCGGATTGGAGCAGGGTTAATCATGTCGACGCCGGACAAGCAGCTTTCCGCCGAGCAAAGCCGTCAGGTGGCGGAAACCGTGCGCGAGGAGATCGCGCGTCGCCGCATCTCCCGGCAGTCGCTCGCCGAGCAGGCGAAGCTCAGCCTTTCGACCCTCGAGAAAGTGCTGGGCGGCCGGCGTCCGTTCACGCTTGCAACGACGGTGCGGCTGGAGCAGGCGCTTGGCGTCTCCTTGCGCAAGGGATTGGATGGCCCGCCCGCGCCGCAACTCGCCAATGGCGGTATCGCGCCGGACAGCCTCGGCGCCTATTCGCGCCGCGCGGTGTCCTGGCTGGAGGGTGATTATGTGACGTTACGTCCGTCCTTTGGCGACAAGGAATCGATCTATGCCTATCGCACGGAGATAAAATGGGACGCGGCAGCGTCGTCGCTGGTCTTCCGCGAAGGTGAAAGGCTGGATGCCGCCTACACCCAATGGGGCGAAGTGGCGGTCCCGAACCAATCCGGATTCATCTATCTCGTGACCAACCGCAACGGGCAACACCGGCTGATCACCATATCGCGGCCGACCATCTCCGGCGAAATGTACGGCATCATCACGACGCTATTGGCGGGGCGCGGCTCGGTGTTGACGCCGATCGCCGCTCCCATTGCGTTCCTGCCGGGCAAGAATGTCGCAAGCCCCAGCGTGGGGCGGATTTCCGCCAACGATCCGAACTACAAGCTTTATCGCGAACACCTCACGCGCACGACCGAAGAGCCGTTCGCGCTGTTCTTGAAGGGATAGACGACGGCGCATCCAACTCGGCTAAGCCGACCCGGATGCGCCGATGGCGAATCTCGAGATCGTAGATTGCCATTCCGGTTCGCGCGATCCGGAACGGCAACGTAGCTAGCCGCCGGTTTCGGCGCTGATGATGTCGCCGAAAAGCTCCCACTTGCCGCCTTTGAACTGCATCATCTTGAGCTGCTCGATGGGCCCAAAGTCGGTCGGGCTGGTCGAGACCTTGATGCCGGGGATCAAGGTGTCCGGCGCAAAATCCTTCAAGCTCGCGGCCTGCTTCATGACGTTTTCACGCGTGAGATCGTCGCCGCACTGCTTCAGAACTTGCACCATGGTCTGCGCGGCGGCATAGCCGTAGGCGAGATTGAGATCGGCGACGTTGGCGCCCGGCATGTATTTGTCGATGAAGGCCATGAATTTCTTCATGCCTTCATCGTCCTTCCACTGCGGATCGGAAGCATCCTTCATATACTGGGCAGACAGGATGCCCTCGGAAGCCTCGAGGCCGGCCGGCTTCATGACCGCCCCGATCGAGACCGACACGTCGGTCAACACGTGCGTCGGCTTCCATTCGAGCTCCGCCATTTTCTTGATCGCCTGTGCTGCGAACTTCGGCGTCGAGATATTGACGAACACGTCCGCGCCGGTGCCCTTGAGCTTGACGATGTGGGAATCGATCGAGGGCTCGGTGGTCTCATAGCTCTCTTCGGCCACGATCAGGTTCGATGCCTTGCTGCCGAAGATATCCTTGATGCCCGCGAGATAGTCTTTGCCGAAATCGTCGTTGGCGTAGAAGATCGCAACCTTGGCGTTCGGCTTTTCCTTCAGGATGTATTTCGCAAAGATCCGCGCCTCGACGCGATAGCTGGGCTGAAAGCCCATGGTCCAGGGAAAATCCTTCGGGTCGTTCCACTTGCTGGCGCCGGTCGCAACGAAGAGCTGCGGCACCTTCTTGGCATTGTGATACTTCTGCACTGCGGTCTGGCTCGGCGTGCCAAGTGCGTTGAAGATCAGGAGCACTTCGTCGCTTTCGATCAGCTTGCGCGCCTGCTCGACCGCCTTCGGCGGGCTATAGCCGTCATCGTACGAGATGAAGTTGATCTTGCGGCCATTCACGCCGCCGGCCTCGTTGATCATCTTGAAATAGGCTTCCTCGGTCTTGCCGATGATGCCGTAGGCGGACGCCGGCCCGCTATACGGCATGATGTTGCCGATCTTGATCTCGGTGTCGGAAGCGCCCGTATCATATCGCTTTTGCGCGAACGCGCTTTGGGAAGCGAGCAGCGAGAAAGCCGCTGCGGCAGCGGTGAGGACGAGTTTCTTGTTCTTCATGGGGGTTCCTTGGCTTCTTCGGGATTGGAGAAAGTGACGCAAGTTACGAGGCTTTGGCTTTGGCGAGGTCGGTGGCCGAGGCGACGGAGAAATCCTTTCGCAGGGTTGGTTTGTGGATCTTGCCGGTGGCGTTGCGCGGCAACGCATCGACGAAGCGGATCAGGCGGGGGCATTTGAACCGCGCGAGGTTTTTCGCGCAATGCGCCATGATCTCGGTTTCCGTGAGGGATTGGCCCGGCTTCATCGCGACGATCGCCATGCCGACCTCGCCCCATTGGACGTCGGGAACTCCGATCACCGCGGCTTCCGCAATCGCGGTGATCTGGTGCAGCACGTTCTCGACCTCGGCCGGATAAACATTTTCGCCGCCGGAGATGTACATGTCCTTCCAGCGGTCGACGATATAGTAGAAACCTTCCTCATCCACGCGCGTGGCGTCGCCGGTGTGCAGCCAGCCGTCGGTGAAGGACGAGCTGTTGGCGTCGGGCCTGTTCCAATAGCCGGGCGTGATGTTCGGGCCCTTGACCCAGAGCTCGCCGAGCTCGCCTGCCGCGACGTCCGTGCCGTCCGGACGCACGACGCGGACTTCCGTGTGCAGCACGGGCTTTCCCGCTGATCCCGCCTTGCGCGTGGCATCCTCGCGGTCGAGCACGAGAACCGCAGGCGACGTCTCGGTCATGCCATAGCCCTGCTGCAGCGCCACGCCGCGGGTCTCCCACACGTTGAGCAGCGGCACAGGCATCGGCGCGCCGCCGACGCCGCCGATGATCAGCCGGCTGAGATCGGCGGTCTCGAACGCCGGATGCTGCGCCATGAACTGGTAGATCGCTGGCACGCCGAAGAATACGTTGATGCCCTGCTCGGGGTCGCCGATCAGTTTTAGAGCCAGTCCCGGCTCGAAGGCGCGCATGATCAGAACCGTGCCGCCGGCATGCAGCACCGGATTGGTGTAACAATTGAGTCCGCCGGTGTGAAACAGCGGCAACACGGTGAGCAGCACCGAGGAGGGCGAGATATAGGCGGGACCGCCGAGATTGACGCAATTCCAGAACGTCATGCCGTGCGTGATCGTTGCGCCCTTGGGCTGACCCGTGGTGCCCGAGGTATACATGATGGTCGAGATATCCTCGAGCGTGACCTCCTCGAACGCACCAAGCGGCCTTGCCGCTGCGATTGCAGTCTCGTAGGAGCCTCCGGCTCCAAAAAGAAGCGTGGAGGCGACGTTGCACAGTTTCGCCACCGAAAGCGCTGTATCGGCAAGGTCGGTATCGTGGGCCATGACCCTCGGCGAGGCGTCGCCGACAATGAACTGTAGCTCGGGAACGGTGAGACGAACGTTCAGCGGCACGAAGATCGCGCCCAGCCTGCCGCATGCGAACTGGACCTCCAGCGTATCCGTCGTGTTCAGCGCCAGCACTGCGACGCGATCGCCTCTGGTGACGCCGAGCCGCTCGCGAAGATGCGTGGCAAGACGCGAGATGCGTGCGTCGAATTGCGCGTAGGTGAAACGACGGTCGCTGGCGAGATCGACGACGGCCGTTTTGTTCGGCGTTCGACGGGCAAAGTGCGCGATCCAGTCGTAGTAACGAACTGCCAAGGCATGCCTCCCTGTCGGCGGTCGTTGCCGATTAATCCCTTGATCGGGGTCTTCAGGCCGCGCACCATGCCCAACTCTGGCGGCTTCGGCCAGTCGGATTTTATGCACCTGCTGCGCAAGCCGCAGGTTGGGCGCTGGCGGAAAGCTGTCTTGTGCTGACTGGCTGGCGTGGCGTTTGCCCGCCGCGCGGAATAATCCAACCCGGCTCCAGCCACTGGACGCAAGTTGGATTCGGACGTTACGGCCATCTTGGGCGCAGCAGAAGGATTCGAAAGCCGATGAAAAGCCCGTTCTATACCGCGGAGCATGAAGCTTTTCGCGAAGTGATGCGCCGCTTCGTGGCGCGCGAGATCGAGCCTTATGCCCATCAATGGGATGAGGCCGGTGAATTTCCGCGCTCGCTCTACGCCAAAGCTGCGGACGTTGGCCTCTTGGGCCTTGGTTTTCCCGAAGAATATGGCGGCATTCCCGCCGATCAGTTCATGAAGATCGTGGCGTCCCAGGAACTGGCTCGCGCCGGCGCCGGCGGGGTGGCCGCGAGCCTCATGAGCCATACCATCGGTTCGCCGCCGATCGCGCGTGCCGCGCAGCCTCAGGTCAAGGCGCGAGTGTTGCCGCAGGTACTGTCGGGCCAGAAGATTTCAGCGCTCGCGATCACCGAGCCCGGCGGCGGGTCCGACGTCGCGAACCTCCGCACCAAAGCGCGCCGCAACGGGGATCACTACATCGTCGCCGGCGAAAAGACGTTCATCACCTCGGGTGTGCGGGCGGACTATCTGACGGTTGCGGTGCGGACCGGCGGCGAGGGTGCGGGCGGTGTCAGCCTGCTCCTGATCGAAGGCAACACGCCGGGCCTGTCGCGGACCAAGCTGAAGAAGATGGGATGGTGGGCGTCTGACACGGCGACGCTGCATTTCGACGATTGCCGCGTGCCGGCCGAAAACCTGATCGGCGAGGAAGGGCAAGGCTTCAAGCTGATCATGCATAATTTCAACAGCGAGCGTATGGGCATGGCGGCAAGCTGCACCGCCTATGCCCGCGTCTGCCTGGACGAAGCGATTTCATACGCGAAGGAGCGCAAGACATTCGGCAAGCCGATTGCGCAGCATCAGGTGATCCGCCACAAGCTGGTCGACATGGCGCAGCGCGTGGCCGCCTCCCAGGCGATGCTGGAGATGCTGGCGTGGCGGCTCGGGCAAGGCGAAAGCCCGGTCGCCGAAATCTGCATGATGAAGAACCAGGCCACGCAGACCATGGCCTTCTGCGCCTCGGAAGCGGTACAGATCTTTGGCGGGGCGGGTTTTATGCGCGGCATAAAAGTCGAGCGCATTTATCGTGAGGTGAAGGTAAATGCGATCGGCGGCGGCACGGAAGAGATCATGAAGGATCTCGCCAGCCGCCAGATGGGGCTGTGAAACCGCCTTCCGGGCTTCGAAGAGGCGAATCGGAACCTGGAGTTTGAATGAAACGGATCGAGATTCTGGATTCGCGCACTCCCGCGACAGCCCCGGAATGACGAGGATGCCAAAAATGCTCTTCACCGCCGAACACGAAGACGTCCGCCGTTCCCTGCAAAGGTTCATCGCGAGCGAGATCAACCCGTTCGTCGACGAATGGGAGGATGCAGGTGCATTCCCCGCGCACGAGCTGTTCAAGAAGCTCGGCGATCTCGGCTTTCTCGGGCTAAACAAGCCGGCCGAATTCGGCGGCCAGGGTCTCGATTACAGCTACGCACTGATGATGGCGGAGGAACTGGGCGCCATCAGATGCGGCGGGGTGCCGATGGCCATCGGCGTGCAGACCGATATGGCAACACCGGCGCTGGCGCGTTTCGGCTCCGACGAGGTCCGCCGCGAATTTCTCGCCCCTGCGATCGCGGGCGATGCCGTCGCCTGCATTGGCGTATCCGAGCCAGGCGCCGGAAGCGATGTGGCATCGATCAGGACCACGGCGCGTTCGGACGGCGACGATTACGTCATCAACGGCGGCAAGATGTGGATCACCAACGGCGCGCAGGCCGACTGGATTTGTCTGCTCGCCAACACCAGCGACGAACAGGTCCATCGCAACAAATCGCTGATCTGCGTATCGATGAATACGAAGGGCGTCACGGTCGCACGAAAGCTCGACAAGCTCGGCATGCGCTCCTCCGATACCGCGCAGATTTTCTTCGACAATGTGCGAGTGCCCAGGCGCAACCGGATCGGCGACGAAGGCAAGGGCTTTGCCTACCAGATGATCCAGTTTCAGGAGGAACGGTTGTGGGGCGCGGCCGCCTGCCTCAAGGCGCACGAATACATCATCAATGAGACCATCGAATACACCCGCAACCGAAAGGCATTCGGCCAAAGCATCCTCGACAACCAGATCGTGCACTTCAAGCTTGCGGAGATGCAGACCGAAGTGGAGCTGTTGCGCTCGCTGATCTATCGCGCGGCCGAAGCGCTGGTCGCCGGGGAAGACGTGACGAAGTTGGCCACCATGGCCAAGTTGAAAGCCGGCCGGTTGGGCCGGGAACTCACCGATGCCTGCTTGCAGTTCTGGGGCGGCATGGGCTTTATGAACGAGACGCCGGTGAGCCGCGCCTATCGCGACAGCCGCCTGACCTCGATCGGCGGCGGCGCTGACGAGGTAATGCTGATGGTATTGTGCAAGATGATGGGCACGTTGCCCGGGATGAATCAAAAGTAGGGATCGTTTCGATGGTCACGCTTTATCATTGCCACGGTGCACGCTCGTTCCGGCCGCTGTGGATGCTGGAAGAAATGGGGCTTGCCTACGAGCTGAAGATGCTGCCGTTCCCGCCGCGGGTATTTGCCAAGGACTATCTCGCGCTCAATCCGCTCGGCACCATTCCGCTGATGATCGATGGCGACACGAAGATGACGGAGTCCGCCGGCATCTGCCACTATCTCGGTGTCAAATATGGTCCGACGCCACTGATGGTCGAGACGAGCGATCCACACTACGGCGCGTTCCTGAACTGGATGTATTTTTCCGACGCGACACTGACCTTTCCGCAGACGCTGGTGCTCCGCTACAGCCAGCTCGAGCCGGAAGAGCGGCGCAATCCGCAGGTCTCGACAGATTACGCCAAATGGTTTTTCGGACGCTTGCGTGCGGTCGAGGCGGCGACCGCCAAGTCAGAGACATTGTGCGCGGGGCGCTTTACCGCGGCCGATATTGTGATCGGCTATGCGCTGCGGCTTGCCGGCACGATCGGACTGGCAAAGGATTTCGGACCCAATGTCGCGGCTTATTGGGCGCGGCTGCAAGAACGTGACGGCTACAAGCGGGCGATTGCGGCCGAGCAGCGGGCCGGGATAGAGCAGAACGTGGCGCCACGCATCAGGGCGTGACCTTGCGCCACGCCGAATTCATGGCCCCGCAGGAGCGCATTTTGGGCTATGGTTCGACCCACCGCAGCGGTCCCAAAGAGTCCGCGCGAGGAGGACAGCCATGGACAAGAAGGGAAGCAAATCCGGCCATTTGATGCTGATCACGCCCGAGCGGGTATTTTACGCCGGCCTCCTCGGCCGCCCCAGGGAACGTTGCCCGGGCGCGTTCCATGTCTATGTCGCGATCAGGGATGGACTGCTGCTCGCGACAGCCGAGGGCCTCACGATCCATGACGAACTGGTCGTGACCATGCCGAATCTCCGCCACACCATCACCAGCGAGTATCGCGCGGCGATTTGTGTGGCGATCGAGCCGGAAAGCGTCGGCGCCGGCGCGCTTGAGGCCTGGGCGACGCGGCTGTCAGGCCCGGATCGGGCGTCGTTCGCGCGCCGCTTTCGCGCGACGTACGAGCACCTGCTCAACCGGCAAGGCCGCCACGACATCGACAGTGCCGCATTCGATACGATGTGCTTCGGCGAGCCGCTGCCGCATCGGACCCTCGATCCGCGCGTGGTCAAGGCGATTGCCCGGATCCAGACCTTTTGCGGAGAGCCCGTGACGGCCGCAAGTTGCGCGGCGCAGGCCGGGCTTTCCGCCTCGCGCTTCCTGCATCTGTTCAAGCAGGAGACCGGAATCTCGTTCCGCTCATTTCGGGCCTGGAAGCGCGCGCGGCATCTGCTGCATTTTGCCAACCAGGACCTCAACCTCGCGCATCTGGCGCAGGACATCGGCTATCCCGACTCGACGCATTTTTCGCACTCGATCCGCAGGTTTTACGGCCTGAAACCGCGTGCGATCTTCTCCGGTTCACGCGATCTCGCAATTTACCGCAGTGGCGCTGCGGAGGCCGCGGATAGCGAGTGGACGCAAGAAGCCGGCTGAGGTGGGTGCACATGATCGCGGGACATCGCTGCAATCCCGCTAATCGAAGGCCATTCCATGAGCGACAAGGCTGTCCTCACCTGCGCGCTGAACGGTGTGCTGACCGATCCCAAGCAGCATCATGTTCCTGTCACGCCCGAGGAGATGGCGCGCGAGGCGAAAGTCGCATTTGATGCCGGCGCCAGCATCATGCACGTCCATCTGCGCCAGCAGGCGCCCGGCAAGGGCCATCTGCCCTCCTGGGAGGTCAGTGTCAGCAGAGAGATCCAGCAGGCGATCCGCGAAGCCTGTCCGGGCGTGATCATCAACCATACCACCGGCGTTCCCGGCCCCAATTATGAGGGTGCGCTGGCCTGCATCCGGGAGACCAGGCCCGAGATCGCCGCCTGCAACGCGGGTTCGCTGAATTATCTGAAGGTGAAGGCCGACAACACCTGGGCCTGGCCGCCGATGATGTTCGACAATTCGGTGGAGAAGGTGAACGACTATCTCGGTGTCATGAAGCAGGTCGACACGATCCCGGAGTTCGAATGTTTCGACGTTGGAATCGTGCGCTGCGTCGGCATGTACCGGCAGACCGGCATGTATTCCGGGCCGCTCGAATATAATTTCGTGATGGGCGTCGCTTCGGGCATGCCGGCCGACCCGGAATTGTTGCCGATCCTGCTCAAGCTCAAGGCGCCGGATGCGCATTGGCAGGTGACCGCGATCGGACGCGCCGAAATCTGGCCGCTGCACCAGCGCTGCGCCGATCTCGGCGGCCATCTGCGCTCCGGACTGGAAGATACGTTCTATCTCGACGACGGCACCAAGGTCACATCGAACGGGCAGTTGATCGAGGCGCTGGCTGCCTGCGCGCGCCGCGCCGGGCGGGAGATCGCCTCGCCAGCCGAGGCGCGAAAGATCTTCGGGACGAAACATTGATCCAACGTCGTCATTCTGGGTTCGCGACTTCGTCGTTTCCGGATTGACAAAAGGAGAGACCACGCCGCTCATGGCCGTCATTGAAAACACCATTGCGACCGGCGGCGAGGCCTTCAAGGCCAATCGCGACGGGATGCTTGGGCTGATCGCGCGCATGCGCACGCTTGAGGAACGCACGCGCGCCGCCTCTGCCGCCGCAAAGGACCGCTTTCACCAGCGCGGGCAGCTTTTGCCGCGCGAGCGCGTGGCGCTGGTGCTCGATCCTGGCAGTTCCTTCCTCGAACTCTCGACGCTCGCCGGCTACATGTTCGACATCCCCGATGCCGACAAGAGCGTACCAGGCGGCGGCGTGATCGCGGGGATCGGCTTTGTGTCCGGCGTTCGCTGCATGGTCAGCGCCAACGATGCCGGCATCGATGCCGGAGCGCTGCAGCCTTATGGCCTCGACAAGACGCTGCGGGTGCAGGAACTGGCGCTGGAGAACAAGCTTCCTTACGTACAGTTGGTCGAAAGCGCCGGCGCGAATCTGTTGCGCTATCGCGTGGAGGATTTTGTCCGCGGCGGCAACATCTTTCGCAATCTGGCGCGGTTGTCGGCCGCGGGTCTTCCGGTCGTCACCGTGACCCATGGCTCCTCGACTGCGGGCGGGGCTTATCAGACCGGCTTGTCCGACTACATCGTGATGGTGCGCGGCCGCACGCGCGCGTTCCTCGCCGGTCCGCCGTTGCTGAAAGCTGCAACCGGCGAGATCGCGACCGAAGAAGAGCTTGGTGGCGCCGAAATGCACACCACGATCTCGGGACTCGGCGACTATCTCGCCGAGGATGACCGCGATGCGCTCCGGATCGCGCGCGAGATCATGGCCGCGCTGAAATGGGATCGGCCGGTCGCGAGCGAAGCCGCGTTCAAGCCACCGCGTTACGATGCGGAAGAACTGCTCGGAATCATGCCGATGGATCACAAGCGCCCGGTGGACATGCGCCAGGCGATCGCGCGCTTTGTCGACGATTCCGATTTCACGGAATTTTCGGCCAATTACGGCCCGGCCACCGTCTGCGGCCATGCCCGGATCGAGGGGCAGGCGATCGGCATCATCACCAATAACGGGCCGCTCGACGTGCCCGGGGCCAACAAGGCCACGCATTTCATCCAGCTCTGCTGCCAGAGCCGCACGCCGCTCCTCTATATGAACAACACCACCGGCTACATGGTCGGCCGTGCCTATGAGGAGGCGGGCATGATCAAGCACGGTTCGAAGATGATTCAGGCCGTCACGTCGGCGACCGTGCCGCAGGTCACGCTCTATTGCGGTGCTTCCTTCGGCGCCGGCAATTATGGCATGTGCGGTCGCGGCTTTCATCCGCGCTTCTGCTTCTCCTGGCCCAACGCCAAGACCGCCGTGATGGGCGGCGAGCAGGCGGCCGAGACGATGGCCATCGTCACGGAGGCTGCGGCCGCGCGTCGCGGCAAGCCGGTCGAGAAAGACAGGCTGGATGCCATGAAGGCGCAGATCATCGGCGTATTCGACGGACAGATGGATGTGTTTTCGACCAGCGCTCGCGTGCTCGACGACGGCGTGATCGACCCGCGCGACACGCGAAGCGTTCTCGCCGAGGTGCTCGCGATCTGCCGCGAATCCGAGGTGCGGCAGCCGCAACGCATGCAGTTCTCGGTCGCGCGGCCATGACCGGCAAAATGAAGCTCACGCCCTTCTTCAAGATTCTCATTGCCAATCGCGGCGAGATCGCACTGCGCATCATGCGCACGGCACGACGGCTCGGTTATGGCGTGGTCGCCGTCTATTCCGATGCTGATCGCGACGCTCTCCATGTGCGGGAGGCCGATGCGGCGGTGCGGATCGGCGAGGCGCGGCCTTCGCAATCCTACCTGAACATCGGCGCGATCATTGGCGCGGCGAAGGCCAGCGGAGCAGATGCCGTGCATCCCGGCTACGGCTTTCTTGCCGAGAACGAAGAATTTGCGCTGGCCTGTGGCGATGCCGGTCTCGTCTTCATCGGGCCGTCTCCAACATCGATCAAGGCAATGGGCAACAAGGCCGGCGCCAAGGAGATCATGCGGAAAGCCGGCGTGCCGTGCGTGCCCGGCGATCAGGGTGCCGACCAGAGCGATGCCGTGATGTTCGCCGAAGCCAAGAGGATCGGCTTCCCCGTGATGATCAAGGCGGTTGCCGGTGGCGGCGGACGCGGCATGCGGCTCGTTGCTGACG
>Ga0310913_10001562_pt1 | contig 11887 bp, 6 predicted proteins | sample GREbulkMGOX082_FD_203447 | JGI IMG/M metagenome (GOLD analysis project Ga0310913, IMG submission 203447) | Lab enrichment of tropical soil microbial communities from Luquillo Experimental Forest, Puerto Rico - GRE.bulkMG.OX082 | ecosystem: Environmental > Terrestrial > Soil > Tropical forest >...
GTTGTCCATAGTGGCAGGCGTTGTCCGCCGTCATGGCAGCCGTATGGGCAGCAGTCGCGGCGGAACGAGAGTGATCGACGATCGGCACGCTTATGAGCTGGGGGACGCGCCCTGCCAGGCGCGCTCGGCGAAGCTGAACAGCCGCTGCGGGGTCATTCGCAGCCAGTTGGTTGCCCAGTCCAGGCTGCCGCCGCGGTTGCGCCGCTCGGTGATGCTGAGGACATCCGCCGGAACGGTCGCCAGCACCTCGGCCGGGCCCTCGGTCAGCACCGCGGCGTGGGTGTCGTGTTCGCCCTCGAGGATGGACAGTGCGAGCCACGGATGGGCCCGGACGTTGCCGAGCCGGGCCGCGGTGCCGAGCGTGGGGAGCCAGAACGCTTCCGCGTAGATGGAGAACAGCGTCGGTGCGGCGTGGGGACGGCCGTCGGGCCGGGTGGAGGACGCGAGCGCGTACGTCCGGCGCGCTAGGTACCCGGCCAGCTGTGGTCCGGTCATCCGCCGCTCCGGCGGGTACGCCTTGCGCACCGCCCCGGCCCGGCTGAAGGACGCATCTTGTAGCCGGCCCAGCCAGGCCGCCAAGGCCGGATCGCCCGCGCTCGCCAGAGGCTCCTCCCGGCGGCTACTCGGCATCGGGCTGGTTCCTTCTCTGAGTGGTGATGCACATGACAGTCACGCTAGTCCGGGTGGGTGACCAGCGCTTCTTCTTCACTCCTGGTCGCCCTCGACGTGTACCCCCCGGGTCGCCGTGCAGCTCCTTCGACACAGCCAGATGGCCATGACGATGGAGATCTACAGCGAGGTGCCGACAGCCAAAACGAGAAGCGCTCTCAAGCGGCTAGGCAGGCAACTCGATGGCTAGGGTTGCTGTACTTTCGTGCTGTACGGAGACCGGAAAGGGCCGGTTCGGTGCTGAGACCGTCCCTTGACCTGGGGAAATGTGGAGCTGAGGGGATTTGAACCCCTGACCCCCTCGATGCGAAGGAGGATCAGGCTGTGGCTGGTCGTTGCTGACCGTGTCTGAATGCAAGGTCACAGAGGTAGATCGAACGCTAGAGCGGGCTCAGTGTGGCCTGGTGTTGGTAGAGAATGGCTCCCCACTTGGCTCCCCACCACACTATCGTTGGCGGTCATAGGGCATAGCACACCAGTTCGGCCTCGTCGGTGTAGCCGTCACGAAGAGTCAGCAAGCCTATGCACCTGCTCTCCCCCACGCTAGTTCAGGGTCAGTTCAGATCGAATATTTGTAGGTGTTGTTGAGTCTGTCCCGAAACGCGCAGACGCGCAGATTCTCCAGTTCGGAACGCATTCCCGCCGAGCGCGCTGGAGGCGCTCGGGCAATGGAATGCCACCGTGATCGCCGAATTGATCGCGCAAGGCCGTGGCGGCCTTGACCCGGCTGGGGCAAGTGTGTCGGCCGGCGCTGGCCAGTGAGGACTTCGGTGGCGTGGCCGCGCGGCGGTGGCTTCCCTCCGCGCGGCCACGCCCTCCAGTGAGCTGGCCGCTTGGCCCACCAGCTCAGACGGACGCGGCTGCCCGGTGAGCGCGGGCTGCCCGTGCCCGGCCGACAAGCACGGCGATGCCCCAGACAGCAGGCACAATCGCGGCGGCCACGGCGATCAGGGCGATCTGCCCGTTCGTCATGCCGGCGGTGGCGCCATTGAAGGTGTAGGCCGCGGGCCCGAATCGGATGAGCTCAGCGGGTGGGACTGGCGCCGGGTGCACCCGGGTGCCCGCGAACGCGGCGGGGGCAGCCACAACGGCCGCAGCGAGGGCGGCGGCGAGCCCGGTCAGCAGGCAGGCGAGACGGCGGGTGGTGTGGGTGGGATTCATGACGACCTCCGTGGTGTTGGTTTGACGGGTGAGGGAGGTGGCGCCCGGCTGCATGTCCAGGCGTCGGCGGGTTCAGCGGGGGCGGTCGCCAGCGATCCAGGGTGCCTGGATCTCGACGACCCGCCGGGTGGCGTAGTTCATTTCGGCCACGGTCAGCCGGAGGCGGTACCACAGGCAGCGCAGCCGTTCGGGGCCGGTCCAGGAGACCGTCTTCTCCAGCTGATGTGTGTCGACGAGGTCAGCTGAGCCGGAGCGGGGGCTTTGGCTGGTTGGTGAGTGCTGGGTCGGGTGCATTGCGGCCTCCTCGGTGGTGCAGCCGGCTTGTGTCGGCTTGCCTGCCGCCGATCCGGCGGGGGTGCCGTCGCGGCTGGTCCCACCGTCATGGACGGCAAGAGGGCGCACCACACAGGAGGGCCTGCAGGTCACCCACAGGTCACCCACAGGAACCAGCCAACCCCCGCTACCTGCGGCAACAGCCCTGCAGACAGGGATCCAGCGGCGCGGGCCGCACGGGGGCCGCCGGTGATAGGCGCCGCCGGGCCCGGTGTGAGCAGAAGCGGCGGCTCGGCCCGTCTGGCCCGGGTGGCGGGCGATGGCGCAGTGGCGTAGCCGGGCGTAGTGTTGGCGCACAGTCATCTGCGGACGTCAGCGGGTGATTTGGGGCGGTGCGCCGTTGGCGAGGGGTGTTGGAGCCGTGGCGGAGCAGCCTGGGCTGAGCTTCGCGGTGCTGCTGCGGCAGCTGCGGGTTAAGGCGCTGCTGACCCAGGAGGAGCTGGCGGCGGCGGCGAGCGTGAGCCCGCGGTCGGTCAGCGACTTGGAGCGCGGGATCAACCGCACCGCCCGCAAAGACACCGCGGTGCTGCTGGCCGGTGCGCTCGGCCTGGCGGGCCCGGCGCGGGAACTGTTCGTCGCGGTGGCCCGGGGCCAGGCGCCGACTCCTGAGATGCTAGCCGCCGCGCGGCGCACCTTCACCACCGGGGCGGCATCGGGCCTGGCACGTGGCGGCGGAAGCTTGACCGGCGACCAGGGCGAGCTTGCCTGGCTGCTCGGGGCGGTGACCGGTTCCCCGTACCGGGGGCTGGCCGCGTTTGAGCAGCACGACGCCGGGTTCTTCTTCGGCCGTGAGGCGGCCACCGCGCAGGTGCTGGAGCGGATGTCGCGGTGCCTGAGGGGCGCAGGGCTGCTGGTGGTGTCGGGGGTGTCGGGGGCGGGGAAGTCGTCGCTGTTGCGGGCGGGGGTGCTGCCGCGGATCCGGGCGGAGGGGCTGCCGGGCGCGCCGGAGGCGGCGTCGTGGCCCTGGGTGGTGCTGACTCCGACCCGGGCGCCGCTGGATGAGCTGGCGCTGCGGGTGGCGGTGCTGGCGGGAACCGACGCGTCCGCGGTGCGGCGGGGGCTGGACACCTCGCCGGAGGGGTTCGCGCTGGCCGCGCGGCAGGCCGCCCTGGCACGGCTACCCGCACCGGCCGGGGATGGCGACAGCCTCGCGGCTGACGGCAGGAACCCCTGGCCGCCGCGCCGGTTGCTGCTGGTGGTCGACCAGTTCGAGGAGCTGTTCACCCAGTGCGACCAGGAGGGGCAGCGGCGGGCGTTCATCACCGCGCTGCACGCGGCCGCCACCGCCGGGCATGGCCCGGATCAGCCATCGGCGGCCCTGGTCGTGCTGGGGGTGCGCGCTGACTTCGAGGCCCGGTGCGCGGACTACCCGCAGCTGGTCGGCACGGTGCAAGACCGGTACCTGGTGACGGCGATGACCGAGCGGCAGCTGCGGATGGCGATCACCGAACCAGCCAAGAAGACAGACTCCAGTGTCGAGGACGACCTGGTCGAGGTCCTACTGGCCGAGGTGCGCACCCGAGCGCCGGGGACCTCGGGCGCGGGGATGCTGCCGTTGCTGTCGCACGCCCTGGACCAGGCCTGGCGGTCCCGGGCCGGGCAGGCCCTCACCCTGGCCGACTACGAGCGCACCGGCGGCATCGAAGGCGCGGTCGCGGGCAGCGCGCAGGGCGCCTACGACCGTCTGACGCCGGGCCAGCAGGCCGCCGCCCGGCAGGTGTTCACCCGGCTGGTCGCCACCAGCGCCGAGGGCGTGGACTCCGCCGACCGCGCCACCCGGGCGGAGCTGACCGAGGGGAAGAGCCCGGCCGAGGCCCAGGATGTGGAGCAGGTGCTGGAGGCCTTCGCCGCCGAGCGGCTGCTCACTCTCGCCGCCGGCACCGTGGAACTCAGCCATGAGGCGCTGCTGACCGCCTGGCCGCTGCTACGCGACACCTGGCTGGCCGACACCCACGCCGACCGGATCGTCCGCACCCGGCTGCACGCCACCGCCGCCGACTGGGAACGCCACTCCGGCGACCGGTCCTACCTCTACACCGGCACCCTGCTGGCCACGGCGGCCGGCACCGCCGCCCGGATCGGCGCCGATCCAGCCCGCCATCCGCCGCTCAGCCGGGCCGAACGTGACTTCCTGCACGCCAGCAGCAATGCGCACCGCCGGACCGTCCGGCGGCGGCAGGCTGTGATCGCTGGCCTGCTCGCGCTCACCCTGACCGCCCTCACCGCCGCCGGGATCGCCGTCCACAACGCCGCCACCGCCGCGCGCAACGCTGCTAGCGCCAGCCACCAGCACGCCATTGCCCTGTCCCGCCAGCTCGCCGCCGAAAGCCTCAACATCGATGGCACCAACCCCGTGACCGCGCGGCGGCTCGCCGTCGCCGCCTGGGCCGTCTTCCCCACCGCCCAGGCCGCGTCCGCCATCACCACCCTGCTCGCCGAGCAGCAGCAACAGGGCATGCTGCCCGCAGACCGGTCCATCGTGTTCGCGGGGGCGTTCAGCTCCGACGGCAAGCTGGCGGCCAGCGCCGGTGCGGACGGCACGGTGCGGCTGTGGAACCCGGCCACCGGCCACCGCCTTGGTCCGATCCTGCACGCCAGCGCCCGGCACGGGGTGTACGGGGTGGCGTTCAGCCCCACTAGCAACCTGCTGGCCAGCGCCGACGGCGACGGCACGGTGCGGCTGTGGAACCCGGCCACCGGCCGCCTCGTCAAGACCCTCCACGCCAGCGCCACGACCACCGCCCGGTACGGCGTGCGCGCGGTGGCGTTCAGCCACGACGGCACGCTGCTGGCCAGCGCCGGCGCCGACGGCACCGTGCGGCTGTGGAACCCGGCCACCGGCCGCCTCGTCAAGGTCCTTCACGCCAGCGCCCGGTGGGGCGTGTTCGGGGTAGCGTTCAGCCCCAGCGGCACGCTGCTGGCCAGCGCCGGCGGTGACGGCACGGTGCGGCTGTGGAACCCGGCCACCGGCCGCCGCGTCGGCGCGCCCCTCCCCGCCAGCGTCGGCGCCCTCGGCAGCGCGGGCGGGGTGGCGTTCAGCCCCGACGGTAAGCTGCTGGCCATCGGCAGCGGCGACGGCAGGGTGCGGCTGTGGAATACGGCCACCCGCCGCCCGACCGGCAAGACCTTCGGGGCCGGCTCCGTGTTCGGCGTGTACGGGGTGGCGTTCAGCCCCGACGGCAGGCTGCTGGCCAGCGCCGACGGCGACGGAACGGTGGGGCTGTGGAACCTCGTCACCGGCCGCCCCGTCGGCGCGCTGCTCGCGGCCACCAACGCCCAGAACGGCGTTCACGCGGTGGCGTTCAGCCCTCGCGGCACGCTGCTGGCCATCGGCAGCGGCGACGGGACGGTGCGGCTGTGGAACCCGGTCACCGCCCGCCCCGTCCTCGCGCCGCTCCAGATCGCTGGCGGCGCGTCCGGGATCGCGTTCAGCCCTGTCGCCAAGCTGCTGGCCAGCGGCGGCGGCGACGGCATTGTGCGGCTGTGGGATCCGGCCACCGGCCAGCCGACCGGCAAGACCTTCCAGACCGGCTCCGGCCCTGCTGGCGGCGTGTCCGGGGTGGCGTTCAGCCGCGATGGCAAGCTGCTGGGCGCCGGCTACGGCGACGGCACGGTGCGGGTGTGGAACCCGGCCACCGGCCGCCACATCAAGACCCTCCGCGTCACCAGCGCCAGGTACGGCGTGTACGGGGTGGCGTTCAGCCCCGGCGGCACGCTGCTGGCCACCGGCAGCGGCGACGGCACGGTGCGGCTGTGGAACCCGGCCACCGGCCACCCTGTGGGCGCGCCCCTCCCCGCCAGCGTCCGGTACGGCAGCGTTCGCGCGGTGGCGTTCAGCTCCGGCGGCACGCTGCTGGCCGCCAGCGGCGGCGACGGCACGGTGCGGCTGTGGAATCTGGCCACTCGCCGCCTCGTCCGCGTGCTCCAGACCGGCACCGCCGCTAATTCCGGCGTGTACCAAGTGGCGTTCAGCCCCGACGGCAAGCTGCTGGCCGCCGGCTGCGGCGACGGCACGGTGCGGCTGTGGAACCTGGCCACCGGCCAGCGCGTCGGCAAGACCCTCCACGCCACCAGCGTCGGGGGCGCGGACGCGGTGGCGTTCAGCCCCGACGGGAAGCTGCTGGCCACCGGCGAAGGAGACGGCACGGTGCGGGCGTGGAACCCGGCCACCGGCCAGCCCGTCGGCGCGCCCATCCAGACCGGCGCCCAGGACCCGGTGTTCGTGCTGGCGTTCAGCCCCGACGGCAAGCTGCTGGCCAGCTTCGGCAACGACGGCACTGTGCGGCTGTGGCACGCATCACTATTCGCCCACACCTACGCGCAGCTTTGCGCCGACGCCGGACCACCAACACGACGAGAATGGAACCACTACGCCCCCGGCGAACTGCAGCCGAAGGTCTGCGCCTGAACCCGGCAATGCTCCATCACACAAACTGTTTCCAGCCATCCAGGCTGGAGCTTGGGTAAGGGGCAGCTGCGCGGGGTTAGGGTGCGGACCGGCCCGGCTCGGCATGTTGTGCTGGTGAGCAGGTGCGGTTGATACCTTGCCACAAATTGCTGGCCAACCGTGAGTTCAAGCTCGTGGCCCCGGCCAGCGGCGGAGGCAGCACCCCGACGCGCCCAGACTGTCGGAGCGACACCACACCCCTTCGGGCGTGGCACAGGCGGTCACACTAGCACCGCGTTGCCGCGCCGATCGGCCTTACTTGCGCTTCACCGGAGCCGGTCCCGATCACGGAAAGTCACGCCCGTCGGGCGTGACGAGCGCCAACCCTGAGTTTGCTCCCGTCCCCGAAGGCGGGGCCGCCGGGGCCGCGCAACACCCGGGGTTGTTGCTGTCGCCAGCACAGTCCGGGCCGCCGATGACGGCCGTGTAAGTGCGTCATTTTCCGTACTGTTCTTTGCGGTTCCCCTGGCCTTGCTGACCTGCCCGTTTCCTGCCTGCTGTCCCTCTTGCCGATCTTGCTCCCCAACTTCTGTCCGCGCCTTGTCGCATCCTGTCCTCAGGCCCGAAGTGCGCTACGAGCCTTGCATTACCAAATGATCATGGCCCGCGCGGCGCGCGAGGAAGGGCGAGCGGATGGCTGTCCGGGTGAGCGCCGAGTCGGGGTTCGACCCTGGGTACATGCTCAAAGGCCAGGCGGAGCAGGCGGCTGCCGAGCGGAGCGCGGGCGGCTACTACATCAACGCGGCGCAGGCGGGAGAGGCGCCGGGCCGCTGGTTCGGCAGGGGCGCCGAGGCGCTGGGGTTCGGTGAGGGCCAGGTGGTGGAGGCGGCGCCGTTCCTGGCGGTCTACCAACAGGTTCACCCGGTGACGGGGGAGCGGATTGGCCGCGCGCCGGGCGCTTACGCCAAGACGAAGGACATTTTGGCCCGGCTGCTGGCGCGCGAGCCGCACGCGACCGTGGAGCGGCGGATCGAGCTGGAGCGGGAGGCAGCGCAACAGACCCGAAGGTCACCGTTTTATACGGACGTGACCGCGAGCCATTACAAGACGATCTCGGTGGTGCATGCGGCGATCAGGGAGAATGAGCGGCAAGCCCGGCTGGCCGGGAACGAGCAGGTGGCTGTGCTGTGGGCTGCCCGGGAGCGGCGCTGGCAGGAGATTCTGCAGGAGGGCAATCGGCGCGGGTTGGAGTACATGCAGGAGATGGCCGGCTGGACCCGCACCGGCTACCACGGCAAGCGCGTCGACGGGGTGGAGCCGGGCCGGTGGGAGCGGGCGCTGCCGGTCGTGACCACATGGCTCCAGGGCACCAACCGCAAGGGCGAGCCGCACGATCACAGCCACAACCTCTGGGCCCGGATGGCGCTGACCGAGTCAGACGGGAAGTGGCGCGCGCTAGACACGATGCGTATCCGGGGGCACCTCGGCGCGATGTCCGCGGTGGTGGCCGCGTATGTGGAGCCAGCACTGACGCGCGAGTTCGGCGTGCGCTGGGTGCGCCGCGGGGACGGCATGGGCAACGAGATCGCCGGTGTGACGCAGGAGTGGAAGGACGCGTTCTCAACGCGCACCCGGCAGGTCGACGCGAAGGAGAGGCAGCTCGCGCTGCAGTGGGAACTTCGGTTCGGCCGCGAGCCGACCGCGCGGGAGATGGTGTTCATCCGGCACACCGCGCGCGACTACTCGCGCAAGGCTAAGGATGCCGCGCAGATCGACTGGGACGCCGAGGTTGAGAAGTGGGACGGGACGATCGGCGGCCGCCTCGCCGAGGTCGCCGAGGCCACGCTCGGCCACTGGCAGCCCGATGCTGCCGCGCCGGGATCGGACGCGCCGGATGAGGCGATCCTTGCGGCGCTGGCCCGGGTGCAGTGCGAGCACAGCACCTGGACGCGCTCGGACCTTATGAAGGCGCTGGGCTGGTCGATGGGCCCGGAGTTCGCGTACATGGACCCGGACGTCCGTCAGGAACTGCTGCTGTGCCTAACCGAGCGGGCGCTCAGCCCGGACTTTGGGGTCAAGTGCCTGGAGGCGCCGGAATGGCCGCCGGTGCCGCATGCGCTGCGCCGCGAACTTGACGGGCGCAGCGTCTACACCGCGCCCGGCACCGAGCGGTACGCCACGCACGGCCAGCTGTCGATGGAAGAGACGCTGCTGCAGCGCGCGCAGCGGCATGGCGCGCCGTGCCTTGGGCGGGAGGCACTGGCCGCGCAGCTTGGCGCGGACGCGGACGTGCTGGAAGCGGTGCTGCGTGAGCCCGCGCAGGACGCAGCGCAGCAAACGCGCGCAGGCCTGCGCCTGGACCAAGCGTCGATGATCTATGAGGCGCTCACCTCCGACCGGCGGGTGTCGGTCGGCGTCGGCCCGGCCGGTTCCGGCAAGACGCACACGGTCGCCGCCGGAGCCCGAGCGTGGAAGGCCGGCGGCGGACAGGTGATCGGGATCACCACGTCACAGGCCGCGCGGAACGTGCTCGCCCAGGCCGGGATCAGGAACGCGTGGAACTCCACCCGGTTCCTGAGCCGGATGAGAGAGGCGGGGGAGCGGCTGCCGGAGCGGACCCTGATCGTCATCGATGAGGGCAGCACCATCTCGATGACCCACCTCGCTGAGATCGTGCGCCTGGCCGAGAGGAACAACGCCAAGTTGCTCATCAGCGGCGATCACCAGCAGCTCGCCGCGGTGGAAAGCGGCGGCGGGATGAGCCTGCTCGCGGGCTACCTCGGGCACACCCAGCTCGCGGTGCCGGTCCGGTTCACCGCCGAGTGGGAGCGGAGGGCCAGCCTGCGGCTGCGCGAGGGCGACAAGAGCGCGCTCGAGGCCTATGACGAGCACGGCCGGATCACCGGCGGCGACCAGGCTCAGGTGTTCGAGGATGCCCGCCGCGCCTACGTCGCCGCCCGGCTGGCAGGCGAGCAAGTGCTGCTGATGGCCTATACCCGGGAGGATTGCCGCGAGCTGAGCCGGATCATCCGCGACGACCTGATTCACCTCGGCCTCATCGATAGTGACCGCTCGGCGCCGCTGGCCGCCGGGGCCCGAGCCTCGGCCGGGGACCTGATCGTGGCACGGGAGAACGACCACCAGTTCGTCACCGATCCGGGACACACGCTCGCCAACGGGGACCGGTTCGTCGTCGAGGCGGTCATCGGTGAAGGGCTGTTCGTCCGGCGGGTCCTTGAGGACGAGCAGCTGGCGGAGCGGCCGGTGCTCTACCCGGCGGCCAAACTCACCACGACCGATCTCGGCTACGCGGTCACCGGCCACACCGGGCAAGGCGGCACCGTGACCCGCGGCGAGGCCGTGTTCCGCGGCGGTGAGCCGCGTGAATGGGCCTATGTCGCGCTCACCCGCGGGCGGGAGCGCAACACCGCGCGTGTCATCACGCAGGTCCGGGCCGCTGACCCCCGTGCTGGGACGCGGGCTGACCCGGAACTGGCCCGGGCGGACCTGCTCCGCCGCGAGCGGGCCGGCCTGCCTATCGGTGCCGAGCAGCAAGAGCCAGAGGGACGGGAGCCTGTGGCGGTGCTGGCCGACTGCCTGGACCGGGAGGCGGGTGAGGACTCGGCGACCGAGTACCAGCGCAGGAGCCTGATCCGGGCCGATCACCTCGGCCTGCTGTACGCCCGCTGGGCCGACCAGGTCAAGGCCGCGGACCGCGAGCGCTACCAGCGGATAGTCCAGGAGGCCTTGCCGGGGGAGTGGCGCGGCCAGCTCAGCCCGCAGGCCACCTGGCTGTACCGGACCATGAAGGCCGCCGAGCTGGCTGGCCTGGACGCCGCCGAGGTCACCCAGACAGCGATCCGGTGCCGCTCCCTCGACGGGACCAGGGATGTGGCCAGCGTGCTGGACGCGCGGATGCGGGCCATGGTCGAGCCGCTTGTCCCACGATCGCTGAGCCCGTGGACCGAGCGGATACCCGAGATCACTGACCCCGAGAGGCAGGAGTACGTCAGGCGGCTCGCCGAGGTGATGGACGAGCGGACGGAACGGATCGGCGAGTGCGCCGTGCAGGCGCAGCCCGATTGGGCGCTGCGCGCCCTTGGGCCCGTGCCCGGGGAGCCGGGGGAGCGGCTGGACTGGCAGCAGCGGGCCAGCGTGATCGGCGCCTACCGCGAGTTGTACGGCGCCGGGGACCAGGCCGACCCGCTCGGCCCCGAGCCTGCGGGCAGCTCGCCCGAGCAGCGCGCCGCCTGGCATGCCGGGTTCGCCGCCCTCACCCGCACAGACACTGTAGACGTGCGCGCGCTGCCCGAGGTGTCGCTGTGGCACATGCGCGAGAGCTACAAGGCCGAGACCGAATGGGCACCACCGCACGTCGGCCGGCAGCTGCGCGGGGTACGGCTCGCCGCCGAGGACGCCCGCCAGCTCGCCATCCGCTCCCAAGCCGAAGCCGCGGCCGCTACCGACCCGGAGACCGCGCAGCGGCACTCCCGCATGGCTGCCTCCGCCGAGGCACTTCAGCCTGCCTACCGGCGAATCGAGGCCAGGCTAGAGGATGCGATGGAAGACCGGCAGGCCTGGGAGCAGATCGCCGCCGGGCCGCGCCGCCTGGCCGTCGCGGCCGACTCCGAACTCCGCCGCCGCAACCCCGACAAGCCGATCGAGCCGCTCCGTTCCGCCGAGCCCCGCGGGCCCGAATACGACGAGATCACCAAGCCGCAGCCAGAGGCCGGGCCTGCGGAGACGCCCGAGTGGGCGACCCAGCTCGCCGGGCAGCGCCGCGCCTTCCGGGAAAGGCTCGCCGAGCGGCAGAACGTCCTGGTCCCGGACGAGGATCCCGACTACGGGTTCATCGGCCAGGCATGGCCTTGGCAAGAACGCGACCCCGACGCGATCCTGCAGCCACCCAGGCCCGAGCTACGGCCCTGCGCCGGGATCGAGCGGCTCACCGGGTACGAGCTGCCAGAACGGGAAGCAGGGAGCTAATGAGAGACCAGAACGAGGCGGCGCGTCGCATGGCCTTCTTCCAGCAACTGGCGCGGGAAGCGGAGGTCGCTGGCGCGCAGGATGAGTGCGACGACCCCGACTGCGCGTGCCATGAAGACGCAGGTGACCGGCCGGGTGACGGCGTCGCCGAGGTCACCATGACCGAGGTCTACGAGGACGAACCTGGATCGGGCCGGCCGGGCGGCCGGTAACGCTGCACCCTGGAGACTTCGGCTCCGGGATCCTAATGATCTTGCTGTCTGCACACTTCCTCGGTTTCTGCCATTCTCAGCTACGCCTGGCAACGACTACGCCCATGCGTTGAGATGATCAAGGCGGAACCGGTGAATA
>Ga0310913_10001574_pt1 | contig 11842 bp, 8 predicted proteins | sample GREbulkMGOX082_FD_203447 | JGI IMG/M metagenome (GOLD analysis project Ga0310913, IMG submission 203447) | Lab enrichment of tropical soil microbial communities from Luquillo Experimental Forest, Puerto Rico - GRE.bulkMG.OX082 | ecosystem: Environmental > Terrestrial > Soil > Tropical forest >...
CTGCTCTCATAACGATACTCAGCTAGCGGCTTACCGTCCGGCGCTCAAGCTCTGCTTCGCGATGGATCGTTGCGGCCTCTCCTTTAAGGCAACTTTCAGTCACGCGTAAGACGCTTGTATCGGGTCAAACAAGTTAAAGTCCCGTGAATTGTCAAAGAACACTGTCAATTCTGTCAGATGGCGAGCTGTATCACTTAGGCGAGAGAAACCTTCTTGAGGTCTGTGCTGTTGCAGGACGGAAGGCGAAGACAGACATTTGGCGGCGGCACTCCAGCGTATTGTCGGGCGGGCGACGCAGAAGTGGATGTCAAGCCGCCCGGGCCTCTCGACGCTCTTCCGAGGAGCCTGCCGTCAAGACCTTACTCCGTAGTGGGGCGGGTTTTGTCGGCACCAGGGTTGTTCCCACCCTGCTTTCAGAGCTCCGCCTGACGGTAGCACCTTAGCGACATTCCTGCTTCGTTAAAGTGCCACAGCGCTGGCAGAGGAACGAGCGTTCCCACTGGGAGTACCGACGCTTGTAGGTGGACTGATTGTGTCTCCAGAACAGAACCAGCAACAGCAAAGCCGTTCCAGGCTTGCTCAAAATCGCATCGTGCGGTTTTGGCAAGGCGTCGCGGACGAGGGAGTGGGATGAAGCCTACCTGGCGTCCTCTCTGGGGATCAATTTTCGCCGAACAGTTCCCAATGCTAGCCCAACAAGAAACCAATTCACCGTGAGGTAGCCAACTCCAGCCAGCAGATAGCTCGTTGGGAAACCGGACCAGTTCCAATTGGGGAAATGGGTCTCGATACCGGCGATCAACCCTGCGAGTCCGAGAAAGCCGGCAGCGGAAAGGGGTGACCGGATGGAGGTCAGGAGCAGCAGTAGTGATACGCCGAACGCCACCACAAACTCGGTCGTAAACTGGCGAACGACTCGAGCGCCAAAGTTCTGAGGGCCAGCAGCAGAACTAGGGCGTAGCGAGACCGCCATGAAGAGTCCTTGGGGCGCGGTATAGATATCGTTGCCTGAGACGTTTGATCGTATGGCTTCCACAACAGCGCCAGGATCTCGGAACTGCTTGAAGCGCGGGGGTAGGAGTGCGGCAGTCAGCCAGTTCAGCACGCTTAGGAGCACACCTCCTGTGAGCGTTCCCGCGATCATGAATCTGCGAGGCATCTCTTCCTCCTTGTACTTCGTATGAGTTTAATCCTGATCCATTACAGTGCCACAGCGTAGAGGAACGAGCGTTCCCACTGGGAACACCGACGCTTGTGGGTGAACTGATTGTGTCTCCAGAACAGAACCAGCAACAGTAGGAATGTGGCGGCAGACAACAACGCGAAGAGGGTCAACGGAGGCGACAAAACAGCATCGGAATTTTTAGTAACGGCGTTTATCCAGCAACGCCGGCGCGCACCAGAGAATCAGCTTTCGGTACGCCACTTCACCGGAGGTGGACCATGGCCGCCACCCACCACAGCGCGGAATCGAGTGTGGGCAACTATACAAAAGAGGCCTTCGTGGTAGGCGAGAGAAACCTTCTTGAGATCTGTGCCGTTGCAGTTCGGACAGCACAAGTCTGCGCTGGAAACGAACAGAGTTGTGCGGGTTGCCCCTCTCATGCCCTGGTTTGGGGTTGCTACCCTTTCCTGCCTCTCCTCCGTCGAAAAACCAAGAGAGTCGGTGTGTGTCCCAGTTCCATTTGCCAAACCAGGCGGGACGCACTGCCGCGGGGAGGCTTTGCCATGACCTACCGCAGATTAGTACCGGTATGCATGTCTTTCCTGCTGTTGACTTTCCTCATTGCGCCTTTAGTTGCGGGGACGCCGTCGGAATCCGCCTTCAAGAAGTTGCAATCCCTGGCCGGGAAATGGGAGGGGAAGGATGGTCTAGGTAGAGCCGCGAAGACCACCTTCGAGGTGCTCGCCTCCGGCACCGCCGTCATGGAAAAGCTCGAAGCTTCGGGGATGGAAGAGATGGTCACACTCTACAGCGTCGATCGCGATGGCATCGCGCTGGTGCATTACTGCCCCACTAACAACCAGCCGCGCATGCTCGTCGTGCCCTCGTCCGGAGACGTCAAGGAACTCAGCTTCGACTATCAGGGCGCGGGAAATCTGGCATCACCGTCAACGGGGCACCAGCATCACCTCGTCCTTCGCTTTGAGGATGACAATCACATCACGGAAACTTGGACATGGCGCGAAGGCGACAAAGACACTCCCATGGTCTTCCACTTCTCCCGAAAGAAAAACTAGGGCCACGTGCCCAGCTTCTAGATCCAATTGGCGAAGCAAGACATTCGAGTGGCATACACAGACGGAATGACTGAGGCCGCCAACCTGATCGGGCTCGTTGGGTTCGTTTTGCAAAATCACTTTTTCTTGCCGCACAAGCTGGCGTCATTGGGGGCTCCCCAGACAGTTGCAGCTCGTGTGGTGATCACAACAGATCCTCCAGCTTCAGGTTTTGTGCCCCGCCTTTCCACGACGCGTCAAACTGCTTCTTGATGAACCACGCGTCGTACTCGCGTTTCTGACGAATCAGAGTCTCGTGCAGACCGAAGAGCGACCGCGGATTCCGCGGATTGCGATCTAGATCGGCGCGAAACACCTTCTCCGCGCTAGCCGCGTCGCCGGTCATCAGCAAAGCTGCCCCCAGCGACTCACGCACGGGAAAGAACCAGTCAGGTGGCTCGCCGTACTTGAGGCTGTCCTGAATGGCGACGGCCTCGCGCAGCATGGCCACGGCTTCGGTGTTGTCCTTCTTGATTGCAGCTATTTTTGCGCCGAGAACGTTCTTAGCTATCTTCATGATGTCCTTCGCCTTGTTGTTGAACGGCATAGCGAAGATCACATCTGGAGGCGTGGCGGCTTCACTTTCGACTACTATGTTGTACTCAGCCTCTGCCTCAGTAACTTTTCCCGTCCCAGCGAAGGCCAGCCCACGGCCAAAGTGCCAAAACACGGTCGCGGTCTTCATTGCCGAATCAGGCGCGGGCATCTTCAAGATGTCGTCCCAGTGACGGAAGCGAATCTCTACCGCAACCGGAATCGTCATGAATCCTTCCAGTGGAGGCATAGCTTTCACATGGGGTCCGACATTCGCCTCAAGCAGTTTCGCATTCTCTTTTGCTTCGGCATAGTTGCCATTGGTGGCCGAGCACATCGCGATGAAGTGTAGATTATGGCTGTAGTACATCATGGGGTAAATTCCCTGCACTCCGGTGGCTTTGATGTAAGCCCGATCCACGGCTGCCGCCTGCTCATTTGTTCTCACGGCGGCCTCGTAGTCGCCAGTTCGAATGTAGACGTGGGCGGGCATGTGCACGATGTGTCCGGCATTGGGCGCCAAGGCAGCCAGCTTGTTTGCTCCGGCCAATGCTCGCTCCGGAGTGGGCGACGCCTCGACCGCATGGATGTAATAATGGATCGCGCCAAGGTGGTTCGGATCGCGCTTCAGCACCGATTCCAACGTGGCCACGATTTCTTCGGTACCCCTCTCGGGAGTGCCGTCGGGATGCCAGAGGCCCCAAGGATGCAAATTCATGCCGGCCTCGGCAAATAGCGTCGCCGCGTCCAGATCGTCCGGAAACTCGCTTACGAGCTGCTGCATCGCGTCGCGGTAAGCCTCCGCCGCCTTTCTCAAATCAGAATTCGGATCCGCTGGAAACCTTTTCGCGATGGCCCGAATGTAAGCCTGCTCGGTCGGGGAAGCTCGGCTAGAGAGGTCTAGCGCCTTCTGTGCCGCATCATGGGCTTTCTTGTAGCGGTCGGGATCGGCTGGATCGTTGTAATTCGGCCCCACTGCCTCGGCAACTCCCCAGAAAGCCATCGCCAGTTTGGGATCGAGTTCCGCAGCGTGCTGGAACGACCGCGCTGCTTCGTCGTGATTAAACACGTAGATGAACCGCAGGCCCTGATCAAAAAACTCCTGTGCCTGGATAACGTCGGTGGAAACCGGATGATGAATGTCACCCAGACCAGTTACCAGCGTGACGGAATGGCCTTGTGGATGAGCTGCGTAATCTTGCGCTGCAACGCTCGCGCAGAGGAGCGCTCCACAAACTATCTGAACCAGGATTCTCATTTTTCTACCCTCCGTTAGCTCTTAGCCGATTGCCAGCATGTCGCCGACTTCCTTGCTGATACCAACACCTTACATTTGCTCTCGGAACCCCGATTTAACCGAGTCACACCCACTGATTCCGTTCAAGTTGCGGTCGGTGTTGCGCGGGAGTTTGAAAACCCCGGCGGCTTTGTCGCGTCCCTGAAATGCAGAAGGGATTTGGCGTGTCGATTCGTGAAGCGGAAGGCTAGCAGCGATAAGCGCACAAAAGATCAACCAACTCGAAAGTGGTCAGCCGTTGAGTGGGACTCCCGGGCACGAGCAATGGGAGTATCACACTGTTTGGGGTAGGTGGCTGAACGAAGTGAGGATCGAGTCTTTGAGCCTTGCCGAGATGATTCGGTCGCAAGACGCCTGTGACGTCGTCAGTGGGATCCGGGGTAGCAAGAACATATGCAATTGCGAAGATAGAAAGGAGGGCCAACGCGATTCGCGCTGCGCGTAACATGGTGCAAAAGTTGATAACACGCAGCTTCGCCCCTGTCAAGAAGTGGGGCAGCAGAACCAGCAGAAGTGGGCAGCAACAGCAACAGAGCAACAGATTGGTCATCCGGATTGCGCAATCACAGCACGTTCCCGCGAGAATACGCTGACTGGGATCGCTCTTTCATGTGCCGGCAGTGCGGCGCGCTGTTTTCATTCTAGAGAGCGTCAGGACCGTGAGATGCAAAGCCAGCGCATAAATAGGTTGGACAGGAAAGTCCGGACTGCGCACACGTGTGTCTCTTCTCGGCGAGGCTAAATTATTCAAATCGTGAGACTTCTGGGCTCGGGAGGCTCGTCCTCATCCCGCCCCATTCCACCCCGACGTTTTTTCGGCCTCACCAAACCTTTTTCACTTTCTGACGTATTCACTGTAAGCGAGTGGCATGGATTGTCCTCTCGCCCCAAAAACGATCACACAGGCGAAAGATGAGCGAAACGAGGCAAAAGAGCTCACTAATTGAATCACTCGATTCCACTTGGCGTGACCTGAGATACTCTCTCCGCACCCTCTGCCGTACTCCTGGCTTCACGGCCATCGCTATCCTTACTCTCGCCCTCGGCATCGGCGCCAACACCGCCATCTTCACCCTCCTCGACCAAATCCTCCTCCGCCTTCTACCTGTGAAAAATCCAAGCGAACTCGTCCTCCTCACCATGCGCGGCCGCCATTACGGCAGCAACTGGGGCGGCAACGTCATCTCCCATCCGATGTTCCGGGATTTTGCCGCTCACAACGATGTCTTCACCGACATGTTTTGCCGCTTCCCTTACTCCGGCAGCCTCTCCTTTAATGGGCGAGCCGAGCGTGTGGACTTCGAGCTTGTTTCCGGCACTTATTTCTCCACTCTCGGCATCAATCCTCATCTGGGCCGCGTCTTGACACCAGAAGATGACCGCGTTCCCAACGGCCACCCCTACGCTGTCCTGAATTACGCCTATTGGGTTTCTCGCTTCTCCCGTGACCCCGCCATCCTCGGCAAGACCCTCATTCTGAATAACTATCCAATGACCATTGTTGGCGTTCTCCAGCCAGGCTTCGACGGCGTAGAGCTTGGCCGCTCTCCAAAACTTTTTGTCCCGATCATGATGGCAAAAGCGATGCTTGTAGGCGTGACGGACGACATGCTCACGGAGCGCCGCAATCGCTGGGTCAATGCCTTTGGCCGTCTGAAGCCCGGCATCAAGCGCGAAAAGGCTAAGGCCGCTCTCCAGCCCTTCATGCACTCCATGCTCGACATGGAAGTCAAGGAAAAGGCCTTTGCCCACGCCTCGCCTTATGATCGCGAGCAATTCCTGAGATGCTCCATCGACGTCCTGCCGGGTTCGCAAGGCAGATCCTACGCACGCCAGACGCTGTCCACGCCTTTGTGGGTCTTGATGGCAACGACCGGCTTGGTTCTTCTCATCGCCTGCGCGAATCTTGCCAATCTTCTTCTCGTCCGCGGAAGCGGCAGGAATAGAGAAATCGCCATTCGCCTGGCCATGGGCGCCACTCGCGGCCGCATCATTTTTCAGCTGCTCGTGGAAAGCCTTTCTCTCTCCGCGCTCGGCGCCGCCGCTGGCCTTGTCCTCGCCTATTCGGCCGACAAAGCTCTCATGGCTGCTTATATGCCCTCCGACTCCAACGGCCTGCTCATCTCCACTACTCCCGATGTGCGCATCCTGCTCTTCACCCTCTTCGTCACAATCTTGACCGGCATTTTCTTCGGCCTTATGCCCGCTCTGCAAACTACCAAGCCAGACGTTGCCAATACGCTTAAGGATCAAGCGGCGTCGGTTATCGGCGGGAGCCATGGCGGTCTCCGCAAGTCTCTCGTCGTCGTCCAAGTCACGCTCTCTTTGCTCCTGCTTATCGGCGCTGGCCTCTTCACTCGCAGCCTCGGTAATTTGCGCAATCTTGGTCCAGGGTTCCCTGTCGAGAACCTAGTGGGCTTCGAGATTGACCCGTCGTATAGCGGCTACAGTGTCGATCGGCTGAAGATTTTCTACCCTCAGTTGCTAGACACTCTTGCTTCCATCCCTGGGATTCGCTCTACAGGACTCGCCTCTCAGCGCATTCTGGAAGACGACGAATGGGACAGCAGCATGACGGTGGAGGGCTTCACTCCGCCCACTCCCGACGCTCATCCCGAACCCTATATGAATGAAATCAGTCCCAACTACTTCGCCACGCTTGGCGTTCCCATCGTCGCGGGCCGCGATTTTCGTCCCACGGACAACCACGAAATCAAGCACCGTCCCGACGCTCCCGCGGATCGGGGCTGGCAGCCCGCGACCGTCATGATCAATGAAACGTTCGCGAAAAGATACTTTGCCGGCCGGAATCCAGTCGGCCTTCACATTGGCTTCGGCTCCGACCCCGGCACACCCACCGATATGGAAGTCATCGGCGTTGTTAAGGACGTCAAATACACCAACCTGCGCGACGAAATCCCTCCGCAGGCCTACCTTCCTTACCTCGGAAGCCGCTACGTCGGCGGCATGGTGATCTACGTCCGCACCGTCGGGGATCCTGACCAGCTGATGTCCGCGATTCGTTCCAAAGTGCGCGACCTCGATTCCAACCTGCCTGTCTTCTACATGCATACAGAAGAGACGCAAATCTCCAATTCGCTCTCCGCAGAGCGCATGGTAGCGAGTCTCTCCGCGGTCTTTGGCTTTCTAGCAACGCTTCTCGCAGTCATCGGCCTCTACGGCGTGATGGCCTACACCGTCGCGCAGCGCACTCGCGAAGTCGGCATACGCATGGCTCTCGGCGCTACACAAGGCAATGTCATTTGGCTGGTGATGCGCGAGGTTCTCTTGCTTATCGCCGTCGGCGTTGGCCTTGCTCTTCCCGCGTCTCTGGCGCTCACCAAACTCGTCCAGAGCCAGCTCTTCGGGCTCACGCCGCACGACCCCGCAACTCTGACGCTCGCTACCACGGCGTTGGCCCTCGTCGCGTCGGCCGCTGGATATGTACCCGCTTGGCGCGGCAGTCGCCTTGATCCCGTCAAAGCTCTCCGATATGAGTAAATCATGGTCCTTTCAGGACCACAATGAAGGATGAAAGGAGCGGGACCGACGCTTTGTTTTCAACGAGATATCCGGCTTCTTTCATAAGGAGTGAGGATCTGTTGCCTGTCTAAGCTGCTTCACCCAGCGCATATCCGAATCGGGTGCGACGAAGTTGTAGCGATTTTCGAACAATCTTTCGGGACCTCCGTGGCTATGGACATGGGGTTCACCTCATCGCACTAAGACGGACCGTGAAAATCAGGATCGTCGATCACTTTTTCGCACGAAAGTAATTGGACCGTGCCATCGCCGGGAGCTCGCCAGCTTTCCTCAACGAGTTTTGTGCCGTGTAAATCGACGTAGGTGGCGTGAAGTTCGGGCCCGTTGAACTCGAGGTTGACGTGGCCATTGACGCCAAGGCCTTCGGAGCCTTTCCGACCGTCCCAGAATTTGGGTTGTGGATCGCGCGAGGGAGGTTTGATGCCGAGCGGCATGCCACCGTGGCCGACGCAGCGCCCGTGGGCTTTTAGTTGGTCTTTGCCAAAGAGATCGTAACCGGCGAAACGGTGCTCGTGGCCCCAAAACCAGAGGGTCGGGCCCTTGACGCCTGCGGCAAAGAGTTGCCGCGCAGGCTTCGGGAAGTCGCTCTCGAAGCCAGAGTAATACTGCTGGTGGGAGAGGAGCACGATCCCGCGCGGGTCCGGTTTGCCGGACTGTGGGATGACGATTTCCTGGAGCCAGGTGATCGAGGGCCTAGGTAGCTTGCAGTTTCCGCCGAGGCCAGGGATTTGTTCGAGAACCGGAATGCCGGTGGAGTTGTAGCCGGTATCGACCGCAATCAAGCGCCAGTGCGCATTTTGCAGACAGAAAAAGCTGGTTTGCTGGCCCAGCATGCGGCTGTCGCGGCGAAGTCCCAACCGGGGAAGAAACACATCGAAATAGCCGATGCCGTTGGCGTACATCTCGTGGTTGCCGTTCATGGCGAAGCTGCCGAGCAAGCCGATGGGCCAGACCACTGGATCGTAGTTGTTAATGGGATTGCGGATTCCCAGACAGTTCTCATTCACTTCGATGGGGTCCCCGACGTAATACACGTCGCCAATATGCAGCGTGAAGTGGGGATTGAACGCGTGCATCTGCTTGGCCACAGCGGCCGCTTCGTCGGTTCCGGTGCCCCAATCGCCGGCGAGAGCGATGCGCACGTGATCGGACCCCTGCTCGTCGAGGAGATCGTACATCGCGTTTTGCGGAGAGGCGGTGTGGGGCGGGAAAAAATGCTTGTCGCGGATCACGTACGCGAGATAGTGGCGGGCCCACTTAAGGATAGCGGCAGGCGCAAACGAAGATTCGAGCGGAAAATTCGGTTTGGAAGCTGCTTCCTGCGCGCGGCGCAAGTGGGACACACCGGCCGAACGCGGCAAGCGCAACAGATCACTCCGTTTTCTGCGGTGGCGCAGACCTCGTGTATCGGAGGCGGTGGAGCCGGTCTGCGGAGGACTCATCTGAGACGCCGACATGTGTGGCCTCCTGATTAGTGCGGAGAGTTGGCCGAACGTTTCACGGCAGAACGGATTATACAGAGGGCAAACATCGTTGTTGTGCTCGAGAGAGTGTATTGGCTATAAAGGTCAGAGAGTCTGCGGACCCTCCTAACTGCGGAAGCCGCGTGGAGGTTGCCTTGAATATCCTAAGCCAACTTGTTCTTGGAATTCTTTGCGCCGGAGTGTGTGCACAGGTGTACGCGGGGCAGGCGGAGACGCCGCCGGCCGCGGCGAATGAAACGAAGGGCACTGTACAAGGGAAAGTAGTGCAGGAACCAGGCGGCCAGGGAATCCGCAAAGTGAGAGTGAGTCTCGCAGGCCGCTCGGGTCAAAGGGCGGTGCAGTATGAAGCGATCACCGACGAGACAGGCCAGTTCAAAGTCGAAGGTATTGAGCCGGGAGTGTATGTGGTGCAGTTAGAACGATTGGGATACGTTGCGGACGTAAAGACGAACCGAGACAGAGCGGTCAAGGTGATCGCCGGGCAGGGCACGAAGGATCTGGTGTTTCACATGCTCGTAACCGGCGTGATCTCGGGAAAGATTGTGGATGCGGACGGAGACCCCTTGCGAAATGTGGACGTAATGGCGACGGTCAGCACTGGCAGAGCGACACTAGGCTATCGGGCACACGTGGCTAGGGGAGCCACGAACGATTTAGGAGAATACCGGATCGCGGATCTGCCACCTGGAAAATATATCGTGCAGGCGACTCCCCCGAAAACTGAAGTGTCACCTCTTGCCCCAAAGGAGAAGGACGCCAACGGGCGTCTGGTGTATGTGACGACTTATTTTCCAGGAACATTGGACCAGCGGCGGGCCGTCGCAGTTGAAGTTTCTGCGGGGAGTACCTTCATGGCGAACTTTGGAGTGGTGTCTAGCCGGGCCTACCGCGTGAGCGGAACGGTGATGGGACTGACCGCTTCGCCAAAGGCGCAAAGCAGTGCGAGTGGAGTTGCCATTTGGGCGGCGTCTCAGGGAATTGGCCAGCTCTTCCTCGTGGGACGGAACGGGCAAAGCGAGGAGCAGAATTTGGGTGAAGATGGGAAATTTGAATTTCCGAATGTGCTGCCCGGGACATACCGCGCTCATTTGATTGTATTTTCAGACTTTTTCAACGGACAGATGCCGTCCATAAAAATGCAAACGATCAGCAGACCTATTGAGGTAAATGGATCAGACGTGGTCGGCTTGCAACTACAGGTGGATAAGGGAGGGGATGTTAGCGGAAAATTTCGCGCGGACGGAAACGAGAAGATCGATTGGAAAGAGTTGAATGTGAGCCTGCTCGCAGTGCCCGAGAGCGAGGAGGAAGCGGTGGACTTGCGGATGGAGATGCCGACAGGGATGGCACAGGTGAATGAAGACGGCTCGTTCGAGATCAAAGACGTGCCAGGAGCAGATTATCAACTCGCAGTGATGGCGCGTTCGGAGAAATTCCGCGATTACTATACGAAGTCGGTGTTGCTGGGTGGACGAGAGGTGGTTGACACGGGATTTGCGATGAGCCCCGGGGCGGTGTTGGACGTGGTTGTGAGTGCGAAGGGTGCGGGGATTGAAGGAACAGTGGTTGACAAAGAGGGTAAGGCTGTGGCCGAGGCGAACGTAGTGACAGTGCCGAGTTCAGGAAAACTGCGACGGCCGGATGCGTACCAATTCGGTAGATCGGACGAAAACGGTCATTTCGTGTTGCGAGGCATGAATCCGGGAGAATTTGTAGTGCTTGCATTTGACGAGATACAGGGAGACTACCGCGCGCCGGGATTTGCGAAGAAATATGCAGGAAAAGGCGAAAAGGTGGAGTTGGAAGAGGGCGGGACGAAGAGCGTGGTAGTGAAGTTGATCACGGAAGAGGGCACGGGACCGTAACCCGGACATCTTCTCGGGATACTCAATCGTGGTTGGGAGGCCAGGTAGGCAAGGGTTTCAGCAGCTCGCAGGGGAAAGGTGCCGAGTCCGAGACGTGGACTCTCCTGTGCTTCATTGCAACAAGCGCACCGCAGAGTATGAACTCGAGCCGTGGTCCGAATGGATCTAAGTCTTCGTCGAAATCGTCGCTTGTCATCCCTCCCATGTCGAAGCGCATTGAGACCAAGGCCGGGTTAGTATCCGCGGCCCCAACCCATTCCGTCGGCAATTTCGAAATAGAAAAGGGCTGGCAGAAAGACAACGCCTTCTCAATAGGCCAGGTTCGGGTAAATCAGCTCGAACGTGCTCAGGCCTCCCCTCTGATCGATGAACCGCGGATCGTCGAGGAGCATGTAACTCACGCAATCGATCAGGTGCCGATCCTTGTCCATTGAGTTTTAGAAAAACGCTGCCGGAGAGATATGGAATCGTTTGCTCAATTTCTCTATATGGGTTTTGTTGAGATCACGTTTCTTGTTCAAGACTTCGGACACGATGCTTTCAGAGCCAAAAATTGTGACTAGGTCTTTCTGGCGAAGACCATTGGCGTCCATCAGCGTGCGAAGGACTTCCACCGGAGAAGCATCAGGAATGGAATGATACTCTTCTTCGTATGCTTCGATCAGGGTTATCAGGACTTCAGCATATTTCTCTTCTTCGCTCGTTGGATTAGCCTTGCTTGTCAGTTTGTCCAAGACTGACAGATATTGCTCATGTTGACGCTGAGATGTAATTGGCGTTGGCGAGCTAACTTCCAGCGCGTACTTTTCGGGTACGGCAATCATGATTTTTGCCGCTCC
>Ga0310913_10001589_pt1 | contig 11813 bp, 13 predicted proteins | sample GREbulkMGOX082_FD_203447 | JGI IMG/M metagenome (GOLD analysis project Ga0310913, IMG submission 203447) | Lab enrichment of tropical soil microbial communities from Luquillo Experimental Forest, Puerto Rico - GRE.bulkMG.OX082 | ecosystem: Environmental > Terrestrial > Soil > Tropical forest >...
ACGATCGAGGCGGTCGCCCGCCATCTCGACCCGGTTGCCATGCGGCGGATCAATTTCGTATCGCCATCCGATTTTCCGTACCGCCCTTACGGCAGCCGCTCGGTTATCTATGACAGCGGTGATTACCAGGGCTGCGTCGACAAGGCCGTCGCGGCATTCGACTACACAGGTCGGCGCGAGGAGCAACAGCGGCTGCGCGAGGGCGGGTGCTATCGCGGGATTGGCGTCGCCGCCTATACCGAGATGTGCGGCATGGCGCCCTCGCGCCGCCTTGCGGCCAACGGCTTCGACCGCGGCGGCTGGGAAAGCGCGCGCATCGCCATGGATTCGAGCGGTCGCGCGACACTCTATTCCGGCTCGATGAGCCAGGGTCACGGGCACGCGACCGTACTCGCGCAGATCGCCGCCGATGTGTTGCAGATGCCGGTCGAGAATATCGACGTCGTGCAGGGCGATACGAAGCAGGTCCAGGCCGGCCACGGCACGTTCAATTCGCGTTCTATGCCGGTCGGCGGATCCGCTGTCCATGTCTGCGGCTGGCGCATTGTCGAGAAGGCGAAAAAGATCGCAGCGCTGATGATGGAGGTCGCCACCCAGGACATTGCATTCGACGGCGGTCGTTTTTCCGTCCCCGGAACGAACATCGAGCCGTTGCCTTTCGCCAAGGTCGCGCGAATGGCGTATCTGGGCCACGTCCTGCCCGACGGAATGGAGCCCGGCTTGGACGAGACCCTCTTCTACGATCCCAAGGGAATGGGGGCGCCGTCGGGTGTTCACATGGCATATGTCGAGGTCGACCCCGATACCGGGATGGTCGAGATCCTCGATTACGTCGCCGTCGACGACGCCGGTACGATCATCAATCCGTTGCTCGCTAGAGGACAAATCCATGGCGGCGTGGTCCAGGGCATCGGCCAGGCCCTATATGAAGAAGCGCGCTACGATCCCGACAGCGGCCAGCTGCTGACAGGCTCATTGCTCGATTATGCAGTTCCGCACGCCGACTCGCTGCCTCAAATCCGTTCGCAATTCCAGCAGACACCATCCCCGACCAACCCCCTGGGGGTAAAGGGCATCGGAGAAAGCGGTGCGATCGGCGCGCCGCCGACGATCGTGCACGCGGTGCTCGATGCGTTGTCGCCGTTTGGCATTGCGCATCTAGACATGCCGCTCTCGCCGCAAAAGGTCTGGTCCGCGATCCAGAGTGCACGTGCGGAACAGGATCGTCACCCCCGCGCAAGCGGGGGCCCAGGGCCGACAATGTGAGACCTTTCCATCACTGAATCCCGCTTCCGCGGGAATGATGGAACAACCGAGTTTTAATGGGAGCTGCTATGCCCGAGGCAGTCATTACGCAGCAAACAATTCAGGTCGAACACGTTCGGATCGAAGCTGCAAAACCGTTTGCCGAGGTTAAGGCGGCGTTGGAAGAATTCGTGCCGCTGCTCGATCCCGTAATCCCAGAGGCATTGCGGCAAGGCGATATAGGGCGGGCGAAAGAGGCGCTTCAGCGCGGTCCCGAGCTGGCGATCTTTAGCGCCAGGGATCATGGGGGATTGCTGCGCATTGTCGGCCTCGCGCGCAAGGCGGTGCAGTACGAGATCGGCAATCCCCTCACCGCCAGTAGGATGACCCAGCACCAGCTGCCGGCCTCGCTCTACGCGCCGTTGCGCGTCCTGCTCTACGAAAACGAGGCCGGCCGCGCGGTCTTCGAATACGACCGGCCCTCATCTCTATTCGGCCAGTTCGGCGACGAACGGGTCACCGCGGTCGGCTGCGAATTGGATGCAAAGCTTGAAAGCGTGCTGGTCAAAGCGGCCGGCTGAAGAAGAGAGCAGCGATATGAGAATTGAAGGTTCGGTTGCCTTCGTCACGGGAGCCAATCGCGGTCTCGGCTTGGCTTTCGTGAGAGAGTTGCCCGGCCGCGGAGTGAAAAAGCTTTGTGCCGGCGTACGCAATCCGGAAGGCGTCGACCTGCCGGACATCATACCGGTCACGTTCGACGTAACGGATCCCGCGGCTGTTGCCGCGGCGGCACTCTGCTGCAGTGACGTGACGCTGTTGATCAATAACGCGGATCGGGCGGGTCGATGCCGGTGCGCTCGATCCGGCGGTGATCGACAACGCGCGCGAGTTTTTGGAAACCAACTTCTACGGGATTATTCGGGCAAGTCAGGCATTCGCGCCGGTCCTTTTGGGAAATGGCGGCCGGGCGATCATTAACGTGCTGTCCGATGTCACCTGGTTTGCACGGCCAATACTGACCGCCTATGCGGCCACGAAATCCGCTGCGTGGAGTTTCACCAACGCATTGCGCATTGATGTGCGCGATAAGGGTATGCAGGTGCTCGCCCTGCATGTCGGTTTCGTGGATACCGACCTGACCCGGGACTTCGATGTGAAGAAGAGCGACCCCCGAGTGGTCGCCGCGCGCACGCTCGATGCGCTTGAGAAAGGGCACGAGGAAGTGCTCGCCGACGAGCAAACCGAGGCGCTGAAGCGCAGCCTGTCTACCGCACAACCGTACTACCTGAACCCGCAGCCGCTTTGACTAAAGCGATCGCCCCAGAACAGGAGGTAAAGTCGATGGAAGAAACGCCGGTCCTCCGCGAGGAGAAGGGACCTGTTTCGGTCGTGACGATGCAATGCCGGCCGTACAATCTGCTCGGCCCGACCCTGCTCGGCGCGATCGCCGACGAGATCGCCGCGGCCCGCGATGCCGGCAGCCGAGCAATCATTCTGCGCAGTGGGCTGCGCCATTTCTCGGCCGGAGCCGATGTCGCGCAGTTCAGCGCACGCATCGAACAAGGTGGCCGCAGCAAGTCGGCAAGCGGTGGCGTTGATTTCTTGAAACTGCTCGAATTGCTGCCGATCCCGATCGTCGCCAGTGTGCACGGCGTTTGCCTCGGCGGCGGGTTCGAATTGGCGCTCGCCTGTGACTACATCGTCGCGGCAAGCTCGGCGAAGATTGGCTCGGTCGAGGTCGCGCTCGGGTTGCATCCGCTGCTTGGCGGCATCCAGCGCCAGGTGCAGCGTGCCGGCGCGATGCGCGCCAAGGAGATTTCGATGCTCGGGCGCCGCTACGATGCGGCGACATTGGAGCGCTGGGGCCTCGTCAATCTCGTCGTCGCCGATGACGCGCTCGAGGAAGCGACGATGACGATCGCCCAGGAACTGGCGCACGGGCCGACGGTCGCGCATGCGGCGACCAAGCGCCTCGTGCACATCGCGGTCAATGGGGGTGTGCTCGCAGCGGACGAAGCGATGGCCGAGATCCAGAAGACGATCTGGGCTTCCGAAGACCTCCAGATCGGTTTGGCTTCGTTCCGCGAGAACGGCCCCGGCCTCGCCAAATTCATGGGGCGCTGACATGAGCGGCCCGCTTTCCGGCATTCGCGTCGTCGATTTTTCGCGCGTGCTTGCCGGCCCGCTCTGCGCCCGCACCTTGCTGGACCTCGGCGCCGAGGTTATCAAGATCGAGCCGCCGCGGCCCGACGTGTCGCGCTTCGCGTTTCCGTCGACACCGGGCATGTCGGGCTACTACGCGCAACAGAACGCCGGGAAGCGCAATGTCAGCATCGATCTCAACGTGCCCGGCGCCCGCGAATTGGCATTGCGCCTGTGCGATACGGCGGACGTAGTTGTCGAGAACTTCCGGCCCGGAACGCTACGCTTTTTCGGATTGGACTACGAGACGCTTGCTGCGCGCAATTCGCGCCTGATCTACGCCTCGATCACCGGTTACGGTCAGGGCGGACCATGGCAAGGCCGCATGGCATACGCGCCAACGGTCCAGGCGGAGGCCGGGTTCACGCACAACAGCCTGCGCCATTACGGCGAGGTCCTCGGCGAGCCGCGCACCGACAGCCTGTCGCATGCAGATGTCTATGCCGGGCTGCAGGCGGTGATCGCGATCCTCGCCGCATTGCGTCGGCGCGAGACGACCGGGACTGGCCAATACATCGACGTCGCAATGGCGGCGACCTTGATGGCGGTCAATGAGCGCGCACATGTCGATCTGAACGATGCCGCCATTGGCGACGAGCCGGCGATCCTCGGCGCCACCGACTGCCCATTCTTTAAAGGGCCGGGCGGCGAGCATTTTACCGTCGCGACGAGCCTGATCGGATCCCGCACCTTTCCGTCGTATCTGCGCGCGATGCGCCGGGCCGATCTCGCGGACGACCCGCGTTTTGCAACCGCGGCGGCGCGCCGAGTTAACTTTACCGAGCTGCATCACATCGTCCAGACCTGGATCCTGACGTTTCACGACATCGGCGATCTCGACGCCCAATTGGACGAGGCCAAGATTGCGCTCGGCGAAGTGCGCTCGCTGCGGCAGCTGTCCGAAACGGAGTGGGCGGAATATTGGGGAGCCGATCAGAAGGTCTCCGACCGGAACGGCGGCATCTATCGTCTGCCGGGCCGGCCGTGGCGCTTCTCGCGCGAGAAACTCGATCCGCTGGGTGAGCCCGCCTTTCAGGGCGAGCACAACCGCACTGTCCTTGCCGAGCTCGGCCTCAGCGACGAACAAATTGATGGCTATGTTGTTTCGGGCGCGCTCGTCAGCGCGTCAATTCCCGAACCCGCAAACCAGAGGAACGCGCTATGACCCTCTCTCGCGATCTCATCGATGACCTCCCTTATGTGGAAGGCGTTTTGAACTATCTTGCGCCGATGCCGGAAAGGCCGATCAACCTGGCCTACGATCCGCCTCCGGGCGTGCCGCGGTCGACCGGCGTTCCCGCGGCCCAGCGCATGACAATCTATAATGTCCGCCCAATAGCGGCGCTCCTATCACTCGACAGTGAAGGTCTCGCTCTGGTCACGCACAACAGCGCGGTCCACGACTTTTATGACGAGGACGAACTGCGTCGCGTGTATTACCCCGAAGCCGAGCACCTCGTCGCCGAAATTACCGGCGCCACCCGTGTACTGGTATTCGATCACACCGTTCGCCGCCGCGTCCGGGGTGGCGTCGACCGGTCGGCTGGAACGCCGCGTCAGCCGGTCACTGCCGTCCACAACGACTATACGGTCAAGTCCGGTCCGCAGCGCGTCCGCGATCTGATGGGCGAGGAAGCTGACGAGCTGCTCAGCCATCGCTTCGAAATCGTCAATGTGTGGCGCCCGATCCGCGGGCCGCTGCGCGACACACCACTCGCCGTCTGCGACGCTACGACCGTATCCTTCACGGACTTTGTGCCCTCCGATCTGGTCTATCGCGATAGAGCCGGCGAGATCTACCGCGTCAAATACAACTCTGCCCACCGATGGTTCTACGCACCGGAGATGCAGACCGACGAAGCGCTCCTGATCAAATGCTACGATTCGGCCACAGATAAGGCACGGTTCACCGCCCATTCAGCCTTTGAAGACCCGACCGCTCCAGCCGATATGCTGCCGCGGGAAAGCATAGAACTGAGGACTCTGGTTTTTCACGCCTAGATCCCCCTTCCACGTGGCAGTGACCACTCAGCAGGGTGCGAGAAAGAAGGCCGCGATTGCGCGGTTCGAGACGGTACTGGCGACGGGGCAGTCGGCCGCGGTTTCCATTCCACGCGCCGCGGGTGAGGCACCGGCGAAGATGGTACTCACCAATGCCGGCGGCCATCTGCACATCGCCGAGCCTACCGCTGCTGTCTCCGCCCAGTGACTTCCATACCGTCCGATTCTACCAATTGTGACGACTAGCAAAGGAGACAAACCATGCCTCTCGCGAAAATTCATGACCGTCGGGTTCGTCGATGTAGTAGACCAAGACGGGGAACTGCTTGCCGAGCTTCGTCCAATGGGCGGTCACGGGAGCTATGTCCGCCGCCTGGGTCGTCGCAACTCCGATAACGACGAGCGCTGCCGCCGCGAAAAGAGTTTTCATGTCGATCCTAGCTATTCCGTCCATTAAAGAGTATATGCACCTATATAGGTATAGGTACCTTCATTTCAAGGAGCGTATCCCGACCCGATGCAGCTAGATCTTGACCAAGCGTACGATCTCTTCGCTCGCCAGCCGTTCGATCTCCACCGCGTCCAGTCCGAGTTCCGCCAGGATCGCTGCGCTGTGCTCACCGATGCGCGGCGCCGGCCCTTGAATTCGCGCGGGGGTACGGTCAAAACGGGCGGCCGGAACCGGCTGGCGAACCCGGCCGATATCCGGATGGTCCAACTCAACGATGAGTTCGCGCGCGAGTATCTGCTCGTTGGCGATCACCTCATTGCGCCGCAGCACGGGCGCTGACGGCACATCATTGGCATCGAGCCGCTGCAGCCATTCCGAAGTCGGACGCGCCTTGATGATCTCCGCCATCAGCAGGATCCGCTCGGTGGCGTTGACCGACCGACCGCCGGGCGTGTTGAACCGCGGATCCTCGGCGAGGCTAGGTCTGCCCGAAGCGGCACAAAAGCCTTGCCACTCGGAATCGGAGATCGTTCCGACAGTGATATAGCCGTCGGCGGTCTCAAAGATGAGGTCGGGGCGCGCGGTAGGATCGGGGGTTGTCGCCTCGCGGCCGACCACGGTGTACTGGGTCATCGCCTCCGGCCAGAGATACGCGATCATCGTGTCAAGCATGGCGAGTCGGATGTGCTGGCCCTCGCCGGTCCGCTCACGGGCAAAGAGCGCGGCAGTCACCGCCTGAGCCGCAAAGATCGCCGTCGTCTTGTCGGCGACAATCGTGCGGATCATCTGCGGCCGCCGCGTCTTGGGCTCCGCCTGGAGGTCGGCGAAGCCCGACAGGCCCTGGATGATCGGGTCGTAGACTCGCTTCTTGGCATAGGGCCCGCTCTCCCCGACGCCGCTGATCGAGACGTAGATCAGCCGTGGGTTCAATTCGCGCAATGCAGGCTCACCGAAACCAAGCCGTTCCATTGTCCCAGGCCGGAAGTTCTGCACCAGCACGTCGGCGCGGGCGATCAATTTGTGCATGATCTTTGCCGCCTCCGGCCGCTTCAGGTCGAGCGCCAGCGAACGCTTGCCGCGGTTCGAGGAGACGAACAGCGCCGAGAATTCCCCCGACGCGCTGATCGATTGCCGGCTGCGCCGGGTGATGTCACCGCCGAGCGGCTCAATCTTGATGACCTCGGCGCCTTGATCGGCGAGAAACATCGTCGCTAACGGCCCCGAGACCACACTGGTCAGATCGAGCACCCTGATTCCTGCCAATGGACCCGGCATCTCTGCCACCCTGTGCGTTTGTTTCAAGAACTTATATCGGGAACTATACCGCCGCGACAAGGTCAGATTTTAGCGAGAGCGGGCCTTTGAACGTAAAAACTAGCGTTTGCTGCCGATGGAAGTTAGGTATATAGAGTGTCGTTTCAACACTTATCAGGGAATCGACGATGACCGAAGGCAGGAAGAGCGAAGTGGCCCTGCTGATCGGCGCCGGAGACGCGATCGGCACCGCCGTGGCGCGGCGATTCGCCGCTGGCGGCTATGCCGTCTGCGTAGCGCGGCGTAGTGCGGAGAAGTCCCAGCGGCTCGTGCAGGAGATTGTCTCATCGGGTGGCGTCGCGCGTGCCGTCAGTACCGATGTACGCGATGAAGAAGCGGTCCAGGCCCTCTTCGCACAGGTGGAAGCTGAGCTGGGACCGGTCGAAGTTTGCCTCTTCAACGCCGGCGCCAACGTCAAGTCGCCGCTGATCGAGACCAGCGCCAGGATCTTCTTCAAGGCATGGGAACTCGCCTGTTATGCTGGGTTTCTGACCGGCCGCGAGGCGGCGCGCTACATGATGCCGCGCGGCCGCGGCACGATCCTGTTTACCGGCGCTACCGCCAGCATTCGCGGCGGCTCCGGCTTCGCCGCGTTTGCGGCGGCGAAGTTCGGCCTGCGCGCGGTGGCACAATCGATGGCGCGCGAGCTCGCGCCAAAAAACGTTCATGTTGCCCATCTGATCATCGACGGCGCGATCGACAGCGAGGCGATCCACGGGCGGCTGAGCGCCGCCGCCGGAGCGATGCCCGACCTCGCGCCGGACAGCCTAATCCAAACCAGCTCCGTCGCCGAGGCCTACTGGGCATTGCACAACCAGTCGCGCGACGGTTGGACGCATGAGCTCGATCTCCGGCCCTACAGCGAACGGTGGTAGTGATGGGCGACGCACAGCCGCGGCGGCTGGTGTTGTGGGGCGTCGGAACCAGCCGGACCTTGCGCGCCCATTGGGCATTGCACGAGCTCGGTCTCGATTATGAGTGCCGGCCGATTCTTCCGCGAACCGGCGAGACCCAGACACAACAGTACACCGAGCTCAACCCTAGGCAGAAGATCCCGCTGCTGCAGGACGGGGATTTCAAGATCGCCGAGAGCCCGGCGATCGCGGCCTATCTATCGAAGACCTACGGTACCCGCGAAAGCGCGCTGATCCCGACCGAGCCGCCGGAATATGCGACGTGGCTCGAGTGGTGCTTCTATGCCGCGACTGAGCTCGACGCGACAAGCCTCTACGTGATACGCCGCCACGGCGCTCTGAAGCACATCTATGGCGAGTCGCCGGTGGCGCTGGAAAGCGCCGCTCAATATTTCGCAAGGCAGCTACGACATGCGGAGCAAGCACTGCAGGATGGGCGGCCTTTTCTGGTCGGCGGTCGGCTCACCACCGCCGATATCCTGCTCATCACCTGCCTGGACTGGGCTGTGAGCTACCGGCTGCCGATCACCGCAGCGTGCCGCTCCTATCTGGAGAGGATTACGTCTCGCCCGGCCTACCGCGCCGGCTTGGCAGCCAATACGCCGAAGAGCACGGCGTAGCCGCCTCAGCTTGCTGCCTTCTCTTTCGCGACACGCCGGGCGCCCGGGAGATCGGTCCCCAGCGGCAGATGTCTCGGGCTTGTGGCGCCGGGGCCGGGATGGACATGGGTCTGCCTCGGCATGAGCGGCTCGCCGCATTCGGAGCACACCATCACCGGATCGAAATCCTTGCCGCAAAGATCGTGAGTGTGCAGCAACGGGCGCCCTTTCTTGCCGGCCATGTGGACATCGCCCCAGTGGACGATCGCCATGACGACCGGATAGAGCTCGAGCCCTTTTTGCGTCAAGCGATACTCATAGCGCAGCGGCCGCTGCTGGTAGGGCACTTTGACGAGCACAAATTCGTCGACGAGCTTCTTAAGCCGGTTGGCGAGGATCGGGCGGGTGATGCCGAGACGCTCCTGAAAATCCTCGAACCGGCGCACGCGCAGAAAACAGTCCCGCAGAATCAATAGCGTCCAGCGGTCGCCGATGACCGAGACCGTTCGTGCCATTGAGCAATTTTCTTCGCTAAGCTCGTTCCAACGCATTCGCTCTTCCAGCAATCCCGGTTGAGTCCCTCCTACAACGATATATAGCCCAGCGGGTTCAATATTCAAACCAATGAGGCTATTGCGGCGCCCGGCTCGCTCCGGGCCGGGCGACGTTTTGCATTCCAATCGTCATTGCGAGCGGAACGAAGCAATCTCGGGCCGCTGCGCCGTCGATCGGTGGAGATTGCTTCGTCGCGCAAAGCGCTCCTCGCAATGACCGCTGGACTTCGGTATCCTTTTAGGAACGGTCGGCGTAGCGGTCCGCGCCGAGAAAATGCAGGGAGACATAGGGCTCGTCCCCGACCACCCAGCTATCGTGTCCGGGCGCGATGTGAAAAACGTCTCCCGAGCGCAATTCGGTGATGGTGCCGTCGTCCATCGCAGCAGTCGCACGGCCCGAAACAACGATGCCGACATGCTCGACTGAGCAGCTCGACCCGCCAATAGCCGGGCCGACATGCAGCGACCACCTCCAGCCCGGTTCATAAGTCGCGCGGCCAATCGTCATGCCGGCGATCTTGACAATCTCGAACTTGCCCTTCTCGAATGTCCGAACTTCGTCTGGCTGCTCGAACCGCTTCAGCATCACATCCATATTTTGACCCATCGTTTAGTGGTCGCGTTTAGCCTCGTGTCCGGCGAGTGCTCAGATCCATTCAGATGATTCATTCTGTCCTTCGTTCGTGCCCGGCCTTGTGCCGGATATCCACGGTTACCGGCGAGCGGTACGCCGCGACTCGTGGCGGCCGGGCCAAGCCCGGCCACAACGATGAGGTGAGTCGTCCGTCTGAGCCTGAACATTAACGCGTCGCCGGTGTCATTTCCTCGACATCGCGCAGCCGGTCTTTGCCGAAAAAGATCTCGTCGTCGACAAAGAAGGTGGGCGACCCGAACGTACCACGCGCCACTGAACGTTCTGTGTTCTCGATCAGCTGCGCCTTTACGCCGGCGTCCTGCACCAGCTCCGCAAAGCGCTCGGCATCGAAACCAGATTCGAGCAAGGCGGCCCGCAATATCGCCGGGTCATCGAGCTTTTTCGGTTCCGACCACATGTGACGGTAGATCTCGTCAACATAGCGCTCGAACAAACCGAGCTTCTGCGCCGCAATCGCGCCACGCATGATCGTCAACGTGTTGACCGGGAAGAACGGGTTCTGCCGGAAGCAAGTGATTCCGTGACGCTTGATAAAGCGCGCCGTCTCGAGCCGCTCGTATTCGGGTTTGTTCTTGATCCCGGCGAGGCTCTCTGCCGGCGACCGGTTGCCGGTCAATTTGTAGACGCCGCCCAACAACACCGGCACATACTCGAAGTTCGCACCGGTTCGCTGCTCGATTGCCGGGATCACCAGATGCGCCAGATAGGCGTTGGGGCTGCCGAAATCGAAGTGGAACTCGAGTTTGGGCATGGCTTCACCATTTCTCCGCGAAGGGCCGGATCTCGCGCTCGAACGACCAGGCGTCGCGCGGCTCCTGATAAATCTGCCAATAGGCCTCGGCTACCGATTCCGGCCGCATCAGCCTCTCTGGATCGAGATTGGCGAGGGCCGCGTTGCCCTCGCGCTCCTTGATCCGCTTGCGCATCCAAGCGGTATCGACGCCGGCGTCGATGACCAGATGGGCGATGTGGATGCCCTTTGGGCCGAGCTCGCGCGAGGCACTCTGTGCTACGGCGCGCAGACCGAATTTGGCGCTGGCGAAAGCGGCATAGCCGACACCGCCACGCATGCCGGCAGTGGCGCCAGTAAAGAAGATATTGCCGCGGCCGCGCGGCAGCATCAGGCGGGCCGCCTCGCGGCCCGTCAGGAAGCCGGCGTAGCAGGCCATTTCCCAGACTTTGCGGAACACCCGCTCGGTGGTCTCGAGCAGCGGGAAATTGACATTGGCGCCGATATTGAAGATGCAGACCTCGAGTGGTGCGGCCGCATCGGCATCCTGGAGGAATGCAGTGATCTCCTCCTCCTTGCGCGCGTCCAGCGAGCGCCCGGCGATTTGTCCGCCTGCCGCTTCGATCTCGGCAACCAGCGGCGCCAGTTTCTCGCCCTTCCGGCGTCCGGCAAAAACGGTGAATCCTCCGGCCGCAAACTTCTTGGCAATCGCAGCACCGATGAAATCGCCGGCACCGATCACTGCCGCAGTGGCATCTCTGTTCTTCAACTCAGTCTCCTATAACGGGTCCGATGGCCCGATCGCGAGCCGCGTCGGCCAGATGGTGCTTGAGGATTTTGCCGGTCGAGGCGGCCGGCAGCTCATCCAGTACGATGATCTCGGATGGGCGCTTGTACGGTGCCAGTGAATGCGCTGCATGCGCCATGAGATCGGCTGACGTTGTGGCTGATCCGGGCACCAGCTGGATATAGGCGACAACCTGCTCGTTGCCCGGGACAGAGCGCCCGATCACCGCCGACTGAACCACCGCCGGATGCTCGTTTAATACCGCTTCGACCTCGGCCGGATAGACGTTGAAGCCGGAGCGGATAATCAGCTCTTTGCTGCGGCCGACGATGTAAAGGGTGTCACCGTCGAACCGCCCGAG
>Ga0310913_10001601_pt1 | contig 11773 bp, 10 predicted proteins | sample GREbulkMGOX082_FD_203447 | JGI IMG/M metagenome (GOLD analysis project Ga0310913, IMG submission 203447) | Lab enrichment of tropical soil microbial communities from Luquillo Experimental Forest, Puerto Rico - GRE.bulkMG.OX082 | ecosystem: Environmental > Terrestrial > Soil > Tropical forest >...
AGCAATTCAACATTGAGCGGCGCCTGGCGGTGCTCGGAAACGGCGAGAGTATCGAATTCACCAAAGCATGTCTAGCAATGGGCAGCCGGCCAATCCGGCCGCAGGTTGCAGGAATTAATCTCGGAAATGTAATCTACTTGCGGACGGTTCGCGATGCGCTCGCGCTGCGCGAAATGGCAAACGTCGAAAAGACAGTGATGGTCGTCGGTGGCGGATTACTGGCATGCGAAGCGGCCGCGAGTTTGCGGATGATGAAACTGAAAGTGAGTATGATACACCGGAATTCGTATCTGCTGAATCGCTACCTCGATTCACAAACCGGCCCCTGGCTCACCGATTACTATGCGAAGCACGGTACGACGATGTTGATCGAGGAAAGCTTGAACGGTTTCGAAGGCAAGACGGTCCTGCGAAATATTCAAACCAAGAGTGGCAACCGCGTTCCGGCCGGACTCGCCGTAGTCTGCTGTGGCGCGGAGCCAAATCTAGATCTCGTACGCAACACGCCACTATCCGGACCGCACGGATCACCGGTCACAGAATACTTAGAGACAGAAGAGAAAGGAATCTTTGCGGTCGGCGACCTTGCATTTTATCCAGACCGAATCATGGGCGGAGTGCGCCGGCAAACGCACTGGGAGAATGCGCGCACGCAAGGACTGGTCGCGGGCGCCAACATGACCGGGAAAAAGCGAATTCGGTACGAGCAAATCCCCTACTTCTGGACAGAGATGTTCGATTTGAGATTGCATTTTGTCGGAGACTTCAGCATGCAGCCGACGCGCGTTGATTTGCGCGGCGCTTACGCGAAGAAGAAATTCATCGCCCACTACTATCAAGGCGACAAGTTACGCGCGATTCTGCTTTGCAATCAAACGGATCGCGAAGTGGAATCAGCCAAGAAAGAGCTGCGGCATGCGCTTGGAAAATAGCATCCGCTCCGATTCGTTCGCGCACTGTTTGGATTTCAGGTAAAATCGCGCGACAGAAGAAACAATTGCGGGTTTACGGAGTGCGCCTCGCCGGGCATGAACCGTGCTGATAACGTGCTTTGATTCATGGCCGCTTTGGTTGCTCGTGGAGTCGGCGTATGTGTATTTTGTGTATGGTGGGCGTGCTTGGACGAACCTGATTAGCTGCGACTTGGGCAGAGGCGGCGGGGTTGTGATGGAGGCTTCAGTCATAGGCCAAAGGGTTCGGCGAGAATGCGGAATCGAAGGGAAAATCTTTCACCTGACGAGAAATATTTTCGGCCCGGATGAGATTCTTAAATCCAAAGCAGCCGCCGACTGCATCTCACGGGAAACAACCCGAGGCTTCTCATGATCCAGGATTTCAAGTTTTCGTTCCGTCAGCTTCTCAAGTCGCCGGGATTCACGAGCGTCGCCGTAATGACGCTCGCCATGGCGATCGGCGTTAATTCCGCAATCTTTGCGATGGTCAATGGCGTGGTCCTACACCCGGTTGTGCCGGTCCGCCCGAACGAGGTCGTGAACGTTTTCACGGCACGGCAAAACGCGAGTCACGACTACCGCCAGTTTTCTTACAACGAATACCGCGAATTACGCGATAATGGCGGCGAAGTTTTTGTCGATGTTGCCGCGCTCGAGTTTGCCGTGGCCGGCATTGGACGGGATCACGAGATGCGGCGTAGCTTCGCCTTCCTGACTTCGGAAAACTATTTCTCGATGATGGGTGTCCAGGCGTTTCGGGGTCGCTTTTACACCGCCGAAGAATGTAAACCTAACGCGAATATCGCAGTCGTGGTCGCCAGCTACGGATTTTGGAAACGCCAGGGTGGCCGCAACGATTTCGTCGGCAGCACGCTTCAGGTTAACGGACAACCCTACACCGTGATCGGGATCGCGCCCGACGGATTTAGCGGTGCGAACGTTCTCATCGCGCCGGATTTGTGGGTACCGATCGGTGTTCGTTCGCAGCTCGGCTCCGCATTCGGCGATTCCGAGACGATGCATGACCTAACGAATCCGAAGAATTATGCGTTCAATCTTACCGCGCGCATGCGGCCCGGTTTGACAATTGAAACGGCGAAGGCGCGCTTACCTGTGCTCGCGCAGCGTTTGACCGCAATCCAGCCGGGCGATGTCGAAGGCGCGCGCGAATTACAAATTCAAAAGCCGTCGCGATTCAGTTTGAGCACCCAACCTGAAGACGACGGCCCGATCACCCTGATCGCGACGTTGCTGATGTTCATGGCCGGTGCCGTGTTGTTGATCGCCTGTTTAAATCTCGCGAACATGCTGCTCGCGCGCGGCACTGCGCGTTCGAAAGAAATCGCGGTGCGACTAGCGGTAGGCGCATCCCGGTGGCGAATCGTCCGGCAACTGCTTTGCGAAGGGTTTCTGCTCGCGCTTTGCGGCGGCGCAATCGGCCTGGTCTTGAGTGCCTGGGGCAATGACGTGCTGCTTCAGCAACTGCGCAGCCTGCTCGCGTCGGTGAATTTCTCTTTCGTCGTGAAGCTGCGCCCCGACATTACCGTCCTCGTGGTCACATTTTTATTTTGCCTTCTCGCAACCACGCTTTTCAGCCTCGGCCCAGCGTTAAAAGCCACGAAGGCCGATCTGGTGAACGATCTCAAACAACAAGTTGGCGAGCCAGCGCGCGTCGGCCGCTTCAGTCGTTTCTTCGCGCCGCGGCATATTTCGGTCATGGTGCAAATCGCGCTTTCACTAATGTTGCTCTTCGCGGCCGGATTGTTTTTCCGGGGCGCGCTCAAAGCCGCGGGACTTTATCCGGGATTCAACGCGGCAGGCGATCTGATCACAGAATTCGATTTCACATTGATCAAAAAGGAACCGGCCGAGTCGCGCCGGTTGATCTTTGCCATCACCGACCGCACACGCCAGTTGCCTAGAGTTGCGGCAGCTGCCACGGCGACGATGCTGCCCTACGCCGATTTCACCAACACCCGGCGAGTCATTCGAATGAAAGACGCAATGCCGACTGATCCGAAAGCGCCCGATCCCAGTCTGAATTCACTCTACACCGCAGTCACCACCGGGTATTTCAACGCGCTGGGCGTGAAACTCCTTCGCGGCCGCGATTTCACTCAGGCCGAATGTGAGGACAAAAACGGCCGCCGCGTCGCGATCATCGACGAAGAGATGGCGAACAAACTTTTCCCGAGCGAAGACGCGATCGGTGAGCACATTCGCTACACGCAACCACCAAAGGACGGCGCGTCTAACGACTTGGAAATCGTCGGCATCGTCAGCAAGCATCGCCACGACGTGCAGAACGACTCGATAATCACGCGCCTATTCGTGCCCTTAGCTCAGGGTTACAGTGGCCAGACTTACCTGCATGTTCGGCTCAACACCCAGGATCGGCATGCCGTGGTCGCGATGATGCCAACGCTTCGTCAGGCGCTGCGCGAGATTGATCCTGATCTGCCCCTGCTACAGATGACGCCGTATACCGATTTGATCGAGAAATCGCCCAATCTCTGGATCGTCAAACTTGGCGCGATGCTTTTCGGCGCGTTCGGCTGCATCGCTTTGCTGCTTGCTGTCGTTGGCGTTTACGGCGTAAAAGCCTACGCGGTTGCATGTCGCACACGCGAGATCGGAATTCGAATGGCGCTCGGCGCGCATCGCAAAGATGTCTTTGCGCTGATCATGCGCCAGGGCGCGTTGCAAACCGCGCTCGCGGTTGCGGTTGGACTTCTTCTTTCCCTAGCCGCCGGCCGCGTTCTCTCGCAAATCCTCTACGGCGTGAGCCCGAGCGATCCGCTTTCGCTCATCAGTTCAAGTTTTATGCTCGCCGCAGCAGCGCTCCTCGCCTGTTTCCTGCCAGCGCGTCGCGCAACTTACGTGAATCCGATCACTGCCTTGCGCACGGAATAAGATCTTAAGTAACCGCTGGCTTCTAACGTCTGATTTCTAAAGAGATGGCTGGGGGCGGAATCGAACCGCCGACACGTGGATTTTCAGTCCACTGCTCTGCCAACTGAGCTACCCAGCCTTATATTCTCTATATCAGTAACTTAAACAACGCACCATCAGAATTGATGGTGAGACCCCAAAAGGCTTTCACCGGAGTGACTTTGAGGAGGCTTGGAAACGATACCTTCCACCTTCCTGCGAAACAGCCGCAGCAAGTGCAACAGTCGCCACACACGATCGAGGGAATGTTGCGGCTGTGGCGGATGTTGCGGCTTGGTTAAGGTGAGCTGTTTGATAGCCGTTGTCACGGTTGTCGTCGACGAACCACGGCGTAACCATAAGAAGACAGAACTATTTCAGAGTAATTTCGCGCACGATCTTGTCGCCCAAAATCTCGCGAAGCTCTAGTATAGGGCTGATCCATAAAAGCGGTTCAGGGCATCGTCTCAACTGGGAGGAACAGCTGAGCCGTTTAGGGTCCATTCTATGAAGCGAGTCTGCCCCATGTGTGCCCGCAATGCTTTCATCGCTTCGGCGTGTGGAGCTGGGCGGACGAAACTGTATAAGATGCCTTATCCAACCAAGTCGAAGGTGTGTCCAGAAGTCACGCTGGAATGGATGCGCCAGCAAGGAATAACCGATGATACCAGCTGTTTGGCCAAGCTGACGTTGGATTGCCAATAGCCAGCGTGCAAACTTTGCTAGGCCGGAATAGCGCACAAGTGGGAGATAGGAAAGTTGCACCAAATATTCCACCTCCGGTTCAGTGCGTCGAAAGTTTCTCCACGGACTTGCTGGCATTCGATCTAAGATTTTGGCGCGGGCTGCTCAATCCGAAGTCTACCAAGGCAAGCCCTCAGGCGTCACTCTTTGTTCTGTGGGACGATCCCGAATAGGCCAAGATTGCTCCCAAAATGGTAGCCAATGCGTACAATAGCTGGATTGTCCAGTTCGGCTGCGCAGACACGCATTGAACCATTGATTCAAGGCGGCTGGCTCCGATGAAGGCGAAAACAATTCCGACTAAAAAGACAATGACGCCAAGTACACGGGTGAAACGTGGTAGACCACAGCTCGGTGCCGCAACAAATAAAAGTAGACCAATAACAATCCTGGCACCCACCGCCACATAGAGTTGAACATCGGCCGACCAACTATGGACTGCGTCGAGCAATAGGTGTGGCCGTGCAATGCCAAGCAGACTCTCCACCACGATTGTCCATCCGATGATAGCAACAATGACGTTTATGACGGAGCCTCAGCTACAACCTTGGTGGGCGCAAGTTACTCTTGCAATTGTAGGCTCCTTACTCTATCCAAACTTCCCATGAATCTTTCGACATGGCAGTTGGAACGAGCACTATCACTTCGTCGCCAAATCGATACACTGCAACGACGGCTTGTGAGTTTGGTAAGTGCTGTTGGCTGGGGCGTTGGAGTGGCCACCCCGCCAAGGCGTAGGGCTGGCCGCCATAAGTTGTCAGCAGCCGCCCGTGCGAAGATTGCTGCCGCGGCACGTGCTCGTTGGGCGCGGGTCAGAGCGGGGCAAGCAAAAAGCGCAAAGAAACGTGGACGACGTCGTGGAGGGATTACACCAGCTGGGCGGAAACGGCTCTCCCAGCTAATGAAAGCGCGGTGGGCGGCAAGAAGGAGAGCCGCTTCCGGTAAGAAATAGCAAATAAGATAACAACGCAATCTGCTCATCGGTTAGGTGAGCAAATCGCTCTATTGATAGCTTCTTCACAGGAGAAGACTTGCTCTGTAGCGGTTTCCGTTTACTCACTGTTAAAGTATAAACCTAAATTTGCTTGGCGGGACAGGGTGTCGTGGTAAATACGCTAGAGTTAGCTTGCATTTACGATTCACTTCATCAATTGCCTTTTGCCCCATTAGTCCCTCCCAACGTCGATTTGCAAAAGCTCTCCGACTGCATTCATATCGCGGTAGATCTCATCGTGCTTCTTCTGTTCCACGTCCAACAACCGGATTGAGATCCGAATTAGTCGACCTGCAGCATCGTATATGCGCTGTTGCGGTGGGATTAATTGTAGCAAACGAAGCAGATCTTGAAATGGCAATGCCGTTATAGCCGAGCGTAACTGAGCAGAAAGGCTCCGGAGCTTTCCCGATATCTCCACCTGTTCGTCGCGCTTGGCGCCTGCTGGCGTGCTAGCAATGACGTTCGCATGATAGATCAGTGTATAAGTGATCTCGGCGAGAACTTTACGGTATTCAACATATGGTTTGATGATACCTTCGGAAATAAATTGTGAAAACAAGAACAAAAAGCCGGCGCCAATCAGCGTCAGAGTAGCGGTAAGAACGGCTTGTGTCATCGCCAACGACTTTTCTACGAGAAGTTTAGTCCAAGCGCGGGATTAAGCGATCTTTTCGTGAGGGATAATGCGCGATTTCCATCGAAGAAATGAACAACCTGCGCCGAGTAAGCGGGCTTTTGCGTGTCTGTAAAGGTGATTGCACAGTTAAGATTTCGTTTTTGCCGGCCACGAAACTTTGTGAGCAAATCTTACGCATGCGCGTCAAGAGTGTAAGCGTGGACAATGTGGCCGGGCCCGTCGAGCGTATATTGGCTCCATTCCACGCGCGCGAAGGGGAATGCGGACCATCCAGACCGGCTCTCTTATTATGGCTATAGCGAATTACGCGGTTTCCATGTCCGAATTGGTCCGAAAAATGTAGATTGATTTTTTCGTGGCGACGAAGACTACGGCAAGTAGCCTAAGAGAGCGAAAAAGGAAAGGAACTGGTGAACAACAGATCACCGCAATTGAAGGCGTTCAAGCGAGGTCCATCTCTGGGGCTTTCCAGGTGGTATATGGGGATGTTGATGACCAACCTCGCGGAAAGCAAAGATACCGACGAAGTCTTTTTTCTGATGGAGGCAACTGCAGTACCCGGAACTGAGTCGCCTCCCCATGTAGGAAAGGAAGCTTTTAAAGTGGAAATGGGGGAATGTACCTTTTGTCCTAAATTGAAACCGCACGCATTTGCTATCCGCTCGCCTCGGGGTCGCGTGCTCATTTTGGTCAGCCCCGGAGGGTTGGAAGGAGCCTTCCGCAGCGAAAGTTCGCTTGCCCAAAATCTGGACCTTCCGACTGAAGCGCCCACGTATTCAACGATTTATTTGAAGCAAGCGGCGCAACGATTCGGTGAGTACGGTGCACGCTTCCTAACTCCGGATGAGATCGCGGACCAACTCCCCCTGTTTCCCAAACCGCTTCCACCGAACACCGGCAGAGTCCATCGCACCTGAACAACTCCGCACGCGCGCGAGTATAGCAGCAGAAATTCGATATTTGGCTGCCCTGCTGAGTTGCTTGATCTGGTGCGATGACTGAAATTCCACCACGTGAGCTTTGAAGTTCTCCGCACGATTAGCGCCAATCATCCCAGCTTACCAGGGCATTTCCCTGGCGCGCCCATCGTGCCTGGGGTCGTGATCCTAGATGAAATTCTCGACGCTTTCGCCGAATGGCGCGAGGATTCTCGCGTCAACGTCGTGCGCACAGCCAAGTTTCTCGCTCCCTTAAAGCCGGAACAGCCGTTCACTATTTGTCTTTCCGCGGATAAAGACTCTAAGGGCGAAGTTGATTTTTGCTGTCGTGTCAAGGATCGCGTGATAGTTGAAGGTCGATTTTCAAGTCTATTGCGGCGTAAGCTGATCTCGTGAACGCGGCATCATCTGCAGCGCCTGCGTTCACCACTGCGCCACTCAATCCTCGCTTGGCGCGTTGGCTCAAGAATTACCCCGCGTGGCTGGGGAGCGAACGCTTGCATCAAAGCATCGAACTGATGGAGCGTTACAGCATCGACTTGGCTATCGATCTCCTGCGCCAGCTCGACGTGCTTGATCAACTCGGTGAGTGGCGATCGGCGAGTGAGCTTTGTCACGCGCTTTCTTTTCAACCGCGCTTCCAGTTCGCTTTAGGTTGGCTATTGGAACGCCTAGTCGAGACTGGCTGCACGGAGGCGCGAACCAACCCCAACGCGCGCTCATATCGTTTGCAACATGCACCGTGGCAGCCGGAGCTTGCACGCTTGCGCAGAGCAGGGCTTAATATTGACCCGAGCAACGCAGCGACCTTGGATTTGTTAGATTACGCAGCGAGTGTCTATCCAACTATCGCACGCTGCGAACAGAGCGGCGATCAGGCTATGGTGGGACTGCAGGGAGTACCCATATGGCTGAATTTTTTTCACAACAACAATCTAACTTACGCGGTAAATAACTGGGCCGGTGCAGTCCCAGCCGTTGATCGTCTATCCATTCGATCTAACCTGCGGATTCTAGAAGTCGGCGCGGGCGCCGGCAGCGCCAGCGAAGCCTTGCTGTGTTGTTTTGGCGAACGCGGGAACCTAGGACATATAGAGCGTTATCTTATTACAGAGCCGAGCGCATTCTTCCGTCGGCGCGCTGAACGCGAGCTGTCAAAACAGTATTCCAATTTACCACTGCAATGGGGCACGCTCGACATCAATTTGCCATGGGATAGTCAAGGCATCGCCCTGGGCGAGTTTGATCTCGTATACGCCGTAAACGTGATGCATATCGCCAAAGATCTTTTCTTTAGCTTAAATCAGGCGCGCTCCGCTTTGGTGGACGATGGCTGGCTTGTAATCGGCGAATGTCTGCGCCCGTATATTTATCAACCGATCTACCCTGAACTAATCTTTCTGATTATGGAGAGTTTCACTGAAGTTCACACAGACGTAGAAATTCGCCCAAACCCCGGTTTTCTGACTGCAGACCAATGGCGTCAAGCATTCAGACGTGCAGAATTTGAGCGTGTCGAGATCGCACCGAACCTTGATAATATTCGCGAGTTATATCCGCATTTCTTCACTGGTGCGATTTGCGGACAAAGCGCCACCATTACAAAAACGACCCCGAAAGCTTTTGGGGCCAGTTCCTTGCGCGCGCACCGCTGGGTGGACTTTCCGGAGCGTGGCGCGCCTGGCCTGCTGCGACTGATTGGTTGGATCGCCATTTATGGCGGACGGTGGACGGCAAGGCTGCTCCTATATCCTATCACTCTGTATTTCCTGATCTGTGGAAATGCGATCCGGCGAGTATCGCAACAATACCTACAGCGCGTGCGCGGCCGCCCAGCGCACTGGTGGCATGTATTCCGCCATCTTTATTTTTTCGCGGCTACGATCTTAGATCGGATTTATCTGCTTAAGGGCGCGTTCGAGCACTATGACGTAACGTTTTATGGGAAGGGAATCCTGAACCGGCAAATTGAAAACAGGAAGGGTTGTATCCTCTTAGGCTCGCATCTGGGTAGCTTCGAGGTATTGCGCACGCTCGGAGTAACGCAGCGGGACCTTCCGCTCAAGGTGTTGATGAACATTGTGCACAACGAAAATATTACTCGTTTTTTTGATGCGATTAACGAGAAGATCGCTGACACAGTGATTGTGGCGGACCGACCGGACACTTTGCTGAAAGTCAAGGAGAGCTTGGATGCGGGCTTCTTCATCGGCATGTTAGGCGACCGCGCCTCGAGCGACGGTAGGACGGCGCGATGTCAATTCCTAGGTGCGCCGGCCACCTTCCCGGCCGGTCCGATCCTCCTTGCCGCAAGCATGCATTGCCCTGTCATCTTGTTTTTCGGCCTCTATCGAGGCAGGAATCGTTACGAAATCCACTTCGAGCCTTTTGCTGAGCGAATAATTTTGAGCCGTGATCACCGTACTGAGGACATCCAGCACTGGATGCAACACTACGTTGAGCGGTTGGAGCATTATGCGCGGCTTGCACCTTACAACTGGTTTAACTTCTATCCGTTTTGGGATTAACGACCACTCTGCTGGAAGAGCAAAAAAATTGAACAAAAGTCCGATTAACAAAGTAGAAATCCGCAAACTTATCCCACACTCGGGTCTGATGTGCCTTTTAGATCTTGTTACTGAATGGGACGATCGGTCGATTGTCTGCATCAGTAATACGCATCGCGATCCGGCCAATCCGTTGAGGCGTAACGGACGGTTGTCGGCTTTGCACGCCTTCGAATACGGTGCCCAAGCTGTGGCGGTGCACGGCGGATTGCGAGCACGCTCAGCAGGCGTCACGGCACCGCCAGGCTACCTGGCCGCCCTACGCGATGCGCGTTTGCACGTCGTGCGACTGGATGATATTGCTGCGCCACTCCAGATTTGCGCGTACCGCTTGTTCAGTGATTCTGCCAATGCGGTCTATGAATGCCGCGCCTTAGCGGACGATGTTCTTTTGGCTGACGCGCGAACGACGATCATGCTGCGCATGTGACGCCTCCAGCGCTCCGACCGATTCCACGCGCGCGTGACTTCCCGACGCGCCATATGCCGATGATGCTAAGATCATGATGCGTGGAATTCATCGCCGCGTTCGAGCGCCAATTCGGCTTTGAGATTTTCAATGTCGCGGCCGATGCTCGCGACGGCCGTGACTTTTTTGTCGGCCCGGAAAATCACGGAGGCTTCTTTCACTTTCAAATCGCCCGACACGCTCGCTCGATCGCCGCCGCTGCCGTGACCGACGTAGTGGATGTGCAGATCGAAATGATTGCTCCAGAAGAACGGCGGTGCGACAAACGGTTCTCGTGCGCCCAAAATATTTCTCGCGGCAGTCTGACCCTGGCGTTGTGCCACGACCCAGTGCTCCACGCGAATGCGCCCAGCACGAGGATCGGGCCACCGCGCAATGTCCCCGGCAGCGAAAATTCCCGATACGTTAGTTTCCAAAAATTCGTTTACCAAAACGCCGTCGTTCGTAGCTATGCCTGCGCTTTCAGCCAGTGTCGTGTTTGGCCGCACACCGATTCCGGCAACAACCAAATCGCAGTCCAATTGTGTTCCGTCATCCAGTTGCACGTTGCCTTCTTGAATTTTTGCGGCCACTCGCCCGAGATGAAACTTTACGCCGTTCGCCTCGTGGGTTTTTTGAACCAAGTAGCCCAGTTCGCGTCCGAGAATTTTTTCGAGCGGCAGTGAATATTTTCCGACTACGGCGACTTCAAGTTTGCGCTCCCGTAAAGACCACGCCACTTCTAATCCGATGAAGCTTGCGCCGATTACCACCGCGCGCCTAGCGTTTTTCGCTTTGTCGATGATGCGCCGGCTGTCCGCGAGCGTTCGCAAATAACAAACGTGCGGCAAATCGTGGCCAGGAATTTCCAAGCGCACTGCCTCGGCGCCTGTGGCGAGAAGCAGCGCGCCGTAGCCTAACGAGCGGCCATTGGCGAGCGCTACCTGTTTTCCCTTTGAATCGATCGTTCGCGCTTCAGTTCCGGTGAGCGTATCAATGTTGTGTTCGCGATAAAAATCGGCCGGGTGAAGTGGGATCCATTCTTCCGGTGCATTACCAGCTAGATAGTCTTTGGAGAGATTCGGTCGGTCGTAAGGAAGAGATTCGTCCTTACCGATCAACGTGATGGGACCATTGTAGCGTTCGCGGCGTAACATTTCCGCCGCGGCGCCACCTGCTGCGCCAGCGCCGACAATCACAACGCTGCTTGGCGAGACGGGAGGCTTTCGCCTTCCTTTATTGTCGATCTTGCCGATGACGTAAAAACGTTCCCCGCGTTTTTCGATTTTCCAGCAGGAGACATCGTTCAACGCAGGCGCAGCGATCGCCTCGCCGGTGCGCAGATCGAAACGCGCGTGGTGCCACGGGCAACGCACCGTGCAATCCACGATCAAACCTTTCGCCAGCGGTCCGCCGTAATGCGTGCAGGTCGCGCCGATTGCGAAAAGCTCCGCGCCGCGCCGAGCCACCAGGACCGCTTCGCCGAAAGCATGACCTGACAACATTGTTCCGTCAGCCACATCCTCGACTCGAATCCCTCTTTCGAAATCGGGACCTG
>Ga0310913_10001606_pt1 | contig 11760 bp, 15 predicted proteins | sample GREbulkMGOX082_FD_203447 | JGI IMG/M metagenome (GOLD analysis project Ga0310913, IMG submission 203447) | Lab enrichment of tropical soil microbial communities from Luquillo Experimental Forest, Puerto Rico - GRE.bulkMG.OX082 | ecosystem: Environmental > Terrestrial > Soil > Tropical forest >...
GCCGCGGCGCTGTTCGACCGTTATGGCCGGCTCGACATTCTCGTCGGCAACGCCGCCGAATTCGGTACCTTCTCGCCGCTCGGTCATATCGACCCAGCGACCTGGGCCGAGGTAATGGACCTGAACCTGACCGCCAACTGGCGCCTGATCCGGGCGACGGACCCCTTGCTGCGCGCCGCCCCCACCGGGCGCGCGATCTTTGTCACCGCGGAAGTCGCGCGAAGCGTCTCCCCCTATTGGGGTCCTTACGCGGTCAGTAAGGCGGGCCTCGAAATGCTGGTCAAGATCTACGCCGGCGAAATCACCAAGACACGCGTTCGCGCTAATCTGATCGACCCCGGCATTGTGCGCACCCGGCTGCGCGCTCGCGCCTTCCCCGGGGAAGACCCAAGTCGGTTGCCCTTGCCCGAAAGCGTCGCTGACGCCTTCCTCGCCCTGGCGCTACCCGAATGCATCTGCAACGGCGAGGTGGTGATGGCCTCCGCCGTTTCGTTGTCACGGAATGGATGAGAGGGGAGGGTCATCCTCACCTGTGAGGCGGCAGCTCAGGGTACCTCAGATGACCGGCCCGATTACTCAGCCGGTCTTGCTATCGGTGACGCCATAGCGAATGGCGAGCACCTCGATTTGCTCGAGCCCCGCCGGCGCACGTAGTTCGACGATGTCGCCCTGATGCGCTTTCATCAGCGCTCTGGCGACCGGTGACAGCCAGCTCACCTGGCCGCGGTCGAGGTCGGCCTCGTCGACGCCGACGATGGTGATCGTCATTTCGGTCCCGCGCGCGGTCGCGTAGGTGACGGTCGCGCCGAAAAAGACCTGGTCCAGCTTCTTCTGCCGGTTTGGGTCGACCACCTCGGCGCGCTCCAGCCGCTTGGACAGGAAGCGGATGCGCCGATCGATCTCGCGCAGGCGGCGCTTGCCGTAGATGTAGTCGCCGTTCTCCGAGCGGTCGCCGTTTCCAGCCGCCCAGGCCACGGTTTCCACCACTTTCGGGCGCTCCATACGCAACAGCTGGCGCAATTCGTTCTGCATGCGGCGGTGACCTTCCGGGGTCATGTAGTTCTTGATCCCTGGCGGCATGGCCGGCGGCTCATCGGGCAGGTCGCCCTCGTCATCCGTTTCCTTAACGAAGGCCTTGCTCATCGGATCACCTTCTCCCGTCCCACCGTTCATGACTTAACACGAGTGGTGGGCAGCGCCCGCTATGGATCGTCGGCTTAAGTCGAAACGATATAACTCGAACCGGACACAAAAACCCCGCCAGGCGCCCAGCCAACCGGGGTGTTGAAAAACCTCGACCGTCTCTTCCCCGGAATAAATCTCGACACGAACAAGTGCATCGCCAAAGCCAACCTCGTGGCGTCAGTTCTTTCCTGGAATGACGGTGGGGGGAGTCTCGCGCTCCAAGGAGTGCAGGACCACAACAGATCGCCCGGGCCGACACGCCCGATCTCTCCAAGAGGCGTGACGTGACGGATGCGGGGAAGGCGACCGGAATCTCCTCGCTCCGAAAACATGTGATTGGGGCGAGGACGGACCCATATCAGTGATGCCGAACATCGCCAGGGAACGGAGCGCGGACTGGTTCTGGGCTTTGACGAGCCAGTAGCCGAGGTAGCAGCTCTGAATTACAAATAATGGATGGATTGGTGCGAGATGATGGAAACAGTCAGCGGGCCGTTCTCACAAAAACAACATCCAAACCGAGTTTCACCCGTCGATAAACCGAGACTCGATTTGTTGGAGAAAGATGAGGTAAAAACAAAACGTCCCAGCATGTGGAACATCGTCTTTTATAACGACGATTACACACCGATGGATTTTGTCGAATTCGTCCTGAAGGCGATATTTCACATGTCGACGCTAGATGCACTAGCCTTGACCTTGGCTGTCCATACGAAAGGTAAGGGCATCGCCGGTACCTATACCTTTGAGGTAGCTGAACAGAAGCAATCCGAAGTCTTGTTGATGGCTAAGGTCGAGGAGCATCCGCTGCGAGTTGAGGTTGAGAGGGTGTGAGGGACGATTACGCTGGGAGGAGCGCGTACTAAATTAAGAGGCAAAATTCGCGACGATCGGCGGGGGCGGGTTCTCCACCGGCGGTATCGGAATCGGCCGCGGCGGCTCTTCGATGGGCTGAGGCTGTCGCGGCTCGGGTCGTATCGGCGGATTTCCTGGCGGCTTCGGCTTTCCCGGCTGCTGTCCCATTGCTAACCTCCATAGCGCTTTCGCCGCCTGATTCGTGCGTCATCCTGGGAGTTGTCGCTAGGGCCTCATCCGGGCTGCCGGTTGGCCTCTCGGACTAGGTCCCGTCCATGCCTTCCTTATCTAGAAATGCCCGCAGCGCGAGATTCTCAGGGCTGGAGCCAGTTCGGTTAAGAAACTCCTCGACATCCGTATCTGTGGTGCGCCCGCCGGATGGGAGATTTGGCTCATGTCTGACGAAGGAGCGCCCTGAGGCGGTGTCGCGAATAAGCTGCCAGCGATCGCCGTTGGAGCTTCTGTAGAAATCTTTCGCGGTTATGGCCATGAAAATCGCTCCTGCGCCAAGCTCCCGCCAATACTTGCCTGATATGGTGGGTTCATCCGGAACCTCGCGCTGACGCCGAGTACTGTCTCTCAAACACCTCCCGCTGCCGACGGTTCCCTTCTGTTGCAGTGACGACGACGCGTATTGCGGAATTCAATCCGCTGGTTTTCCGGGCTGATTTTCCACAATAAAGAGCATTCTTAGCTTCGCGGTGCTGGCCCACATCGCCGACAGAGGGGTGCCCAAATCTCGGGGTCTCAACGTTCTCGGATTCGTCGCCCGTCTGGGTTTTGTCTCACTCCCCCCGCAAGCGGCGAGGCAGGCCCGGTGGGCATGATCTTCATGCGTGATCGGCGCGCCGAACAGCGCCATCATCCCGTCGCCGGTGAACTGATTTACCGTGCCTTCGAAGCGGTGCACGCCGGCGGCCGCGACCTGGAAAAAATCCTCGACGAGACGGAACCATTGTTCGGGATCGAACCGTTCGGCGAGGTTCATCGAGCCCTTTACATCGGCGAACAGGACCGTGATGCGCTTGCGTTTCACCTTCCAGCGCCGGACGGGCCTGACGAATCTTGTCGGCGAGATGCTCGGGTGGCGGCGGCGTGCGCAGACCCCGGGTGAGGTCGTCAGGCGCCGGGCTCTTGGCCGGCGCTGCAGCGCCGAGCGCAGCGATCGCGGCCAGCAGCTCGCGGCGATGGCCGACCGAGGTCACGCCGATGCTGATCAGGTCGTCGGCCGTCAGCTCCGGCAGTACCTCGCCATCGACATCGTTGTCGCGGAATGCCGGCGCATAGCGCTCCAGGCCCAAATCCTGCAGCCACTCCGCAATGTCCATGGGTGATCCTCGGTTCCGGGGAGCGGCAGCCCCTCACCGACGCCGATACACCTCTGCCCTTTGAACGACCAGCGGTAGCGCTGAAATAGCCGCGGCTTCGGGTGTCCGGGCTTCAGGCGGTGAAACGGCGCTTTTCAAGGGCGTATGAATTTCGACCCCCTTGTCGCCGCCGCGGGAGTTCGCTAGATACGACCAGTTTTCTGGTCATGGCGTGAGCGGATCATGGTCACGGTCAATCTGGTTCAGGCGAAGGCCCATCTGAGCGAATTGCTGGACAGGGTGGAAGCAGGCGAAGAAGTGATCATCACCCGCCATGGTCGCGCGGTGGCCCATATCCATCCTGTCTCGCGTCCAAAGCATCCGCTGATGCTGGATGACTTGGCCGCATTCCGCGCGACGATGCCACGCCTGCGGCGCCCAAGCGCCAAATTGCTGCGCGAGGCGCGAGACGAGGGGCTGTAAGAGCGGAAAGCGAGTGCTTTATTTCGACACGAGCTTCCTCGTCCCGCTCATTCTTCCCGAAGCGACCAGCGACAGCATTGCAGCGTTCGTCGGTAGGTTATCCGCCGAGCAGTTGACCGTCAGCCATTGGACCAGGGTCGAGTTTTCCTCGCTGATTGCACGGGAAGTTCGGATGGGCGGACTGGACCTCCAAACGGTCACGCGGGCAGATGCCCGGTTTGAGGCCATGGTCGACGAGTCCTTCTTCGTCCTTCTGCCGAACGCCGACGATTTCGGTCTGGCCAGGCGATATCTCGGCCGGTTCGAAACCAGATTACGGGCAGGAGACGCTCTCCACCTGGCCATTGCCAACAATCATCGTGCTGCGGTGATCTACAGCCTCGATAGGACACTGCTCGATGCCGGGAAGATTCTCAACCTGCCGGTGAGCATGGGAATACGAGCCAAGTGATCGCAGCGTCAGTCGCCGCTGAATGCTGCTTCTCGGAATGGTCGGAAGTGACCCCCCTGGCCGATCGACGGTTCCGCCGTAGGGTCCGGTGCCGCGCTCGGAGAGCCCGAGGTGTGGCAGTTTGCTTGGGTCGGCGCCGAGCGAATCTCCAATCCCCCTGAACTGACCTCCATGGCCGCGGTTGGCGCCGACCATCGCTCTAACGGTCACACGGCGATGGCCGCGGCCTGGGCCGAAGCTTACCGGGCGACGCTGCATGGCCAGGCGGTGGTGCTGCCCACCGGCGCGACCTGATCGATTACATCAGCGCGTCGGCGAACTTTGCCTCGATCCGCAAATAGCTGGCCGGACCTTCAGGCACACGCGAGAAAATGTCCTGCCATGCGGGGCTCGACAGAATTTGGGGTAGCACTTCGTTGCGTTGGGCGAGATCCCGCCATCGAATGATCCAGGTGATATTGGCGGTACCGAGATGATCCTGCGGCACGCCATTCACCTCGGGTGCCTCGTTCGAATTGGTTCAAAATCCCAGCACATCTTGCGCCACACTCGTCGGGATATAGCGGATAGCAAAGCCGACGCGCCGGTCGTTCGACGGGTTGGGCGGCTAGCTGTGGACGAGGCGCACGTGGTGCAGCGACATCTCGCTGGGACGCAGGGTGATGATCCGCCGTTGGGAATGGTCGACCTCGACCATGACCTCTTGGCCGCGCGTCAACAGGTTGTGTTCGCAGCTCGGCGAGCCAGGTAAACAGCAGGTGCGATTTATGGCGCACATCGCCCTTGAGCGGCCCGCCGGTCCGCCGCTGGCGCAATGCCGTTGAACCAGCACCCAGAGCCGGGCGATGCCGCACATTAGCCCGCCGCGCCTGGTCAAACCGTACCGTCAGGCGCCAGCGGGTTGCCTGACCGGGACGCTGGCTCGAGGCAAAGAAATCATCGCGAGCGCCGGGTTGCCCGCGTTCATGTCGTGGATTTCCTGCAACAGTGCTCCGCGTATCCGCTCCACGACGCCTTTGATCACCTCCTCGTCGGCCGGGGCGAAGCGGCGCGGCTCCGGCGGCGGTTCCGCGCCGGTCTTCTTCTCGACGTCCTTCATCATGTCGATCAGCATCTTGGTCGCGCGCAAATTGGCGCCGGCGGATTCGTTGACCAGCTGAGCGATGACCGCTTCGCGCTTGGTGATCTTACGACGCTCCCCGTCAATCGTGACGAAAACGGGCTCGTTCAGCGCGGCGACCAGCAGCGCCGGCAGGTTCTTCTTGGGCCGACCGCGCGGGTTGCCGGATTGGCCCTTCTTGAAGCGGGTGTGCAACGGGGGCTTGCGATAGTTGGCCGCATAGTCGCGCTCTGTCTCTGACATCTTGCCCTCGAGGGAGTTTCAACCCATACTATCAGTGTTTACGTAATTTGTCAATATAGCAATGCATTTATCGGCAAGGAACCCACCCTGTTAGCCCCCTGATAGCCCGATTCGGCCGCCGTGATCGGCGAAAATGGACCCCTGTTCGCCGCGCGGCGGGCAATGTCTGTTAAGTATCTCATCTGCATGGCTTTATCGAGGATGTCAGGGGCAAATCTCGGCGCCGAAACGATGATTCGCCCTGTTTTGCCGGCTTTTACAGGGGTCGGTGAAAATAGCTGGAGCTTCGCATGCCGGCGGGGTCGGCGCGCCGGCTCGATCAGCGCGCGTCGTAGGGATTCTTGCCCTTGCGCAGCATCATCCGGATCGGGGTGCCAGGAAGGTCGAAATCCTGGCGCAACGCGTTGACCAGGTAGCGCCGATAGGAATCCGGGAGTTCTCCGGGTTTCGAGGCGAAGAGCGCGAAACTCGGCGGCCGGGTGTTGACCTGGGTCACATAACGCAGACGCAGTCGGCGCCCGGCGACGAGCGGCGGCGGGTGGCGCTCCTGGACGGCGGCGAGCCAGCGGTTGAGATCCGCGGTCGTCACCCGCCGGTTCCACACCTGGTCGGCGGCGCCAACTGCCGTCATCATCGCCTCGAGCCCAAAACCGGTCAGCCCCGATACCGGGACGAGAGCAACGCCGTGAAGCTGGGGCAGCGAGATCGACGCCCGGTCGCGCAAATGCTGCAGCGCCGCCGCAGGCTCGGCGACCGCGTCCCATTTGCTCGCCGCCAGGACCAGCGCGCGTCCCTCGTCGGCGACGAGCCGGGCGACCGTCAGGTCTTGCCGCTCGAAGGGCTGCAACGCGTCGAGCACTAGGATCACGGTCTCGGCAAAGCGGATCGCGCGCAGCGCGTCGCCGACCGACAGCTCTTCGAGCTTCCCCTCGACCCGCGGCCGGCGCCGCAGGCCGGCGGTATCGACGAGACGGATCGGACGCTCGCGCCACCGCCAGTCGATGGCGATCGCATCGCGGGTGATTCCCGCCTCCGGACCGGTCAACAACCGGTCCTCGCCGATCAGCCGGTTGGCGAGCGTGGATTTCCCGACATTGGGGCGGCCGACGATCGCGAGCTGTAGCGGCCGCTGTTGTTCAGCCGGCGTGGGGAAGGAGGACTGGTAGGCCTCGAATGGCCTCAGCCGCTCGTAAAGCTCGACCAGACCTTCGCCGTGCTCGGCCGAGATCGCCACCGGGTCGCCGAGACCAAGCCGATAGGCCTCGCCGACGCCGGGAAGGGTTGCTCGACCCTCGGTCTTGTTGGCAATGAGCACGACCGGTTTACGGCTGCGCCGCAGCCAGCCGGCAAAATGGCGGTCGGCTTCGGTGACCCCTTCGCGTGCATCGATGACGAGGAGGGCTACGTCTGCCATAGCGAGCGCCTGCTCGGTGTGCGCCCGCATCCGGCCCTCAAGTGAGCCCGGTGAAGCCTCTTCAAGGCCGGCCGTGTCGATGACGCGAAAGCCGAGATCGGCGATCCGCCCTTCCCCCTCCCGGCGGTCGCGGGTCAGCCCTGGGATATCGTCAACGAGGGCTAGTCGTCTGCCGACGAGCCGGTTAAAAAGCGTCGACTTGCCGACATTCGGTCGTCCCAAAATGGCGACCGCGAAGCTCATCGCGATGATCGTGCGCAGGTGATCCGATCAGCGATAAGCTGACAATTTGGCGTCGTCGGTCAACACATAAAGGGAATTGTCGGCGATTGCGGGCGCGAAATACCCGCCGCCGGACATCTCTTCCCGACCCAATGGTTCGCCGGTGTAGGGAGATATGGATATGGCGCCGCTGTCCGAGGAGAGAACGATCAGCCGGTCGCCTCCGAGCACCGGGCCCGCCCAAATCATCGGATCCTTCCGTTTCTTCTCGTTCCGATAGCTCGGGAGCAGGCGCACCCAGCGCACCTTGCCATCGTTCCGCGTCAGGCAAATCAGCTCGTTGTCGGTCGAAAGGACATAAACGTAATCCCCGGCCACCCAGAGGCTGTGGGTACCGCCGAGTTCCTGCTCCCACACACGCTCGCCGGTTCTGAGATCGATCGCCACCATTCGCCCGCTATGGCTGGTAGCATAAACACGGCCCCGATCGATAACCGGCCACCCACGAATATCCGCCAGGGCGGAGACGGCGTCGACGCTACGCGCCGCGGCGAGGTTGTCGGACCACAGCGGCCTTCCGGTCTCGACGGTGAGTGCGTAGATCTCGCCTGAAGAATAGGCGGCAACGACCACTTCACCCTCAACTGCCGGGCTCGCGCCGCCGAGCAGACTCGCTGTTTCCGGAATCGCGTTGTGAACCCACAGCCGCCGGCCATCCTCGGCCGCGAGGACAACGAGCTCGTTCTCGACGGTTATCGCGAAAACGCGCCCATCGGCAACCGTCGGCGCGCTGCGCACCGGGGCGCCGACACTGCTTCTCCAGATAACCCTTCCATCCGCCGGATCGAGTGCCAAAACCTGCGCGTAGCCGGTAGACGCGTACAGACGGTCGTTCCAGAAACCGACACCGCCGCCGAATGAAGTGCCGCGTTCGTCTTCGGGCTTGAGGTCGACTTGCCACAGCCGGTCTCCCGTCGCGGCATCGTAAGCACTGACCTGAACCGCTCCATCCATCGCGTAGACCCGACCGTTCGCGACAATCGGCTGGGACAGGACCCGCGTGTACCGCGAGGCGCCCTCGCCCGTATTCGCCCCCCACACGCGGGTAAGCCGGTCCGGGAGCGACAGATGCTGCATCGCGTGGTTCGGATAGCCGCCGGCCTCGGGCCAATCGGGATTGACGACCGGCGCCGGCAAAGAGATGGCAATCTTAGCGAGATCCGGGTCAGGTTCGAGTTGGCGATCGAGGCTGAGGACGGAAATCCGCTCTCCGGATAACGGCTGCTTTTTGCTCTCGAACCAGTCGCACCCCGCGAGCAGCAAAGAGACCGGCAAGAGCGCAGCTACGACCGTTCGGATCATCCCTGGATTGAATGCAAGCTAGGAGGAGAGCGCGACCGCAATTTCGGCGGCACGGGCTCTCAAAGCCTGCGGCGTCGCCGGGTCATCGGCGAGGCTCTTGAACAGGTCGAGTGCGCCGGCCTTGTCTCCCGATTGGAGCCGAGCAAGGGCTGTCAGCTCGATCGCGGTCGGGCGCCACGGGCTGCCGCTCGCAGTCAAGGGTTCAAGGCGATCGATCGTAGTATGCGGATCGGCCTCGGGCATTCGCTGCACAGCCGAAAGCAACACGGCGAGCCCACGAAGGTTGGGATCGAATTCACTCGCTGCAGCGATGCGGTCATACGCCGCGGCAGCTTTCTCGCGGTCGCCCGACTTGGCCAATAAGGCAGCTTCTTCGAAGGATGCCAGTATGGAATAGCCTCCGCCCTCATGAGCGATCGCCGCGAACACTTTGACCGCATCGGCTTCCGTCCCGTCCCGCGCAAGGGTTAGGGCCGCGGCATAGCGAGTGGATTGCGCCCGGCGCTCGGAGAGTTGGTGGTCCCGCCATGCGACGATGCCACCTGCCACGGCGAGTGCGAACACCGCGATGGCGATAATATAGCGCCCATAACGCGACCAGAGCTTGAGCAGGTTGTCTCGCCGGAGTTCCTCGTCGATTTCGCGGAAGATGTCGCTCACAAAAGCCTCGAACGGCGCTCGCTTAAAGTGTCGTCAGCATATTCCGTTGACGAAACGGGAGCAATCCGAGCGCGCCCGGTTGCCGCGTCATGCCGCCGTCAATGCGATGGCGCCCGGCGTCAGACCGCTGGACGTCATCTGCGAAATCGGGAACACTGCGTGACGACGGCAAAAGGCGATGAGCAGCGATGAGCCGGAAGAACGCGACGGTGCTTGCCCTTAGCGATTATCGGACGAAATACCGAACGGTATATTTCACACGTGTTGAGTTGAACCAGCTTCTCGGACTCTATAGCCGACACGTAGCACGCGGGGTTTGGCGCGACTACGCAATCGATCATCGTGACGGAATGGCGCAGTTTTCGGTGTTCCGTCACACCCACGAGGCGGCGGCGTACCGCGTTGTCAAAACCGCGCCGGGACCGGCGCGCCCCGCCGAGTTTACCGTGCATAGCGGGCGGCAGAGGCTCCGCGTTTCGGCGAGCCTCGCGGATGCACTCGATTTCTTTCGGACGCGTCTCAGCCTGGTAGGTAGCGAAGCCGGGTAGCCGCGCGAACCCATATTTGCCATTGACGCTGAATTTTTACTCGGAGAGGACCGAGCCGAGAAATTCGAGGGCCGCCGTCACGCCGCCTACACGGTGTGGAATACCCGCCCGGTGCAGCCCCATTTCGACCCCGGCCAAGGTGCCGCACAGCATCAGGTCGTTGAAGTGGCCGAGATGGCCGATGCGAAAGACCTTTCCCTTCAGCCGACCGAGACCCGTGCCGAGCGACATGTCGAACGCGTCGAGAATGATTTCGCGCAATCTGTCGGCATCGAATCCCTGCGGGACAAGGACCGCGGTCAAGGAGTTGGAATGCTCGCGCGGATCGGCGCACAAGACTTCCAGACCCCAGCCGGCGACGGCGCGCCGGGTCGCCTCAGCGTGTCGCGCGTGGCGGTGGAACACCGCGGCCAGACCCTCTTCATCGAGCAGCATCTTCAAGGCTTCGCGCAGCCCGTAGAGCAGATTGGTCGCCGGTGTATAGGGAAAGAAGCCGGTGCGGCCGGTATCGAGCATCGTCTCCCAGTCCCAGTAGGAGCGGGGCAGCCGCGCCGTCTTATGGGCTGCGAGAGCCTTCTTCGAGATCGCGTTGAACCCGAGGCCCGGCGGCAGCATCAGCCCCTTCTGCGAGCCGGCGACGGTGACGTCGACCGTCCAGGCATCGTGGCGATAGTCGATCGAAGCGAGCGAGGAAATCGTGTCGACCATGTAGAGCGCCGGGTGATGGGTGCGGTCGATCGCCTCGCGGATTTCGGCGATCCGGCTCGTAACCCCGGTCGAGGTCTCGTTGTGCACGACGCACACCGCCTTGACGGCGCGCTCCTTGTCATCGGCGAGCTTCTCCTCGACCAGCGCCGGATCGACGCCGTGGCGCCAATCGCCTGGCACGAAATCGATTTCTAACCCAAGCCGCGTTGCCATCTGGCGCCACAAGGTCGCGAAGTGCCCGGTCTCGAACATCAGCACCCGGTCGCCCGGTGACAGCGTGTTCGACAGCGCCGCCTCCCACGCCCCGGTCCCCGATGATGCGTAGACCACGACATTTTCTTCGGTCTGAAAGACCCGCTTCATGCCGGCAACTATCTCCTGTCCGAGGACAGCGAATTCCGGCCCGCGGTGGTCGATCGTCGGCATCGCAATCGCGCGCAGCACACGGTCCGGCACGTTTGTCGGACCGGGAATTTGCAGGAAATGGCGGCCGGTATGCGGCGAGGCGATGTTCTTCATCGGACGCACGATCGTTGCGGCTTCATCAACCCCATCTCGCCGCCGAAACCCTCATCGCTCAGTTGAGCCCGTACAACGCGGCGGCGTTGTCGTGCGTCAGCTTTCTGCGCAGCTCGGCGGAGAGGCCCGCCATCTGCCGATCGATCGCCGCCCACGAATTAGGCCACACGCTGTCGGGATGCGGATAATCCGAGGCCCACAAGAGATGCCCGTCACCAAAGAACGGCACCAATGACATCGCGACGCGATCTTCCTGAAAGGTCGCATAGATCTGGCGCTTGAACAATTCGCTCGGCTTGGTTTCGAGCGCGCTGCCGCCCTTGTCTGCCCAGAACTCCTTGGCTTCCCACAGCCGCCAATGGCGGTAATCAAGCTCCTCGACGAGCCAGGGCAACCAGCCCGTGCCGGCCTCCGCCATGACCATGCGAAGCTTCGGGTGGCGCTCGAGGATGCCCCAGGCGAACAGGTCGACAAACGGTTCGAGAAAATTGCCCATAAAGAATTTGGTGTTCTCGAAGACGCTCGCGGCCTTGCCGGCCGCGCGCTCGTTCCCCCGGCCGATAAAGACCGTAATGTGCCAGGAGAGGATGATGCCGGTGGCCTCGAGCAGCGACCACAACGGCTCCCAGGCCGGGTCGTCGAGCTTGGGGTTGATGTTCGCGATCATCAGGGTGACCTGACGC
>Ga0310913_10001607_pt1 | contig 11759 bp, 10 predicted proteins | sample GREbulkMGOX082_FD_203447 | JGI IMG/M metagenome (GOLD analysis project Ga0310913, IMG submission 203447) | Lab enrichment of tropical soil microbial communities from Luquillo Experimental Forest, Puerto Rico - GRE.bulkMG.OX082 | ecosystem: Environmental > Terrestrial > Soil > Tropical forest >...
GTGTCCTTCTGCTCCTTGGTCGGCTCCTTGCCGACGCAATAGGTGCGGTAGTAGCAGGATTTGTAGCCGTTCCAGGTGAGCGCGGCCAAATCCATGAACACGATGTCGCCGGGCTGGATGATGCGGTCGGAGAAATTGCGCCAGTTCGGCCAGGTGTTGGGGCCGGACGAGACGATCACATCCTCCACGTCCTCCATGCCGGGAATGCTGTAGAGATATTTCATCAGGTGCGCGGTGACCTGGTTCTCGGTGATGCCCGGCCGCAGGAACTTCATGCATTCCCAATGGGTGGCGTCGCCGATCGCGCCGACAATGCGCATGCATTCCTGCTCGTCGGCGTTCTTGACGGCGCGCGCTTCCATCATCGGTGTCATGCCGTCGACCCAGTTGATCTTCTTGTCCTTGAAAATGTTGATCATGTTGATGTCGATGAAGTCGACGCCGAGCTTCTGTCCGGCGACGCCGTGGCGCTTCATCTCGTACAGGATCGCGTCGGTGAACTTCTTGACTTGCTGTTGCGAGGCCGGGCCGGCCGCGCCTTTGATCCAAGCATAGGAGTAGCGGACGTTCTCCTTGGGGATCCACGGCGAGTGGCGCTCGATCTGGAAGCCGAGGTCGCCTTGCTCGAACAGCACCGGCGCGCCGTCGCCGCAAAGCAGCGCATAGCGCAGTCCCGGCTTGAGCCGGTTCCAACCGGGCGTGAGCGTGCCGGTGAGGTAGCGCACGTTCTCGTCGTACATGCACAGCATGGCGCCGAGGCCGTGCTTCTTCATATGCTCGCGCGCACGCTCGGTCCGGTACTTCTTCATCCGGTCCCAGTTGACGCGTTGCTGCCAATCCAATCCGGCGATGCCGAAATTTGCCGTGCCCATGGTCTCTCCCGAGTTGAAGCCGCGCGGTTCTGCTGTTGATGAAAAATTCCAGCCGGCTGTTCCCTATCGCCGAGGACCATATTGCAGCAAGTCCCTCCGCGATAGGGGAGCCCGCGGCGGCCGAAGGCCGACGGTGGTTACGTTGATCCGTTGCGATCAACCGGCTTGCAGCCCCTTCGAGGGAACACTGAAAGTGGAGGAGCTGGAAACAACATTGCGGCCGAAGCCGTCCTTGTCCCGATCAGCTCGCGTCCTGCCCCGGATCGGCTTTGAGCCCGGCCGCTTCGATGCCGGCGATGGCGCAGGCCTCGTCGCGATCGGACGTGTCGCCGGATATGCCGACCGCGCCGATGATGTCGCCCGCCGCGGTTCTGATCAGCACCCCGCCGGGGTTGGTGACCATGCGTCCCTCGCTGGCGGCCGCCAGCATGGTGAAGAACTGCGGGGTCTTGGCCGCGCGCGCGGCGAGCGTGCGCGATCCGAAGCCCATGCCGAGCGCGCCCCAGGCCTTGCCGACGGCGATGTCGAAGCGCAAGAGGCCGGACTTGTCCTCGCGCTTGAACGCGACCAGGTGCCCGCCCCCGTCCAGCACGGCGACGGTGAGCGGCGCGCAATTCGTGTCGCGGCCTTTCTTGAGCGCGGCGTCGACGATGGTCGAAGCTTGGGCAAGCGTAACGACAGACATATGGGCTCCACAGGGTTGTCGGGAAGAGCGTTGGCTCGGATGATTTCGGATTACTGCTTCGCGCGGTTCGCCCAATAGACCGACACCGCCGACACTTCCGCCGCGCCCGAGACGTTGCGTTTGGTCTCCTCGTAGCAAGCGAGAGTCTTCTCGACCAGCGGCAGCTCGACGCCGCGCGCCTTGCCCTCGGCCAGCATGGTGCGCAGATCCTTGACCGCGCTGTCGACGTCGAAGGTCACCGGCCCGCCGGCGCCGCCTTTGAGCATTTGAGCGATGCCCGCGCCGCGCACCTTGAGCACGTTCGGGCCGCCCGACGTGTCCGCCAGCAGATCCATGATCCGCGCCGGGTCGAGCCCGAGCGGGCGGCAGAGCGCGAGCGCCTCGCCGAGCGCCTGCCAATAAATCATCAGCGGCATGTTGATGGTGAGCTTCATCACCGCGCCGGAGCCAACCGGCCCGCAGTGTTCGAGCCGGCGGCAGAGCTGTTCGAGGACGGGCCTTGCGCGCGCGGCGTCGGCAGGCTCGGCGCCCATCAACCCGATCAGCTTGCCTTGCCGTGCCGGACCGGTCGAGCCGCCGACCGGGCACTCGACCAGGACCGCGCCCTTCGCGCGCACCTTGGCAGCGAGCGCAACCTCGGTCTGCGGCTGCACCGTGCTCATCTCGATGAACAGCTTGCCGCGCACGTCGGGAGCGAGCAGCCCGGACGCACCGGTATAGACCGCGTCGATGGCGGCGGCATCGGTGAGGATGGTGATGACGGCCTCGGCGTCGCGCGCGAGCTCCGCCGGCGTGGCGGCGGCCGCGGCGCCGGCAGCGATCACCGGCTGCAATTTGCCGGCGGAGCGGTTCCACACCGTCACCTTGTGTCCGACCTCGATGAGCCGGTGCGCGATGGCCGCGCCCATTTTGCCGATCCCGGCGATTCCGATCTGCATCGGATGTGCTCTCCCTGCGGATTTCCCCTGCGCCGCCGCAGCGTTGCGGCCGCGGGCGGCGACCATACGGGATTACGCGCGCGCGAGAAAGACAGCCCCGGCTCCGCCGCGCGGCCACATTGAGCTTGAACGCGTCGGCGGCGGCCGTGTAGCGTCGTCCACGGGCAACTACATCCGTTCGTCCCCGCGAGGGGGGCACCCCGCGACGCTCGCGTCGCGGGGACCCCGTTGCGGGGACCCAGATCACAAACTCCGAGCAGGCGATTCTGGATTCCCGCTTGCGCGGGAATGAGCGGACAAAGTGCGTTGGGAGGCTGGCAATGGCGAAAGGCAAAGTCGGTATCGTCGGCCTCGGCATCATGGGCGGCGCGTTCGCGCGCAACCTCCTCGCCGCCGGGTGGCGGGTGGTGGGCTACGACATCGATGCAGCGCGCCGCCGTGCCATGGCGCGCGCCGGCGTCGAGATCGCGGACGATGCGAAAGCGCTCGCCACCGCGGTTGACACCATCATCACCAGCCTCCCCAAGCCCGCCGCGCTCGACGCGACGGTGACGGCCATCGTCGACGCGCGCGTCCGCCCGCGCGTCATCATCGAAGCCAGCACCTTTGCGATCGACGACAAGCTCAAAGCCGAGCGCGCGCTGCGCAAGGCTGGCCACGTCATGCTGGACTGCCCGGTGAGCGGCACCGGCGCCCAGGCCCAGGTGAAGGATCTGGTGATCTATGCGAGCGGCGATCGCAAGGCGATCCGGAGGCTGCGCCCGCTGTTTGCCGGGTTCGCGCGCGCGGTGCACGACCTCGGCGCGTTCGGCAACGGCAGCCGCATGAAATACGTCGCGAACCTTCTGGTCGCCATCAACAACGTCGCGAGCGCCGAGGCGATGGTGCTCGGGCTGAAGGCCGGCCTCGACGCGCAGACCGTGTTCGACATGGTCAGATCGGGCGCCGCCAATTCGCGCGTGTTCGAATTGCGGGCACCGATGATGGTGAAGGATCGCTACGACGGGGCCAGCATGAAAATGTCGGTCTGGCAGAAGGACATGGCGGTGATCGGCGAATTCGCGCGCTCACTCGGCTGCCCGACGCCGATGTTCGACGCCACGGTGCCGGTCTACGCCAAGGCGATGCGCAGCGGCCACGGCGAGCACGACACCGCCGCGGTCTGCGCGGTGCTGGAGACGATGGCGGGCGTGACGCGCGGGAAAGCCAAGGCGCGGCCGAAGCGGGCGTGAGCGCAGCTGTGCGCTTGACTCTCATTGCCCGGGCGCTGCATCGCAAGTCACAGGTTGTCTCGCCATGGCCGCTGTTGGGAGTACAGCAGAAGCGGACCGCTAGCCGATCCGATCGGCCCGGTCGCGATTGACCCCTAAGAGTCACCCAGCGTGCCTTTACTCGATCGTCTCGTCGACGCAGCTCGTAGCGTTGCCGGATTCCCCAGGCCGCCTCGCTACTAACAAAGGCGCTTGTATGGTAACGTTTCTTGATTGTAGGGCGATTAAATGTCGGAAGACCGCGTAGACCGGAGGCTGGCTGCGATCATGGCCGGCGATATTGCGGGCTACAGCCGGCTGATGGGCGCCGACGAGGAAGGCACGCTACGTCAGCTCAAGGGGCACCGCAAGGAATTGGTCGATCCCAAAATCACTGAGCACCGCGGCCGCATCGTCAAGACCACTGGTGACGGCATGCTGGTGGAATTCGTCAGCGTCGTCGATGCTGTGCGTTGCGCTGTCGACATCCAGCGTGGCATGGTCGCACGCAACGCCGACGTCCCGACAGACCGCCGCATCCAGTTCCGCATTGGCATCAACGTCGGTGACATCATCATCGACGGTGACGATATCTTCGGTGATGGCGTCAACATCGCGGCGCGGCTGGAGGCACTCGCTGACCCGGGCGGCATCATGGTTTCGGGCATCGTACACGACCAGGTCCGGGACAAACTCAGCTTCGATTTCGACGATATGGGACAGCAGACCGTCAAGAACATCACGCGGCCGGTCGGTGTTCATCGCGTTCAATTGGCTGAACATTCTCCGCGTAGGCAATCCAGCGCGACCGTCGGCAAGCTCGATTCGGCAGTCTCCGATCGGCCCTCCATCGCCGTGCTACCGTTCGCCAACACGAGTGGGGACCCGGAGCAGGAATATTTCGCTGACGGCATCTCCGAAGACATCATTACCGGCCTATCAAAACTGCGCTGGTTTTTCGTGATCGCGCGCAATTCTTCGTTCGCGTACAAGGGCAAAGCGGTCGATGTGAAGCGCGCGGCGCGGGAGCTCGGTGTGCGCTACGTGTTGGAGGGCAGTGTGCGCAAGGGTGGCAACCGCGTACGCATCACGGCGCAGCTAATCGACGCCGCGACCGGCAACCACATCTGGGCCGATCGCTACGACGCCGATCTCACGGATGTCTTCGCTTTGCAGGACGAAATTACCACGAAGGTCGTCTCCGCGATAGAGCCCAAGTTGTTGGAGGCCGAAGGCATACGCTCGCAAAAGCGGTCGCCGGAAGATCTCGGCGCCTGGGACATGGTGATTCAAGCCAATTCGCTGTTCTGGCGTCTGACTAAGGCAGAAGGCGATGCCGCGATCGCTACGCTCCAGCGGGCGGTTCAGCGCTACCCGGACTATGGGCCTGCGCACAGCATGCTTGCTTTCATGCTATTGGTGTCGGGCCGCCTCGCCTATACCTTGGATGAGTTGGAACAAGACGTCCGGGAGGCGAAAGCTCTGGCCACGCGAGCGATATCGCTCGACAACAGCGATCCGTGGGCACACCTTGCGCTCGGCTTCGTTGCTTACACAATGCGGTCCACCGATGAAGCGATCGATGAGTTCCGACGCGCGCTCGACCTCAATCCGAATTTCGCTGCCGCCCACGGCTATCTAGGATTGGCGGCCGCCCTCGCCGGGCGATCCGAAGAGGCGATCACACATGCCGAGCAAGCCATCCGCATGAGCCCGCACGATCCGCAGAACGCGGTATTCAATGTGGCAATAGCTGCTGCTCACTATCTCGCAGGACATTTTAGCGAAGCGGTTGCCTTCGGTCGCAAGGCCATCCAACAACGTCCGGGATTGAGCGGCGCTCACCGCATTTACGTCGCGAGCCTTGCCCAGGCCGGTCAGACCGATGAGGCGCGTGAGGCTCTGCGACGGCTTAAGGAATTGCAGCCGAACATTTCTGTCGCATGGATTGAGCAGTACGTTCCCTATACCGTCGGGCCAATGGCCAAATTCCTCGAGGGCATGCGCAAGGCCGGGCTGGAATAGGCTATTTTTCGAAACTGGAGGCGACGATGCGATATGCATCTTCGATTGGTCTGTTCTGTGTCGGTCTATTCCTCAATGGCCCCGCGGATGCACAAAGCACCGCCGTAGTCCGCGTCGGGATTCTCAACGATCAATCCGGCCCCTATGCAGATTTCGGCGGCAAGACCTCGGTCGATGCAGCGCGCATGGCCGTCGAGGACGTTGGCGGCAAGGTCCTCGGAAAACCGATCGAGATCATCGTCGGCGATCATCAGAACAAGCCGGACGTGGCCTCTGCTATCGCGCGGCGCTGGTTTGACGTCGAAGGGGTGAGTGCGATCGCCGAGCTGACGAATTCGGCTGTTGCGCTGGCGGTTCAGCAAATCGCCAGGGAGCAGAGGAAGATCACGTTGTTCACCGGACCAGCGACAACGCGACTCACAAATGAGGATTGCTCGCCAACCGGATTTCATTGGGCGTTCGACACGTATTCGCAGGCGGTCGGCACAGCCCGTGCCGTCGTCGCCGAAGGCGGCAAGAGCTGGTTCCTGCTGGTTGCTGACTACGCCTTCGGTCATCAGATGGCCAACGATCTCAGCAAGATCGTCAAGACGAGCGGCGGCACCGTGGTCGGCCAAGTCCGGCATCCGCTCAACACGAGCGACTTCTCATCATTTCTGTTACAGGCGCAGAGCTCGAAAGCTCAAATAATCGGCCTCGCGAGTGCCGGCGCCGATACCATCAACTCAGTGAAGCAGGCGGCCGAATACCGCGTTGCAGCAGGCGGTCAGAAGTTGGCGGGCCTTGTAGTTGTAATCAGCGACATCCATGCGCTCGGCCTGAGGACGGCCAACGGGCTGGTCTTCACCACCGCTTTCTATTGGGATCGGGATGAGGCATCTCGGGCTTGGTCGAAACGGTTCTTCGAGAGGACTAGCCGGATGCCCGGGATGGTTCAGGCCGGGACCTATTCAGCCGTGCTGCACTATCTCAAAGCGATGGAGGCGGCGGGCACGGCGGATGGGAGGGTGGTCGCAGACAAGATACGGGAGTTGCCGGTAGACGATTTCTTTGCCAAAGGGCGAGTGCGCGAGGATGGCCGCATGATGCACGATATGTATCTCGTCGAGGTTAAGACGCCGAGCGAATCCAAGGCAGCATGGGACTACTACAAAGTTCTCCGCCGCATCCCAGCCGAAGAGGCGGCCCAGCCGCTGAGTGAAAGCAAGTGCTCGCTCGTCAAGAAATAAAATAAGGCCTTCATCGGAAGCCAACTGACGGGACCCTGTCGCTCCCAAAGTCTCAAAACCGCCAGGGCGCTTGGCCTTGAACTGGCTAGAACGCTAATTGGCACGCCGACGAGCTGGTCGAATGGACCTGGCCCATGCCGCCTGTGGCACATAGCATCGATTCGGTGCATCGCAGGCGAGCTGCATAGAGCACCAGGCCGTCGAATCCAGGCAGTCGGGCCAACTTGCTCACTCCCGCAAGAAGTCGAGCACCGCGGTCTCCGCCAGCACCGCTTCGGGGATGCTGTGGCGCTGCGAACGGGCGCGCTCCTCGGCGGTCTGCGTGGCCTGAAGATAGGCGCCGAGGTGCCGCGCGCGCTCGATGATGCGCTGCCCGACCGGCAGCCGCGCCGCCTCGAAGCGTCGCAGCGCCGCCGCGACCTCGCCCACCTCGAGCGCCGCCACCAATGCCGCTGCGTCGTCCGCCGCCTTGGCGACGCCGGCCGCGACATGCGGTCGCGCGACGAAGGCCGCGTCGCCGATGATCGCGACCCGGCCGAACGCCATGCGCGGCGATTCGAGGTCGTAGATCGGCTGCAGGATTGGCTCGTCGATCATTCGCACCACCTCGCGGAACTGCGGCGCGAGCAGCCGCTCGGCCGCCGCCCGCATCTCCGCGATCGCCTCGCGCCGGATCAGCGGCGGCGGAATCGATATGGTGTGGGTCGTGCCGCTCGCATCGGTGAGCAGGTGCTGCAGCTCGCCGCGCTCATCCGCCGGTCGGTACCACACCACGTTGTAGCGGCGGTGGCCGGGGCGCAGGTCATTGTCGGGGCCGGCGACCGGATAGCCCAAGCACTGCTCGCCCGGCGGCAGGCAGAACGTCATGTAGTTGAACAGCTCGCGATGGATCACCGGTGGAAACGCCGCCTCGGGAATGAGCGCGCGCCACGCCACGTAGCCGACGTAAAGCGGCGCCAGCTCCGGCAGGCATTGCTGGCGGATGGTCGAGCGAAGGCCGTCCGCCCCCACCAGGAGCTCAGCCTCCGCGGCATCGCCATCGCCGAAATGCGCGACCACGGAGTTTTCGGTCTGCACGAAACCGCTGACGCCGCGGCCACGGTGGTAGCGCTCGCGCGGGAACGCGTCCCGCAGCACCCGGTAGACGCGCTCCCAGGCGGTGAGGACCTGGGGACATGCGAACTCGCCGGCGAGGCGACCGGACGCCTCCAGGATCTTTCGGGTCGTGATCTCCACCCCAAGCGCGGTCGGATCGATTCCGAGCCGGCGCAGCGTCTCGATCAGATCCGGCTGCGCGACGATGCCGGCGCCGCGGCCGGCGAGCTCGCTTTCGACCCGCTCGAAGACATCGACGTCCCATCCGGCGCGGCGCAGCAGCAACGCGGCCAACAGGCCGCTCATGGAGCCGCCGACGATCAGCGCGCGCCGCTTGCTCGCCTTTTCGCTCGATGCCGCCATTTCCTGCCGCGCAAAAGTTGCTATATATCGTGCCAAACCTGGAGGAATGCCATGGCCCTGACGATGTTGGACAAGCAGGCGGAGACCTCGGTGAAATCGCCGTGGCCGCCGGAGATCGCCGCGGAATTCGAGCGCGAGAAGAACAATCCCAACCCGTGCGTCGGGAACGCGCTGGTGTCGGAGAGCGATCGCGTCCGGGTGTGGACGATCCGCCTCAAGCCCGGCGAGCGGATCGGCTTTCACCGCCACGTGCTCGACTATTTCTGGACCTCGGTGACGGGCGGCCGCGGACGCCAGCACGTGCATGACGGCACCACCGTCGAATACACCTACGCACCCGGGGAAACACGCCACGAGACCTACGGGCCCGGCCAATTCAAGGTGCACGATCTCGAAAATCTCGGCGACAAGGAGATGGTCTTCATGACCATCGAATTCCTGCAAAGCGCCAACAAGCCGATGTCGCTCCCCGAAGGCGTGCGGCAGCAGGCCGCAGCGTAAGCGGCGGCAAAGCTCGACTAGCTGGCGGGCGTAACCGGCAATCGCCCGTCGCTATCTCGCCGCGCGGTCAAACGGACTAGCCAAGGCGGCACCCTTCCTGCACACTGGCATGCAAACAAAATAGGCTCGCCCGCGTATGAGCATGTCTTGGCGGGACAGGGCTTGGGGGGAATAGGTGGGCCTGAGCTTCGACTTGCTGATCAACGCCGTGATCGCCGGCATTCTGCTCGGCGGGTTCTATGCCGCCGTGACGATCGGCGTGTCGATCTCGTTCGGCATCCTCGACATCGTCAACATCGCGCATCCCGCCTTCATCATCCTCGGCTCGTACATCGCCTATATCGTCAACACCCGGGTCGGCATCGATCCGATCGTGATCAGTATCCTCATGCTGCCGGTGTTCTATTTCCTCGGCGCCGGCATCTATCAAGTCTATTACGAGTCGTTCGAGCGGCGCGGGCAGGAAGCGCTGCGCGGCCTGTCGTTCTTCTTCGGCCTGCTGTTCGTCACCGAAGTGATGCTCATTCTCGTTTTCGGCGTCGACTACCGCTACGTCGAAGCGCCCTATATCGGGCCGAGCTGGCGCCTCGGCGTGATGGATTTCCCGCTGCGCATGCTGGTCCCCTGCGTGGCCGCGCTCGCCCTGTTCGGCGCGCTCGAGCTCTTCCTGTCGTACACGTTCGTCGGACGCGCGATCTCCGCCGTGGCGCAGGACCAGCTTGCCTTGCGGCTCATGGGCGCCTCGCCGATCCGCATCAAGCGCATCGCCTTCGGCATCTCCATTGCGACCGCGGCGGTCGCCGGTGCGCTGCTGATCATCATCCAGCCGGTCGAGCCTTCGGTCGGACGCGAATATATCGGCCGGGTGTTCGCGATCTGCGTGCTCGGGGGGCTTGGCAGTCTTCCCGGCACGGTGATCGCCGCGATGCTGCTGGGCATCATCGAGAGCTTCACCGCCACCTTCTACGGGCCATCGTGGGCGCCGGCGGTGGCATTCGGCGTCCTCCTCCTTACCCTCGCGTTTCGGCCGGCGGGTCTTCTCGGACGATAGGATTATCGATCGTGCGGACTCGAGTCTTCCTGCTGATCTCGATTGCCGTGGCGGTTGTCGTGTTCTTCGGCGCACGCATGGTGAACAACGATTACGTGTTCTTCGCCGGCTATACTGTGCTGCAATTCATCGTGCTGGCGACCGCGTGGAACATCCTCGGCGGCTACACCGGCTACGTCAATTTCGGCTCCGCCGCATTCTTCGCGCTCGGCGCCTATGCAACGGTGTTCCTGCACAAGTTCTACCCCTTGCCGATCCCGCTCCTGATCGTGATCGGCGGCGTCGTGTCGGGCATCGTCGGGTTCGGCATGGGCTATCTCACGCTGCGGCTGCGCGGCGCCTTCTTCGCCATCGCGACGCTCGCGCTCGCCGTCGTGCTGCAAACGCTGGTCGTCAACTGGGACTATGTCGGCGGGTCGCGCGGCGCCTACATCATTCGTCCGAACGAAATCGCCGTGATCGGCCCCTACGTCCAATATCTGTTCCTGCTGATGCTCGCCCTCGTGGTCATCGCGCTGACCGTCGCGCGCGGCATCGAGCGCTCGCAGCTCGGCTACGGCTTCGCCACCATCCGCGACGACGAGTTGGCGGCGGAAGCCTCGGGCGTGCCGACGCTGCGCCTCAAGCTCGTCGCCACGACGATCTCCGGCGCGCTCATGGGCATGGCCGGAGCGCCGTTTCCCTATTACATCGGCTATCTCCAGCCATCGTCCGCCTTCGGGCTCGAATATGCGGTCAACTCCATCGCCATGCCGATGATCGGCGGCACCACCAGCTGGGTCGGACCGCTGATCGGCGCTGTCCTGCTCGGATCGTTGCAGCAGATCGCGACCGTCACCATTTCTTCGGCAGTCAACCTTCTCATCGTCGGCCTCTTGCTGGTCGCTTTCGTCATCATCGCGCCGAACGGTATCATCGGGTTGGTGCAGGGCTGGACGCGCGGGAGGGCGAAGTGATGGCTCCGCCGCTGCTCGAGGTCACGGGGCTGAGCAAGCGTTTCGGCGGCTTCGTCGCGCTCGACGGCATCGATCTCACCGTCGCCGAAGGCGAGCGCGTCGGCCTGATCGGTCCCAACGGCTCGGGCAAGTCGACCCTGGTCAACTGCATCTGCGGCACGCTCGTGAACGAGACCGGCACCGTGCGCTTCGACGGCGAGGCGGTCGACGGCCTCCTCACCCATGAGCGCACGCGCCGCGGGATGGCGCGCAGCTTCCAGCTCCCGCGTCCGTTTGCGACGCTGACGGTCGCCGACAACCTGCGGGTGCCACTCCTTTACACCGTCAATGCGCGGCCGGGGCGCGCGCTCTCGGCGGCCGCGCTCGACGCACGCTGTGTGGAGCTATTGCAGCTCGTCGCGCTTGCGGACAAGGCGACGCAGTTGCCGCGCGATCTGACCCAAGTGGAGATGCGCAAGCTCGAGCTCGCGCGCGCCATGGCCGCCGAGCCGAAGCTCTTGATCGCCGACGAGTCCATGGCCGGACTGTCGCAATCGGAGGTCGACGACATCGTCGCCCTGCTCATCCGGCTCAACGAGCGCGGCATCACCATCGTCCTGATCGAGCACATCATGCGCGCGGTGATGAAATTCTCGCAGCGGTTGATCGTGCTGGTCTCGGGCAAGAAAATCGCGGACGGCAGGCCCGAGGCGGTGATTCGCGATCCCGAGGTGGAGAGGGCTTACCTTGGCCAATAGTCTCACCATCGAGAAGATCGACGCGGCCTACGGCGCCGTGCGCGTGCTCGAAGACGT
>Ga0310913_10001611_pt1 | contig 11744 bp, 14 predicted proteins | sample GREbulkMGOX082_FD_203447 | JGI IMG/M metagenome (GOLD analysis project Ga0310913, IMG submission 203447) | Lab enrichment of tropical soil microbial communities from Luquillo Experimental Forest, Puerto Rico - GRE.bulkMG.OX082 | ecosystem: Environmental > Terrestrial > Soil > Tropical forest >...
GGAGCTGATGCACTTCGTGCGCAAGGTGGCTGCCAGTGAAGCGACCACGATCTTGATTCAGGGCGAAAGCGGCACGGGCAAGGACCTGATTGCGAAGGCAATTCACTATGAGAGCACTCGTGCCGAAAGGCCTTTTGTGGCGATCAACTGCTCGGCCATTCCCGAGACCCTGATGGAAGCCGAGTTGTTCGGCCACGAAAAGGGTGCTTTCACCGACGCCAAGGCGATGAAGAAGGGCCTGTTTGAAATGGCCGACGGTGGAGCGCTGTTTCTCGATGAGATCGGCGAACTGTCACCCCTCCTGCAGGCGAAGCTGCTGCGGGTTCTGGAAGATCAGGTCATCCGGCGCGTTGGCGGCGTGCGCGACATGCAGGTCGACGTGCGCGTGATTGCCGCATCGAACCGCGATCTGGAAAAAGCGGTACGCGACGGGGAGTTCCGGCAGGACCTCTACTACCGGCTGGCGATTATCGCGATCTTCATTCCGCCGCTCCGGGAACGAAAGGAAGATGTTCTTCCCTTGGTCGATTCCTTCATTGAGCGGTACAACCGCAGGTTCAAGAAGTCGATTCGGGGAATTTCAGACGAAACCCGGAAGCTTCTGGTGGCACACACCTGGCCGGGCAACGTGCGCGAACTGAAAAACGCAATCGAGCGTGCCATGATCCTCGAGGACGGCCAGACATTGAGTCCAAAGTATCTTCCTTTTTCTGTAGCCGACACAGGAGGGCGCACGGTCTTCGAGCGGACGGCGGCTCCGGGCAATGGTCCGGCGCTGGCCAACGGCCGGATGCTGCCGCGCTTGTACATTCCCGAGGGCGGCACCTCGCTGGAAGAGGTGGAGCGCGCGATGGTCGAGCTGGCGCTTCGGCAGGCTTCTGGCAATCAGACCCAGGCCGCGCGCTTGCTCGATATCAGCCGCGATGCTCTGCGCTACAAGCTCAAGAAGTTTGGCCTGATGCCCGGCGAGGACGAAGAGACGCCGGCCTCGTCGGCGCCTTCCCGCGCCCGCTGAGGACTGTCCCCGTTCGCCCCGCGCTGCTCAGGAAGCTCTGGTCGGAGCACCATGCCCGAACCGCTGCGTCGCATAGCCGATCAGGACGCCTACGATTCCTCCCGGCAGCATGATCTCGAAGTAGTAGTGGTTTGGTCCAGGCTGCGTGGCGGCCACCGCGTAAGCAAGCAGCAGTCCCACGGCAAGGCCGAAGATAATTCCCAGCGCAAGCGAGTGCACCTTGCGCGCGAAAAAGCCGATTAGGACTCCGGCGATCAAGCCTTTGATGGTGGAACCGAAGACAATGTTCGCCATCTGACTTCGGGCCGCCGGTGTAAACCATGCGCTGAGCCCATCAAAGACACCGAGAACTCCGCCAACCAGCATGCCGAGCAACGCTTTGTTCACTGAAATCCTCCAGCGGTAGCTCCGCTTGAGCTTCTATTCCGCGGACCGGACAAAGTCTTTAGCGCGGACGGAAATAAATCAGAAGAGCTCGCACTACGACGTAAATGAGCAAGAGCAGAAGCCATGCCCGGTTTCTCAGGATCCAGCGCCATGCGCGTCGTAGAGGTCCTTCCGGGTAGGCACGGACGGGCAGGCCGTCCAGGAAATGTTCGACATCCTTTGCCAGTTCCTTCACGGTCTGATAACGCTGATCAGGGTTCGTGGCCATGCTCTGTTTTTGAATTGCCGCGAGTGCGCGAGGGACGGAGCCAGGATTCATACGCGTCAGTAAGAACTCGAGAACTGCGCCCAATGAATAAATATCGGCGCGCGCATCGACAGGTTGGCCGGTCTGCTGCTCGGGAGCCATGTAACCGGGGGTTCCCAGGAGAGTGCCGTGCTGGGTCGGCGCAGAAGAATCGGTGGACTGTAGCGCATTCTGGTCTGGTTGTGGCTCCGGCTTATTTGCAGGGAACAGCATCCGCGACAGTCCCCAATCCATGACCAGGACTTCGCCGAAGGGGCCAACCATAATGTTGGCGGGCTTGAGGTCCCGGTGCAGCACACCGCGCGCGTGAGCGAAGGCTACCGGGTCGCAGATGCGCAGAAACAAACGCAGCCGATCGGAAACAGTGGTCACACCGGAGACGTACTCGTCAAGGCGCTGGCCCTCGACGAGCTTCATGGCGTAGTAGGGGCGGCCATCGCTCAACGTTCCCGTGTCATGGATGGGGACGATCCCGGGATGTTCCAGCCGCGCGATGATACGGGCTTCCTGCAGAAGCCGCCGGGAGAGCTCGCCCTCCGCGTCAGGAACGCTGATCACTTTCATTGCGACGTGGCGCTCGAGTTGCCGGTCTTCGACGCGGTATACCCCACCCATCCCACCCTGCCCGAGTTTGCCGATCAGGGTGTAGCGTGTCCCTTCCAGGCTGGGCGAGTCGGCAGCCCGCCTGAGTCGCTCGAGGGTCGCATCATCGATCCAGGTCATGAGATTTTCACGCCCAGCAAGGACTGGGCTTCCTGGCGGAATTCCTCTTCGGTGGCGGTCATCTTGCGCAGCTCGTCGAGCACCCTCTGCCGGAACTCGCGGCGGGCGAAGGCCAGATAATTGGTGACGTCCGTCGCCTTGATTCCGAATCGACGGGCGACGTCATCATACGTGAGCTCCTTCGCGCCGCCATCGATGTCGTAGAGCTCGAAAATCTGAAAGTGGAGCGTCTTGAATTCCTGCTCGCAGCGGGTGCGCAGCTCTGCGACGGCATGGGCAAACAGGCTCCGCGCGAACTCGCGGGCGAACAGCTCTTCGGGTCCGCCGGCCGCGGCAATCGGGAGATGCTGCAGTTCGCCTTCCGCGGTTTCGAAATCCAGTGAGACCAGGGTAACGTCGCCACCCCGTTTCAGGCGTTGCGCAGATTTGTCGGTGTTCATCACCACACCATCCACACAAAGGCGCAAGTAGGTACGCAGACGCGCCCGTGCCGGGTCGAAACGATCGAGCAAACGTTTCTCCAGAACACGGGCAAAGAAATCCTGAGTGAGATCTTTGGCCTGCTCGCCGTCTTTATTCCAATGCAACCGTATGTACTTGTAGACCGGCTTCCAATATGCCGAGATCAACGTCTCCAGGGCGCGCTGGCGTTGCTCGGGATTTGGGCTTCGTGCCGCCTCGACGACGGACCAGCGGGTCAGAGGGAATTGCTGGGATGCTCCGTAGAAGGGGGTGCGGTCCGACATGGCTGAGTGTGACCCTGGCGGAGTGTACGTGGAATCGTCGAGGCACGACAAGGGTGCCAGGCCCTACGCCCGTGGCTGTTCAGGATTGGGGCTGTTCTGGCCCTCCCGCATTAGGCCCTGTTGGGCCGTGTCATCTTCGACCATCAGAATGCGCATGGCACCAGCACCCCAAGGCAGTCCGCCTCCCACAGTGTAGAAAGTCGATCCCGCAGACGAATGCGACCACTGAACCAGCCGCAAGTGACCGTTGCACAGCGAAAGGCGATTCTGGATCCTCAGAACCTGAACCGACAATCACGGCAGTCCTCCTTGCATAGATAATTCAAGTAGCCACTCGGGAGGACATCAGGTTCTTGCGATTCGGTTTTCAAGCCGGCGGTATCAAGTCGCTGCTCTTGCCAGGAGGTGTCTTGCTCGGTCTGGCGACCTTGCTGGCAGAGGCGGGAGTGTCAAAGGCGCACAGCTCTGTCATCGAAGTGTGTTATTACGCAGCATTTCTTGTCGGACTATCGTTGGCGTGGCGCTTTCACTCGAGCCGCGTTTTTTCGGCCTTGATCGTGGTGTTGCTCGGTCAACAGGCCGTAGCGTTTTTCATTTCCCAATCGCACGGGCTCCTGGGACCGGGACTGACTGCGCTGGAGGTCGTGGCCTTCCTTGTCCCGGTGAACTTTGTAGGGATTGCTCTAGCCAAAGAGCAGGGCGTCGACGTTCCCACCGCAATTCCGAAACTGGTACTCCTGCTTGTGCAATCTGTCTTTGCGGCAGTGATCTGCAGGCCCGCACCTGCTCCCGGCTCCGCGCTGTTCCATGGCGCAATTCTCGACAAGACCTGGTTCTCCTGGAGCAGAGTTCCGCAGGTTGCCCTCCTTGCATTTCTGATTGCGGTGGGAATTCTTTTAGCTCGCGGCTGGCAACGTTCGCGTCCCGTCGAGAGTGGGCTCCTATGGGCCATGACGGCTTTCCTGGTCGGACTCAACGCTGGCGCCATCGACGCGGCCGCAAAGACCTATATCGGCATGTCAGCGGTCATCCTGCTTGCGTCGGTTGTCGAGATTTCATATGCGATGGCGTATCGCGACGAACTGACCGGCCTTCCGTCGCGGCGCGCATTTAATGGTGCCAAGTCCCGGCTGGAATTGCCTTATGTGATTGCCGCCGTCGACATCGATCACTTTAAAAGCGTAAACGATACGTTCGGGCACGAGACAGGAGACGACGTCTTATGCCTGGTCGCGGCCCGCCTGGCGCAGGTCACCGGCGGAGGGCGCGCTTTCCGCGTGGGCGGAGAAGAATTTACTGTCTTGTTCGCTGGAAAAACTGCGCAGGAAGTGATGCCGGATCTTGAGGACTTGCGGGCCAACATCGAAGACTCCGTGTTTCGCCTCCGTGGGGCCGACCGCAGGGCACGGCCTCGCGGGCCGGACCGTCGCACTAGCGGCAAAAGATCGGGGCGTCCGCGAACGTACTCTTCCGCTGCAGGAGAGCTGCGCGTGACGGTGAGTATCGGTGTCGCTGAACCAGGCACAAGTGAAGCGAAGGTCGATGACGTAATCCGCTTGGCTGACCAGGCGCTTTATCGTGCAAAGAAAGCCGGGCGAAATCGGGTTGAACTGGGAGAAGAGGAACGCTCTCGAACCCGCCGCCGTAGAAAGCTGTGAACTGCGAGGACTATCGGGCGACCGAAGGGGAGATCGGGTCAGCTTCGATGGCGCGCCCGTCGCTGGGCAAGTTCTTCCAGCGGGGGATAAGACCGCACTTCGATGAACGTGCGCTCCGGGGGAATCGCTCCACTGTGCATACTCTTGGCCAGCATTTCAACCGCAGTGCCGGCATTCGCTGGAACGATGACCGTCCCGGCCAGAATCCCGTTGCGGACCCAGGCCTGTCCCGTTTTCGGCATACCGTCGCAGCCCGTGAAAGGCACCTCCAGCCAGCGTTCCCGCAGTTTGAGATCAGGGATCTCCTCGAAAGCTTTCCGGGCTCCCATCGCCATCGAGTCGTCCTGCGCAACAATCGCGTCGAGGTGCGAGGTTCTTGAAGTGGAGAGTCTCAGCCAGGCGCTCACCGCCTGATAAGAGCTGCCTTCGGTCCATTGCGCGCGTACCATGCGGACCTGCACATTCGCCGGCTTCGCGTGTTGCATCCCCTCGGTACGTTGCTGTGCAGCGTCACTGCCGGCGGGGCCCTGTATGTAAAGGATAGAGCCTTGGTGCGGAACCAGCGCGGCGATCTGACGCCCTTGAATCCGCCCGATCTCTCGATGGTCAGAAGTCAGGCAGAACACCGGCACGGCGGAAAAGGAAGACCGCAGGCCCGCAACGTAATCAGCCTCTCGATTGAGGATAACCCAGCCTATCCCGGCCGCAACCGCCGCGCGCGCGACTTGGGGCAAACCGGTCGAGCCCGCGGGTTCAAAAACGATCGCCTCAGGGCGTGACTGGGGATTTGCCTGGATTGCCTTCAGCAGTTGCTGACTCTGATTGATTGCGTCGTTGTCGGCGTAAATGATCTCCAACTCGACACCCGCCCGGCGCGCGGCTTCAGAGGCGGAAGCCGCTTGCTCAATCTGGTAATCATTGTCGTCGGTGGTCAGAGACAGCAGGAAGCGCCGTGTCTTCATGGGCCTTTTGGGGCGAGCCCCTGTGACAAGCATCATAACGCTGTTTTTCGATCCCAGAACCCCTTCACTGCTCCAATGACACCAGTTTCCCCGCACGCCGGAGAGGTGGCCGAGAGGCTGAAGGCGCGCCGACGATTGATTTCATCGAGGCCGCTCACCCCCGACCAAGAGCACGCCTCACCGGAGTTTCTTAACATTCTGAGCTTTGTCTTGAAATTCTGTCCCACCAATCCATCGGAAAAGGACCTCATGGCGCGGTTCGCTAAGCTCAACATCGGCGCCGGAAACAACTTCGACGTGGCCAAGCTCTCACCCGAAATGAAGAAGGCCGTCGGGGACGGCATGACCGATGCGTGGCAGGCCCTCGCCCAGGCAAAAAAGCAAGTGGATGCAGGGAGAGTGACTGCTGGCGATTTCTTCGGGACGCGGGAGCATTTGAAGAGCAACTACATGTATCGATAGCTCGCCGCCGTGCTCATCCCCTACGGCAACTCCAAACAAGAAGCCATGTATCCGATTTACGCCGTGGATGCGAACGGGCAGAAACTGGACGCCGCCCAGAATCGCTATACGCTGCGCTTCGCACCGGGCCAATTGCCGCCTGTCAACGCGTTCTGGTCGCTGACAATGTATGAACTGCCGTCGACGCTGCTGGTTGCGAATCCCCTCAACCGTTACCTCATCAATTCGCCGATGCTGCCGGATTTGAAGCGCGACGCTGAAGGGGGCGTGACGCTGTACATCCAACACGTTCGCCGGGCAAGAACAAAGAATCCAATTGGCTGCCTGCGCCGAGTGGGCCATTCCTGATGTTCTTGCGTCTTTTTTGGCCCAAACCTGAGGCGCTCAACGGCAAATCGAAGCAGCCGCCCTTGCAGCGCCTAGAGTGAATTTACGCGGCTGAATACCCGGCCGACTCAGTCGAGACTGGATACCCGCTGGCTCTTAGCGCAGAACCTCGTATCGATACTCGGTGGGGCTGGCGCCGTAAATCCGGCGGAACACGCGCGCAAAGTGCTGCTGCGTTTTGAATCCGCATGCGACGGCGACGTCAAGAACCCGCATTTCGGCCTGGCGCAACATCTGCTTTGCACGCTCTACCCTTTGCCGCAGGACAAATTCGTGCGGTGTCTCGCCTGTAGACTTCCGGAACATCCGCGAAAAATGAGCTGGGCTCAGCTCCGCCGTTTGCGCCATCTCGCCAAGAGTCAACTCGTCTTCCATCTTTGCGTGCACCAACTCCTTGACCAGACGCAAGCGTGCCGGACCCAGTCCTCCTTGCAGCTGCCGTACAGAGCGGTTCTGGCCTGCAAAGGTATCTACCAGTGCGGCGGCAATCGCCTGCTCAATGGAATCCAGAAACAGTCGCCCCACTCGGAAACCCTGCAATTCGCGCTGCATTGACTGCCTTGACCAGCGCTGCCAGTCGCACGTCAACCATTTTGCACTTGTGGCCGAGTTCAACTGTGCCGCGTATTCCTTCACGGGCGGCACCTAGGGCGGCATCGGAAATGCCGAGGAGCAAACGCTCCTGGTTGCCGCTTCCAACCCATCGCTCCGAATGGCGAGGAAAAAATCCTATGTCACCTGCCTGGAACGTTACGTGCTGCATCGTAGAACGTCTCGCCCCAACCTGGATGGCGCCGTTCCGCAGCATCATAGCGAGAACATGCTCATTTTGCACTCGCATGTAGGGCTCTCTGACGGACCCGTGTAAATCCACAACGACTTTCACCCTTTACCCCACTCCTTGCTTGCTAATTGGATGTTTTGATCGCCATGAAGAATTCAGCAAGATTAGACCCAAACGGGCGGATTCAGGCACAGGGCAGTCTCAAGCATCTGGTTTCCTAAATGGGTTGTCAGCCAATCCTTTCACTGGAGGAGTTCTGATGAATACCACAACCCAAAAACAACCATCGCTAGTGCCCAACGCCCAACCGTCAATTCGCAAAGCTCCGTCAATCAGAAATCAACCGAGAGCCAAACGATATTATTTTGATGTGGGCCTTGGTTCCGTATGTTTGTCTGGCACCGATACGGGAGGCGCCTATTGCCTGCTGGAGGTAAGTCTCGCTTCTGGGATGGCGGTGCCCCGCCATACCCATACGCGCGAGGACGAAGTGTACATTGTTCTTGCGGGAGAACTTGAGGCTACAGTCGGAGGGGAGACCTTTGTTCTTCAGTCCGGCGATACTCTGTTGGCCCCGCGCGGCACCCCTCACGAGCTACGTAATTCAGGCAGCACCCCGAATCACTATCTCCTCGTATTTTCACCTTCAGGATTCGAGGAATTCATCATGGCCACGGCAGTTCCCGCGCCCGACAATGCGGTTGCTCCAACGGAGCCACCTGCAGTTGCCGTTGAGAATGTTCATAAACTCGCTGCCAGCTTTGGGATCCTTTTCGGTTGAGTCATGCCAAAGCTAGTTCTAGCAGGCGTCTTGTTGCTTCACGGCATCACCGATAACCGCTTCTGGGATCTGATTGTGGATGTGATAGCGCCGTTATCGACGAGGAGCGTGGAAACACTCCTCCTCGTAACATTTGCAATTACGCTGGTCCAGAAGGCCAGTGCCCGGGAGAATCATCAACCACCGATACAGAAACAGATCCTTCTGAGCGCGGGTTCTTCTTGGGATGGCGAAGCATACAAATGTTACCCGCCGGGCCAGCCGGAGTTGTCGGTCCTGAGAATCATCCTTGCACCACACACTCGACTGGACTGGCATAGTCATCCGATGCCAAGTGCTGCCTACATTGTCGCGGGAGAACTGACACTTGAAAGAAAGAGGGATGGTAAGAAGCAACGCTTTACCGCCGGACAAGCGGTTTCCGAGACAACCGATACATTCCACAGGGGAGTCGCAGGAAGTGAACCCGTTGTACTGATGGTTTTCTACGCTGGAAGTGCAGGGACGCCTCTCACGCGGCAACCGCGTCGTTAGATTTGCTTCCACAGGACCGTAGATCGACGTAACGAATCTATAAAAGGAGAGTGTACATGTGGCCTAATGAGCGCTTGATCAATCTGTTCGGTATTGAGTTACCAGTTATTCAGGCACCGATGGCTGGATCCGCGTTCTCGGATATGGTCGTTGCTGTTTCTGAGGCTGGAGGGCTCGGTTCGCTGGCATGTGCGCTGTTGAGTGTGGAACAGGCGCACAGAGAACTGGAAACCATACGCCGAAAGACATCGCGCCCAATCAATGTGAACTTCTTCTGTCACCAGCTGCCTCGCAGCGAGCCGGCTCGCGAAACGAACTGGCGACGACGTTTGGAGAGCTATTACGTCCAAATGGGGCTCGATCACAAAGCCGCTGTTCTGAGCTCCAACCGCGCTCCCTTCGACGACGAAATGTGCGATCTCGTTCTGGAGTTCCACCCGGAGGTTGTCAGCTTCCATTTCGGTCTTCCGGACAGGAATCTGCTGGCACGCGTTCGAAGGACAGGCGCGAAGATTATTTCCTCGGCGACTTCTGTGGATGAGGCGCGCTGGCTTGAGGATCAGGGATGCGACGCAATTATCGCCCAAGGTTCCGAGGCCGGTGGACATAGGGGAATGTTTCTCTCGCATGACATTTCTACGCAGGTCGGCACAATGGCTCTCGTGCCACAGGTGGTCGACAGGGTAAAAGTGCCGGTCATCGCCGCCGGGGGCATCGCCGATGCGCGCGGAATAGTGGCGGCTTTTGCTCTTGGTGCAGTAGCAGTGCAGATCGGCACAGCCTACTTGCATTGTCCTGAGGCTCAGATCAGCCCAATCTATCGTCAAGCACTGAAAAACGTGAAGGACAACCAGACCGCAATCACCAATGTATTCACGGGCCGTCCGGCACGAGGAATCGTGAATCGCCTCATGCTCGAGGTTGGACCAATGTGCGATGTCGCCCCGGAGTTCCCGCTCGCTGCCGCGGCAGTAGCGCCACTCCGCGCGAAATCAGAAATGGTAGGATCCGCTGACTTCAGTCCATTGTGGGCAGGCCAAGCCGCTCGTCTAAATCGGAGGCTTCCCGCAGCAGAGTTGACTAGACAGTTAGCTGCAGAGACGCTAGAGAAGCTCAAATTCATCGAGGCGATGGCGTCACCAGACGTGCTCGCGCAAGCGGCGCTGCTGGCAACGGTCGGTAGACCAGTCTCTCCTTAGCCGCTGGTAGCTTGTACCAGCCGCGTTGGAGCCGGCCTAAAAGGTTTCTATTGTGCCGAACGGAGTAGGCAAAAACGATGCCAACGAACAAACAGAAAATGGTCTTCTTTGTGTTGCTGTCTACTTACACCGCAACATCGGCCTATGCCCAGGTTGAGTCAGAGCACCTTCAAGAATTGGTGGAGCTTTCTGCTCGGAGACTTGTCATTGCTGAGCAGGCCGCACTTGCAAAATGGGACAACGGGATGCCAGTCGAGGACGCGTCCCGTGAGGACCAAGTCATTGGCAGTGCTATGAAGGCAGGACAGTCGAGAGGCGGATCAAACGTCGGTGTCAAACTTCTTCACAGCGCAGATCGAGGCCAACAAACTCGCGCAGTATTCACTGTTGTCAGAGTGGCGCCGGGAAGGCAGAGTGCCGGATCACACGCCGGTCGATCTAGCCAGTACGATTCGTGCAAAGCTAGATGAAGTGGACAAGGCATTGATCGCGGAATTGAAGGAAAGCAAAGTCATCCGCGCCAGCGCGTCCTGTCGCACCGAAATCGCCAGGGCGGCGGGTCCGCGGCGATGTACTTAGCTCTTATGCGCACAGCGCCAGGCTGTTGCTGTTTTGCATGTCTCCGCTTCTTGAAAGCATTCCGGTGCTAAGTTCAAGTCGGAAGTTTTGGAAATAGTTTCGGACCCATCTGCGTTGCGAATTGTTTGAACAACCGAACTGGTCGGGTCATGTAGTGGTTTCCCAAATGCACGATCCACAGATGGAAGATGCTGAAATGCCACTTGGGCATCACCTCTATCAGCTTTCCTTCACGCAGTAACTCCGGTTGCACGAGTGGCGGAAGATCGCCAATGCCGGTGCCCGCCAGCAGCGCCATAGCGAGCCCGGTGTAATCGTTTATCGACAAGTGAGGATGGAAATTCAGCGTTTCCTTGGTCCTTCCGTTCACATGAACGAAATTCCAAACGTTTACAGGTTTCCAGAAGGAGAATGCCAGAAGGCGGTGGTCGAGCAGGTCCTGGGGCTTTTGCGGCTGTTTTTTGCAAGCTGCCAAGTATGCTGGGCTTGCTACAAGCTGATGCCGGTAGGTCAAAATCTTGCGAGCGACGAGTGATGAATCCTTGAGTCGTGGATCAACACGGAACGCCAAATCAACGCCCTCAGCAATGTGATCGACAATTCGATCGGTGATGAACACTTGTACGCGGACCTTTGGGTAGGATGCCTGGAAGGCCCCGATAAGCGGCGCAAGGAATGAGTCCGAGATGCTGGGTGGTGCGGCGAGTCGCAATTCCCCTGAGATGGTTTCCAGATGGTCAGAAGCGATGTTGTCGACCGCTTCACTAATTTCGGAGCTATGCCGTGCTTGTTCGAAGATCTCGGCCCCAACATCGGTGAGCCGTAGGTTCCGCGTAGAACGTTCGATTAAACGAACCCCAAGTTGCTTCTCCAGATCAGCAACGCGGCGACTCACGGTCGAAATCGGGATCTTTAGGAGACGCGCCGCTGAGGAGAAGCTCCTGGCCTCAACAACTTTTGCGAAAATCATCAATGAATTCAGGTCCGTCATTGCCCGACCTATCCAGTCCCACAGATCGCGGACTGGAAGAATAATCCGTGTAATACGACTCAAGTGCTATGGTGCAGCCGCGACTTGCCCAAATTCGAGAACTACAGCTTCACCTGCAAGAGAACTTCGTCACCTCACCCAGATCATCAACGAGTTGAGATCTCTCGAGCTTATCCCGTTTCTGAAAATCTGATTCCCAACTTTGAATCTAGTGAACCGCATCCACGGT
>Ga0310913_10001616_pt1 | contig 11727 bp, 6 predicted proteins | sample GREbulkMGOX082_FD_203447 | JGI IMG/M metagenome (GOLD analysis project Ga0310913, IMG submission 203447) | Lab enrichment of tropical soil microbial communities from Luquillo Experimental Forest, Puerto Rico - GRE.bulkMG.OX082 | ecosystem: Environmental > Terrestrial > Soil > Tropical forest >...
CGTGGGTGCAAACCCGGCGCGCGCCAGCGCACGGGTTGCTGCTTCGGCATCCACCACGAAATGGCCGACGTGATCGAGAAAAATCTCCTCGGCGCGCGGGAGCTGCCGATCGATCCCGGATTGCGCGTGTTTCGTCAATCGCTCTGGCGTGCGATTTTTACAGCTTCTTAATCGCTTTATCGAGGTCTCTGACCGTCGCTTGGTGGTGCTTGACCTTCGCTTGGAGAGCGTTCTTGCGACGCTGTAGTTCTCTCTTAAGGTTTCTCTTTTTCCGGGGAGTCAATTTCTGGAGGTCGACAGAATCTACAATAAATCCGCACATTGCTTGCCCCCTTTGTTCTCAGTGACCGATGCGGTTTGATCAAGCGCGCACTGTGCCAATGGTGACGTGGAGTGTCAATCATCCGGAGAGAAAAATCAAGCCGGCTATTTTCCGAATCTCGCGGGGAAGCATTTGCAACTTCTTGGAATTGCGCGTGGATTCGCAGCGCATCTCTTCTTAGCTGGCTTGCGCGACGACGCCGATCTCATCGTTCAACAATCGGCCAACCGTCCGAGCGACGTCCTGGGATTTGCAGCCGCGTTGGCCAAGATCGTCTTGTAATCCGCAATCCAATGCTTGACGGTGTTTGGCGCAAACAAGTCGTTCTTATACCTGCATGCGCCACTAATCCCCGATGGGATCTCCTTGAGGGTCATCCTCAGCCAAGTGCGATCGATCGGCATGGCAACCGACTGCCCTTCCCGATGACCAAACGGGCGGACCGCCACATCTGGCAGCTTGATCGATCGGCGAATCGCAACTTGGAGGACGAAATAGACCTGAACGAGCGATGCTGGATCAAAACCCTCTTCTTCCGCTAGTCGGGCGGCAATGATATCGAAGGGAAGTTCCTGCCTGGCGTAGGCCTCCAAGACGGCGTCGCGCACGCGATTGAGCGCTTCCTGAAAAGTCAGATCAGTATCAATTCGCGTGCGGATGAGCGTGGTGTTGGCGAAAGGGCCGATCACGCGCTCCGTCCTCAGTTGAGAGCGATTGGCCATCATGGTCGCCACGCAAATGTCGTTGCGTCCACTTCGGAGCAGTAGCGTCTTGAAGCCGGCCAGCAACGTCATGAACAGGGTTGTACCTCGGCTATGGCTCAAGGCGCTCAGGCGCGTGACTAGATCATTCGATATATGAAATCGCTTCTGGCTCATGCGCGCCGCCAGCTCCTCTCCAACGTCACTATTCGTGGTGGCAAATACAGGCGCGGCCTTTCGCAGGCGCCTCTTCCAGTAGACCAACTGTTGGGTTGCTGCGTGGCCGGTGGACCACCGACGCTGCCACCGTGCGAAGTCGGAAAACTGCAGCGCTGGTTCGGGCAACTGCGCCTGCCTGCCGGCTGCAAAAGCGACGTAGAGTTCCGAAACCTCCTTCATGAAGACTCCCATCGACCAGCCGTCAACGATGATATCGTGTACCAGCAGAAGCAAAATGTGGTCGTCGGCGCTGAGCCGAAAGAGGCGCGCCCGGAATAAAGGCGGATGGCTCATGTCGATGGGCTTCAAGGATTCTTGCTCGACTTCCAGCTCCGCCCTTCTGAGCATGAGCGCCTTAGCTCGGGAAGTTCCAGGCGCCCGGACCGCGAGATCTTTGACGATGAGGGATGATTTGATATCCCCGGCCGCGCTAAGGCGAGCAACAGGACGCCCGTCCAGCCAGGCGAATCCCGTGCGTAGCAACTCGTGCCGGCGCGTGACCTCGGCAATGCACCGCTTGAGCGCGGTAACGTTCAGCGGCCCTTGCAGCCGATAGGCGAAGGGCAGGTTGAATTGGGGGAGTCCAGGGACTTCTCGCTCGATCCGCAGCATACGCTCCTGCACAATGGACACTGGATGGGGGCTATTTCCTCGCAGGCGCGCGATATCCGCTGGCGGCTCGCGTACGCTGAGTGAAGTAGGAGCCTTTCTCGATGACTCAAGGCGCGCCGAGAGAGCCGCAACCGTCGGTGCATCGACAATGTCCTTGAATGAGAGATCTACGCCAAAACGCTCCCGCAGACGCGAAATCACCTGCGTCACCGCAATCGAATCCGCGTCGAGCGTGAAGACGTCCTGGTCGACGCCGATCCGTTTGACGTCCAGAAGGTCCGCCCAGATCCTGACCACTTGCCGCTCCACGTCCGAGCGGGGCGGTGCCATCCTGCCGCCGCGTTCCATCCGCACTGTGGACGCGGCCGCGAGTTCGCTACGCTTGATCTTTCCGCCCGCGCCTTTCGGGATCTCCTGGACAATTCGGATGAGGCCGGGGACCTTAAAGCTGGCGAGGCGCTCGCGGGCAAAGCCTTGGAGCTTCTGTGCGCTGACCTGGGCGTCCTGACGCAATACGACGGCGGCGGCGACGTCCGCGCCAAGTCGCTTATGGGGCACAGAGAACACGGCGGCTTCGACCACGTCTGGGTGGCTCAGCAGCGCCTGTTCGACCTCGGCCGGCGCGACCTTCTGCCCTCCGCGGTTGATGACGTCCTTGATGCGCCCGACAATGAAGAGATATCCCTCTGCGTCCAGGTACCCCAGGTCGCCGGTTCGGAACCAGCCGTCCCGAAAAGCCGACTCCGTAGCGGCGACATCATTGTCGTACCCCCTCGTTATGGTGGGGCCCCGCAGCGCAATCTCTCCACGTTCGCCGAATGAAAGCCGTCGACCCTCGCCATCCAGGATCGCGATCTCGGCCCCCGCAGACTGGCCAACGGAACCAAGCTTCCGTCGGTCCAAAGGGTTTGCAGCAATTTGGGTGGCCGCTTCCGTCATGCCGTATGTGTCGATGACGGGGACGCCGAACAGGGCTTCCAGTCCGCAGAGCACATTCGGCGGCAAAGACGAAGAGGCCGAACGGATGAGTCGCAAGGAAGACCGCTGGGCCCTGTGCTTGTGGCCATCTGCTGCTGATAAGACGGCCCGATGGATTGCAGGAACCGCCGTGTACCACGTTGGTCGAAACTCTGTCAGCCAGCCGAGGAAGGCCTCTGGATCGAAGCCAGGCGTGCAGACCACGCTCGAGCCAGCAGCCAATGCGGCCAGGACCCCGGAGATCAAGCCATGCCCATGGAACAGAGGCAGCACGCTCAGCAATCGGTCCCGAGGTCCAAGTGCCAAGGCCACGCCCACGTTGTAGGCCGACAGACAAACGCTCGCATGGGTAAGCGGCACCATCTTTGGCCGCGACGTGCTGCCTGAGGTCAATAGGATAAACGCGTCATCGGCGCTGGACGCAAACTCGCCGTCGGCAATGCGCCGCGTCGCCGGCCCAACAATGTTGAACGTGCCGGGCCCCTCGCTGGGCCGTGTCGATAGATTGATGAGGGGTATGCCGAGCGTATGGGCGACGCCTCGGCTGGCCGAATCTATGTCCGGGCGCGTCAACAGCGCCGCTACCCGCAATTCGCTGAAATAACGCTGCCATTCGTCAGCGGTGAAGCCCGGGTTAAGCGGCACACAAACTGCACCGGCCGCAACGCCGATCATAGCCACCGCAGCCTCTAGTCCATCCGGCAATACCACCGCCACCCGGTCGCTTTGGCCCACACCGGCGCTCCGCAACCGGGGAACCACATCATTCGCCCAGGCCCAGAGCGAGCCATATGTCATCGGGGGACGCCCCGACGCCAGGAGGGCATTGCGGTCGGGCGCGTTTCGCCCATGGCAGGCGAGAAGATCTCGGAGGCAGGAAAAGGCACAGGTTCCGGCGCTTTTGCCTGCCGGTCCGTGTTGCAAATCATTAATAATCTCCGACACACCCGCTCCCATTCGTCAATGTTGCGTTAGTATTCCAGCATTTTATCGATGTGCCAGGTCTCGTGCAGCCTGCCCCGGTTTTGCGCGGAATTGGCTCACTAAACTCGCTATTTCTCAGATCGAAAGCAAGGCGCTGAACCGAGTCTCTATGTTGCAGTACGATGCTTGCCATCTAGGCACGATGCAATGTAACCGACGCGCGCGGGGGGACAAACGCCAATGCTCGATGATGAGTGGAATCAAGACCGCAAACCTACGGTTCAGCCGTTGCGAACCACAGCTTTGAATTTTGCTAAATCGACCTCGACATCATGGTGCTCGAGAAAAATCTAGTTGAGAGAGGCAACGGTGTTACCGCTCCGGAAACCGGTGCAATATCTTTGAGAAAGTCGAAGGGAAGATTTTCGTAGAAGGTGGGTTTATGGCGTTGCTGATCCCACACCAAAGCAAGGTATATCCGTCTGGTGCCGAGTTGACCACCGTTTGAGCCGCAATACTAGTGTTAGCACCGGGCTTGTTTTCAATGATGACTTCCTGACCAAGTCGCTCAGACAACCAGCGTCCTAAAATCCTCGCAACAATGTCTGCCCCGCCACCCGCGGGGAATCCGATGATCAGCCTCACCGGCCGCGCAGGATAGGTTTGCGCTTTCGCAATTCGCACTGCGGCCGGGAGGCCAGCGGCACCCGCGGCTAGTTGCAAAATTGACGACGCGCACCTCGGCGTCTGCTCCGACCCTGCTTCGCCTTGAACCGCGGCGTGGATGCCGCGACCGATTCGAACCTTGGACCTCCGAATTAAGAGTCAGCGTTTTTTGTTTTTCACGGACGAGATCTGCCGAGCATTCGCCTTGACGTTACGGAGCGCGAACGTGTTTCCGCCTAGCACGCGCTGATCACGAGATTCTTGGATCAGCTGGACACTCCCGGCGCCGGGCCGCGCATTCGCCGTGAATGCGACGAGGATCGGGATGCCCTGCATCCCCACCGGGATGCCGCTGATCGCGCAGCCTTCGCGCGATGCCGCTGCCACCAGCGCCTGCTTTAGATCGTAGAGAGCGGCCTGCTTGCCGAGCTGCTCGCTGATGCGCGCCCGTTCCGCGGCAGAGACCGGTTTCGCTTCAAGTCCCGAATAAGTGATCTTGGACAGCGGCACCTCCTTTGGCAACACGAGGCCCAGCGACCAGCCTTTCGGCAGCGCACCGAAGCGGAATATGTCGGTCGCCGCGCGCGGATAGAACCGGATCGCGTCCCAATAAGGCGACGGCAGCGCATCGATAATGTGTAGGTTCTTGAGTCCCACCTGCCGGTTCTGCGTCACCAGCGAATCGAGGACCAGCGACCTGACGCCCGGGGAATCCTCGATGCAGGAGGTGACCACCAACAGGCACGAGTGCGTCGCCGCGGACATCGGCGGCGTCCAGTCCCATTCCAGCACGGCAGGACGTTCTTGTCGCAGCCAAGCGATAGTCTGCGCCGCGCCAATCGGAGTCCACGGGCTCGGCATCCCGGAGTTCCCCGGGAACGCGGTCCAGAAGTCGGTGGGGAGGTCCGGCAGGCCCGGCGTCGCGTCGGCGTAGAGAATCTTCACGACGACGTTGCTCGCAGGCACGACACCGCGATTGTGCACCTGGACGTACACGCGATTGACCTTGCCCCGTTGCGGATTCCGGTGCTGGAGCGCCGTTTCGAAGGCCAGGTAGTCGACCGTTGCAACAGGCATCTGGTAAGAGTCACCCATCGGCGAATCAATCTTCACATCCGCGCAATTCCACCAGAAAAGCGGATCGCCGAGATTAACCTGCCGGCCCGGATCCTCCCACGCCGACGGCAAGCCGAATGGCGACGGCGTCAGGCGCCCGGTGTCCATCACGTGGTCGCGGATCACGATGCGAACTTCGGGAACACCAGCGACATCGAGCTTGCATTCCCAGACCCCACGACCGTGCGTCGCTGCGCGCAGCAGGCGGGTCTGCGCATGCAGTTTCAGGTCGTACACGGCGACGCTGGGGAGGCCGTCGCTAAACGGGTTCCAATTCGCGCCGCCGTCCGTGGTCGCCCACACGCCGACATCGGTGCCCACGTACATCATGTCCGGCGCCGTCGGATCGACCTGCAATGCGTTCGCCGGCGCATTAGGCAACCGGTGGGAAGGCGCGCCGCTCAAATCTGCCCACGTCCAGCTGCCGCCCGAGAGCGTGCCTTTCCAGACGTGCGCGGTCCGGTAGCCGGCCATCGCCAGCACTAGGACGTCGCTCATTCCACGCACGAGGAAGACGTCCCAAATCCAGCGGGCCGGAAGCGGAGATGCACTCACCTTGGTCGCGGTCCACATGCTTCCTGACTTCATGGCCTTGTAGACGAGACCGTTGCTAGTCCCGCAGTAGATCAGGGACGGACTGACGTAATGAATCGCCGACACGCGACCGCTATCGATCCCGGGAAGCGTGATGCTGATCGGCCACTTGTCGGTACCCTGCGCCGCCGAGAGTCGGAGTTCGTTCGTTCCAAATGCGAGGTTGTTTGAATTGGTGTCGTCGTAGGTCCACGGCGGATAGAACAGCACCTTGGCGCCAGAGCCATCGGCAGGGGGCAAGTCGTCGCTGATGTCCGTGTAGGTGCCGAACTTACCAGCGGTGACGGAACGCTCGATACCCTTTCCGTTCTCGGGCTGATTGCGTTTCCTCGGTAGCGAGCAAAAGGTGTGGATTACGTTTTTCGGATTCGCGGGATCGATGCCGGCTTGGCCGCCGTCGAAGTCCGCCGAGTGGTAGAAGACCAGGCTGTTGCGGAACATCGCGGTCCCGTTGTCCTGCGTTCCACCGATGACTTGCGCATCCGACTCGGGATGCTGGCCGATGAACTCGAACTGGGTAATGACCAGTCCCTCGTTGATACTGTCGTCCCAAGTGGATCCGCCGTCCGCCGACTGGTATATTCCACCATCCGTGCCGGCGTAGATCTGCAGGTGATTAGTGGGGTGTGAAGCGAACGCGTGGTTGTCCACATGGATCTGCGTGCCGATGCTCTTCGTGGTCCAGTTCCCGCCGCTTTGCACGGATTTGTAGAGTTCGCGACCGGAAAGATAGAGCACGTCCGGATTGGACACGTCGACGGCGATATTTAAGCTGTATGAGCTTTGGACAGTCGGCACCGTCGTGATGGTGGACCAAGTGTCGCCGCCGTTGCTGCTCCTGTACACGACCCCCTTCGGGTTTTGCACGGGTTCAGGGAAAGGCGCGATCAACGCGAATATCGCGTCGTGATTGGATGGTGCCACGGCCAGCGCGATGCGGCCCATGCCGTCCGCCTGGAGGCGGGTGTTCAGCTTGCTCCATCTGGGCGTCACGGCGTTGGCATCGTCCGTCCGGTACAGGCCGCTCCCCCAGAACGCACACCAGGCGCGGTTTACATTGCCAGGATGGTAAGCGACGTCGGTGCACGCGATCACGGTCGTCGAGAGGGGCGGAAGGCCGCTCGTCATCGGCATCCACGTGGTGCCGCCATCCTGCGAGCGCACCAGACCGTGGGTGGTCGCAGCAAAAAGCACATCGTGATTCGTCGGATGCACCGCGATGCGGTAGAACGCGGCGCCGCAGAAATCGGCGCTACCGACATGCGTCCAGGTGTCTCCGCCGTCACTCGACCGCAGCACGCCGACACCGTGGTAGTCCTCGTTGGAGGCCTGCAGCGGGAAGTTCTGCACGTAATAGAAGATGTTGCCCTCGCCCGTGCCGGCATAGAGCCGGTTGGGGTCCGAGGGCGCCATTGCGAGCGCACCGATCGCGAGCGACACTTCCTTGTCGGACTTAGGAGACCAGGTCACGCCTCCATCCACGGTCTTCCAGACGCCGCCGCCCGCGGTCGCCACATAGATGGTCGAGGGCGAGGTCGGGTCGACGACGATTTCCGTGATGCGCCCCGTCACATTGACGCGGCTGCCGCCGCTCGCGGCGCTTGGTGTCTGTCCGTTCGGAATGACAGTCGGTCCGAGCTGAACCCATTTGCCCGCGCCAAGTGAAAGGGGCTTGGCGATCTTTTCTCTCTGAGCGACAGCGGCCGCCGTTTCACGAAGAGCGGCGAGACGGAGCTGAGCCAGGTTCTCGTCCTCGCTCCCGAAGCGGCGGTCCTGAATGAGTTCACTGTGGCGTTGGTCGGGGCGATCGGCCTGGGATGGCTCGCGCGGTTGCTTTCGTCGTTTGACGTTTGGCCGCTTCGCCGTGGCTCGGCCGCCCGCTGCCGCCTTTGCTTGCGGAGGTTTCACCGACTTTTTTTTAATAGCCATAGTCTCTCCGCCCGCTGCATCCCTCTGCGGCCACCGCCGCACGTGTAGTGCGCTCACGTCGTGTTATTCCGAAGCGGCCTCTCAGCTGCGCGATATCCGATGGTTGCCAGCGCGGATTGAGGTCGTTTGACCCGGTCAGCGGCTTCGCTGACCGGACCCACGGTATCCGAGGCGATATGCAATCCGACCAAGGAGAGCGACCACGATCAACACACCCACTGCGATGTAAAGCAGCTCTAATGTCCCGTGACCCCCGTCCGGCGACACCCCGAGCCAGCGCTCAATGAAATCCATGGCTGTTTCTCCATGTTGTCCTTAGCAAGACTAGCTTATAAGTTGTTGTCCTAAGTGGGGCAATTCGGTCAGGCGCTCCGCCATCTTTTCCGCACTCACGTGCATACACAGCCCCATGTTTCAGGAGGGTCTACCGTGCTGCTCGAGAGAGCAGAACGCGCTTCACACATTGATCCACCCGCGTCATCTTACGCCATCATGCAGAGTGCATGCCCCTACTACGGAGAAAACCCTGGACCCGGCAAGGATGTTTACGCAGAGCTTGATTCAAGAGCAATACCTTCCATAAACCTGGAGCGAGAGAGAACGGAGAGAGGAGCAGGAACGTCTTAGAATGGCTCGAGAACGACTTATTGCAGCTGGGCGAGCAAAGCATCGGCCTCTTTGAGATCGCACGTATCGAAGCCTTCGCTGAAGCGACCATAGACGGCTGCAAGAACGTCGCGCGCCTCGGCACGTTTGCCTTGATTGATCCAAAGCCTGGCCAGCTCGGTGGTGGCGCGAAGTTCGAGCGATTTCGCCTGTTGGCTGCGTGCTATTCGCAAAGCCTGGTCGAGGAGGGACTCCGCCTCGGCGTCCGACGCGCCGCGCATGAGCAGCGCGCGGGCCTTTAGTCGATACAGTTCGGCCTCAAAGCACCGTTCGCTGTTACGGCTGACGATCGAGAACCCCTGATCGATCAGTTCCAGTGCCGCCTCGGCCTCGTTCTGAGGATCAGGAAAACACACCGGTATTGTACCTGCCTTTGGTCACGGCGGGTGTGAAGTGCCTCACGTAAGTGTCAGGGTGAACGACTGGAGCTATCCCGTTGAAAAGTAGCGCGCCATTTGCGAGCAAGCCGTGATTCCCGCCTGGTTGATGCATTCACCAATCGCGAAACGTTTGAGCAAAGGACCCCGATGCTGAAACTTCCCGGCCACACCCGATACGCCTATACGCCATCGTCGAGCGGCCGGACTGCAGCTGGCCCGGAGAGCGCGGCTGTCGCCCGCGACCGATGCCGAAGACTGGCCGACCGGCGACGCCGGCGGTTCAGTGGATCAAGACCAAGCCTGAGATCAACAGCAGCGACAAGACGGAATAGCGGAATTTGGCGTCGTCGATCTTCCCCCACAGCAAAATGCCGACGAGCGTGCCAGCGACCACCACGGGAATGGCCAACGAGAGAACCGGAAGAAGGTCGCGATTTCTGGAGAAGTTCGGCAACACGATGGCGACCCGGTCATGACGGCCTATCCCCATGGCCCGCAGCGCATGCCCGACCTTGTCGACCTGCTGATAAAGACAGCCGTAGGTCAGCGGAGCGCGCCCCAGAGCGAGGATCGCGGGCGCGCCGGGAATACGCTTGGCCTGATGTTCCAGCAGGTGAGGGAGGCAGGACAACGGAACGGAAAACGTTGAGTGTGCGGAATGCTCGTCCGGCATGTTACGGTCTCATCCCAGGCAGAATGGACGGGCTTCCGCTACGGTCTGGGGCCGAGGATTTTGGCGGTTGGCCGAACGCGCGCTTCCATGTGGCCAGAGTTCGTCATCTCAGCTTCTCCCCGCTCGAGCCAGAAACCCATGTCCATCTCGCGGTACATCGCCATCGCTGCGGTAAGATTCTCGTGGGCGTGTTCCGGCTGTCCGGTACGGCGATAGAGTCTGCCTAGGCCGAGGTGGCAGTGGGCAACAACCGGGCGCATGCCGTGCAGATGGGCGAGTCTCAGTGCCTCCCGGTAGTGGGCTGCGCCACTTTCAGCATCGAATCGTTCGGGATGAGTCGCGATGTCGCCCAGCAGGAGTAGCCCGTGAGCGGCGAAGCCAGGCTGGCGCTGCGAGGATTCAATCGAGTGATGACCCAGGCGTCGTGCCTCGTCGAGCCTGCCGAGCAGCAGACAGGCGCGACTCACCGCATGATATGCCCAACCCCGATGACCGACGATTCCTCTCGCCGCGTGACGCTCGAGCAACTGCTCGACCTCCCGGACGCGCCTCAGCGTCTCCTCCGCCTCGCCAGTCTGCGCCATCGCCCAGGCGGAGGAAGCGACCGCCCAGGGAAGATGGATGGCTACATTTCCAGACTGGAGCATCGCAATCCAGTGCCCAACCCGTGAGCGCGCCTTCGCCCAGTCGCCCTTGAGGACGTGCAGCATGCTCGCGGCGAAGTGCGCCCAACCGATGGTGAACGCATGCGCGGTCGGTTCGGCGATGCGGATCGCCTCCGCCTCGTACTTGGCCGCCTCGGCGAATCTGCCCAGTTCGGCGAGGCTCATGATCAGCCAGGCGCGACCAAAGACCGATGCCGGTACAGCCATCCCGAAATACTCGTGGACCCACTCGGCGGGCAGCACGGCGAGATTATCGGCGGCGAACTCGATGACGCGCTCGTACTCGCCCCGATAGTAGTATGCCTGCTCGAGATAGCTCGTGGTCAGGATACGAAGTCTCAGGTCTCCTAGGCGCTGGGCGATGTCCAGGGCGCGGGCGCCGGTTAACAGTGCCTCGTCCAACTCGTTGAGCGTTGCTTGGACGGTCGTCATGAAACCGCAGACCTGGCCCCGCCGGCGATCGTCTTTCAACCGCTCGGCCAGGGCCTCGGCCTCGTGCAAGCGATCGAGCATCTGCCGACCTTCACCGAGCTGCCGCAGCACCGGCCGCAGCTCGAGGTGAATGTCGAAGGCCTGCTCCAGCGCGGCTTGGCTCTCCGGCAGTACCTTGAGAGTCCCCAGCGCCTGCTCGAACCAGGCGCGGGCGTCCGAGAGCGCCGCTCGCGCGGCCGCCTTTCCACCGGCCTGCTGAAGATAATTTACTGCCTTCTCCTGTAGCTCGGCCCGGACTGCGTGATGCGCGAGGCGCTCGACTTGCTCGCCCAGCCGGTCGGCGTAGAGCTTTTCTATAGCATCCACGACCCGGGCGTGAATGTCGCGGCGGCGTTCGTGGAGCACTCCACTATATGTGACGTCATGCGTGAGGGAGTGCTTGAACGTGTATTGCAGGTCAGGAAATAGCTTTGTCACGTAAAGAAATTCGGCAGCCTGCAAATTGTCGAGCAGACCGCGAAGCGCGTCCTCCTTGAGGCCACTAATTGCGTGCAATAGGGCGAACGGCGTATCTTGTCCGATGACCGCCGCCTCATGTAGCAGGCGCCTCTCGGCGGCGGGCAGCGCGTCGATACGCGCTGCGAGCACCGCCTGCACCGTAGGCGGCACCTCGATGCTGGAGAATGGTCTCGCAAGGCGGTAGCTACCGCGCGCGCCCTCGATCACACGAGCACCGGCCAGCGCGCGCACGATCTCTTCGGCGAAGAACGGATTGCCGCTCGCGCGCTCCGCAAGGAAGTCCTTCACGGTCGTCAGACTCGGGTCGGAGCCCAATAGGGCTCGAAGGAGT